>Ga0066376_10000177_pt1 | contig 55799 bp, 56 predicted proteins | sample Knorr_S15_td_Bot_FD_77009 | JGI IMG/M metagenome (GOLD analysis project Ga0066376, IMG submission 77009) | Marine microbial communities from Southern Atlantic Ocean transect - Knorr_S15_td_Bottom_ad_5009_LV_A | ecosystem: Environmental > Aquatic > Marine > Oceanic | place: Southern Atlantic...
GACAAGAACCGAATGCCGCCAAATGTGGAGAATCACAGAGACTTGGAATTTTGATATCATTATCTCTGGCAACTTGCATGACGGTTTGTCCTGCTTGTCCAACTACCATGGTACCATCTATTATCATGGTGAATTCTTCACTCATTGCATCTCACCTCCAAAGGCGCTTGGCCAACGTTCCATGGTCGAACGCACTGGGTTCATCGCCAATCCACCTAGTGCACAGAGAGAAGTTGAGGTCATCAAATCATCGAGGTCGGTCAATAATTTACGGTCCCCTTCTTTTTCCATATCTCCGCCCAAGCGTTCGATTAATTCTAGGGCTCGTTGGGTACCAATACGGCAGGGGGTACACTTTCCACAACTCTCATCACGGAAGAATCGCATCCAGCCAATAACCTCTTTATGGGCATCGAAATTCTTGTCATAACAGACAAAGCCACCATGACCGAGTAAACCATCAGCATTTGCCAAACCCTCAAAAGATAATTCGATATCATACATCTCTTGCATCTTGAAAACCGAACCTAGAGGTCCTCCTGCTTGAACTGCAACCACATCTTTACAACCACACCAAGAATCGAGTATCTGACCAATACTTCCACCAAAAGGAATCTCAAAACAAGCAGGACGTTCCAAGGTACCAGTTGCTTGAACAACTACTGTTCCCTTACTTGATTCGACCCCTAGGCTGCCGTAATGTTGGCCCCCAACCCGCATGATTGCTGCGGCTAAAGCGAATGTGAGCACATTATTGACGATAGTTGGTTTTCCGTATAGACCAGAGGTGGTGGGGAAGGGTGGGCGGGCCCTAACCTCTCCTCTTCTACCTTCAAGGCTCTCAAGTAGGGCGGTTTCTTCTCCACACACGTATGAGCCAGCCCCAATTGCTATCTCTATATCGAAGTGTTCTCCGAGAATTCCTTCTTTCCTTGCTCTTTTTAAGGCGCTTTCGAGGATTATTTCAGCATGTGGGTATTCACTTCGTAGGTAGACTTTACCTTGACTTGCCCCTATTGCTTGGGCGCAAATCACCATCCCCTCAATCAGCGCATGTGGATCTCCTTCCATGATCATACGGTCGATGAAAGTACCAGCATCTCCTTCATCGGCATTGGCAACTACGAATTTCAAATCTGTTTGTTCGGCAGCAGCCGCTGCCCACTTGAAGTGAGTTGGGAATCCTGCCCCACCTCGTCCCCTTAAGCCAGCGGTTTTGATTTCCTCAATGATTCCTTTACTACCTACTTCTTTGGCTTTTTCTAATCCTTCGTAGGCTCCTAATGCCCTCATTGCCTCTAAATCAAGTGGGTTTGTTTCGCCAAACCTATGCATTGCATATCTGGATTGGTTTTTGAGTAAATCTTCAACTAGGCCGAGTGATTTTGGATGACTTTGTTGCTTTGAAATGGAATCTAATATTGAAGGAATTTCCTCTGAAGAGATAGGGCCATAGGCATGTCTTTTTCCTTCGATATCAACTTCTAGGGTTGGCTCAAGATGGAATAATCCTCTGCTACCTGTGCGAATTAATGCTGCATCTTCGGTTACATGTTGTAGTAGGGAATTAGCGATATCTTCACTACCAATAGCAAGGCTAGTACTATCTTGGCTAATGTAGAACTGAATGCCGCTTCCTTGTTGAGATGCACACTGCGGTACAGTTTCATCTCGAAGTACAGCAGGGCCACAAGCACAAAGTCCAGCACAAATCAATTCTCCAACCCGTTCACCTGAGTCCTCCAATTCTTTGATTAAGGCATCAGCACCTCTAGCTCGGCATGACTCTCCAGTACAAACTCTAACTGTGTGGTCACTTGGCTTCAATTCGGCATAATAGCCAATCGCTCCCCGTACCTTTGCAGCAGTAGTATCACAGAGTTCTGCAATCTCTCGGATACGTTCTCCGCTTGGCATTCCGCGGTTATGAATTTCTTTCTTCAGAGCATCCAATAATCGATGCCCTGGGCGGCTGGGGTCCCATCTTTCACTGATTGTCATCCGCTCACCATGTTTGACGAGGTGGTTCCATACTTTGACTGTTGTTCTTTCAGTCTTGTGCAATCGGCCGATTATATGAGACGCTACTTCCATCGCGAGTAAAACCATACAAGGCGATTCCTGCCTCTCTTGCTAGGTCGATAGCCATGCTACTAGCAGCTCCTACTGCAATGATTACAGCGATTTTTGCTGCAGATGCTTTTAGTACCAATTCTGAGCCAATCCTACCTGACAAACAAAGGATGCAATTGTGCATTTCAATACCGCTAATTATTGCTTGGCCGATAACCTTGTCCACAGCATTATGTCTGCCGATATCTTCCATCATTAGCAACATATCTCCTTCAGTTGTAAATAGGGCAGCGGCATGGATTCCACCGGTTGAGGAGAAGGCGACTTGACTATCCTTCATTGAATTTGGTAAGTTAACAATTATTTCATCATCAATATTCAATTGCTCTAACTCGCATTGGTGAGTCAGATTCAACAAATCTGAAAAGTCTTGACGGCCACATATTCCACATGCACTGCCATTGCTAATACGTCCTCTGGCAGCTATTTGATATGATTCATCAGCCATTATAATGGTAGCAGAAGGTTCGTTCAACACGATTTGGAATTCACCATTATCTGTCATTACACCCTCTGAATGAATTAATCCTCTGATTAGCGCCTCATCATTACCTGGTGTTCTCAAGATACTAACCCATCTTTCTAATTTAGAAGGTGATTTAATATCGATGCTCAAGACTGATTCAACGGCGATACAATCCTTTTCTAGAGCCCAGTTTCCATCATTGAGGCGATGTATTGCTCGCTCCTCAATGCTAGCCATTTATTCACAGCCTCTCTCGTACCGCATCCATGCAGGCTCTTGACAAAATTCTCGAGGATTCTAATATTGAGGCAGCTTCTTCTTTTAGAGTTCCACCCATTTCTTCAGGCAGGTTTGAAACATTGATTTCTACATTGAATAATGCTCCTTTACAGGCAGCAGATGCGAGAAGTGATGCAACTCCAATATCAGATACTGTATTTACATTTCCTTTTTTTGCTAGTTCTGGAAGATGTTCCAATAAAGAATGTGCCAGTCTTGCGGTCTCCAATGGAACTTCTGCAGCCCCTAAGGTAGCCTCGCGAATCGCTTGACGGCGAATCTCTTTTTCTTCATCGCTATCTTTGGCTAATTTGAAAGTCATCATAACCGCATCGAATGAACGGCTATCATCAGTAGCCAAATCAAGGGCTTTGCTAAACATTGCAATGGCGCATTCTTGGGTTTTTTCGGCGATTTCCCATCCGCTCTCCCATTTTTCCTTGCCGAGTGTCAAGTCTGCAACCATGCAAGACAGTGCGGCTGCTTGACCGAGTGATACGGCAGCAGCTGTGCCACCTCCAGGAGTTGGTGATGAACTTGCAAGGGCAGTTTGGAATTCACGCAGGCTCATTTCGGACCATTCATCTTCAGGCATTCAAACACTTCCTGTAAGTGCTCTTTCGATAATCCTTTGCTCGGCGATGAATGGTCCAAGGTCATCTAGGCCCATTCCCTTTACTGCCGCTGCGATCAGTTGTTCTTCACTAATTGCATCGCTATCATACCATGCTCCAGCCTCCAAAAAAGCACTTAGCGGAGCAAGGCCAACTAATTCACTGCCTGTAGTTTCAATCCCATATGTATTTGCTAGCCACTTGATTGTTTCATATGCCACATGCATTGGTGTTATGCTAATATCCTGTAAATTCATTGAGACTTGGGAAATTCCGTGTTCTTCCAAAGGGAAGCCCATTCCTTGAATTTTTGGAAGCATCCCCGATACTGGCATTTTTTGGCCGGCCTCATTCTTTATCAGTGGGCCGGATTGCCTAACGGTTCTACCAATTGCTCCTGCTACTATTGCTTCTTTTTCATCAAGATTAACATTGTATGCTACTAAGATATCTCGTGCCCCAATTATTGTAGCACCGAATTTTGCAATCATTTCTGACCAAGTGGATGGGCCGTTATCAGGTAGCCGAGTCTCTTCTTCATGAATCGAATCTTTTCCTTCTGTCAAACGTGATTCTAATTCCTCGTACTGTCCTTTCCTGAGTAGGCTATGGTTTCTTCTTGCATCGGTTGATGCGGCTGCTCCATAAAGATAGGAAGTTAGGCCTAATTCATCAGCAACCCTCTGAGAGAGGCTGCGTGCTAATTGTGCACATTCTTGCATACTAATTTCCGCTAAGGGGATGAATGGACAAACATCTACTGCACCCAATCGAGCATGGTTTCCTTTGTGTAGCCGCATGTCGATATTTTCTGCCGCACTAGCGATTAATCTGAAGGCTGCTTCACTAACTGCCTGTGGTGTTCCTGCAATTGTAATCACAGTACGGTTGTAATCGCTATCAGGTTCACTGGATAATACACGAGCGCCTTCAATACCTCTTGCGGCATTGACGATTAATTCGATTTTAGCAATATCTGTGCCTTCGCTAATATTTGGTACACATTCGACCAGTGGGCCTGTCATGAACCGTTGGCGTCTTGGGTAAGCCATCAATGTTACCGAGGTTTATTCTTCTTCGCTCAAAGCAGCTACTACTTCATCAGGAAGGTCGAAGAAATCCATTTGCATCCGCACCAATTCCCTACTGGAATTGGCTAAAGCATAGGCCTCGAGTGGTAATCTATTGAGCTTGAAGAACTCCTCTCCCCAACTAAATGAATTGAGTAAATCCCTCGCTTCTTGCTCTCTTCCTAATATCCATAATGATGCAGCCAACGCCTCGGCTGTGGTCATTTTGCTAGGTTTCCCCCAGTTCACAGGGTTGGCAGCTAATAGCATTGGAAGCATCCTTCGTTGTAGTTTAGTCCTTTTTCCGACCTTCCTAACACTATCTTCAATTTGCGCCCAACTGCAATCAAGTCCGACTAATTTCCCCCCTTTATCCATTAATTCTCGATCTTCAGGGCCCAATACTTTACCGCAAAGAGGGTCGAGAATTATCCCTCGTCTTGGTAATTGAGAAATTTTCTTATGAAGTATTAATTTACCTTTTCGTGATAATTTTACCACAGTATTTTTGCTAGGGTCGTCTTGGGCTAACCAGATGGCATGGATTCCAATCTCAGCCATGTTTATCGACTCAATCCTTGAAGAAATCGCCTAAGTTCATACCACGACTTGTGCCAGAGCCGACCATTCTATGTTCATCCGGTTTATTTTCAACCATCAGGGTGATATCAAGCGCTCTTTCGAGTTTTTTAATGACAGTATCAGAAGGAGGGCGACCGGATTCTGCTGCTTGAATGACATTAATTTTTTCAGCCATTTTATGGGCTAGTTGGCGCTTATCTAGGCCCATTTTTTCACGGGCCTCGGTAATTATCTTGGAAAAACCTCCGCATAATTCCATTTTCCCTTTACGCATTATGCCTCGGCCTTTCTTGCCAATTCCAGAATACCCTCCATGATTTACCTTTTTCTGGATAATTTCAGATGGTTTTTGAATAGGAGCGACAGTGGCTAATCCCATCGAATCAATACATCGGCTGCAGGCATCAACAGTTGCCCTACCCATCTTCACACTGCGTGTAGAAGTCTTCTCGGCTCCACATAATTCACAAGCCCCCATACTATCCCCGTTGACTGTGCAACGCTTCCCCCAATTCAACCCTACGATTGACTATTTTCCAGCAAAGAGTTTGAGTACATTGAATAACGGTGGGCAAACTGAGGAAAGTTGAATGACATCTGATGTTGAGGCTATGAAGCCGGGCTCGGTGGGCGAAGAGAACCGCTCTGATGACGATTTACGTCAGTTAGAACGGGATTACCGCTCCTTACATGATAAAGCCCAGCGCTTGATAACAGAACGCGTATCATTGGAAAGTGATATCAATAAATTAAAGAAGCGTACTGCAAGATTAGATGAAGAAATCCGAATGTTAAAGAGCCCACCGCTAATCATTGGGCACATACAAGATGTCCTAAACGATGAATCAGCAATTGTCCGTTCCTCCAATGGAACCGTCTTTCAAGTTGCAGTTAACCAACGCTTAGGCTTTTCACGCTTGAAGCCAGGCACTAGAGTTGCGCTCAACCAAGATACATTAGCAATAACTGACATTCTTCATGATGCATGGGATCCGCTTGTTAGTGGAGCAGAATTAATTGAAGCACCAAATATTGAGTACAGCCATATTGGCGGCTTAGATGAACAGATTGAACAATTACGAGAAGCAATCGAATTACCACTTGAACACCCCGAATTATTCAGAAAAATTGGTATCGAGCCACCAAAGGGTGTTTTGCTTGTTGGACCACCAGGCTGTGGAAAGACCATGATTGCTAAGGCCGTAGCATCTCAAACCAACGCAACCTTCATCAGAATGGTTGGCAGTGAATTAGCCCAGAAATATATTGGAGAAGGTGGGCGAATGGTTAGAGAACTATTTTCACTGGCCCGCGACAAAGCTCCCTCAATCATCTTCCTAGACGAAATAGATGCAATTGGAGCCAAGCGCCTTGATGCTGCTACCAGTGGAGACCGTGAAGTTCAACGGACACTCATGCAATTGCTAGCAGAATTAGATGGCTTTGATGCCCTTGAATCGGTCAAGATAATCGCAGCAACAAACCGTCCTGACATACTCGACGACGCTCTACTTCGCCCTGGTCGCTTCGATAGAATAGTCGAAATTCCTATGCCTGAGGACAGTGCTCGCAAATCAATCCTCTCAATTCATGTTGGCAGGATGGCTACTACGAGAATTTCGATGGCTAGACTTGTTGAGGCAACGAATGGCTTCACAGGTGCCGATTTGAAGGCTACTTGTGTAGAAGCAGGAATGGTGGCCATACGAGAAAAGCGCTCAAAGGTTACTCAAGCAGACTTTACTCAAGCAATTCAAATCGTTGCTAAGAAGCGTGATTCTGGACTTGGTTCAAATTCTTCGGCAATACTTTATGCCTGATTAGCGAACTCTACTTCCGTTGGCAATACTTCCATCGATACTGACAAGATTAACTCCACCTTGCCCATCATCTGCTGCTAACATCATTCCTTCTGACATCACACCTCGTAATTTACGTGGTTGTAAGTTTGCTACAAATACCACTTGCTTACCGGTCATTTGTTCTGCAGAATAATATTCTTTTAGGCCAGCGCAAACAGTCCTTCCTTCCTTACTTCCATCATCTATAGATACCACATAGAGTTTGTCAGCATTTGGATGTTCATCAACTGCAGATATTGTTCCTACTCTTAATTCAACTTCCATGAAGGTGTTGAAATCAAGATATGTTGTTCCTTCGGGTGCTTCGCTCATTTTTTTCACTTCCTTTTTCTTGCTACCTTTTACGGCATGAATTGGATCATCATTTTTCACTTCTGTTTGACCTTCTACAAGGCTATTTTCATATTCCAAAATTTCGTCTAAGTCCAATCTCTTGAATAAAGGAACGGGTTTTGTTTCAGTCCAGTTCATTTCTGCATCCCAATCTGTTGCATCTGACCACAATACCTGAGATATTTCTTGCGACTCTCCAAGTGATTGCCATAATCTTTGGGCACTGAATGGGATGAAAGGTTGGGTTGCAATTGCTAATAGTCTTGATATTCGCCAAGAGAACGCAAGTGCCGCCAAAGATTCTGCAGCCCCTTCTTGGGCATGCGATTCAGGTTTCAGATATTTCCAAGGTGTTGAACCTTGCAGGAGCTGATTGCCAAATTGTGCGATGCTCATCACCCCTCTAAGTGCCTCTTTGTAACGATGTTTATTCAAACTCTCTTCTACATCAAGAAGTAGAGATTCAACTTTACTTCTCCATTCTTCGGATAATAACGGATTGTCAAATTGTGCAAGTGGATTACCAACCCCTTCCAATCGATGAGCGAGAGTTATCACACGGTGGACGAAATTCCCATAATGTCCAATTAATTCTGAATTTATTTTAGCAACGAAATCAGGCCAATTGAAGTCAGTATCGTGATTTTCAGGCATATTAATCCCGAGATAATAGCGCAAAGTATCGCCATCAAAGCGTTCTAAGAATGAAGGTAGCCACACTGCATGCTTTCGTGATTTTGAAAATTGTCCACCTGCTAACATTAGATATTCCATTGCTGGAATATTATCCTCAAGATGCAAGTCTCCAGGACCTGGCAATGTGATTTCATCGGCAGCCCCTAAGCCATTATTTGCATGATTCAAGCCCATTATCAAGGATGGCCAAATAACTGTGTGGAATGGAATGTTGTCTTTGCCAAGGAAGTACAGGTGCCGAGGTTTTGTTCCATCTTTAGAGATGTGCCACCATTTTTTCCAGTCATCCGCGGATTCACCAAATCTCTCACTCCAAATTTTTGCACATGATAGATATCCTTGTACTGCCTCAAACCAGACATAAACACATTTCCCTTCCCATTCTGAATCCTCTAATGGAATTTTAATACCCCATTCAAGATCTCGTGTTATTGCTCTAGGGCGCAAGCCCATCTCTAACCACTGTTTAGTCATGGCTTTGACGTTGGCTTTCCAAACACCCTGCCTTGCTTTAGCATGCTCCTCTAAACAGGCTTGGAATCTATCCAAGCGATAGAACAAATGTTCTGTGTCACGAATTTCTATTTTTGCCTCTGGGTTCATCTTCGAACGTGGTTTTTCTAATTCATGAGCCTCATATGTGGCGCCACAAGAATCACATTGGTCCCCCCGCGCTCCATCTTCGCTACAATTTGGGCATTCACCTTCCACATATCTATCCGGAAGGAAACGACCTCCGTCTTCACGAATTTCGTAATATTGTTGCATGGTCTTTTGCTCAAATAAACCCGCTTTCATCAATGAAAGGAAATTATCCTGTACAATTTCCTTGTGCCGCTCATCACTTGTGCGATTGAATAGCGCCCCCCCATGGTCAATCCCACGAGCATCGATATTAGGTTCCCACATACATCCTAAGTCGAGCAAAGCTTGAGAATTAATAGCATGAAATTTGTCAACAATTTGTTGGGGGGTAATTCCCTGTTGTTCGGCACTAACGGTTATTGGAGTACCGTGTTCATCAGAGCCGCTGACTAATAAAACCCGATTTCCACGAGCTCGCTCATAACGAAACTGAATATCAGGGGGGAGGTAGCAACCTGCGACGTGGCCTAAATGTAATGGTCCATTAGCATAAGGCCATGCGACGCAGATGAGAACATGTTCACCCGCCATTGACCAAGGCAGGAAGGACTTGAATATGGTATTTCCCAAAGCATGACCTTTCGTTAACAAGGCCTAATAACATGAAACTTCACAGGTATCATGTTGCCTGCACAGGAGGACGCGCCTAACAATGGTATCTGGGTTACTTCTATTCTATGTTGGACTCGCACTTGGAGTCTCATTTTTGTGCAGTATACTTGAGAGTATTCTATTGAGTATTACCCATTCACATATTCAATTAATGTCAAAAAGTGGAAAGAAACACTGGTTAATTTGGGCTAATTTGAGGCAAAATGATTCTGTTCGTCCCTTGACCGCGATTCTCACCCTCAATACTATTGCCCATACTGTGGGGGCAGTAGGTGTTGGTTCTGTGGTTCAAACTGAATATGGAAATGAATGGGTGACTTTGGCATCGGCAATTCTTACAATGGCAGTATTACTACTATCTGAAATCCTCCCAAAGACCCTTGGAACAGTGTACTGGAGAAAGTTAAGTCCACTTGCAGCATACATAACGAATTTCTTGACATTGGCTTTGATTCTAATAGTGGTACCAATTGAATGGTTCCGCAAGTTATTGCCAAAAGGCAATAAAACAACCGTCACAAGGGATGAATTAGCAGTTCTTGCAGATATTGGTGAGGAAGAAGGTACTATTGAGGAAGATGAAGAAACAGTCATCCAAAACTTATTGCGTTTGGCAGAAATAAAAGTTGAAGAAGTTATGACACCAAGAGTAGTAGTAACTGCTTTCCCAATTAACTACACTATCACTCAAGTTTTGGCGGAACATCCAGTGTTAAGGGTGTCTCGAATCCCAGTTTATGGAAATAATATAGATGATATCAAGGGACTAGTGATACGTTCTGAGATTTTATTGGCTGCTAGTAGGAATGAATGGGAAATGGAGTTAAGGTCGTTAATGAAACCAATTGGCTTCATTTCAGAAGATGATAGTGTCGACCTCGCATTAGATTTATTCCTTGAAAAGCGGCAACAAATTTTGGCTGTTCAAGATGAGTTTGGTGGGACCAGTGGCATTGTTACTATGGAGGATGTTATCGAGACGTTATTGGGTAAGGAAATCGTCGATGAAACCGATGAGGCAGAGGATATGAGGGAAGTTGCAAGAGCCTATACAAATGGTCCTCATGCAGGTGAAGAGTAATCAAGAAACAGTCGGATTAAATTATTTCTTATCGGATTTATCTTAGAACCTGAATGGGTTAAATCATCCAATATATGAGATTCGCAATCATCTCCAATATGTTGCATCAAGAGATCATAATGAGCACTACCTAAGCGACTATCCACTTTTGGTTGTAATACAATAGTTCTGCAAGTAGGCAACCCCCATTTGGGGAGCATCACATCCTCTGGGCCATTAATTGGTTGATCTGGATGTATTTTATACCAGGCTTTCCAGACCATTTTTACCATTAAGGGCTGAAGTATCTTTAAAAAATTGGGGAGGAACTCACTAAAAATTAAATTGTAATTAGTCATTGGCGATTCAAGAATCATTGAATCCACTTTATCATTCCACCAGCCTTGATATTTTGAGACTAACCTTAATGCAATAAAGGCTCCAAGACTATGGCCCCAAATTACAATATGCTCAATTTTCTCTTGAGGAAGTGAATCAAGTAATGCCGCAGTATCGGAGGCACATTTAACAGCCGTAAATTCAGGGTCCTTTGCCCCATGCCCATGGCCTCTCAAATCCACAGTAACTACGTGATAATTAGTAAAATCTTGTGCTCTCTCAAAGGTGCTAATTGAATTAGAAGACCATCCATGAATCATTAATAACAAGGGTGCTCGACCATCTTTCCATTTTGCATGGCCATGCACATGAACGCCATCATTAGTAGTCGATATTGAAGTGGTTTCAGATTCATCTAAGCATGGATATTTATTCATTGGTGGTGAGCATAATTTCCTCAATAATGCAGTTTTACAAACTTCGAAGAATAATAGAGTACTGAAAACACCTACTACTATCCCTAAAAGAGATATTGAGTTTAGAAAATCAAATATTAGAATTGAAATTCCAGTAATGGAAATTAGAAAAAGTATGCGATTGTCAATTTTCGTAGCAGTTGCTACGCGAGGTACTGTTGATATCATACCTCATCGACTGTTGTATCTTTTTCATCCATTTTAGCAATTCTCTTAGCACCAAAATCTCCAAGGCTCTCCAGTTTAGCCAACCATCCTTTCTCATCACCAGTCGGGACGTGGTGCACTAAATAGGCTGCAAATATTTTATCCCAAACACTTTGGTTGCCATCATTAACAGTGAATTTCTTGAAAGCCCATTCGACTATTGGGTAAAGGAAACAGCCAAGAGACAAGGCTAACATCGTTGAGTCAATCCCCTCGCTGCTATTACTTCCAATGCCTGACATAGCCAAGAATGCAAGTCCGCCAAATAAAGTGGGAGTCTTGAGGTTACTCAATATTGCATGGACGAAGTTCGGCTTGGAACCTTTGTAAGTGACATATTTTGTTCTCGAAAGGAATTGCCCAAAATTACGTCCAAATTTCATTGGTATTATCAGTACATTTAGTAGGGGCATTGCTAGACCGGCAAGCAATAGCCAAGTAAAGTCGCCGCCGGTAAATATGATGATACCCAATGCTGCCATTAGCAGACCCCAGTTCCAACAGAAGTTAGCAAACCAAGCAGCAGCTCGGTGGTTTTTACCAGCTAAGACGAATTCATCGGGTAAATCCTTGATGATGCGTTCTCTTTTTTCCCTTTGGGGCCTGCTGGCTTTAACTGGTTTTGCTTTTACTGCTGCTTTTGCCTTTGCTGGCTTGGCTTTTACAGCCTTTTTGGCCTTCGCCGGTTTCTTTTCATATTCTTCTGCCTTGTCAAGTAGTCCCATGGCTCTCAGCTCCCATAAATTGCACCGACTTCACTGTATATTGAGAAGTCTTCGGATTTTGTGAATGCGACGATTTCATCTTCTGGTAAATCCATAAGCATTGAATCGACTAAACTGAAAAATTCACTTCTTGCCTTTGTATCAGCGCCAGCAGGATCACCTGCTACATCTGCATATAGTTGGAATGAGTCGCTGGCGATGAAAGCATCAACATCAGGTAGTTTAACAAGTAAGTTATCAACGACTCCGGCGAAGTCAAGGAATATGTCCTCTTCCTCTTCTACCTCTTCTTCAGTTAATGTGGAAATATCGGCTTCTCCAGAAAGTACAGCCTTGATTCCCTTATGTTCTGAAATTAAGGCTTCTAGTTGGGGTTTTAATTTATTCAACTTAGACTTTTGATTTCGTTGTTTTGCGAGTTTATACTTCGGCTTTAACTTGTTGATAGTTGAAGCTAATTTAGATTTCTGTTTTTCCAAATCTGCGATTACTGATTGATCAAGGTCAAGAGTAATTTCTTCAACCTCATCATCCTCCTCGACAGCCTCTTCTTCTGATTCCTCTTCAAGTTCTTCTTCGAGTTCTTCTTCTACTTCCTCTTCCTCAAACTCTTCTTCATTCACATCCTCATCAAGCATGGTTATGGTTGGTGCATCTCTGACTTCAGCGACACGAGCATCATATTCTGCTTTGCGTTTGACAATAATTTCACGATCTAATTGATGGCCGAATCTATCTGCATAGCGTTCTAAGAGGCTACCTACTTCCCCTTCGCCAAGTCTATCGATATGGCCGTAAACTTGCTGAAGTGGCTTTGAACTACCCCTCTTCCAAAGCGAATCATAGCCTTTGCTTTCTTTCTTGGATGACATATCGGGGGGAGCAAGACTGGATATGGTCGGAACATTTGCTCCATCTAATACCCCTCTTTTCGGCTTTGCTTCAGATCCAGATGGAAGTGGTGGTAAAGGGAGTGGAGCGGGCATTCCACCTAGTTTTGGGGGAGGTGGTACTGCAGCCCCGCCGGGAGGAGGGGGGGGTGGTAGAGGAGGGAGTTTATCTCCTCCTGTAGGAGAGGCTCCTTTGCCCTTCTTCTTCTTTCGTCCCATCCTTAATCACCCTCGGGTGAAGCGAGGACCATAGGTATGTGCTTTAATGTTGACCGCGAGTAGGTCGGAAGAGAGTCTAATCTTAGGATGTCAAATTAGAGCCGAATTAACTCACCCCAGCCTTTTAGGACGACGAATGCTGCTGCGGCTTCTGGCAATTCCAACTTATCTCCAAAATGGCCCTCTATATGGCAATCTTTTACCCGAGTATTAATCTCCTCAGCGATAATTTGCACATTCATTTTGCCATCCATTGGTAAGGCAACTGCTTCAGTTAGGGGGTCGAATGGTTGGCTACCATCTGGATCTAATCTACTGAGTGGAAATTCTGTCACCTGTAGGCCACATTTACCATGCAAAGAAGTAGGGTGCCTAATCACTCTATGGCAATCTATTGTTACTACCTCATCAGTCTCTCCAGCACTCCCTAATACCACACTAGAATCAGAGCGTAATATGTCGATGAAAGCATCACGGAAATAATTAGAATCCGATTTTGTCCCACCCAAGGTGTTTAGATTTCCCCCAATCAATTCTTTTCTTCTACGTGGATGCTCAATCAATTGGGCTAGGTCGAGTACAGCCTTTTTCCCTTTTGAACGTTTAACTCCCTTCAAATTTGCAGAACGTTTCATCGCATCAACACAAGATTCGATGATAACCTTCGCTTCTTTTCCTTCTTCATTTCGAACTTTATCAAGCCTTTCTATGGTTTGTTGTACACCACCACGTAGGCGCTTTGCCCAACCACGCGCATTTTCTTCTTCAGACATTGGGAGAAGGGACATTACATCGACTCCCTCGCCCTTTATGTGGGAAACTAATTCTCTTCTCGCTTCCCCATCCAGATGGACTAATTGAGGGTCCCGATAATGCAAATGGAAACCCCTATGACCTGAGAAAGTTAATTGAAGGAATTTTTCTTCAAAACCGAATTCAGGTTGTAAAAAATCATTCCATAACTTCCATGCCTGTTCTCTAATTGCTTCTAACATTCCAATAAAATCTGTATCGACAATTCCAGGTAGGTGATCTCCATCCAAGTCAAAAATAAGATCGGCGCCCAGCCACCCTTTTTCTTTCATCAAACGTTGACTTGAATCCCGCCAATATGCTGTACTGTAAAATACTGAATGCGGTGGTCTAGAAACTAATCTTCTTTTAATATCATTTGCGTCAGTGAGACGAATATGGCGTTGGGGTGTACCTCCACCAAAGGGAATAAACATCCATTCACGGGTCCTCAAGCGAGGGGGTAGCCAAGGCGTGAAATTCTGATAATGTTGCTCAAATCGATGTGCAAATGTCGCCCATCCCTTAACCATAGTTGACCCTCCGCATACAACTTGATGCTGAGGGATAATGAATAGCGCGCCTCAGCGATAAAATCTCTTTTCGGTTTCTTTGCCTGATGTTGAAGGGCCTGCGCCGGTATTTTGTTGATAACATTGCCAACAAAAATAATGCTTATCGATTGTCATCGATTCTCCAAAAGTGAGTCGGATTCCGCAACCATGGCAGAGTGGACCTATTTCGCCATTTGCTGCATGGGCTAAAGGGACGTGGTCGTGTGGCATCTCTCTCAGAGGTCCGTATGGCATCCAGTCTTTGAATGCTAGCATTTAGAATGATATTACCTATCGCTATAGTAAGTCAATAAATCCAAGGCAACTTCGCAGGATTATGATACTTCAATGAGAGAATCTTGCAAGTGCTTTTCCAATACCTCTTTTATTGAATTATCTCCAATAGCACCCATCGCTTCAGCTGCTTCATGCCTGATAATAATATGTTCATTTTCGTCATCAAGAATTTTAACCAAAGTATCCAAGGCTCGGTCATCCTGCATTTGCCCTAAAATATAGGCCAATTCATGCTTTAGTAGGGCAGACTTACTTGAGAATCCTTCACATAAAACATGATTGCTTGTTGGTTGCGGATGCTTCTCAGAGTAAATACTGCTCTCATTCGACTGAACATTACTTCTTTTTCATCCAAAAGTGTAGTTCGAAGAACTTCGATTCTTGAGGAGCCTTGTGCAGGTGCAGGGTCAACTGAACCATATTCACTAACTTCCGGCTTAGCCATCCTATTCACCGATAAATTCCATTGATTGGACATCAAAATCATTTTTTATCATGCCTATTTTTTGTCCACATTCTAGGAATTTTCGCACCGAATCTCTTCCTTCTTGACGATAGTCAATTGTTCTGTCGTTGACATACATTTGAACAAATTCTTGATTTGTTTCATCATCAATACCTCGTCCCCACAATTTTGCAAAGGCCAATGCGTCCTTGGGGTTGTGAATGGCATATTCAATGCTCTCTTTTGTCCATCTTGTGATGTCTGCCATCACATCATCCCCCAAGTCTTTTTTCACTATATTTCCGCCAAGTGGCATTGGCCAACCATGGTACTTTTCAGCCCACCAAATCCCCAAATTGAGATGCACATCAAGACCATGCTCAACATAAGTTAATTGCCCTTCATGGATGATGAGTCCAGCATCTACTTCACCAGCGAGAATGGCATCTATGATCTCATCGAAAGGGATGACGACATGTTCGACATCACCCCATGCAAGTTTCAATCCCAAAAAGGCACTTGTTTTTAGGCCAGGCACTGCGATTTTCCCCCTTTTAATATCCTCAAGTTCTCGCCCTGCTAATGAAACAACCATTGGACCATAGCCTTCGCCCATGCTGGCTCCACAATTCATCAAAGCATAATCATCAGATACCTCTGGGAAAGAATGGATACTGATGGCACTAACTTCCAATTCCTTACGCATTGCACGATGGTTGAGAGTTTCAATATCTTGAAGTTCATGCTTGAAAATATATCCTGGTGTTTCAATCAGCCCATTGGTTAAGGCATAGAACATAAAGGCATCATCTGGGTCTGGAGAGTGACCGATTCTGATGATTTTACGACCTTCATCATCCATTGCTAATTCATCAAGCATGCAGCGCCGACCAAAGCCTTGCCTTTGAAGTCGATGGAAATGGACATCGGTTTGTGTTTCAAGCCTTAACAATACGCAACTTATGAGTGATTGACGGCAAACATTCTATGAGAGAGACCTTTATTGATACAATCAGGGGATAGATTATGCAAGCAGGTCGCGCTCATAGAATGATGATTTTAATTGCATTATCATGTTTGATTTTTCCCACAGTAATTGCCTCATCGCCAAGTGGTTTAGGATATGTGGGTGTATTCACTCCTGGCCAACATAATTTGGATAATACTTGGTCTGTAGCACTGTCGCCAGATGGATCTGTATTGGCAACTGGTACTGATCGATACCTCGTTATGATGAACATGACAGATAGGTCAATAATCAACAAGGTTGAACTTGCAGATACTCCAACTGTATTAGCCTTCACACCTGATGGCAATTACCTTGTTGCAGGTCTTCTATCCGCAAGTCCTCAAACTGTCTCGATTAAGGTTTTTAACGTTGCCACGATGCTGAGTGTAGGCAATGATTTTACGAATGGAATGAATCCAAAATCAATCGCTATCAGTACTGATGGTAGTCGGGTTTTAATTCAAGATCAATATAAAGGTGCATACGAATTATCTGTGCCCAATTTGGATATTCTTGGCCATTTAGAAGGTGGTCATGATGCTACTGTTTCCTGTGTGGGATATGGTAAAGACGATGAGACCTTGATGACTGGTGGAAAAGATGGAAAATTGATATTATGGGATGCCACCGATCACAGCCAAATTAGTACTATAGAAAACCATGCTGAATTTATACAAGATTGTACTATTTCACCAGACGGGGAAATAATTTCAATTTTGGACGATAAAGGAGTTATGAGGAGTTATGACAGAAGTGGAAACTCAATTCAAAATTCAAAATTCGACTTCCTTAAAGCGATTGAAATAGAATGGTCAGTAGATGGAGAACATCTTTTCGTTTTAGAATCATTCCTATCACCATCAATTCATAAAATTAGAGCATCGGATTGGAGTTTTATTGAAATTACCCAAATGGGTCATAAAGTGCTTGATTTCACCATCTCGGAAGACGAACAAAGTATTATCGTCAGTACGGGTACAACCCATTTAGCCATATATCAATCCAATTACATCGCTCATGGTCAAGGACAAGAGGGGGCAGATTTTGATGAAGATGGGATTCCTGACATTTTGGATATCGATGATGATGGAGATGGAATTTCTGATCTTTACGATATTCATTGCCCAGAGGGTGAGAACTGTGCTCTTTATCCTGATGAAGACTATTTGAGAAATGTTGAAATAAATATTGAAGAAGGAGTGCTTGAAGTCCACGATACTATTTCATTTTCCAAATACGACTCAAGTGCGTTAAGAAATCTCACATCAACATTGTTGATTGATGACCGAAGGATTACTCCTGAGGAATTAACTTGGATGACAGGAGTTATGTGTGATAATATTGTTTCAAGAGATGTAGTAGAGTCATGGAGAGTCTTACTTTCTTTAGAGGGGGCAGAATTGGGTGAAGGTGTAATGAGTTGTGGCTCAGTACAAGGTATGTCAACAGCATCATTAGAAGACTATGGTGCAAGGGCTTCCTTTACGTGGACTACAACTTTTCAGTTGAATGGCCAACCAGTTGCGCCTTACAATATTACGATAAAAGGAATGTTGGAAGCCCCAACAGGTAGTTCAGCGGTTATCTCGGCTCAATTCCCTGTGTTAATTTCCTTCAGCGACTCATCGGCAGTAGATGAATCTGATATAATTTGGCAGAGAAGCAATAGTATTACAACTGCGTTCATGGATGTAATACCTCTTGAAGAGCCCGGCATCGGTGCCATAACCATGGCTTTTATTTCCGTAAATAGTTGGATACCCTTACTATTTATGTTTTCATCAACTCTTTTTGTGGGAATCATATTCAAACAAAAAAAGGAAATCCAAATGAAATTACTCGACCCAGAACTTCAAGAAAAGGAGGCCGAGGAAGAAGAGGAATCTGAAGAACAATCCGATGAGTATTATCCCGAAACTGAGGGAGAAGAATTTGAAGAAGAATTTGAAGAAGTATGGTCAAATGAATCTGAATCCACCCCACCCAAACCAAAGCGAGGACCACCCCGTAATTCCACCCGCAGGTCCTCAAAGATGCCAATCCCACCTCTCGTTAAGGCAGTAAAGACCCGTCGTAGAAGAGTAAGCTCTGAGCAACCAAAAGGTTCCAAGAGAATATCTCTGAGCGAAGTTACAGATGAAGAAGAAAGCTTCTCTGATGATGACTATAATTATGGCTTAGACGGTGTCTATCACGACCCTGATTGGGAAACAGATTATGGGCAAGTTGAGATAACAACTAAGGTTCGCAAGGTGATTAAACAAGAATCTCCTGAAGAACCAGCAGAAAAATCAGCATCAAAAGTCAGAAGAAAGGTGAAGAGGAAAAATAAGACGGGATCAAAAAAGAAGAAAATTGTCAAACCGAAAGAACAGTTCCCTGAGGAATCACAAAATAATGAGGGGGATGATGATGATGATGCAATGGATAAAGCATTGGGAATGTTGACAGGTAATTTACCAAAGTGATTATACTGCGATGAAATTTGGATTATCTTCTATTCCTAAAACTTCGGAAATGAATAATTTCAAGCCTAATTCTGCTTCTTCATCTAAATCAAACAATACTTCCTCAAAATATTGTTCTACTCTTTTGATTGAAAAAGAACTTCGTTCACTACTTTCAGCAATTATTTTTTTACGAAGGCCACTATCTTCAAATGAATTTTTTGCGGCTAACAGGTCTATCAGAGCACTTTCTACCATCTCAATGGGTGCATCTACATGGGCAGCAAAAACTGCAAAGACCATTGGAAAACCAGTCTCATCTTTCCATACCTTTCCTAAGTCCATCCTGACTAATTCGGGATGCATTTGTGCCTGATGCAATGCTCTATCGCCAATGAGCAAGGCGCCATCACAACGATCAAGCATGCTTTCTAAATCGGGTCCCATTTGTACTGGGCGCGGGTCAAACCCTTGCTTGTTCAATAGGTATATCAACAACCTTCGAGATGTGGCTGAATCAGTGGGTAAAGCAACATCGCGCATATCTTTTATCTCTCGATGGCCGAATAAGAGGACACTGCCAACAGGTCCATCAGAAATAATCCCCAACTTTGGTAGTAAAATCAATTTTTCTCGGTTAAGAGCCCAATCGGCGGCTGGAATGGGTGCAACGAGGCAATCTTTCCTAAGTAGATGGCCCGTTAGCCAAGCCGGTGGAGCAGCCAAAACTTTCCATTTTTCGGACAAACCATAATACAAAGGATCGCAATTGAGGAAGGCTACTCTACCAATAGTTTTCTGCCAAGTTTGAATCTCCATATTATCACTTGGCCATGTTTAATCTATAAATTGAAGGAGTTGATTTCATTTCTACTGGCTTGAATTTAGAATAAACCGTATCTCGGCGGATTGGTTCTCCTCCTGCTCTCCTAACTAATCTGCATAATTCATCAATACCAAAATCAAGTTGGGCTGTTGAACCTGCAAGATGCATAATCGATTCCTGTATGACAGTGCCATCAATATCATCAGCCCCAGCTGATATTGCTAACTCTGCTAATTCATCCCCGATATTCATTCGATATGCCTTGATATGAGGGATATTGTCCAACATTAAACGGCTCACCGCAATCATTCTTAGAATTTCGTTCGCACTGCTTAGTTGAGCTTCGGGGAGCCTAGAGGAATCCGGTAAGAATGGATATGGTACGAAGCATTGGAAGCCTCCAGTTTTATCCTGCTGGCAACGTAATTTGTCAAGATGGATGATTCTTTCTTCTGGCGTTTCAACAGTTCCAAATAACATGGTGCAGTTTGTAGGTAGGCCGAGAGTATGGGCAATGCCATGGATATCGAGATATTCCTGACTACTTTCTTTTCCTTTGCAAATCTTATCCCTGACTGAGTCAACTAGAATTTCGGCCCCACCACCAGGAATACTTCCGAGGCCAGATTGTTTCAATTGTCGGATAGTTTCTTCGTAACTCTCTCCAGAAATGGTGGCGATATGTTTTATTTCCACCGCTGTCAATGCTTTGATTGTTATATGAGGGAATCTGTATTTTGTTTGTTCAAATAATTTGCAGTAATACCCTAAGTCCCAATCGGGGTGTAGTCCGCCAACAGAATGAACTTCATCTACTATTTCAGCAAAGGATTCAATTTGCGAGATATAGGTGTTAATATCCATTGCATATGCATCATCGGCTCTTTTGCCTCTTCGAAAGGCGCAAAACTTGCATGCTAAGACGCATATATTAGTTTGATTAACGTGAATATTCACATTGAAGAATATCTTCTTTCCATATCTTGATTTTTTATCTAAATCAGCAATTTGCAAAATTGCATTCAAGTTTGGATGCTTTAATAATGCTAAACCCTGAATAATGCTTAATCTCTGACCCTTGATTAAGTCGCTAATAATTGGATTAAGGATTTCATCCTCAATCAGCATAGACTTCAGCGTTGATGCACGCCGTTGAAGCCAATCATCAGCCAGTCCAAATGCCCCCACTGCTCACCCTCAAGTAGTTGCCTGAGTAGCTTGGAGATGAATGCTTTGGTATTCAATTACTTACGGGTTAAGGGAAGTGATTCTAACTTTGCCATCAAAACCCCTTCTTTAAGCATTAATTTCCGGAATTCCTCCATCCATAAAACTGAAGATGAAATTGCCAATAATACCAACCACGTACTCCAATTTAAAAAGCGAGTCGATAATAATGAGCCTATTTCTATACCTGAAAAAGGTATGGTAAATGTTGCATATTGTACTACAAATAATAGGAAACCAGTACAAAATACCATGGAGTAATTAATAGCTTTATTACTGAAAATCCCTAAGGAAAAGACACTTTCTGCGACACTCCTACAATTCATCACATTAAATAATTGGAATAATACAAAGACAGCAAATGCGGCAGTTCTAGCAACCTCAAACTTTTCTTTTGACCATAGCTCCCAAGTCGCTTCATCGCATACACCTGAATCTGAAGCTGCAACTACACCCTGATAGATTACATCACCTTTGTCAAAGAATCCTTTTGTGCACGGTTCTTGAGTCATTACGTGGCCATCTGCTATGTAAAACACCGTTAGGGTTCCGACCAACATTATTGCTCCCATCCACATTATTAATGCCATATCAACAAGATTGGGTAATCCTTCTGTCAAAGGTTTTGGCGGCACTTGCATTACTTTTCCATGTTTCTTCTCTACCCCTAAAGCAACTGCTGGTGGCCCATCCATCAAGATATTGATGACTAGAATTTGAGTTGCTGTAAAGGGAAGTTCCCAACCAAATACGAAAGTTGACAGGATAATAATTCCTACTGCAGCAACATTTGTTGATATTTGATAACGAACGAAGTTTCGAATATTCTGGTAGATTTTACGCCCTTCTTCAACCGCTTTAACGATGTTGGAAAAGTTATCATCCTGAAGCACCATGTCAGCAGCATCTTTTGCTACATCAGTACCAGCCATGCCCATGGCAATACCGATGTTTGCCTTTGCCAATGCAGGAGCATCATTAACACCATCGCCAGTCATTGCAACTACTTCACCTCGGTTTTGTAAGGCAGTAACTATCCTCATTTTTTGATCAGGTGTAACTCGATGATAGACATCGATTTCATCTACTACATCGATTAATTCTTCATCACTCATTTCCATTAGTTTGTGTCCACTTAGCGACTCAGAGTGTTTCTTTGCAATCCCCAAATTCTTTCCAATTGCTAGTGCCGTTATTTCTTGATCACCTGTAATCATCTTTACTGCAATACCCGCAATCTTACAAGTTGCAATCGCATTCTTTACTTCTGGACGAGGCGGGTCCATTATTCCAACCAAACCAAGGAATGTAAGGTCTTTTTCCATCTCTTCCATATTAGAAAAGTCTTCATCGTCATGAACTCTTCTACCGCAAAGTGCTAGAACCCGCATTGCTTCAGCAGCCATTTCACTATTTGCTTTGTAAATTCTATCGATATCACCGTCTTCCACTTCTTTTCTCAAACCATCTTCCATGATGTGTGTAACTAAGTTTCTATATCCACCGGCAGCACCTTTAGAAAATAACCATTTTTCACCATTGTAGATATGAATCGTAGACATTCTTTTTCGTACTGCATCAAAGAAGAATTCATATTCTCGAGGGTTTTTTTGAGTAAAAGTTTCAAGGTTCCCATGAATTTTCCAGCCAAAGACCGCACAGGCCGAATCTGTTGGGTCGCCAATTGCCTCCCAGTGCCCATCAAATTTGTGAATTGTACTATTATGACAAAGAGCAGCACAGGTGGAGGCTAGTTTGAAAGCATTATCTTCTAATGCATCTTCCACTTCTTTTTCCGATAATTCCTTTTCTCCTTGGCTTAATCCACCAATTGTTGGGTCGAATCCCTCGCCGGTGATGTTGTAATCTGAATCCATTGTGAAAAATCTCTTAACTGTCATTTCATTCTTTGTTAAGGTGCCAGTTTTATCAGAACAAATGATTGTTGTCGAACCGAGTGTTTCAACGGCCCTCATTCTTCTAACTATTGCTTTATGCCTTGCCATATTCCTCATTCCTAAGGCCAATGTGATGACCAATATGATGGGTAATCCTTCTGGAACAATGGCTACGAATATGGCAATTGCAATAATGAATTGCTCAATCACAACATCGATCAAACTCACATTTGAAGGATTTAGAATTGCGATTGCAAGTTTTAGTGATACTAAAAGGACGGCAACAAAAAGCGCGATAAAACCAAGGAATCTTCCCAGACTTTCTAATTTTATTTCAAGCGGAGTTTTTGGAGTTTCAGCCTCAGCAATTCCACTGGCTATATGTCCTAATTCAGTATTCATTCCAGTGTTGATAACTAAGCCAACTGCCCTGCCGCGGGAAGCTACTGTTCCCATGAATGCCATATTCGATTGCTCAGCGAGAATTCTTCGGCCAACTAGCGCTTCTATATTTTTACTTACCGTGTCTGATTCACCGGTTAATGCAGATTCATTTATCTTAAATTGATAGACTTCAATTAAACGAATATCGGCAGGAACATTCAGTCCCTCTTCCATCTTCACGATATCTCCTGGGACTAATTGGTCGGTTGAAATTTCAACCTCTCTTCCATCTCGCTCGACGACACAATTACTTATCGCCATTTGTTTCAGTGCATCCATCGCCTGTTCTGCTTGTTCTTCTTGCCAAAACCCAAACACGGCATTAATAGTTATAACGAGGAAAATAAAGATGGCATCACCGGGTTCTTGGAAATTATGAATTACCAAGGAAATGACTGCTGCACCCATTAAAAGAAAAATTAATGGATCATTGAATTGGGCGATTAATCTTTTCCAGCGAGGATCTTTTTCAGGTTCCTCTAGGCAGTTTGGCCCATACTTTTCCAGGCGTGATGCCGCCTCTTTGTCTGAAAGCCCTTTCTTGTCGCTTGATAGTCTCTCTAATACTTCATCAGCATCTAAAGAGAACCACTCTTCACCCTCATTTAACATGATTAGACACCTGCTGCGTTCCGTTGCCGTTAGTAACAGGGTCATAAGTATGACTAAGATGGCCTCAAAAGAGTAGTAGTTCAATTTCTCAACCTCATTAGCGAACCATTGACAAGTAGTATCACTTCGCCATTTTCGATGGGACTGGATTATGAGCCATATGTCTCGGCTGAGAAAGAGCTTCCAGAATTAACCCCTCGTGTTATTGTTATCGGGGTCATTCTTGGAGCAGTGATGACAGCGGCAAATGCCTACTTGGGTATGTTAGTTGGTATGACTGTTAGCGCATCCATACCTGCTGCCGTCATGTCAATGCTAATTCTACGCGGATTAAAATTTAAAGATGTTTCAATTCTGGAAAATAATTCTGTTCAAACAATGGCATCTGCCGGAGAAAGCCTTGCTGCTGGGATAATTTTCACTATCCCTGCGCTTTTAGTGATGGGTATTTGGTCAGATATTAACTGGCTGGACACTTTCATTATCGCCTTCCTTGGCGGAGTTTTAGGTTGCATGTTCACCATTGCTCTACGCAAGGTGTTCATCGTTGAAGAAGCCCTCCCATATCCCGAAGGTGTGGCATGTAAGGAAGTACTTGTTTCCGGTGAAGAAGGCGGAGGAGGCCTTGTTGCAATCGTTTATGCTCTAATTATTGGTGCTATCTTTGGTTGGGTCGTTAAGGGAATGCACCTGACAAAGCACATGGTTCACAGAGCCTTTGACTTAGGTGCCGCTAGAGTCTATATTGGCTCAGAAATGTCCATCGCTTTGTTTTCGGTAGGCTATATTGTAGGGTTAAGGATAGCCTCCTTCATCTTCTTGGGTGGAGTTTTGGGATTCGGGATTTTAGTTCCTCTATACGGTTTGATAAATGGTTGGCCAGCATTTGAAGTCAACCATTTGGGAGAAGTCCTCCCCGTTTCACCGACCGATGCGTTCATGATTATTTGGAATGAGCAAATCCGTTTCGTTGGAGTGGGAGCCATGGTAGTTGGTGGCGTCTACACTTTGTGGTCGATGCGTAAAACGATTTTAGTTGGTTTCAAGAAAGCGCTAAGTTTCAATGAGGAGGAAGAAAGGCATGTACTTCGCACCGAAATGGATTTAGATATGCGTAAAGTATTGGTAGTTTGTGCCGTAATCACTGTTCTGACATTCTTGTTTTATTGGTGGAAAACGGGGAGTATATTGTTGGCTTTGGTGGGGGCTGGTTTCTTAGCAGTGGCTGCTTTCTTCTTTTCTGCGGTTGCTGGTTATATCGCTGGAGTAGTAGGGTCATCTAATTCTCCTGTTTCGGGAATGACCATTGCGACTCTCCTATTCACTGCAATATTAGTATGGTTGGTGGGGGATGTTATCCTTGGAATGCCAAAGCAGGATTTGATGTTCGCCACTTTGATTATCGCTGCTGTTGTTGCCGTCAATGCAGCGATTGCAGGTGATGTAATGCAGGATTTGAAAACCGGACATATGCTTGGTGCAACCCCTCGTAAACAGCAAATCGCTGAATTAATCGGTGTTAGTGTAGGTGCAATAGTAATCGGGCCTGTGCTCTGGTTGTTGAATAAGGCATTCGTTATTACCAAAACACATTGTTCCAGATTATTGGCAGAAGGCCAAGACGTTGATTGTGATACAGCATTACTAGCCCCTCAGGCAGAATTGATTGGCTCGATTATTCAAGCGGTATTTGGGGGAAGTCTAAATCTTCCAATGATCACTTTGGGAGCAATAATTGCAGCCATCATCATTTGGAGAAAAATGCCAGTCATGTCGGTTGCCATTGGAATTTATTTACCGCTTAGCCTTTCTGTACCAATCGTTATTGGAGGTATTGTCAGCCATGTGGTCATTCACTCTGCATATCGAAGAGTTGACGGAGAGTTATTGGAAGAACCATCACAGGAAGCCAAGGATGCTGGCAAGGAGGTATCTGCTCGGGGAGTCTTACTCGGGGCTGGTTTTATTGCCGGAGAATCGTTAATGGGGGTCTTAATCGCCTTCTTTATCGTAGTTTGGGAGGCCCCGCATAAGTGGTTTGGACTTGGGACACTTGGGGATTTTTGGAGTCTGTTGTTTTATGCTTGGTTTATTGGAGTCTTCATTTTCCTCGCCACCAGAACATTGCCAAAATCTCGTGATGGCTCAAATTTGTTGACCGATGCGATGGCCGTTTTGACTGATGGATGCCGTAAATTCTTGAAGGCAGTGAAGCCACCGCGGTGAGTAATTCTTCTCTTTTAATCGGATGCTTGAATGTCAATGTTGAAAGGCTGCCCCGCAAGGCAACACATCGAGGGGAATCCGTGATGGCGACGACATCCGCTGACATTGCAAATTTGGAAGCAATTGCAACTCGTTGTAGAGCCCATATATTACGTATGACTCATCGTGCTGCTGCTGGCCACCCAGGAGGTTCTCTTTCTGAAATTGACATCCTAGTTGCGCTCTATTTCAGTCGCCTAAATGTGGACCCAACTGTGCCGAAATGGGAAGAAAGAGATAGATTCATTCTATCCAAAGGCCATGCAAGCCCAGGGATGTATGCAGTATTAGCAGAAAAAGGATTCATCACAGAAGAAGACCTCTCTTCATACCGTGTATTAGGAGGGGTTTGCCAAGGTCATGTCGACATGAAGTGGACTCCTGGCGTAGACTTCAGTGCTGGCTCGCTTGGCATGGGATTATCGTTTGGAATAGGCACTGCAATCGCAGCCCGCTTGGATGGCAGCGAGAGGAGCACTTGGGTGATGATCGGTGATGGTGAGATGCAGGAAGGAAGCGTCTGGGAAGCGGCGATGGCAGCTGCCCATCATGAACTCGGAAACCTCAATGTTTTTGTCGATAAAAATAATATTCAAAATGATGACTTTGTTGAAATGCAAATGAGAATGTTCGACATCCCCGCTAAGTGGGCTGGCTTTGGCTGGGCTGTTAGGGAATGCGACGGGCATGATATGCAACAAATTCTTGATGCTATTGCGTGGGCAGATAGTATTACAGATAGACCAGCCGTTATCATTGCAAATACAATTAAAGGCAAGGGTATTTCTTACATGGAAAACAATCCTGCCTTCCATGGTGCAGCACCAAATGACGAACAACTTGGCATTGGGTTAGCAGAGCTCGGTTTATTTGAGGTGAGCGTATGAGTAGAATGGCAGCAACTCGTGATGGTTACGGCCAAGGGTTACTCAACATTTCAGGTGATGAAAGAGTTGTAGTCTTGGAAGCGGACCTTGGCAAATCCACCAAATCTCTTCACTTCCGCAAACAATTCCCAGAGCGCACCGTTTCTTGCGGAATTGGTGAGCAAAATATGATGTTGGTTGCAGCCGGATTAGCTGCAAGTGGCTACAAGCCATTTGCAAGTACTTTTGCAATATTTACAGAAAGGGCTTTTGAACAAATACGAAATGGAGTGGCTAGACCAAACCTTCCTGTACATATCTGCGGAAGTCACGGCGGTACACACACTGGAACAGATGGTGGTAGCGCTCAATCGATTGAAGACTTGGCGATTTACAGAACCTTGCCAAATATGACCGTGATGCACCCTTGTGATGATGTTAGTGCGGCTGAATTAACCCGCCAATGTTTAGACCTAGCAGGTCCATCTTACATGCGAACAGCGCGCAATAAAACAAGGGTCCTACACGAGAAAAGAATTGATGATATCAAAATCGGTAGGGGTATTGTACTACGCGATGGGAGTGATGTTTGTATCATCGCTTGTGGAGTATTAGTTGCCAAAGCACTCGAGGCTGCTGAGAAATTAGCAGGAGATGGCATTGATGCATGTGTAGTCGACATGCACACACTCAAGCCACTCGATGGTGATTTAATCAACCGGATGGCGGCATCAACAGGATGTATAGTCAGTGCAGAGGATCATTCAATAATTGGTGGCCTTGGGGGTGCAGTAGCAGAACATCTTTCATCCAATCATCCCGTACCTCTTGAGAGAGTCGGTGTCAAAGACAGATTTGGAGAATCAGGTCAAGCGGAAGAAATGCTGGATCTTTTAGGATTGAATACCGGCGATATCATCAAAGCAGCACACAAAGCAATCAGTAGAAAGAGCAATTAATAGAAAAGGAGTTGAAAAAATGGAGTTTTTCCTAGACACAGCAGAAATAGATGAAGTAAGAGAAATAGCGGCATGGGGGATACTCGATGGAGTTACAACCAATCCAAGTTTGATTAAAAAATCTGGACGGGATTTCAAACAAGTGGTATCAGAAATTGCTGAACTATGTGACGGCCCCATATCAGCCGAAGTCACCTCCTTAGATACCGATGGAATGGTCAGAGAAGGTTTGGAATTGAAAGCCACTCTGCCTACAAATATTATCATCAAGGTTCCATGCACCCCCGAAGGATTAGCTGCAACAAAAATACTTTCTGACCAAGGAATCGGCGTCAATGTAACTCTGATTTTCAATGCTTCCCAAGCGGTAATGGCTGCAAAGGCAGGTGCAATGTACGTCTCACCATTTATTGGAAGACTGGATGATACCGGAGCAGATGGCATGGAATTAATAGCCGAAATCATGCGCATTTGGGATAATTATCCCACTTTTGAAACAAAAGTATTGGCAGCATCCATCCGCCATCCAATGCACATGCTACAAGCAATGCAAATGGGCGCCCATACTGCAACAATGCCCGCAAAAATCTTTAGGCAACTGATGAAGCACCCTCTTACAGATTCAGGCATTGCTCAATTCTTGTCCGACTGGGCAGAGGTTGAAGCAGCCGGTAATGCCTGATGATTAGGAGATATCCTCGTACTCTAATCCGCAAAAGGCTTGAAGAAGGGATGGAGTCTCACTTGAGTTGGGAGGGCTGGATATGGTTGACCGTCGTGAGAAATTACAGCAGTTATTGGACGGTGAATTAGATCCATCAGAAATTATTTCCGACCCTACTCTTGCTAGTTTAGCAGAACGAATTTATGGCATGGACATAAAGGCCTTATTGGCCGAAAAGGGCATGGAAATGCCTTCAGAAGATAGCCCCTCGCATTCCTCAACTTCTTTGATAGAAGTTATCCCCAGTTCAAATTTACCCCCGCCTGCACCTCTTGGTGAACTTCCTACCCTTAAACAAACAACTGCTGCAAGTAGAAACATTTTGTTCATTTTGCTCGGAGTTCTAGCATTATCAGTCGCCTTACTCAATTTAGTAATGGGACTTGGAGAACTATACAATCCTTGCACAACTGATTGGTGTGCTGATAATTCAAAATTCATCTGGTTAGCCCCCCACCAACTCACCCAAGATGGTGGCTGGGGGTCTGCGGGTACGGCAGGAATACCTGATTATGCAATGATTGGTGGTGGACTGATTCTAACTTTACTCGGTCTAAGAAAGAAGGCTTGAGGTGGAAATCAATGTCTGGACCTGCAAAGGCAAAACGTGGCATACCTCAAAAAGAGGACTTCAATGAATGGTACCCCTTTATCGTGGAAGCAGCGGAACTCGTTGACAAAAGATATCCAATCAAAGGTATGGACGTTTGGAGGCCATACGGCTGGAAAGCCATGCGCCTCATAGATGAATTAACCCACGCAGAAATGGAGAGAACCGAGCACGAAGAATATCACTTCCCCTTACTAATCCCTGAGAATCTTCTTGAAAAGGAAAATAAATTGGTTGCTCTTCTAAAAAAAGCCCGAGACCAAGGAGTGGAGCCAGAGGAATTGCGAATCGATGAAGATAAAGCCGGCTTCAAAAAAGAGGTCTACTGGGTCAAACACGCAGGTGAAAATGAATTGGATATTCCGATGTTTTTACGTCCAACTTCAGAAACTGCGATGTACACAATGTTCCCACTTTGGATTCGCTCTCACGCAGATTTGCCTCTGAAAACTTATCAAATGGTAAACACATTTCGCTATGAGACTAAGCAAACTCGCTCATTTATCCGAGTACGTGAAATTCATTTCTTTGAGGCCCATACTGCTCACATAGATGAGGCATGTGCCAGTAGGCAAATCGATGAGGATCTTGAAATTGTAGGTAATATTATGGCCGCTATGTGTTTACCGGTTTTAATTTCTAAGCGCCCTGTTTGGGATACATTTCCTGGTGCTTGGTATACAATTGCAATCGACGTTGTCATGCCAAATGGTAGGACCTTGCAAGTGGCCAGTATCCATCATTATAGAGACCAATGGGCCAAGGCATTCGATATCAAATATGAAGATGAAAATGGAGAATTCCAAAATTGCCACCAAACCACATATGGAATGTCAGAGCGCTTATTGGGTGCAGTAGTTGGAATACATGGAGATGATTCAGGTCTAATCATGCCTCCCAAAATCGCACCTATTCAAATCGTAATTATTCCTGTTCTAAAAAAGGGAGTAGAAGATATGGTCAATGAATCAGCAAATCAATTAGCCGATGAACTTAGGGCAGCAGGATTCAGAGTTAAGGTAGATTCTCGCGATATGCGCCCAGGGCAGAAATATTATGACTGGGAAATAAAAGGGGTCCCATTGAGATTCGAATTAGGACCAAGGGACATTGACAAAAACAGTGTTTTCGCTGCTCGAAGAACTGGTGGAAAAACCCCTCTCGATAGGAGCGAAATAATCTCTCTTGCTCATGCTCAATTAGCAGAAGTAGAATCTGAATTAATCCAAAGAGCAGCACTGCACATGAAAGGTAAAACCCAACCCCTACCAGAGTTAATTGAAAATGATGGAACTTGGACTGCAGCCGGAAAAATACCAGATGGTGCTGTGTTTGAAATCGCCTTTGATGGCAGTGATGCCGAGGCTGAAATAATCGAAAGGACCTGTGGATTAACTTTCTTGGGCGACGCAGTTGAGGCTTATTCAGAACCAAAGCCTTGTGTTATTACTGGAAAGCAGACCAAGCGAAGGGTCTGGTTAGCAAGGACTTACTAAAGTCATATGGCTACCTTTCGATCAAAGTTCGTATTGCTTTTGTAATCGCTGCATTATCCTGCAAAGCCCAATGCTCACCCAGTGAATCTATTAGGTGTGCACGAGGTTTGTTTGGATTTAAAATATCTTCAAGACGATTAGCAATAACTGCAGTCATCCCTGAGTTCTTTATCTGAGCCAATGCTCGGTGAACTAAGTCACTGATTTTCACTCCCGTTTCGAGTTTGAAACCAATCCTTACGGAATCTTTGCATAATTCTTGAAGTTCCTTGATGTGCTTTGGCCCTTCTTTCAAAGTAACATTCCAATCACCCTGTTGTGAAGCAAATTTCCCCAATTTGGGTTCATCGACTAGATAATCCAATACTGCAGCACAGTGGATCCATACTTGGATATCATCGTTTGACAATGCAATACATTCATTCAGCATCGCATTAGGCTCATCTGCTTGAATAACCAGTGGTAAGGAAAAGGCTGCTTGTACAGTTGTTGTGCCAGCCACAACAGTCACGTCATGTCCATGCCGATGTAAATCCTCTGCAATCTCCCAACCAGTAGCTCCACTGCTGGTGTTTTGCACATATCTAACATCATCAATAGGGCACCGAGTTGCACCGAGTGTGATTACAATTGATTTCTTATTTTCTTTTTCTTTGTTGATGAAATAGCAAAAAGCAGCTACTAATGAGATCGGATTATCCTGCTTTCTTTTACCTTCTATGATTGGACCCCAGTGAAGATTCATACCATAATTCTCCAATTCTGATTCAATATCAACAGTGATTGGATCTTTAGCCAAGTCATCATGCATACTTGGCACCATCATTATGGGAATTTTTCTACCTCGGGCAGCTGATAATGCCATCAATAGGGGTGTATCCATCATTCCTTGTACAACTGAAGCCATATGATGGCGAGTGGTTGGGCAAACCAATACCGCATCGACATCATCTAATTGCCTCATCTCCCCCTCCCAATCGGTAATGACTTCAGAAGCGCTCGCCCAAGATAAAGCCAGAGGTGTGATGATTTTTTGGGCAGAATGGGACATTAATACGACTACCTTAGCACCATGTCTTCGCAGTTCCCTGACCACCTTAACAGATTCAACTGCGGCAATACCGCCACTAACTCCCAACAATATGGAAAGGCCAGAAAGTGAGTCTCCTTGTAGAATGACTCCGGTATCCCGAATGGTGCCCATATTATTTGCCAACGTGTAGGACTCAAAGCACCTTCGGCTACAACCATGACCGATTGCATCATCAATAGGGAATGACTGGGGCTGATGATGACGAGGGATGCGGGAGGATTTGACCTTCCTCAAAATAATTCATTGCTTCCTTCTCAAGATCCTCTAATGGCCTTGCATAGACAAATTTACTGGGTGATGTTAGGTACAATCGGACTTTTAGCATTGATTTGTTATTCATTAGTCAATGCAGTATTTGCAAGTAAAGGTTGGATAGTCATTTTTCCTTGTTTAATTTTAGGAATGGGGTGGTCTGGATTCAAGAATAAAAAAGTCTGGGCTTATCCCTTCGCTGTAGGATTAAATGCAGTGGGTGTAATGCTTTTTGCCCTTATTGGATTGCTTCTAATCATTAGTTTAGACGGTTTTTCAATCCTTATCGGGGTCTTAATGATATTTTCATCTGTACAATCTTGGAGACGCTTAACCGTAATGAGAAATCCATTATTCAAAGCCTGGTATTTAGGACTGAACATGCCAATGATGGGAATGGGTCTTGATGAAGGAGAAATATATGCATCCTGCCCTCACTGCTCATCAGTTTTAGCAATCCAGCCAACTAATTTGACTGCAAAGGACACCTGCCCATCATGTCATGGTCCACTAGTTAGTGGAGAAACAATTAGGCAATTGAATGAAGAAGAATGATGTTTAGCGAGATGCCAAGGTTAGATTCTTCCACATCTCTTCTGGAACTTCCATTGCTAAGCGAAGTCCGCCCATTGCACCTAACCGGATTGGGTCGTCTACTACGAGGACGTTGATTTCACCAAGGTCGGAGAGGCGCTCTTCAATCATAGCCCCAAGTCCGCGGATGCCTGAACCGCCGCCAGCAAGTACCATATTCTTTCGGAATGCATCTTGGTATTCAGGGTTAGATGAAGAAATCAGCGCCTTAACACGTTCTACGATTGGGTCAACAATGGTTTCGCATGCATTTTGAACACATTCTGTGATATCTAGGTGCATTGCTTTTCCTTCGATTGAGAAATCCACCATAATTGGATCATCGGGTTGAGAGGTGCCGACGAATGAATGGTCTTCCTTCCAGCGACGAGCCATATCCTTAGTTACCTGTGCGCCATTGTATTTGAGTTGGATTTCCTTGATGATTTGATTATCCACATAGTCTCCAGCATAGGAGGAGTGTACTTGATCGCTTGGTTCAGGGATGGTTCCATAAACTCGGCAAATATCTGTGGTTCCTGCGCCGATATCAATAACTATTGTGTGCTCCAACATATCAAGAGCATATGCAACAGCGAAAGGTTCTGAGATAATCATGCAGGCATTGACTGTTCCAGCTGCCGCATCGAAGATGTAGGTCTTATCGACATAAGATGCCTCTGCAGGTGCACCAATGACTGCAACTACCCTGTCATAGTCTTCAGGGTCAGCAAGTCCGATTAAGTGGGTAATGAAGTGGGCGATGAACTCTCGGTCCTTTTGAGTATCCTTGATGACTCCATGTTCCAATGGTCGGAATAGGTCAAGCGCCAAGCGGTTTTTGAGTGATTCTTCACCGAATAATACATCTCTCTTGAGGAAGTTTCTAGCGATGTGATCCTTTGGAGTTCCAATTACTGTTAATTCTCCATCCTCATGTCCGTCGCTTGATACCATCACAGAGCGGAATGTTCCTAGGTCGATGCCAATATAGAGCACATCTTCAGCCATGTTTCCGTGCCAATCGAATCCGACTTATGAATGATGCCTTTCATTCATCTTGAATTGGTGGTTCATGGCGCTTGTTTTTGGGGCGCGAAGTTAGATTCTACTTGCCAAGCGCATTTTACAAATTAACGAGTTACAACTGCGCTTGTGGATTTACTATACATGACAGTTAAAATTGCGTAATGCGTTTTCCGCATTTTGGAAAAGGCTCATTCCTCTTCCCAAACAGCCTCGGTTTCCACAATCATCTGGTCATCCTCTGGCAGTACATCGAGGTACAATGCAGGGATATCTTCACACAAGAATACAGTAGTTCCTGCCCGGTAGATAGTGTGCCCATCGACAATTGCTCGCTCGGTGTCGATTTCAAGGATGCGTGGTCGCTTGATTCGAACGTGCCCTGCTTCCATAGCATTGGTGATAGTTTTGGAAAGATGGACGTGTTGACGGTCTCCTGCTTTGATTCCTAATTCCAAGTGGGTCGCAAGGTCGTCTCCATCACATGGATAGTAAAGTTCCTCTGGGATATCATCTGTAGGCAAATCTAACTCGATTTCAATGCTGTGGCCGTATGTTGCTCTAACCATGTCTCCTTCGACTTGGTAGCGACCCTTCTCATCACCCAAAGCGATTGCTTCAAAATGCCAAGGGCGAAGCCAGTGATAGTAATGGCGGGCTTCCTTGAATGAGTCGCAAAGTTTGCTAGTTGAGATCCAACCATTGATATCCATTTGCAGATTGAACTTCTCAGGAAAGTGGCGTAGAACTCCTGCCATCAAGCGACCGAGCCCGTTTTGCTCTCTTTCGCTCATAATGAATTTTCCTTCTTCATTGCATACTGGGCAGTTCTGGCCATCATAATATCCGTGCGCTCTACATTGACGTAGCATGTGAATCGAAGCCGGCGACCGGACATTCACTGATAACCCCAACGGTGCCATCGCAACCGTGATGTTGAACAGCCGGATTGCCTCGCACCTTCATGGCCGCTGTTATTGTCGAGTATGTGCGGACACCATTTCATCGTGCTCACAAGGGCTCATTGCATGAAACAAGACCCGAAGATATGCTTGCAGCCGTCATCAATGAAGTGCTTAGCCGAACCGGAATTCAAGCCTCAGAAATTGAAGATGTACTTTTGGGCTGTGCTTACCCAGAAGGTGTTCAAGGACTGAACCTTGGAAGAATTGCAGGCTACCTATCTTCTCTTCCAACGTCCGTTCCTGGCTCAACGACAAATCGTCTATGTGGTTCCTCAATGCAAGTCATTCACATGGCTGCTGGCAATATCGCAATGGGCGCTGGGGAGGTGTTTCTCTGCGCCGGAGTTGAAACTATGTCCTTAGTGAAACGTGGCGGCTGGAACCGCGACTTACATCCTGAAATTGAATCAACGCACCCTGATGCCTACATTAGCATGGGATTGACAGCAGAAAATTTAGCGAACTCCCATTCGATTTCAAGAATCAGGCAAGAGGAATTCGCTCTAAGGAGCCATCAAAAAGCCGCTGATGCAGCAAAAGAAGGGAAGATGCAGAATGAATTGGTTGCTATCTCAGGTATTTCAGAAGATGGTTGTGTCAGAAGGGGCACAACGCTGGATAGAATGGCAGGATTGAAACCTGCATTCATTGAAACTGGTTCGGTAACTGCCGCAACCTCATCTCCTTTAACAGATGGAGCAGTTTGCCTAATGGTTTGTTCCGAAACATTCGCTGAAAAGAATAGCTTACAACCAATGGCCCGAATTATAGCAACCGCAGTTGCAGGAGTTGGACCGGAGGTCATGGGAATCGGACCCGTACCGGCCACCAGAAAAGTCTTGCAAAGGTCAGGACTTAGTCTAGATGACATGGATGTCATAGAATTGAATGAAGCATTTTCTGCTCAATCAATTGCTGTGATGATGGACTTAGGGCTATCAGACGATGACCCTCGTGTAAATATCGATGGTGGTGCTTTGGCAATCGGCCACCCACTTGGGGCGAGTGGTGCTCGAATTACAGGCAAGGCCGCCTCATTGCTTCAAAGAAATGGTGGAAAATACGCCTTGGCAACAATGTGTATAGGTGGTGGGATGGGTATTGCCATCATTCTTGAGAAAGTTTAATTGTTATCTCGCCAAACCTTCATGGTGTTGAACCTTAGTCGTGTTTCCATGGGCATGGGTATTAGGCGCGGTAGAGCAGCAGCAAAAGATAATTTGGCAGTGGGTGAGGAAGGAGATTGTCCACGATGTCGTGGAGAATCGGAATCTTCCTCACTTGAAGGCTTCCTCTGTTGCAGTAGTTGTGGATATGAATGGCGAGATCCTGACCATGTTCAGGCTGCAAGGGCTCCCCCTCCCACTCATCGCAGAGATGCAGAATTGATTCAGGAGTTTAAACAAGAGTTGGAATCAGGAAACATGAGAGGAGTACTCGGCATTGAAAAGAATCTTTCTAAGGCGCAAGAAGCAAGTCTCCAACGCTTGGAAGACAAGTGGATGACTGGACTTCAGGGCACATTCAATGTGGCACATGAAGAACGCAAACCTCTAATGTTATCTTTTGATGAAGATGATAATATTCAAAATACCGTCATTGCATCGGTTACTTTGTTGAATAATGAGTTTGACGGTGGAGAAGAAATCAGAATCGAATATCCAGGATTAGGAACAGAATTTTACGGCTATGATGAAGATGATACCAAAGGCTGGAGGCAGGGAAGAAGCATCGAAGATACGGCGAGAAACATTGCAAGTATCATTAATAATTTGTCAAAGTTTGTTTATGCATCCGCAGATGGCACCTCAGTATTATTTGAGATGAGAGATAACCGTTTAGAAGCTGCTTCATTAGTTGTTTTTGTAGAGGACCCAGGGGAACAAGACATAATCGCCGAGAAAGGTGGAGTTTCCATGGATGCCAGAGATGTAAGGATGGTTGAAGATTACCAAGCAGCAGTAGAAATTGTTCTCGAGGACGGAATAATCTCTCCAAGTGAGGACCAAATGCTTTGGGCCATGCGAGAAGCGCTCGGAATCAGTGATGCTGACCATGTGCGAATTGTCATGGGAATCTTTGGCGATACGGCAGTAAAAGAATGCACAGGTTGTGGGGGAATGGCCCAACTATATCCTGAATATTCAGCGTGGTATTGTACCCCTTGCGAAACATGGGTCTGAGGAAGGCCCTCAAGAAATTCGGCTTAGTTGATAATTTGTCAACTGCCTCAGAATATTCAGATCCGTTGAGATAGGTAGACTTGCTAATGCATTATTTGCAGCAGCATGATGATGCTCTGCCATCGCTCTTGCATTTTTTATTGAACCCAATTCCTCAAGTGCTTCAATAGCCCTTTCTATATCAAATTTAGAAACTTTATCACCCTTACCGAAGACCTCAAGGAAAGTTTGCAATCCTTCTCCAGATTGTTCAAGGGCATGTAGGGCGATGAGGGTTTTTTTGCCTTGAGCGATATCACTTCCCTTCGGCTTACCAATAGTGTCGTCCTCACTCAAAATATCGAGTAGGTCATCCATTAGCTGGAAGCACATGCCCACTTCTCTACCCCAAATAGAACATGCTTCGATAGTATCTTCATCTGCACCTGCTAATAGGGCACCTAATTCGGCTGCGGTTTGAAACATAACGGCGGTCTTGCCGTCGATCATTTCCAAATAATCTGCAATACCAACATTTTCTTCATTTTCAAAGGCAATATCTAGTTGCTGTCCTTCAGAGACTTTTCGTACCATTTTTCCAACTGTCAATACCACATGGGCGATGTCTTTCATCTCAATTCCCGAACTATTAGCTAAAATTTCGAAACCAACTGCCAACATTGCATCTCCAGCATTTATTGCCGTGGGTACATCAAATTCCTTGTGAACCGCGGGCCTACCCCTGCGCACATCATCATCGTCCATGATATCATCATGAACTAAGGTAAAGTTGTGGATAACTTCCAAAGCCGCACCAACATCATCGTGGCCCTCATGGGCATTTCCAAGTGCCTCTCCAACAATACGCGGCAAAGTAGCCCGTAATCGCTTACCTCCGCCTTCAATCAAGTGTAGCATTGCTAATCTTAATCGATCAACCTTTGTCTTTGAAAGGGCGCTGCATAGTTTTTCTTCAACGATTGGGCGGCAGCGATTAATTGCCTCAGATAGAGATTCATTTAAGCCATTATTTTGTGACAAGTCTAATCTTCCAAACCTATGGACAAAACCATCTACATTTAATGATTCAAGGTTATTCCACCAATCCATCAGCAAATTATCTGCTATCAATTGGAACCAAGGGGCGATTATTTCTCCATTGTCAGGACAAGCGGCTGAGAATTGCAGCCATTCTTCCTGAGTGAACCATCGAGTTTCATCAATTTCATTTGGATTTGGATTTGGACTAATATCTTTCTGGAGAATCATCACATGGTCAAGTTCATGCTCAACCCACTCATCATCCATGCGCGACATATAGAGCATCTTTGTTAAGGGTTGGAAATCTTCAACAGTTAGAGAGTCTGATGGAACACCAAGTTCTTGTTCCATTTTTCTTATAGCAGCATTGATACTCCCTGCAAAACCATCCCTTTCATCTTCAACATTTAATGGGTGGGAGCAGCATGCATTGGCCCAAACACTGGGAAAGGTGATTTTATCTTTTGAGCGCTTTTGTAGAAGCATTCTGCCTGATGAATCGAAAACGAGAACTGAAAATGCCCTGTGCAATAAGCCTTGATGATGATGACTGGCTGATTTTGATGCTGCACCAATTTGCTGATCTTTTTCATCTACCAATATGACCTGCTCTACCATCATCTCTGCCTGGCTGCTATCATGACCTGCATCGATTAGATACTCGGGCTGCATTGGTTCTTCCACTTTGACTTTTTATAAAACTTAACACTGTTCTAACCGTCTCAAAATATTGTGCTATTTTTGGAATTTTCCACACACCGCACAAAATTCAATATCACCTTGGAGCGAGGCAGAACAGTGTAGGCATTTGGAAGATGAAAGTTCACCAATTGTTTCTTTCATAGTTTCTGCACTGACAATCAAGCGCACCGTTTCCTGAATCTTTAACGGGTTTGAACCCGCCTTCTTTAGTTCAATCCACTTGTGCTTGAAACGCAATGCCTCTTGGATGGCTGATTCTATTTGTAACCTGCGTGTTTGTTGCTCATCTGAATCAACAATATTTGAGGTTTTTTCTAGTAAGGATTGCATATGTCTTTGGAACTCATCAATGTTTGGTGTCTCGTCCATGACTGTCCCATGTGCTATTATCTCATCATTCCACCGGCCAATGACTTTGAAGAAACAATGATTGGCAGAGCTTGATGGAAGCCCGCCGCATACTAATCAAACTTGGAGGTGGCCTGATTACCAACAAAAGCAAATTATGTGAAGTAGATGAAAAGGCTCTCGAAGGATGCGCTGAAGTCATCACACAATTGGCTAACCAAGGTTTCCATCCTGTCATTGTTCATGGAGCAGGGGGCTTTGGCCATTTAGTGGCCAAAGAATACCGTTTAGCAGAAGGAAAAATTGAGGACGTCAAAGGTCAGAAAGGGGCCATATTACAAATTCGAAAAGACATGCTCCAACTAAATCGGTTAGTTTGCTCATCCTTAATCAATCAGGGTTTGAAAGTGTCTTCTCATCCGGCTCATGTTTGGGCTTCAGGGGTTGGACCCAATTTCGCTGGAACCTTAGTTGCCAGTAATGATTTAATCCAAATCACCTTTGGAGATTTAGTGGATTGCCCTGCTCCAAAAGAGTTTGGCATACTTTCGGGTGACCATTTAATGGAGCGTCTTTCATTATTTGAGGGAATTGAATTAGTGGCATTCTTGGTCAGTGGAGTTGATGGAATACTCGCTCGTCCACCGATGGATAATGAAAAACCAGAATTATTGAGCCAATGGAATATCAATATGTCATTTGATGGACGCCATCAATCTGCAGTCGACGTAACTGGAGGTATCGGGTTGAAGGCGGCTTGCGGAGCAAGGATTGCTGATTCAGGAATACCAGTATGGATAATCAATGGAGATAAACCTCAGCGGCTGTTAGAATTAGCCCAAACAGGAAAAACGACTGGCACTCAAATTATCGCTGCTCAATCTGTATAGTTGTCTTCGGTTGGGACCTCTGCCTTCAGACCCTTTCGACCACGAATACTCTCAACGGTCTTTTCAAACAAGTGAATTGGTAGTATCTCGAAACCACAATTCTCTGAATTCCATATAGCACGGCCTTGACTAGCGGCTCTGATATCATTGGAGAATCCGAAGGTCTCTGCCACTGGTACTGTACCAATAACGGTGGTGACTTCTCCGTCTGCAGGCATGTCTTCAATTACACCACGGCGGTTTGAAATCTCTCTTGAAACGCCACCAAGCCAATTATTTGGTACGCTGACATTCATCTTCTGCATCGGCTCCATTATTACGGGTCGAGCGCGGATACATGCGCCCTTGATTGCGTTTCTAACAGCAGGGATGGTTTGTGCTGGTCCACGGTGTATTGCATCTTCGTGTAGCTTTGCATCGACTAAGCGCACATATAGTCCCATCATCGGCTCTTCTGCGATAGGTCCGCGCTTGCAGACTTCGTTGAAAGCTTCGATGATAAGTTCACGAGTCTCGTGAAGTGCTTGAATACCCCTAGTGTCGTTAACTAGGACGTTGGTTCCTTTAATGGCGTAAATTTTACGCATGGTATCTCTATCCATTCCTTCAAACTCGCCAAACTTGTTTCCGATTTCTTTGGAGTCCTTGTTTCGAACAGCTCCATCGCCGAAGTGTCCATCACGAAGGGCTTCGATAACCGGAAGTGGTAATTTTTCTACTTCAACATAAAATCTGTTGTGGCGGTTAGGTGACTTGCCTTCGAAAGGTCTGCCGTGGTTGTTTGATTCAACCGATTCACGGTAAACTACAATCGGTGGACTAACCCTAATCTTGATTCCTTGTTCTTCTTCGATACGGTAGGTGGTGATTTCCAAGTGGAGTTCCCCCATACCTGCCAATAGTGCTTCTCCAGTTTCCTGATTTGTAGTTACCACAAGACTTGCATCAGCCTTTGCAAGGGAGCGAAGTGCATCGATGAATTTGGGTAGGTCCTTCATGGAAAGAGGTTCTACTGCTACTGTGACTACAGGTTCTGAATAGTGTCTAATGGCTTCGAATGGTGTCAAATCCTTATCTCTGGAGACCGTTACACCAGCCGCTGCTGAGCGAATTCCGGTTATAGCTGCAATATTTCCTGCAACCACACACGGTACGGGAATTCTATCTGCTCCAACCATCATGCTAACTTGTTGGACACGCTCAGGCTTACTTGCACCAAGCGCCCATACGGAATCACCGTGGTTGATTGAACCAGAGTAGATTCTTCCTACTGCGACTTCTCCTGCGTGGGGGTCCATCCAAATTTTAGTAATCATCATTGCTAATTCGCCATCTGGATTACATTCCAACATCGACTTGCCTATTTCGGATTCTAGGTCTCCGTTCCAAATATTAGGAATACGGTATTTTTGTGCTTCAACTGGGTTAGGTAGTTTTGTCACGGCCATGTCGAGTAGAACTTCGTGCACTGGTGCCTTCTTTGCCAATTCTTTTTGTTCTCCGTTGTGGCAGTAATCAAAGATGTTTTTGAAAGAGATTCCCGTTTTTTTCATGAATGGTACAGTAATTCCCCAGTTGTGGTAAGCGCTACCGAAGGCTACAGTACCATCTGCTACACTAACTTGCCATTCTTTGCGCTTTTCTTCAGGAGCGAATTGGTGGATTAACTTGTTAACCTTGCTGATAGTCTCCATGAAACGGGCTTGCATATCTTCAGGTGTTACTTGCAGTTCGTTGATTAGGCGATCCACTTTGTTGATGAATAGAACAGGCTTGACCTTTTCTTTGAGTGCCTGTCGAACCACTGTCTCTGTTTGAGGCATGGGGCCTTCAACAGCACAGGCTAAGATGAAGCAGCCGTCTACAGCACGCATGGCTCTGGTTACGTCTCCTCCGAAGTCGACGTGTCCTGGTGTATCTATCAGATTGATGAGGTAATCAGTACCACTTACATCGTGTACCATCGAAGCACTGACAGCATTGATGGTAATTCCACGGGCAGATTCTTGTTCATCGAAATCAAGAACACGGCTCTTACCCGCCAACTCTTCTGACATCATTCCAGCACCTGCAATCAGGTTATCTGAAAGAGTAGTCTTTCCATGGTCGATATGGGCTGCGATACACAGATTCCTAATGTGAGGAAGAATATGCATTACTTCGGTTGCGCGCTTGATATTGTCTTCTTTGCGACCCATGATATCACCTTGAGATATGGCGGGCGACTTGCAATCCGTTCATGAAGGCTTCTACACACCTCAATACCCTATGGGTATTGAAATAGATTCCAAACCAGTAGGCTTGACGGTTTAGCGAGCCGATGCTGCAATTCTCTCGACTTCTTCCTTCTTTGAAATTGCAAAGGAAGTGACATCACCATCAGCCGCTTTGCTGATTTCGTTGATGATACACTGAGTCAAGGTTCGCTTTGATTTGTATGTCCCTGATTGTGCTCCCTTTGCCAAGTGGCGTAGTGCGACATCAAGACGACGCATTGGAGCGGAATCCACTGCCTTAGGCTGCGATACTGCTCCGAATTTGATACGAGTTATTTCTTCCATTGGTGCACCATTACAGATCGCATCAACAAATGTTTGCAAAGGATTGCCTCCAGTGCGCTCAGCGATTGTATCAAGAGCGGTTTCGAATGCTTTAATCGCTCCTAATTTCTTACCAGTGTATTTACCGCTGCGCATCAAATTATTGATAAAACGCTCAACAACTGATAACTTGGTCTTTCCAAACCATGCATTAGCATGGCGGCCACCAGTATGTGGTGTGCCAACGGTTTTCAGATTGATATATGGGGCAAGTCCAGGGTCTGTACAGACTACTTCTGATGCGTCCCACTTGCCAAAGACTAGAGTCCCAATTCCTGCGATTGGACGCTCATCTTCTACAACCTCATCTTCTACAACTTCATCTTCTACGGTTTCGACGACTTCTTCTTCTTCAGACATCATCAACACCTCAGCGAATTGGTTTCTCTTTGCGACCACGGACCATCTCATTGAGACTGACGCCGTTTACTTGGATAACCTTGTAGCGGACACCGGGAATATCTCCATAGGACCGGCCCATTCGTCCGCCAATTCCCTCGACCAATACTTCATCGTGTTCATCGATGAAGTTGATTGCACCATCGCCAGGAGCGAAAGCAGTCAATTTATTTCCGCTCTTAATGAGTGAAATTTTTACTGCCTTGCGGATGCCGGAATTAGGTTGTTTAGCCTCAATTCCAACTTTTTCGATAACAATTCCACGAGCCTGAACCGAGCCACGTAGTGGGTCGTGTTTCTCTCTGGACTTCAGCATACGCTTCTTGTAACGACGGTCTGACCAGCGGAACCTCTGGCGGTCCTTTGCCATTTTACGTCCTGCGAATAGTCCTCGACCCATGCATATGCCTCCTTTTGAGCAGGTCGCCGACTTGCCTCCCCTATATGACCATGACGGATAACCACGCCGCAGCAGTTCATTCATACTGCCAATGCTGAGAGGGGCATAAACGCAACCTTCAATGCTTGTCATCAAACGGCGAGAGGCATGGGATTCAGAGACCTGCTGGCAGATGCTGAAGTGGTAGCAGAAACAACCTCTTGTATCCATGAAATTTTTGATTATTCTAAGAATCTAAATAATTGCCCATTGTTATTTGAATCAATCAAGGAAGCAAATGGACATAGAGCTGCATTGAATTTACTCGACAGGGGTTTATTGTGCAAAACCTTAGGGATTGCAGATTCAGAATTAATTGACATCCTTGCAGAAGCAATGGCAAACCCCATTCCTACCAGAGAAGTAGAGGAAGCCAAAGTTTTGGAATGCAGCATGGATGTTGATTTGACTCGCTTACCAATCCCTCATCACCATAGGGAAGATGTTGGAAGATATATGTCTGCGAGCCTCATTATTGCAGAATATAATGGGATTAGGAATGTTTCCTTCCATCGTCAATTAGTGCTTTCAAAGAATGAATTGGCTGCTCGCTTAGTCCCTCGGCATTTGCGAACGATGGTAGATGAAGCGAGAAGTGTAGGTGATGAAATCAAAATCGCCATCATCAATGGACCTGACCCTCTTGTTCTATTGGCTGGCGCTATGTCATTCGATGAAAATTTAGATGAATTAACTGTTGCATCCGCATTACACCAACAACTTCGAGGCTCTCCTTTACCGGTTGTGCGCCTTGAAAATGGAATATCAGTACCCGCAGATGCTGAATACGTCATGCAAGCAAGAATAACCTCCAGAGATGCGGAAGAAGGTCCATATGTTGACATAACAGGAACAGTAGATGCCATCCGAATGGAGCCATTGATAGAAGTTGATTCAATCAATCATGCAAAGAACCCGATTATGCATATTCTTATCCCTGGGTTTGGGGAACACCGCGCCCTCATGGGTTTGCCAAGAGCACCGACAATCAAAGCAGCCGTCTCAAAAGTAGTCGATTGCCATGATGTATTCCTTACCGAAGGTGGCTGTGGCTGGTTATCTTCTGTAGTTGCAATCAATCCTCAAGAAAAAGGAGATGGGGTTAAGGCGATTCATGCGGCATTAGCAGGTCACCGCTCTATGAAACAAGTTACAATTGTCAATACCGACATAGACATCACCAATCCAGTTGCAGTAGAGTGGGCAATGATGACTCGCTGGCAACCAGACATAGATACGGTCATCCTCAGTGGCCAGAAAGGTTCTTCACTCGACCCATCAAGAAATGAAGATGGAACAACAGCGAAAGTTGGTTTTGATGCAACCCTAGGGCCGGGAGTTTCAGGAAAGGAATATATTAGTGTATTATAATTAAAAAAGGTTAATCAAATGTCCGGAAGTGCAGCTGATGACCTTCAACACCCAAGGAGGAACCTTGGCAATAGATTCCGTTCACAAGCCGAGAAGTTCGTAAAATTAGTCAGAAAAGACCCCACGAGAAAGGAGCAGAACTTAGCTTGGGCCGAACAAAATGCACAACAAGCATTATTGCATGACTTCACCGATGAACGAAATTGGTTAACACTGATTCACATAAAGAAATTGAGAGATGATGCAGACGGCATCCACAGATGTTTGGAAGATTTATTCACTGTTTTGGGCAGAGACCCTGAAAGGCTTGACAATTTAGCCGAATTAAATTTCTTGGAATTGGGTCATGATTTGATGAGTGCGACCCTACTTGAAGACCCATTAAACCCAGATAAATGGTGGCAGAAAACACAAGAAAAACAAAACTTGCAAGCATTTGCTGATCGCTGCAAGCGCTTAGATTTCAGAGACCAAAGAGCCAATATCACTCATGGCCGCAGAATGCAAAAATTGAGGGAAGATGGACAGGTTGAATTATTCATTGATTTGGTTCAACATCTTTTAGCCCACCGTCCTGTAAATTTCGAATTATGGCTGCAACTTGGAAGGCTCCACGAAGGTAGAAAAGAAGTGGATGAAGCATGGCTTTGTTATGACCATGTTCAGGCCTTGAGACCGCGCAGTGAAGAGCGTGATAAATATCTCAAACGGTTGACTGAAAGAATGGATTCCACAACTGGCTGGAAAGGGCCTGATGCTGATTCAAAAACCTCATTCCTAAAGCGTATGGAAAAACTAGCCAGAAAAGTTTCAGCACCTGCTCCAGATGAAAAATTAGAGGAAAATATAGAGGAAGTAGAATCTGAAGAATCAAAACTCCAAGTATTATTATCTGCAGGCGATGCAGAAGAGGCTTTCTTCATGGCAAGAGGCCTGTTGGCGATAGGCGAGTCATGGGCTTCTGAATATATGGATAAGGCCCGAGAAATGCTCAACTAGGAGCAGTCAATTCCTTGAATCTTTGTTGCCATCTATCGTTAGCAGTTGCCGTAAAAAATCCAGAAGCAAGCAATGGGTCCTCAATTCTTTCAACTTTTATCCAATCCAATTCCTCAACCCTATCTAATGCAGTTGCTGCGAGAAGTAGTCCTCGAAGGTCTGGGCGGTCAGACCCTTCTAATGCCGGTCTTAATTCCAAACATCGATTGAAAATTTCATCAACATCTTGTATAGTTTTACTCATACTCATGACTTTATCTCCCATTTCTTTGGCACTCAATCCTAAAAATAGGGTCATCGCTTGCCATTGTAATTCAATGATTTCGCAAGTATCAGCATGACTAATTGCATTCCATGCATTCCTTATTGCATCCTTAAATTGCTCCATCGAAGCGAGTATTCTGCTGGCTCCAAGTCTTGAAAAAACTAGTGTCTCAGCAGCGTGATCATCCTCAACCGAGATCTCCCCATAGGTATGTAAGGCCATCATTGGCTCATTGGTAGAAAGGTGAAAAGATGCTTTGTTCAATAGTGCCAAATCGTGATTTCGACCTGCCTTTGCTACCGACTTTAGCCTAGTTTCAGCCCAGGTTAAGTCCTCATTCGCTCCTTCTATATTTCCTGAAATGAACTTTTCAAGGCCTCGTTCCATGCGAGCTCGGCCTTCTAGTTCCAAGTCGCGTGTATCTTTAGATGAACAAATTGAAAGGGATAATTCAATCATTGGTAGTACGTCGGATTGAGAGACTCTTGCTTTGGTTATTGCCAGTATCGATGCTTGGGCAGGTGTTAATTCCGAACTTAATGTCTTCAGGGATTTTTCATCTCCTTCTCCTAATGCCGTCTCGGCTAAACAAAGAGCGGAGAATTTGGAATCTTCATGTTGTTTATTTTCTCGAAATGATTGCAGAAAGTCAGCAGGAGTTCTCATTTCTTCTCAACTCCCGCCAAAGCATGAATAAATGCAGATTCAACTGCCATCAGGTCAAGAGAGCAACTCCACCCTGCTGCTCCATCATGACCGCCCCCTTCTCCGCCATGGGTGCTCGCTAAGGTGCGGAGGATGTTACCAACATGTACTCCAGCCAAAACCGCGCCACGACTAGCCCTAGCCGTTAGGCGACTGATGCCCTCACGCCTTCGCATACATATTGCAACATCAGCTCCTGCCGACATCAAGGCTCGACAAACAACACTTTCTTGGGTTCCAGCACTACTTTTCAATAGCCACCATGGTCCAGCATCGATCCCATCACTACGTCCTAATGCTTTGGAGATAGCACCCTTGTCTGAACGCGTTAAAATGTCCTCTTCAAACTCTTCAATAAAATCAGCATAGTCAATGATTCCATCATCCAAAATCTGTGAAGCACTTTCGAATGAACTGGCATCTGCATGGCGAAACCTCCCTGTATCGGCTACTAGTCCAGCAAGTAATAATCTCCTTACTTTGTTTGTCAAAACCTTTTTCTTATGTTTTGATAAATATTGATGGATGATTTGAGTGGTAGCAGAAACTGGCCATAACAATTGCATATCGCCTTCTTCTAAACTCCAATCTGAAGTTGAATGATGGTCGATAATACAACGTGGCACATCTCTGGGCAATTCCAATCCTGTCTGATCTTCAGCGGCGCTATCGACTACCACAATACCGGCTAGTTTTTTAGGCCAGTGAGGAGATTGGGCATCCAAATGGAGAAAGGGGGCATCCAGCTTTTCCAATAATCGTCTCGCTAATTTGCAAATATGCACCCCGCAAGCCATCGCTTCTGGTCTTGATGCAGCCAAGGAGATTGCCGAACCAATAGTGTCCATATCACCATTCTTATGCGCAACAATTGCTATCGCACCCCTCGATGCTGCATTAGTTAACCAGTCATCAAGTTTCGACAACTGCATATCTTGAGAATCACTCACTTCGATACCTCAAGTTTCTTGACTAAAGTCTCATATAAATCTCTTAATTCACTTTCTCTTTCTACTAAGTGTTGAACATGACTTTGAAATTTTTCTAATCCTTCTTCTAATTCTTCAACTAATGCTGCTTTATCATCAACTTGAACGAGGATTCCACCACTTTGTTTGAACAGGGAATTACCGTCTTGGTGAGTGCCCAAAAGGATGAGTGTATTTTCCATCTCGCGAATTTGATTTGAAATCGAACCTGCTTGTTGGGCAATCAATTGCAATTCCTGAACGGTTTCCTGAAGTTGAGTATTGGCATCCATTTTCGCTCACCTATTAATTCGCAAGTGGTTGGCATTCAAGAATTATACCCCTTCAATAAATTGATTACAGATTCAGATGCTTCAATACCACGCATCCTTGTATTCCACATTGCTCTCAAATCGGCTGGGTTTTTTTCAGTTATACTAAAACTCAATTTCCCCTCTTCAAGATTTGAATATATTTCCGTTGAAAGAGATGCCTGAAGAGCAGTCACATCAGTGGATGTAAGGAATACTTGAACTGACCAAGAGGGCATAGAAGCACCTCCATCATTAGCCAATAGCCTCACTCTTCTTCAGAGATTTCGCCTTCAGCAATTGCACGCTCGTAATCGATTGCTTTTTGCTGTGCGATTAATGCCATATCAGATGTGGATGCGCCTTCGACTGAACGGCGGATGATTCTGTTATTTGCATCAGAAGCACGAGTGAATGGTTCCCATGCTCCTCCAGCAAAGGAGTGGTTACACTTTCCACAATTCCAGATTCCTACTGCACCACGGGTGACCTTAGGGTATTGGCAGACTGGGCATGTGTATTTCCTAGATTTCTTGCGAAGGACCTTGGCTGCATTTCGGCGAACACTAACACCATAGCGTGGACCAAATCTTGCAGCAACACCTACTTTTTGGGTTCTTTTTGCCATTTTCAAGCCTCCTTGGAGTGGATGAGTTCTCTCAATTCAGCGCACTTGTCGCCTGCTTGAGCGAGTATCTCAGCAAATTCTTCCGGCATGAGAACTCCCTTTAATCCCTTCTGAAGGGAATGGAGATGGCCTTCATCACCTAGGGTGATGTGGACTCTTTCGTCTCCTCCAAGTTCTTCTGCCTCATTTGCATCGTAAACATAGCGTCCACCTACCCTTGTGAATGAACACATTACAGGGGTAGACTTTAGTTCTAGTTTGAAATCTTCTCCAACATCGAATCTCTTTGCTGGTACAGTCGCAGTTCTCAATGCAGCGATTGCTGCAGTTGCACACGCATCGAAGATATTTCCTCCGTCAGATAGGACATGAAGGTCTATCATGACCCTCCATACGCTCTCACCAGGGACGATACATAGCGATTCCATGTCCATACATCCGCTCTCACGGATTCCACGGTCAACTACTCTACCCAACTCGATTGATTCTGGACTTGGTGGCCCAGGTTCATACTTTCTGTGAGCAACTGGGCGTAATTCTGCTCCAGTCATCAATGAACCACTAGTTGGGCGGTCTGAATAAGGGGCCGCAGTATCGAATTTGACACCTACATAGACGATTGTATCGCCCATCACGACTTTTGCACTTCCTTCAGCATTATAGAGGATATCAACTTCTAACTCAACATCGCGACTTTGCCAGCGGCTTCGCCCGTCGATGCGCTCATCATTGGCTGCTAATTCTGCCAATTGTTGGCGAAGTAATTGAGGAACTAATTGTACCATCAGGCATCACCTCTACTTGCACTATCCAACAATGCTTGCTTCATCAACTCATGAATCTCGCTGGCTGCTTTGTAGTTGTATTCGCATGCTAAGTTGTATTCCTCTACTGAGAGGTCCCCGTCCATTTGCAAGAATGCTATTTCTCCTGTATTTGGTAGGATTCCCATGGGTAGGTCTGCCTGACCATAGTTATCTTCTGCTTTGTCCAAATCCAAAACTACAACATCTTCGATTTTGCCGCTGGCTACTCCAACAATCATATCACGCATGGGTATTCCAGCATCCGCTAGAGCAACTGATGCCGCGGTGATTCCAACACAACGGGTGCCAGCCTCTGCAGCAAGGATTTCAATTTCGACTCGTATTTTTGAGCGGGGGAATCTTTCGACCAATACAACGCTCTCCAATGCCTCAGCAGTTACTTTGCTGATTTCACGACTTCTGCGATTAAATCCAGGCCGGATTCTGTCTGAAGTAGAGAAGGGGGCCATATTGTAACGGACATCGATGACCGCACGGTCTTGGCGCTGAATCTTTCTTGGATGTGCTTCCATTGGTCCATAAACTGCTGCAACTGCAACGTTTAATCCATGCTTGACCCATGCTGAGCCATCTGCTACTGGAAGAACTCCAGCCTTGATTTCAACAGGCCTCAATTCATCGACAGCCCTGCCATCAAGTCTTGTTCCATCATCATTTAATAATTTGATATCACCATATCCGCCCATCATTCATCATCTCCTAGTATGCCGTTCAAACGAGAGTGTAGGCCAGGCGCATGGCCGGTTTCTTCAATCATCTGGAGTGCTTTACGAGCAATAGCAATACCTTTGCCATTACCGTCGATCAGAATGCGCCCATTCTGAGTAGTGATAATTCTACAATCGCTTGCGACTTTGAGGCGTTGTAGAGTGCGGCCATTAGAGCCGATAACAAGTCCAATCAAATGTGGGGGCATCTCGAAAATCGTTCCTTCCTTTATTTTGCGTAGGCCGACACCTTTCATGGTTGCAACAACTGAATGTGTTTCATCAACTTCCATGACTCTTGCAAGAACTGCATCACCGTAGCCCATATGCTCACGAGCCGCTCCAAATTCAACCTTCCAAGGTGCTAGGCTCATAGGTAGGAGGGCATTGAAAGGACCTCCTACATCCAAGAACCATAAATTGTTCATGACTGCCTCGACATAGCCGATAACAAGGTCACCTGACCTTGGCAGATATTTTGTAAAGGTTGGAACAACATGGGCGAGATCGCCACCAATTTTCAGTTCTCCCAACTTCGTTGCTACGAGGTTATCACCTCGCTTATAGACACCACTTCCTGGCTGCGTACCTGGGGGGGCATCTATTTGGTCCCCAGGAACGACAAGGCGCAGCTCGGCGCCTCCATCATTAGAGTTCATTCTCTTTCCTCCGAGGCGGGCGACCAGTGGTCCTTATTTGAAGGCGTCCATTAAACAGCGTACTATTCTGCCAACTGTTTAGCATTTTATATTAGAGGTCCTTGACTTCTAAATCAGGTGCCCTTCTGGCTACTTGGGAAATCATTTCTGCCTTCATTGCACAAGGGATTTCAATGATGCAAACCCAATCTCCATTACTCATCCATTGCTCTTTTTTCTGATGTTGGCGTAATAATTGGGATACTGAACCGTAGGCCGAGCCAGGTATTTTGAATGCCATTCTAATAGTCTCGAATGAGAGTGCAAGTAATGGGCGCAGTTTTTCAATGACTTCCTTTACTTGAGCATCAACCTTTTTGAATGGGTCAACAGAAAATCTACATTCATCCATCGCAATTTCGATTCGCGTAGCAGGATGGGGTAGTTTGGTGCGCGGGTCGACAGCAGTACTAGCAATGTTGTGGATAATCGCTTGGCGTTTCAACTCCACCATCTTTTTCCTTTGATCGGTGGTAAGTTGGATGTTTCCTTTATTCAAGATGATAACTGCGATTTGTTTGATATCTTGAGTTTCAAAGGTCCTTTCGATGGCTTCGGAGGTGGGCCTTTCTCCACCTTTTGCATCGTGAAAAACATCATCGATTGCAAGTAAATCATCAATTTCTACTGAGTCAGGGTCCTTTTTGAATTGGTCTACCAAGTCAGGGTCAACGAGAAGTTCATAGCGCTTTCCGCCTTTTTCCAAGCGAGCAAGAATCGCCGTATCTAGACTGACCACCTTAGTCCTCCGGCTTCAAAGAGAAGGAGGGGGGTATTGTTGTTTGCATTCATTCCTCGAGGGGTTTGAGTTTTGCTAAGTGGGCTTTGACTTCATCTCGGTCAAGTGTTTCATACCCTGTACTGTCGATAATCGAAATTTCAACCGCTTCAGTATTGAGTTCGTCATCGAGGCTGCTGCGGAGGGCTTCTAAGCCCATCTTAATGGCTGCATTTTTGGTCATATTCACCTTCCACTTTTTCTCAAAGTGGTCGATGGCTGCATTACGGCCAGAGCCTATCGCACCAGCGTGGTAGGATTGGTAAGCGCCGCTTGGGTCAGTTTCAAACAAGTGTACTCCCTTTTGGTCAACTCCGCCGATTAACAGGGCTGTACCAAATGGCCGGCTGCCTCCGTATTGGGTAAATGATTGTTTAAAGTCGCAGATTTTTTTGGCCAATATGTCAACTGGGATTTTATCGTTGTAGGTGATTTGGTTAACTTGGCATTCGACGCGAGCGCGGTCAACAAGTTGGCGGCCATCAGCAACTAAGCCGCTTGTTGCGAATCCAATATGGTCATCTATTTTGAATAATTTCTCGATGCTTTCGGGGATTATTAGGCGGCTTGCAATTCGCTTATCACAAACTAAGATGATTCCATCTTTGAACTTTAAACCTGCTGTAGTTGTTCCGCGCTTTACGGATTCACGTGCATATTCAACTTGGAATAGACGTCCATCAGGGCTGAAAGTTGTGATTCCATGGTCATATCCCCTTCCACTCGGTTGCATCCTGATACCCATTCCCTCCTCGTCAAGCGGGGTCTTATCAACCTTCGCGGATGGGGTTGTTGTCAATTCTTGTTTGATAGATTACTTTTTGACTTGAATTGCTTGGGCCAAGCATGCGAGTCGTTATTCTCTCCTCTGGTGGAAAAGACTCGTCATTGGCAACTTGGTGGGCAATCTGTCAGGGCTGGGATGTTTTTGCCATCATCAATGTACAGGTCAAATCTGATGATTCTTGGATGTTCCAAATTCCAGCAACTGAAATTAGCACACTACAAGCGACGGCATCCGGAATTCCTCACCACATCATCGAGGTTAGTGGAGAAGCTGAAGTAGAAGTTGACGAATTATTAAACGGATTAAATGCAATATGCCAAAATGTGGATGGATTGGTTAGCGGTGCATTGCGTTCAGAATATCAAAGGCGCCGAATAGATTTCGTTTGTGAGGAATTAGGGATTCATTCTTTCTCCCCCCTTTGGCACCAAAATTCTACAAGCCATATGAAGGAATTGATTTCTTGTGGAATGCAGATGGTGATGGTTAGTGTTTCTTGTGAAGGGTTGGATGAAAAGTGGTTAGGAAGGACGATTGATGAAGTTGCATTCAAAGAGTTACAACAACTCTCTATTAAACATCGGTTTAATGTCGATGGAGAGGGTGGTGAATTTGAGACAATTGTCCTTGCAGGACCTCATATGGACGGCAAGATTAGGTATAACTCAACAAAACATTGGAATGGCAACAGAGGCCATCTCAGTATTGATTCCATGACTTTGAATTGATTTGTTTCATGCAAAATGATGATGAGGTCAAGCCGCTGGCGTTTATTTCATGAGCATCTTGGCTTGCCCACTCGATTACCGCTACGGCAGCGATAATTTCAAAATAATTTGGTCCGAAGAAGGCCGTCATTCCCGACAGTTGGACGTTGAAAGAGCCCTGATTTGGGCGCACTGGCAACTCGGCAGAGTCAGTGAGGCTGACTATCGCATAATCGAATCCATTGCTGTACCCGAAAAAACAACAAAAGAAAGAGTCAGTGAAATTGAAGCAGAAACCCGCCACGACATCATGGCTCTAACAAAGGCTATGGCAGAATCAGCTGGAGATGCTGGTTGGTGTATTCATTTAGGCGCCACCTCAAACGACATCGTCGATACTGCAGTAGCCTTACAGTTGCGTGATTCAATCACCATCCTGCGCCAACAACTCTGCAACTTGATGACAGTAACAGCCAACTTAGCCCAAAGAGAACGAGATACAGTCATGCTAGGGCGTACTCATGGTCAAGCGGCTGTACCAATCACCTTTGGCTTGAAAGTTGCAGTTTGGCTAGATGAACTGCGCCGACACTTAATCCGCCTTGATGAAGCAATACCACGAATCTGTGTGGGTAAATTCCTCGGCGCTGTTGGAACAGGGGCAGCCCAAGGAAAGGATGCGCGAAAACTCCAGCAGATGATTCTTGAGCACCTTGGATTAGGTGTTCCATTAGCAACAACTCAAGTCGTAGGACGAGACCGATATATCGAGTACATGGGTTGGTTATGCAATGTATCTACAACTTGTGAAAAAGTCCTCCAAGAAGTAAGGAACCTTCAACGCAGTGAAATCGCAGAAGCAGGAGAGGGATTCGATGTCAAGAAACAGGTCGGCTCCTCAACCATGGCACACAAGAAGAATCCGATAAAATCGGAGAACGCCTGTGGACTAGCTAGAGTTGTTCGTTCATTCATGATGCCGACCTGGGAGAATGCACTCTTATGGCACGAGCGAGATTTGGCAAACTCTTCAGCAGAAAGATTCACCCTTTCCCATGCTAGTATTTTACTCGAAGATGTACTGGTAAAAACCTCTGATGTGTTGACCAATCTTTGGGTAGATAGCGACAGAATGCAAAAGAATATATCAGACCAAAAAGGACTCGTTATGGCAGAAAAAGTCATGTTAGAACTAGTTGACAAAGGAGTTTCAAGAGATGAAGCGCATGAGATTCTTCGAAATGCCTCGATGAAGGCAATAGCAGAAGGAAGAGAATTACAAGACATATGTGCGAACGACGATGTAGTTGCCAGCCGCTTTAGTCAAGAGGAATTAGATTTTATGTTCGATCCAAAAAACCATATCGGAGTTTCTGGCGAACTTGTGGACGAAGTAGTTGCATTGGCCCGTTCTATGGTGCTTGACTCATAGCCAACCTCACTATGATGATGGCAATCAATGCTGAGAGAGTAAAGGCTAGACCTATCATCCAATTCATGGAGAAAAACATCAGGCCGATTCCAGATATCGAAAGGTAACTAATCAATTGGCAAACAACTATTAGGCGTTGCAAGATTAGCATAGAGTTTTCTTCGATTCTATCTGAATATTCCATCATAAAGGCTTGAATCATAAACCAAACTGCCTGAAATGGTAAGCCAACTACGATGATGACTAGGGCAATCAGACGCACACTGTTAGGATTATTCTGTTGTTCAATCCCCTGAAACAATGCAAAAGCCATGTTTGTCCCCAGCATCGCTGCCATAATGGTCCAACGCTTTTCAGCAGGTGCATCCTCTATCTGATGCATGCTTGGTGCAGGCCCTTTACTTGGAGTCACATTTGCGACGCAAATAAACAAGTGTTTGAGTATTACCCATCAATAATGCCTATAGATGGCTGTTGTTATTGTTATTATAATAACGAGAAGAGTTTGAGAGCAATGCCTGTTGCAGTTGCCATGATGACTAATAGGATGATCATTGCATGGGGCCCATATTGATTGACATCATCCAATGCTACCTTCAATAGGCCACCTGAGGATAATCCTGCGATTAATCCATCTTCAACTTCTTCGAACTCTGGAAGTGGCCTACGAGGTATCCTTTCACCTTCTCTTACCACTCCGTCCATGGTTTCCCGATAATAAGCCAGTGTTTGAAGTTGTGGTTTATCCCACTTGCTGTCGACGCAAATAACAAAGGCACAGACGGTGTGTGGAGGGTATGAGCAGCGAGCCCGTAGTTGGAGACATGTCGATTACCGATGAACACGCAGTAGTTGGAGGAAAGGCAACTTTCTCCGATGTATGTCAACCATTCCTAAAGTCAAGAGATGCAGCAATACTAGTTGAAAACCCAAAAACTGGTCAAATTGAGGGTGTTATAACCCTTAAGGACATGCTAAACATGATAGCCGCTGGAAAGAATCCAGCTAAGGAAAAAATCTCAAAATATATGAGAACAAAAGTTGTGGAGATGGCAATTTCCACTCCCCTCTCCAAGGCCCTACGTATGATGGCTGAGGCCCAACCTGATGCAGTAGTTATCAGAGACCCAAACGGCGGCTTTGCCGGATTTTTCAGCCCAGATGACTATAGAGAAGCAACAAGGAGGCTTGAAAGCCACCAAATGATTGCTATGCGTATGCAGAAATCAAAGAATGCACTTGGCAAAGCAAGGGATGCAGAAGCCGCTGATGATGACCCAGCAGCAGAACACCAAAACCTTCTCGATACCCTTCTCGGCGACTTTGAAGAAGAGGAAGCGGAAACGCGGGGCCTCTGAATTAAGACAATCACTTTCAACTAGTGCCAACAGGAGATAGCGAAGTAATTCCTACAGTAGTTGGATTATGCCATCTATCAGCTCCTCCC
>Ga0066376_10000178_pt1 | contig 55718 bp, 46 predicted proteins | sample Knorr_S15_td_Bot_FD_77009 | JGI IMG/M metagenome (GOLD analysis project Ga0066376, IMG submission 77009) | Marine microbial communities from Southern Atlantic Ocean transect - Knorr_S15_td_Bottom_ad_5009_LV_A | ecosystem: Environmental > Aquatic > Marine > Oceanic | place: Southern Atlantic...
AGGCCAGGGTATCCATTTCTTTGAGATCATCGGCAACCTGATCTACGACCGCCTTAAGTTGTGGAACGGAGTCGGCAGATCCAATGACAAAGTAGTCCGCAATAGTTGTGATCTTTTTCAGATCAAAGATACGCACATCCATGGCGCCTTTTTCCAGCATGGATCTTGCAGCCTGGTCTGCCAGTTCATTCGAGTCTAACGCCACTGTGTATTATTCCCCATAAAACCGAAGTTCCTGATAATCCTTGCCGATTATAGCGGTAACGTCTACCAATCGATCTTCATTTCGCTGAAGGATCACATGGGGGGTTCCAAGAGCCTGCGCCACTGCTTTTGCTGATTCTGAGATTTCCTGCCCACCCCGGCGATCTAAAATGATCGTCTCCGGAAATTTAAAATGTTCGGCATTGTCGATATTAACGACATCAAATCCTTGTTTCCTCAGATACTTCATCACTTGCTGACTAATGCCTGCTTCGCCGCATCCGTTCAATACTTCCACCTGCACATGCGCATAGGCGCTATTGGACGTCATCTGTGGCGAGTCCAAGGGCGTTAATCCCGTTATTGTGGGTGCAAATACAGAATACAATAAATAGGCGTTCAAACCGATCAGGATGACGATAATCCCTTCTACTGTCCACAATCGAATTTGCTGGCGTTTTGTATTTCTTGGCGCCTCACTCGATTGGATTAAAGGACGTGTACGTATTCGCTTAGGCATCGACAGACCTGATTATTTTCTACGGAATCATTACCAGGAGGGCATCGAGACGAGAACAACAGGCAGGGCCATTACAGGAAGGGTTTCAAACGATACCATACTAAAAAGCTTCATGTGCCATACCATCGCCCTTTCTACCCCCAGCTAAATGTACTCAACTGTCTATCAGATTTGCACGCTTATAAACATATATCCCAGGATTCCGTGGGGGGCCGGGCCGGAGAAGAAGGCTGTGCCCATCCGGGACGCCAGGTCTGATAGGAGCTGCCGAAAGCTCTCGTGGACTGTGTTCCATAGCTTATATGCAACAACATATTATCCCTGGGGCGATAGATAAAATCGAACCCCGGAATAACACGTGTCTGCCCTTCTCTTACAATCGATGGATTACCGGTGTGCATCAATACACTCTGGACGCCCAGATTGACCCGGAATAACATATCGGGAGAAATCTGGTAGGCCAGCGTATTTGTGTATAAACTTATGGCCGAACTGCCGTTTCGACCAGAACCGAATCCCATGGAATAGCGATGAGACATCGATACCTTCGCCGGATCAAGAAACCGGGCAAGGCCAAGTTTAGGCTGATTCAAAAATACCCGTTGGTCAGCCGATTTAGCAGGTATTTTAATATCCTGCCCATAGGATTTTATCGACATCATGCTCAGTGTCAGGATTATTAAAATAAAAAAACGGATCATGATCCTCGTCCCACGGCCGGTATTTCCATATTCGGTACCAGCGAAATTAGATAGCTTGTAGAAAAAACAAGATCGCGGAAATATAACCGTTAACACTTTGAATGTCAACTGTTTTTTAGATTGCTGAAAGGTGGGATCCGTCCTTTTTACGGGCTTCTATCCATGCTTCCGCGGTGGCTAAATGTGCCAGGGTATTTATTCCAATTGTTTCATCCGGGTCTGTCGCTATAATCCCTTCTATCCTATGGCCTTGATCACGCAATATGCCAATGGTATCTGTCAGGTAATATTCGCCTTGCTTATTCATTGGTTTTATTTTTTTCAATGCTTCCATCAGCAGGGGCGTATGAAAACAGTAGGTGCTGGTGTTGATTTCTTTTATCTCACGTTCTTCATCTGTTGCGTCTTTCTCTTCCACTATACGGATGATCTGTCCTTCCTTAGTGCGTATAATTCGTCCGAGCCCGGCAGGTTCGTTCATCTTAGCTGTCAAGATAGACACTGCCGCTTGCAACCGATGGTGCTCAAAAACAAACTTTTTCAACGTGGCGGCGGTAAGTAGCGGGGTATCTCCTGCAAGCACAAGCATGTTATCGTCAGCCCCTTCAAGAAATGGAACCGCTTGCATGACCGCGTGGCCTGTCCCTAGCGGGTTCTTTTGTTCAGCAAAAATAACCGGATAGGACTTCAAGGCGCGGCGTACATCCTCGGTTTGATACCCCACGATCACAACAATGCGGTCGGATCGAATCGCCATGGCGGTTTCAACAACGTATTGGATCATCGGCCGATTGTGGAGTGGATGAAGCACCTTGGCCAGGTCGGATTGCATTCGTGTCCCTTTCCCCGCAGCCAAAATGAGGGTCGTTAATCTTTGTTCTACATCATTCATGCCTTCGGCTCCAATTCAGATGGATCGTAGCTTTTTATAAGATGATCAACAGGGCCTAATTGTTTCAATAAGTCAGCCATTGATTTTTGATTTACAGGGTGAATTAAATCCGGCCATATTTCGGCGAGCGGTACAAGGACAAAGGCTCTATCAATAAACCTGGGATGTGGAATGATCAGATCGATCTGATCTAGTATCAGGTCGCCATATAATATCAAATCAAGATCGATTATGCGGGGGCCATCCCGCCAGGTTTTCTTACGACCAAGTTTACGTTCTATCCCCTTAATCATTGCAAATAGTGAACGGGGAGTCTTAGACGTATTGATCACGAGAACGCCGTTCAGGAACACAGGTTGATCCGTGTATCCTACCGGGACCGTTTCATACCATGATGAAAGACGCAGCACCTCATGGCCCTGCATGGCCTGCAACAGACTAACAGCCTGGCGGCACGTTTGAATTTTATTTCCAAGATTGGATCCGATCCCTATCACGGCAGGGGGCATATTCGGTTTCACCTTATCGGGTAACCCCGTTTAAGCGGGTCTCTCTCTATGCAATTCCACCTCCATCGTCCCGACCTGTCCTGACACAGTGATACCAGGTTTTCGGATGCGTATGATTACATAGAGGGCCGGATAGGTCTGTAACAACACCTCTGCGATCTGTCCAGCCAGGCTTTCCAGAAGGTTTTGGGGGGGGCCGGTAAGGAGTCGTTCTACAACTCGATATACATCCACATAATCGATGGTATCGGCGGGGTCGTCGGATTGCGCAGGCCGTGTCAGGTCTACACGTAATTCCACATCAGCTTCGAATATTTGCCCCAGAATCCGCTCTTCAGGAAAGATACCGTGGTAGCCGTAAGCTCGAATTTTTCGGACTCTGATCCAGTCGTCTGACATGGAAAATATCCAATCAGGCAAGGCTATATTGGGGAAAGACCAATTTCCGAAGTCTATGGCGGGAGAGGACACGTCCTATACGTTGGACGACCGTTTGAAGATCAGCTTCGGGTTTGTTTAATGCAAACCGGACATACCCTTCTCCATACTCTCCCATATAGGCGCCTGGTACAACGAAAACCCCGGCTTTTCTAAGCAGAATGCTGAAACGAACAGATGAAAATCGCGGGGGGACAGGCGCCCAGATATATACACTGCCTTTTGGCTTTCTGAGTTTCCAGTCAAGTGATTGAAAGCCTTCAATAAGTATATCACGTCGGTTTTGATAACAGTCCACCACCGTTTTAATATGGTACTCTACATTTTCAAATGCAATAACGGCAGCTTCCTGGAGCGCTTGAAACATAGGGGAGTTAATATGGTAGGTCAACTGGGCTATGGCCGCGAGTGAGGATGGATTACCCACAGCTACGCCAAAGTCCCAGGTGTCGCCTCCCAGCAAAGAAGACAGGGAAAAGATTTCAATACCCACCTCTTTTCCTCCTGGTGTCTGTAAGAAACTGGGGGCTTCATATTCGTCATAGGTTAGAAAATGATGGGTGGCATCATGGCACACAATAATGTTGTGTTTCCGCGCGAAGTCTATCACTTCTCTGAAGAAGGTTACATCGGCAACAGCGCCGGTCGGGTTATTCGGATAACTGAGAAATAATAATTTTGCCTGATTGGCCAATGCCGGATCAACTTGCTTCAAGTTAGGCAAGAAGTCATTTCTTTCGTGCAGGGGTAGTGTGTGGACCCGCCCCCCTGCCATGATCGTGCTGGATCGATAGGCTGGATAGGAAGGATCCGGGATGAGCACCGTTTCTCCAGGATTAACAAAAGCAAGGGGCACGCAGGCCAAGCAGGCTTTAGTGTTGATCACAGGTAATATCTGGGTTTCAGGGTCTAATGCCACATCGAACCGTTTCGCAAACCAGGTACTGAAGGCACGACAGAAATCGGGGGAGATATGATTTTCAGATGGAGGATGATTACTGAAACCTTCAACAGCGGTGATGATATGATCTATAATTTCCTGCCGTCCTGGCGCCTCGATGGATCCAACCGTCAGATCAATGGGCTCAATGCCTCGCGCAACCAGGCGTTTTTTATACCGGGTTAATTCCTGATGGCGATAGGGCGGAATCTGGTGCAAACGTTCTGCAGGTTCGATAACCATACGACGATTCATGCATCACATCCGAATTGTTGAAAGAAGTAGATCACAGGCTACTTTTAAAGAAATATAGAGAAAGTGTCTGATAGATTCAAGAAAAAAACGCCCCGGTCAAAAGATCGGGGCGTTTTCAGAACGAAATCTAAGCTGCTCACACCTTCTTAGTACATTCCGCCGCCGTGAGGCATCGGCGGTGTTGCATCATCTTCCGGCAGTTCCGCAATCAATGCTTCGGTGGTCAGAAGCATACCCGCGATACTGGCTGCGTTCTGCAGGGCGACCCGTGATACTTTCGCCGGCTCAATGACACCAGTCTCAGAAAGATCACCATAAGTATCGTTTTCAAAATTATATCCGTAGCTGCCTTTACCCTTCTTAATCTCCTGGAGGATGATAGAGCCTTCCAGACCCGCATTGGCCGCAAGTTGTCGCACCGGGGTTTCGAGCGCGCGCCGCACGATATTCACGCCGATCGCTACATCGCCTTCAACCTCTAAGTTATCAAGTGAGGACAGTGCACGAATAAATGGAACGCCGCCGCCGGGCACGACCCCTTCATCCACCGCCGCCTTAGCGTTGTTCAGGGCATCTTCGACCCGGGCTTTCTTTTCTTTCATCTCGGATTCGGTTGCCGCGCCCACATTGATAACGGCTACCCCACCGGCCAATTTTGCCAGACGTTCCTGCAATTTTTCCTGGTCGTAATCGGAGGTGGTCTCATCGATCTGCGCTCGGATCTGATTAATACGACCCTGTATGGCATCTGAGCTGCCCGAACCTTCAATAATGGTGGTATTATCTTTATCCAGCGTGATGCGCTTGGCTGTACCCATATCACCGATCGTGGCATTCTCGAGTTTGAAACCGGCATCTTCTGAAATGACCGTAGCGCCCGTAAGAATAGCGATGTCTTCCAGCATGGCTTTTCGGCGATCGCCGAAGCCGGGCGCTTTCACGGCAGCGATTTTTAACATGCCGCGCAGTTTATTTACCACCAGCAAAGCCAGCGCTTCACCCTCGATATCTTCTGCCATAATCAGGAGAGCGGAACCGCTCTGCGCTACTTTTTCGAGGATCGGGTAAATATCCTTCACCGCGCTGATCTTTTTGTCATGAATGAGGATTTTGACATCTTCGAGCACCGTTTCCATAGATTCTGCATCGGTAACAAAATAGGGAGAAAGATAACCGCGATCAAACTGCATCCCTTCAACGATGTCAAGCGAGGTTTCCATACTCTTGGCTTCTTCGACCGTAATGACCCCATCCTTACCGACTTTTTCCATGGCATCAGCAATCAACTCGCCAATGGTGTTGTCGCCATGAGCGGATATGGTCGCGGTCTCTGCAATTTCTTTACGACCGGCCACCGGCGTGGAGGCCTCGGCGATCGCAGCGACGATGGCGGTGACGGCTTTATCGATACCGCGTTTCAGATCCATCGGATTCGCCCCGGCAGTGACGTTTTTCAGACCTTCAGCAAAGATAGACTGGACGAGAAGCGTTGCCGTGGTTGTGCCGTCACCGGCGACGTCACTGGTCTTCGACGCCGCTTCTTTAATCATCTGGGCACCCATATTTTCACAATTGTCTTGCAACTCAATCTCTTTGGCAACAGTTACGCCATCAAGCGTAAATGTAGGCGCTCCAAACGTTTTATCCAGCACCACACAACGGCCTTTAGGTCCCATGGTAACTCGGACCGCATCCGCCAAGATGTCCACACCACGTTTCAAAGCCTGGCGAGCATCTGCGTCAAACGATAGTTGTTTGGCAGGCATTACAACCTCCTTGAAAATAGCCATGAACAGATCATGGCGTTCCTGCTGTTAACACAATAATATAATCCCAAGTTCGCACTTAGTGATTATTCGACAGAATGGATCACATTAATATAAATATAACCTATTCAAATTTCTCGTTTTGTGCTTGAGAATTAGCACTCCAATAACAAGAGTGCCAATATAGGCGTTCATGTGATTAAATGCAAGTGTTTTTTGTTTGTCTTTGGAATTTTTTATGGGGATAGATCGAAAGGATATGGCCGGATATTACACATCGGCTATATGGGTAATTGTACCGGAATGCACCGCAATACAGCCACGATCTTGTGTCTCCAGCAAAAGGCTACCATCTTCTTTTATATCGACGACCCGACCGGAAGCAGGTTGTACGGGGTCGTTGACTTCAACCAACTGGCCGCGCCATGCCAGGCGGGACTTTATTTCAGGAAGGATATCGCGGAGACCGGATTGAAGATATTCGTGATACACCGATTCGAACGTTTCTACCAGCTTGCAGAATAAAGGTTGCCGGAAAACCGGTTCACCTTTCACGATACGTAATGAGGTAGCTGTTTCTTGCAATTCGTCGGGAAATACATCGGTGGTATGATTAACATTGATGCCGACCCCAACGACGACGCAGGGCCCCTCTTTCAACATGGTCTTGGTCTCGGCCAGGATCCCTGCCACTTTCTGATCTTGAATTAAGATATCATTCGGCCATTTTATACAGATATCGATATCGGTGCTTTCTTCTATACACTTCGCCACCGCATAGGCGGCGCAAATCGTTAAGGGCGGTAAATGCCTACCGGAGATACGCGGCCGTAATAAAAAGGAGGTCCAAATACCGATGCCTGGCGGTGAAAACCACGTATGACCCCGCCGACCACGTCCGGATGTTTGTTCTTCGGTGAGTGCGACCGTGCCTTCAGGGGCACCACGCCGCGCCATAACCAGAATCCGGTCGTTGGTAGAGGTTACCCGATCACGATATTCCAATGGATGTGCGAACCGGGTAGACCGCAAATCACGACGTAATTGGGAAATATCGTAGGAATCTATTGATACGTTACCAGACATACCCTCTGTCCATTATTTCAAAATTCAGGAACGGTTCATATACCAGGGATCGAAACAAACAAGATGTAAGAAAATATACTGCCCCTTATATTTGGTCAAGCCAATTTCATAATGCTCATTCAATATTCAAACTGATATCCAGGCATGGAGAAGAGTGGGTCAATGTGCCGATTGAAATCAGATCCACCCCTGTTTCCGCAACGCTCCGCACCCGGTCCAGGGTGATAGTCCCGGACGCTTCAAGAAGGGGACGTTTTTTATCCTCGGTATGGTGGCGAATATATGCTACAGCTTCTTGCATTTGAGCGTCTGACATGTTATCCAGCATAATCTGATCGATTTCAAGATTCGCAGCTTCTTTGACCTGGTTCAGTATCGCAGCTTCTACCTCGATCTTAATGGTTCTCTCTGCGTTTGCCATTTGCTCACGGCAGCGATTCACCGCTGGTGTAATCCCCCCAGCGGCCGCAATATGATTATCCTTAATCAGGACCATATCATATAATCCAAACCGATGGTTCACTCCTCCGCCTGACTTAACAGCAGCCTTTTCCAAAACGCGGAAACCAGGTGTTGTTTTACGCGTATCGGTGATGACGGCGGATGTGCCTTTTATCGCCTGTACATACCGGTTTGTCATGGTGGCTATGCCCGAAAGGTGCCGGATAAAATTGAGGGCCGTACGTTCGCCCGTGAGAATAGCACGGGCAGCGCCTTCGACGATTGCAAATGATTGTCCGGCAATTACCCGATCTCCATCTGTTACAGATGCTTCAAATTGCAGGGATGGATCGACCTGTAAGAAGGATAGATGGGCTGCTTCCAACCCGGCGATAACCCCCTCTTCTCTGGTGATGAAATACGCCTTCGCTGTTGCCTTTGGAGAGATAATCCAATCTGTGGTGATATCTCCCTTATCGATATCTTCCTTTAAGGCCTGTGCGATTAATGCCTGCATCTGTCTTTTATCCCGAACTGAATGCAACGCGCTTACCTCTCTTAACCTGCTGAGTTATTATAATGCCCCGAAACTCAACGGGATTGATGTTTGAAATAATCGAAGGTCTCTTCCAGACCACGGTCTATACTTGTTTTGGGACGCCATTGAAGCTCCCGAACAGCTTTACTGTTGTCCAGGACACTTCGTAGCTGTTCACCCAACTTAGCCGGTGCGTATTGAGGTGGTCCTTCGATCCCCGATATAGCGGCCAGTTTTTCATATAAAACATTAATCGTCGTCTCCTCCCCGGTGCCAATATTGTAGGCCCCCACCCTATCCAGATTCAGCGCCTGTATATTAGCGGTGACCACATCCTCTACAAAAACGAAATCCCTTGTCTGGTTTCCATCCCCGTTTATGGTTACCGGCATGCCACTCAACATTTTGGATGAAAAGATAGCCACGACCCCCGCTTCTCCATGGGCGTTCTGTCGAGGACCGTAGACATTAGCATAGCGCAAGGCCACATAATCCAGACCGTGATTTTTATAAAAACAATATAAATAGTGCTCTACAGACAGCTTGGCTACCCCATAGCCGGATATGGGACGGGGCGCCATAGTCTCATCCGCCGGGATGCAATCTTCACCATAGATGGCACCGCCGGTGGAAGAAAAGATAAATTTCCTGACCCCATGTTTCACGCAGAGATCTATTAATCGTAAAGAACCCTGGATATTTACATCGGCATCAAACAAAGGGTCACGTATAGACACACGAACATCTAACTGGGCGGCCTGGTGGCATACCATGTCCGGTTTCTCTGCTTTGAATACCTCCGCAATCTTCTCATTCCGGATATCGATTTCATAAAAACGGGCATCAGAGGGTAGATGATCATGTACTCCGGTGGAAAGATTATCTGCAACTACGACTTCATGACCATCGATAAGCAAACGATCTACGATATTTGAGCCGATAAATCCCGCCCCGCCTGTTACAAGTATCTTCAAGGGTCAGCTCCTCATTGTTATACCGATTTACAATTTATGAGTAATCACTCTACCCTGGCGGGATCATTCCAATAAAACCTCGTCACGCCTTCTGTCGTGCCGAACCACATATAGTCTCCGTCGGGCATCAGGGCCTGAACCGAATCATTAATCAGTCCGTCTTCCGTGGTATATACCAGCCATTTATTACCTTCTTTTTCAAAACGGGCGGCCCCGTTCCTTGAGCCGACCCAGACGCTTTGTACCGTAACATAAATCCGCAAGGGCCCATCCCCCACGCTTAGCGGAATCGAATAGGTTTGCCAATCCCCTGTTTTGCGATCATACTTCAACAGGGCGGTCCTAATGCCAAACCAGACATCATCGTTGTCCATTTCAATTTCAAATACCGCGCCGTTTAAATTGGCGGTGTCGGGGTCTTCAATCTTTTGCCATTTCCCGCGCCGGCTACGCCGATATACGCCCTGATTGGTCGCGATCCACACCGTCTCCTGCCGGCTGATGGCAATATCGTGTATCCATAGATTCAGAAGGGCCGGCGCCGGCACCGGCATGATCACCCGAGAATGCCTATCCATCCTGTTCAACCCGGTTGTTGTGCCAATCCATAGATGGGTAGGGCTTAATCCCAGGGTAGTAATATCCGGTGTGGTGAGATCCTGAACAGGAAGCGGTGTCCATAGCTTCTCTGACTTATCCAATACGGCGATCCCATTATCTGTTCCGATCCAAACCTCTGATGTATCCGCCACCATCGTATTAATCGAGCCCACCGGAAGGCCGTCTGTCTCATGAGGCAATATATAATCCCACACCCCGGTTACTGTGTTAAAACGTGTAATACTGCCTGATTCCTGCATGGTCTGTAACGGAGAAAAACCACCAAAATCCAGCAAGGGGGAAGCACTACCGAACCAGATGAGATCACCGTCAAACAGCATGGATGTCACATTACGGCTGGCCAGACCGATGCGATACATGTCCAATTGCAAAGATCGCAACGAGCCTTTACCGATATTCAGTCCCCATGTACTGATCCAGACGTTTGCAAACGTATCTTCCTGAAATGAAGTAATCGGATAGGCGTAGGCATTTTTATCCATAATGGATTCAGGTGGATTAAAAACATAATCGAGGTCGGTATGAAAAAGAGGATAATTATACAGGAGGCGTTCACGGGCGCCATACCAGCGCACATACCCCGCGCTACTGCTGAGCAAGCGGCCTGATGATTCCGGAGTCGTCCAGATGTTTCTCATCAGATCAAAAATAGCCACACCGGTGGATCCTTCGAAAAACAACCGCCGGTCATCTGTCACGCCTATCGAATGGATATCCGTGAGGAACCGGCCGCCGCCGGACAGGTAGGTCGTCCAATAGCCCGTACCCGGATCGTACCGGCTTACGCCTTCACGGGTGGCGCACCAGAGGTTCAAATAAACCGGATCAACCGCGATGACATATACATTATTATCGGCCAGGCCATTGCTGGTTGTAAAGGGATCCGCCCATGTATCGATATTCAGGTTATAGCGGCTAATCCCACCGGTGGTCGCGAAATAGACATAGCGCTGGTCGGTGGCGATACCCCTTACAAACCGAAAGGTACTGTAACTTATCCAATCCCCGGTTTTGTAATTCGTGTCTGCCCAACCCTCGGTCGATAGATACAGACAGGCGAGGAGGATACAAACACGCCCTAATCTCTTTGCCGGCATGTCTGCCTCACTTGTAAAAATGCATCTGGTAAATGATCAATGAGGTCTCCTGCGATCAGACTATGCTGCCCCATCGCTTTTGCGCCGAGATCGCCTGCCAGGCCATGGAGATACACACCCAATCGAGCAGCATCCCATACAGGCAGGCGCTGGCTTATCAAAGCCGAAAGGATACCGGTTAATACATCACCGGATCCTGCAGTAGCCATGCCCGGATTACCCGTCGGGTTAATAGATACCCGACCGGTTGGATCAGCAATAACGCTACAGGCGCCTTTCAATATCACCGTAACATGAAGTGATTGAGCCGTCTGTTTTGCGATGCCGATCCGGTCATTCATTATCTCCTGGGCGGTCCGGTTCGTCAAACGCGACAACTCTCCAATATGTGGGGTCATCATAATATCCGATGCGCATGCTGAAAATAATTCGGTATGGTTAATAAAGGCATTAATACCGTCGGCGTCCAGGACCACAGGCAGGGGAGACCGGCTTACGACCTGACGAACCAGTTCTGTCGTCTCCTGATGTTGCGGCGATCCGGGCCCAATGGCCAGGACATCAGCCCATGAAGTCATGTCTTCAATATTCGATAGGGCTTTTAGACCTGTTGTCCGGGCGGTGGTTTCCGGTAAGGGTCTGATCATCACTTCGGTCATTTTCATTGCCATCACATCCACCAGGCTGACGGGAGCGCCCAAGATGGTCATTCCCGCACCGGCTCGCATCGCCGCCTTTGAAGTCAGTACGGCCGCACCGGTCATACCGACCGACCCCGCCACAACAGCCACTCTGCCCCGATCGCCTTTATGTTCTGCCGGATGGTGTGTGGGAATCAACCTGGCCATCTCTTCTCTATCCGGCATCGACATCCAGAGGTTTTCCGCTTTGATCGCATCTGCTGGAAATCCGATGTCGGCCACCTCTATCTTCCCTCCCCAGGCTTTGCCCGGATAGGTAGCCAGATCTATCTTCATCAATCCAATGGTCACCGTCTGATCCGCACGTATACACGGCCACTGATTTTTATTTTTCAGATCAGGATACCCACATTTACTCGTCAATCCGGAGGGAATGTCAACAGATAAAACCGGCACATCAACCCCATTGACCCGTGTGATAGCCGCTGCAGGAAGTCCGCGCACCATTCCCTTTAATCCCGTACCGAGTATCGCATCGATAATCAGGTCCGCTTCTATGGTCATTGATTTCAGATCATCGTCCAGGATGGTCGCCAGAGGTACACCGGCCTCTTGCGCAAGGGTCAGGTGAGATGCCGCATCGCCTGTAAATACGTTCTGCGAGGCCAGTAAATAACAACATACATCTGCTCCGGCCTGCAGGAGACAACGACCGGCGACAAGACCATCTCCACCGTTGTTGCCTTTACCACAAAAGATAGCTACTTTTTTATCCGATATCTCACCGAGCATGCGCTGTGCCACGCCGGCCACCGCCTGCCCGGCGCGGTCCATGAGTTCAAAACCAGGGATATTCAGTTCTTCAATAGTCCTGTGATCTATGGATTGCATCTGTTCGGGGGTACATAGTTGCATACCGTTCGCGGCCCCTTATTCATCTACCGGTGAGGATAACCAGCCTTGAATGGCATGCAACGCCTCAGTCCGTGTATGTATTGTACCCAGGATCTGGTTTTTTTCAAGTTGCTCCAGAAGTCGGCCGATCTGAGGTCCGGGCTTCAACTGATGAGTCTGTAAAATATCTGTTCCTGTTACCAGAAGCGCCTTCTGTTGCACGATCTTACGTCGGTCCTGGATCCAGAGCAATCGATTTAAAATGTGTGCTGGTATGGATGACCGGTGTATCTGTTGCATAGCCTCTATTAGAATGACCACACCGATGATATCCTCATCTCCTTCGCAAGCGATATTAAAAAGGTGATCATCGGTCAACGTCTCTTTGTGATGAAATTCGAGTAATTTCCCGGTTAGACCGACCAGCCTGCGTAAGGCCTTCTGTTCTTTCTTGCTTAAACTGAGCCGATCATAAGCCGTTCGGAGAAATGGTTCATAATCAGGACGCTGAACCTGATGTTGTTCTAGTATGACAGCCGCCAGACGTAATACCCACGGCCAGAGCCTACGGCCTGCCATGACTTGATTTTTCCGAAAGGCCAGTTTGTTCTTTATGCGGATGTCTGATGAACAGTCCGGCTGCTCGAGAATATGGTCGATCTGTTCCAATAAGGTATAGCCCGGGGCTTCGATATCTTTTTGCGTGAACCATCCCGGAAACAGAACCTGGACGATTCCCATCTCATGCATGGCTGACATCCACTTTGCGGTCTTACCCTGACTTAAGAAAATAGACAATTCTTCGAGGATGCGCTCGGCCGACATGGCAGGCAACCGGTGCGTCCAGCGTGTGATCCATTGCCCGGTATCTTCGTTGATAGCCAGATCCAACTGAGCGGAAAAACGAAAGGCCCGCAATAGCCGGAGCGGATCATCAATAAACGCCTGTTCGGAAATCGCTTTAAGTACTTTATTGTGAAGATCTCTCGCACCATTTAGCGGATCGATAAGGGTCGGATTCTGATTAAGGGTGTCAGATAGCCGGGCAGCCATGGCATTGATGGTGAAATCCCGACGATTCAAGTCCTGATACAACGTCTTCCCTTTTAACGAGGTAATATCTATCGTCCACTTTCGTCTGATGACGACGCGTCCTGTTCTGTCTTTTTCATCGAGCGGAATAAACCGACTGCGAATCGCTTTTGCCAGCTCCAGGGCGTGTTGTATGCCATCGCCATCAATGGTCAGGTCTATATCTTTAACCGGTCTATTCAGGAGCGTGTCACGCATGCATCCACCCACGAGATACGCTTCATTTTGAACGGAATTACTGAGTTGTCTTAAAGCGGGGATAAGCTGGGAATGCGCTTGCAGGATGGGTTGAAGAGATTCGGTCAAGGCATGCATGGGAACCCAAATGACACCTTCTGGAGTTAACGTGTTTCAACAGCCTGATATGGTCGGAAACCTACAGTGCGATTAGAAGGCTGTCAAGCGAAATCCAGGTTGACAGCTCGCCTGATAATCAATAATAATGGGAATAGCCCGATCGATTCCAAGGACACGATTTACACCAAATTTTCACAGATAGGAATATTATGCAGATTTATCCTGCCATTGATGTACGAAATGGCCGATGTGTTCGGCTTCTACGGGGAAATAAGGAACAGGAGACCATATACGGTGATGATCCGGCGGCCATGGCACGCCGTTGGCAGTCACAGGGGGCGACGTATCTTCATGTGGTCGATCTGGATGGGGCGTTTACAGGCCATCCGCAGAACGAACTCGGGATCACCGGCATTTTGAAGAAGGTGGACATTCCCGTACAGCTTGGCGGGGGGATACGAACGATCGGTGATATCACCCGATGGTTGTCGCTGGGGATAGCCAGAGTCATTATCGGTACGGCGGCGATTCAGGATCCCGGTCTGGTTCGCCAGGCCATTGATCGCTGGGGATCTGAGCATATCGTGGTCGGTATTGATGCAAGGGACGGCGTAGGTGCTGTCGAAGGGTGGGAATCAGGGTCATCACGTACGGCTGAAGAGGTGGCCATGAGTATGAAAGACGCCGGGGTTTCCACCATCGTGTTTACCGATATCGACCGAGATGGTATGATGACCGGACCCAATCTAGATGCCACCTGTGCCCTTGCCCGTACCAGTGGCTTGCAGGTTATCGCTTCCGGCGGCGTGTCTTCCATGGATGATCTGACATCGATTGCAGCAGTGACCTCTGAGGGGATAGAAGGCGCCATCATAGGAAAAGCGCTCTATGAAGGCGTTATCAATTTATCAGAAGCGGTTGCGAAATTTCAGACAAATAGTATCAGACGATAATTTCAAGGTTGATATCTGATTAATAAAAAACAACTTTATATCCGTCTTAAGATGACCGAATAAAATTTATATACGAACGATAGACACGTTGTTCATCGAACATCGATCAATTCTGATTAAAACATCAAATACCTGGGGGATATCATGCCTGCTCATGCCATCACCGTCCTGATGATAGAAGATAATCCTATTCATGCCCGGTTGATACAGAATCTTCTGGATGCTAGTGATTTGACCTACGATCTGCTGACAGCAGACAGTCTCGCAAAGGGTATTGAGCGGCTTGATCAGGGCAAGATTGATGTGGTTCTATTGGATCTGGTCCTGCCTGACAGTGCGGAGATAGCTACCCTGGAAAGAGTGAGAGCCGCGGCACCGGATATACCTATCATCGTGTTGACCAGTCTGGATGACGTGTCTTTGGCGGCGAAGGCCGTTGAGGCAGGCGCACAGGATTATTTAATTAAAACGGATGTGAACAGTATGCTTCTTGCCCGGTCTATTCATTACGCCATTGAGCGGTTTCGTGCGCTGAGCGGTGAATGGGACTCCCCCATGTTTCGGCTGGCGCAACAACAGTTTTTAAAAGCCGCTCAAATCATGGGCCTGGACGACAACATCCGTGAACGGCTTCTCTTTCCTCAGCGGACGCACGTGGTTACCTTACCCTTCCGTCGGGACGAGTATAATCTGGTTGAAACCGTATTCGGCTATCGGGTGCAACATCTCTTAACCATGGGACCGACCAAAGGCGGTATTCGATACCATGAAGACGTTAATCTCGGAGAGACTTCAGCCCTGGCGATGTGGATGACCTGGAAGTGCGCCCTGATGAACTTACCATTTGGCGGCGCCAAGGGCGGTGTAAGAATCGATCCTACCGAATTATCCCGGCGGGAACTCCAACGGCTGACGCGACGATACACCTCTGAAATTATCAATATCATTGGACCGGACAAAGACATTCCCGCACCGGATATGGGCACGGATGAACAGGTAATGGCCTGGATTATGGATACCTACAGTCAGCAGGCAGGGTATACCGTTCCAGGAGTTGTGACCGGTAAGCCGGTGGTATTAGGTGGATCGCTTGGAAGAAAAGAGGCTACCGGTCGGGGCTTGGTCTATCTCATAGAGGCGGCGGCAAAACATATCAGCCTGTCTCTCAATGAGGCGTCTGCGGTAGTCCAGGGTTTTGGGAATGTGGGCAGTAATACCGTCCGTTTTTTAGAAGAGGATGGGGTCAAGGTGGTGGCGGTCAGTGATGTGACCACCGGGATTTACAATACAAACGGGCTGTCTTTGAAATCGCTGATCGATTATATTGCAGAAAATAGATTTTTGAAAGGCTATCCGGAAGGGGACGAAGTCTCCAATGAGGAACTATTGGAACTCCCCTGTGATATTCTGGCGCCTGCCGCTTTACAAAATCAGATCACCGGAGAAAATGCAGATCGTGTTACGTGCAAGATGCTGGCTGAAGGCGCTAATGGTCCCACAACCCTAGAAGCAGATGAAATTCTTAACAATAAAGGGGTCTTTATTCTGCCGGATGTGCTTGGAAATGCAGGTGGTGTTACGGTCTCCTATTTTGAATGGGTCCAGGATACCCAGAATTACATGTGGTCCCTCAAGGAAATCAATAATCGTCTGCATGAGATTTTACTCGATGCCTTCGAGCGCACGTTGGCTCGTTCCGTGGGCGATAATATCGATATGCGTACGGCGGCTTTAATCGAAGGGATTAACAGGGTGACACAGGCAAAGTTGTTGCGTGGCGTATTTCCGTAAGGAGAAGATACGTGGCTAATATCGATTATGACTCCGGATGGGTAAGGCTGCTGCAACGGGCCGCTTATTTGGTCTGCTGGATCGTTATGACCCTGGCCTGTCTGGTTCTCATCGGATGGCTGTTTGAAATATCCTTGCTCAAAACCATGATCCATCCAGGTCGAGTGCCGATGAATCCGCTCACAGCGGTTGCCTTCCTCCTGGCCGGCGGTACGTTGTGGTTTTTATTACCCGAGACCGCTTCGTTTCAACGCCGCCTGACCGGGTTTGTTTCTGCTGTTTTTTTATTGATCCTGGCCGGATTGAAACTGGCCGATTATCAAATCGTCGATCAGGGTATTGATGAATGGCTGTTCACTTCCTCTCTCGGAGGGAGCAGAATGGCGCCCCATACTGCGTTTACCTTCCTTTTGCTGGGCTTTGCCCTCATTCTGCTTGATGTCCGCGGCCCCCGCCATTGGCTGTCCAGGGCCTGTGTAATGATTGTCGCTATTATCACCCTGTTGTCTCTTACCGGAGCCATATACAGTACCCTCGTGCTCTACCGCGTCTCAGGTTTTATTCCTATCACGTTGAATGCCGCCCTGGGATTCGGTCTGTTATGTGCGGGTATTTTTTCAGCGCGTCCTACCCGCGAACCAACAGCTACGCTGGTTAGCGCTACGGCTGGCGGTATTATGGCGCGGCGCTTGCTGCCGGCGGCATTTCTTATCCCTCTTATTCTCGGTTGGATGCAATTTCGGGGGGAGCGGGCCGGGCTTTACGGGGTTGAATTAGGCCTCTCATTGTTTGCGATCTCTAATATTATCGCCTTCAATGTTCTTATCTGGTGGAATGCCCGTTCTCTCGGCAGAGTTGACGCGGAACGAACACGGGTGGATCGTGAGTTGCATCGTCAGAACACCTTACTGGAACAGACCGCCCATGACCTGGTCCAGTTTCAAAAAGAAATCCAGGAAGCCAAGGAGACGGCAGATAACGCCAACAAGGCCAAGAGTGAATTCCTGGCCAATATGAGCCACGAAATCAGAACGCCTATGAATGGTATCATGGGTATGTCCCAACTTCTTTTGACTACCGGGATCTCTACGCAACAACGAGAATATTTGCTCTTAATAGATCAGTCTGCGGATTCACTTCTTGTTCTGTTAAATGATATTCTTGATTTCTCAAAAATCGAAGCAGGAAAATTGGAACTGGAGTCTATCCCTTTCCAACTTCGAGAAACGCTGGGTGATACCCTGCAAGCCCTGGCCATACGCGCAGCCGACAAAGGACTGGAGCTGGCCGGCCATATCCCCGCTGAAATATCCGAAAACCTGATCGGTGACCCCGGTCGACTACGTCAGATCGTAGTCAATCTGGTCGGTAACGCCATCAAATTTACCGAGGCCGGCGAAGTGGTTATGGATATCGAGGTTGAATCGGAAACAGATGAGACGGTCCGATTGCATTGTTGGGTAACCGATACCGGCGAGGGCATTCCGGAAGACAAGCAGCAGCAGATATTCGATGTATTCAGCCAGGCGGACAGTTCCATGTCCCGACGATTTGGGGGAACGGGCTTGGGATTGGCCATCTGTACCCAATTGACGGCGATGATGGGTGGCCGTATCTGGGTTGAAAGTGAATTAGGTAAGGGGAGCACGTTCCATTTTATTGTGGAATTTGAAAAGCAAAAAGGCATTCGGGCTCAGATCCTGCCTGATCTGAGTGTCCTGAATAAGATGCCGGTGCTTGTTGTAGATGATAATGACACGAACCGGTTAATATTGATGGAAATGTTGAACCATTGGAAAATGGCTCCTACCGGTGTCGCCGGTGGTCCGGACGCCCTGGCCGCATTAACCGCATCTAAAGCGCATGGCCCGGATTACAAAATAGCCCTCGTAGATGTTATGTTGCCGGACATGGATGGATTTATGCTGGCTGAAGAAATACGTCAGCATACAGAATTCAAGGATCTTATTATCATTACCCTGACTTCAGCCGGGCAGTCGGCAGGCCTCAAACGGCTGGAGGAGTTAGGGATATCCCATATGCTCAATAAGCCGGTCAAACAATCTGATTTATTAAATACCATATTCAATGTGATAACCGGCACCCCCCTCGATGCGATGAGTGGGCAATTATCCATTTCAAAGATCACGCAACCTCGTCGTATTTTATTGGCCGAGGACGGGATTGTAAATCAGCAGGTTGCGGTAATGATGTTGGAGTCACGAGGGCACCACGTCACCGTGGCAAATAACGGTATCGAAGCCGTCAAAATGTTTCAGAAAGAATCGTTCGACTTGATTTTGATGGATATTCAGATGCCTGAGATGGACGGGTTGGAAGCGACCTGGACCATCCGTAGTATAGAAGACGAGGATGCGCATATTCCTATCATTGCCATGACCGCACATGTCATGAAGGGAGACCGGGAAAAATGCCTGGAAGCCGGTATGGATAACTACCTGTCGAAACCTATCCGGGCAGACCTGTTGTATGAGGCCGTAGAAGCCATTCCGGTCGATGGAGATCCAACAGACAGCGTTTCCTTATCCGACGAATCGCTTTCCTCTGACCCTGTTGTCGAGGACGAAAGGGCTGATCAGTATCCTGATGCCGATCTATTTGACTGGGATAAGGCCATCGAGCAGGTAGGGGGCAGTGAGGCTATGATTGTTGATTTAGCCCAGTTATTCGGGGAGGAATCGCCTAAGATCATGCAGGCGATCCGAACTTCTATCGATGAAAAGGACCTGCCGGAAGTCCGACGCTACGCCCATACGCTGAAAGGGTCTGCCCGGATCTTCGCCGCCGAACCTGCTGTGGAAGCTGCGTTCCGGATCGAGATTATGGGACGGGACAAGGATCTTGCGGAGGTGGAGGAGGCCTGGGATCATCTTGAATACGAGATAGGGCGATTGATGCCGGCGCTTGAAAATCGGATCAGCAAGGCAACCGATTAAAATCCCTTTTTATCCCCCTTTTCCATAAATCTTCAAATAGGTATCCTCAGCCTCAATGCTGCCGATGAGGATAACCTCGGATTCTGCCGGTAGGCGCATGGAAGGATCCGGATTGACATGCATTTTCCCTCCGGCATACACGGCGGTGATATAACATCCTGTATTTTGCTGGATTTCTGTTTCTCCTATGGTCTTCGCGGCCAGTTCGACCGGCAGTTTAACACGAAACAGATTCAACCCTTCCGTAATCATCACGATGTCGTTACGCTTCAACAGGTTAAAAATGATATTGGCGCCCATGGATGCATAGGACATCACAAAGTCGGCGCCGGCCCGATGGAGCGTGTCCACATTTCGTTCCAATTTAGCCCGACTGATAATTTGAATATCGGGCCGTAATCGTCGGCAAAAGATCGTCAGATAGACATTGGTATCGTCCTCATGGGAGGTAATGATCACCGTGGGTGATTCCATGATACCGGCCTGTTTTAGTATTTCCAGATCGGCAGCATCTCCGAAGATATATTTATCATTATCTTTGATTCTATCCTGTCGTTGTTCAATAATCCGGTAATCCACATTGTTTTCCGCCAGGGTCGCTCCGGCAGCTCGTCCGACCCGACCGCCGCCGATAATAATAATCGGCGCTTCAGAGACATGATAGATGGCAAACAATTCATTGTAAGCCATAATCTGCTCTTCCGTACCCATCAAAACGAGGATGATGCGTTCCGGCAAGAGAGTCTCGGCTGTCGCCGGCTCAAATCGGCCTCGTTCCCATACGCCGACCACCGTCACACCGGTGAGTTCCCGCAGGCGTGTTTCTTTGAGTGTTTTATCGACGAGAGGCGTACCATCTATGCTGGCCTCTGCGAACATCAAACCCTCCACTTTTCCGATCACATGGGACATGGAATCCACCCCCGTCGCCATACGACCAAGGAATCGACCCATCTGTTGTCCCAACTGAATGACATGCGAACTGCCCGCCAGTTCTAAAATATCTACAGAGGCAAGTGAGTTTGCCGTTGTGATGATCGGCACCTTTTCACTGATGTCACGGACCGTGAATGCGACACTGGTATTTACCGTATCTTTCGAGGTGATCGTTACCAGGGCGGCCTGGTCCACATGGACCTTGCGATAGGTAGACGGATTATCCAGATCGCCGTGCACAATATTAAACCCCTGATCATGTAATTGCAGGGCTTCATCCAGATCTGCAATAACCAGAACATATTCATAGTCGTATTGTCGTAGTTTGGTGATGAGATTATGGGTCACCTCATCGTAATGGGTGATTACGACATGATCCCGTATTTCATCAGACAGCTCAACAGGCGCGCGCGATTTCGATTGGGCTTTCATCCAGGGTTGATACACAAATTCAATGAAGGCGAACGGCAGGATAATGAGCAGGGTAATCATGCCAGTGAGCAGAACGCAAACAGTAAATATACGTCCAAGATCCGTCTGAAAGGTGATATCACCATAACCCAGCGTGGTCATGGTTGTCAGCGTCCAGTACAGGCCGGTGAACCAGGTATGCACATTGCCTTCCCGTTCCTGAAGCAGATGGAAGAGGATGGTATAGGTCAGAATAAGCGCCATCATTACCAGGAAAAACCGATGAACAAATTTCAGATTGTCCTCACCGATCCGATCACGGATGTAGCCGACATATCGGGACAGAAACGTACTCATGTATTATTCTCCACTTTGTTGTAACAACTTGGCAATCAGACCGGTCTATCCTGTTTGATGACTCGGTTAAAAAGATGGGGCCACTGATGATTCCTGCCGTTTTTCCGCTCATCCGGTGGCGGTGGCATGGTCTCATCCCCCTCGATCCATTGCTGAACCACATAATGGTAAAACTGCTTACGCCATAGCAGGCCGGCGAACGCCTGACGCCTGATTGACTTACCATCATCAGACAACGTATCGGGGATCACTGTTTCGTAAAATTCATCCATCCCATCTTCATCCTTTTTATCATCAGTCTAAGCCGAATGGCCGCCGGTGTCAAGTTCGGTTCAAAATTGTTGCGTAACCATATTCTTCCCGTATCCATTATTTCCCTTGATTTTCCGATGCAGGCGCTTATATCGTTCCTACCTGCGTGACTCATTTAAGATAGTGGTTAACAGAAGATGCGTAATGGGCTGATAACCAATGGCTCTGTGGCCATGCAGACCAATAAAATTGAGCAATTTTCTTTGCAAAACCAGGTCGGTCATATTACTATCTCTGAAGCTGTCGGTGTAAAAAACCTGATCTGAAGATTTTTTGTCATGCCTTGCAGGCTATGGCAATTTTTCGAAAGGAATTCAACAATTCATGGACCGCGTTCTATCTTATTTAGAGGCCAACCACGATCAGGCGCTGGAAGGCCTGAAGGACTTTTTACGCATACCGAGTGTGAGTACGCATCCGCATCATAAGGCGGATGTGTTACATTGCGCTGAATATCTGGCAGACGAACTCCGCCGGATCGGTATGAAACGCGTAGATGTCGTACCTACGGCCGGGCATCCTATTGTGTATGCTGAATGGCTCGAAGCCCCCGGACAGCCGACCGTGTTGATGTACGGCCACTATGATGTCCAGCCGGCAGAACCGTTTGATCTGTGGGAAAGCGATCCTTTTGATCCAACGATACGAGACGATAATCTCTTTGCCCGCGGATCGACCGACGACAAGGGCCAGGTCTGGCTGCATGTCAAGGCGCTTGAAGCGCATCTTGAGCAGCACGGCCGACTTCCGGTCAACGTCAAGATGCTCATCGAAGGGGAAGAGGAAGTAGCCAGTGCGCATCTTGACGAATATATTGAGAGACACAAAGAGGATTTAACGGCGGATGTGGTGATGATTTCCGATACGACCATGTTCGATTATGAACGGCCTGCCATCGGATATGGATTACGTGGCCTGGTCTATATGGAGATTCAGATCGAAGGGCCGAATAAGGATTTACATTCAGGTGGATATGGTGGTTCAGTGGCTAATCCGCTTAATATCTTATCCGGCATTATTGCCGAAATGATCGATTCGGACGGGCGTATTACCATTCCCGGTTTTTACGACGACATCGTGCCGTTAACAGATACGGAGCGCGCTGCTTTTACCGCGTTGGCTTTCAGTGAGGATGAGTATGCTGAACGATTGGGCGTGGCTGAGTTAAAGGGCGAAAAGGGCTATTCGACCTTAGAACGCATCTGGGCGCGGCCTACCCTGGATGTGAATGGTCTGTTGGGCGGATTCACCGGTGAGGGGTCAAAAACCGTGATCGCCTCAAAAGGCATGGCCAAGGTCAGTATGCGCCTGGTCCCGAACCAGGATCCTGAAGTCATTGCTCAGGCCTTTGAAGTGTATGTTAAAAAACTGGCTCCCTCCTCCGTCAAGATTAACATACTGCGCCATGGTACGGGTAAACCCATCCTTACCCCCAGAGACCATCCGGCCGTAAAAGCTGTGGATCAGGCGATCACGCAGGGGTTCGGAATTTCTCCTGTATATATTCGGGAGGGCGGCAGTATCCCAGTTGTCGCTACCTTTCAAGAACGACTGGGGCTTCCTACGGTCTTGATGGGCTTCGGCCTGCCCGATTGTGATGCACACGCCCCCAATGAAAAGTTCAACCTGAAGAATTTTTATCGGGGAATTATAAGCGCGGCCTGGTTTTATCAGGCATACAGTAAAGATAGTGAAGCGTGAAAGAAAGTTCCGAGTTCCGAGTAGAAAGAAAGTGAAGAGTGGGAGGGCATGACAATCCATCCACAACAGAAAAGATGTGATCATGTATAACGGATATTACGAAGGCAAGACGGTGCTTGTTACCGGCGTTGCGGGATTTAAAGGGACCTGGTTGACGATATCTCTTCTTAAAGCAGGCGCAAAATCGGTTATCGGGCTCGATAAGGACCGGCGCCCGAAATCGAACTTTATCATGTCGGGTTTGGATCAGGTGACTACTTTTGTTCAGGGAGATACCCGTGATTCGGCCTTGATGCTGAAGCTGCTTACAGATTACCAGGTTGAGGTGGTGTTTCACCTTGCAGCCCAGCCTATCGTTAAAATCGCCTACCAGAACCCTCTTGAAACGATTGAGTCCAATATTATGGGGACGGCGGTTGTCCTGGAGGCCATTCGGCATGCGCCCTCAGTGGAACGGTGTGTGGTGGCGACCTCAGACAAGGCATACGGCGACAAGGGCGGCGCCCTATATGTCGAAGAGGATCGCCTGCACGGGGAGGATATTTACAGCGTATCCAAAAGCGCAGCAGACCTGATCACCCAGGCCTGGATCACCAATTATTATAAAGGGGCAGGGATCCACGGCGGTATTGTGCGGTGCGGTAACATTATAGGTGGCGGGGACTGGTCTGCCGGTCGTATCGTGGTAGATTGCGTTGCGGCTTTTTATGATGGTCGGTCGCCCGACATTCATAATCCACATATGGTGCGGGACTATTTTTACGTCCTGGATGCAGTAAGTGGCTATCTGACGCTGGGAGCGGCTTTAGATCAGGACCGCATCAGCGGCGGCGCGTTCAACTTCGGTCCCCGCGAACACGATATCGGCAATGATGATCTGGCTACCCGATTGTGTACGCTCTGGGGCCAGAACATCACCTGGCAACATACGCCGCCAGTTGAACCTTTCCCTGAAATACCCAAACAGACCCTCTCATGGGAAAAGGCCGAAAGTGTACTCAACTGGTCCCCGGTTTATACGCTTGATGAAACCTTACAAGATACGATGGAATGGTATCGGGGATGGCGTGAAGAAGCGTTGGATGAACTCAATATGCGTCTCTTAGACCGGTATGATGACCGGGCCGCGGAATTAGGATTGGAATGGGCTAGATAATCAAGTTCCGAGTTCAGAGTTCCGAGCAATTGAAATTCTAAATCATACTCAGAACTCAGAACTTACCCATGAACCATTTCCATGTCTCCGCGATATTGCTGTTCATGCATACGACTGTATATCTGCCCCGTGCGGAGCAGTTCATCATGGGGACCTTGCTCGACGATTCTGCCTGCCTCCAGGACATAAATCCGATCGCAGAGCGCCACACTCGATAGTCGATGGGCCACAATAAATCCCGTTCGGTCTTTCAGGACATGGTGAAGGGTCGTCTGTATTTTGGCTTCTGTCTGGGAATCGAGGGAAGAGGTACAGTCGTCGAGAATCAGAATTTGCGGGTCGGTCAATAAAGCTCGTGCAATGGCCACCCGTTGTTTCTGGCCGCCGGATAGTTTGACACCCTGCTCTCCAAGGCGCGTGTTGTATCCGTCAGGAAGCGTCATGATAAAATCATGAATGTTGGCGGCTCTGGCCACGTCTTCCACTTCCTCATCTGAAGCATCTAACCGGCCGTAACGAATATTATCCGCCAGGGTCGCAGAGAACAAGGTGCTTTCCTGCGGTACCATACCAATACGACTTCGTATGGACGACAGCTGAAGATGGCGGATATCCCGTCCATCGATAGATATCCCCCCGGCATCGACATCATATAACCGAGGGATCAGTTTAACCAGCGTAGATTTACCCGCCCCACTGGGCCCTACAATCCCCACCTTCATACCCGGCTCCACATCCATCGAGATCTGATGTAAGATCGGCGCCAGATGGCTGTAGCCGAAGGTCACCTCTTCGAACTGTACATGGCCGCCGCCGGCCGGCAGAGCAATGGCTCCGGGTTCATCACGGATCAAAGGTTCCGTATCGAGGGTTTCAAATAATCGGTCGATAGCGGCATTAGCCCTTTGAATGGTTACATTGATCGAAATAAGGTTCACTATGGGATCAAACACATAGGCCGTATAGGCATAAAATGCAAGCAGGACGCCTATCGTTAATTCCTCCGCCTGTATCAGATAACCGCCATACCAGAGAACGAGTGCCCCGCCTACGCCGCTGACCAGCGCAGCAATAGCATTCCAGAGCGTACCCTGAACGTTCTGAGTCATATTCAGCTTGAAATGCTGCGTTAATTTTTTCTTGAATTGATCAGATTCGTATCGCTCCTTGACGAAAGATTTTACCACCCGTACCCCGGAAATAGACCCCTCAAGGTTGGCCATCACCTCGTCTGTTTTTCGTCGTACCTTTTTGCTGGTTTTGCGCATCCGCCCGGCAAACGCTTTATGCGTTATCGCGTAGCACGGCAACACCAGGATCGTGATCAGCGCCAGTTTGATATGAATATAAAACAACACGGTAATGATGACGATCAGCGTCAGAAAATCAGTAAAAATATTGACCATGCCGCTGCTGAGCATTTGTTGTATCGCATAACCATCACTGATGATCCGGGACATCAGTTTACCGGTTTGTGTCTGATCAAAATAGCTCATGGACAGGCGATGTAAATGGGCAACCAGCGCATGCCGGATATGAAATTTAACGCATTGCCCCAGAAAAGTGACCACGTACTGGTGCGCCATCATAATACCGCGACTTCCAATGGTTACGGCAAGGGTCAGAAACAATACATACATCAAATCCCCGGTTTTATTGCCGATCACATCGTCAATTAAATATTGGATAATCCAGGGCAAAGGGAGCGTGGAAATCGTAGTCAAGAGGGTTAAAAAAGCAGATAAAATCAGCCACGGCCAGAACGGTTTTACGAAGGTGTTTAAGAGACGAATAAAGTTGTTGGGCATGGTTAAGTAGTTCCGAGTTCCGAGTAGGTCCACGGCGCGCCGTGGACCCTCAGGATCAATAATTAAGCATTGGTTTCCAAAACCTGTGATTTATCAGACGCGCTGCCGTTCAAGGATTTTTTAAATTGCTCTTCATACAGGATGGCGTACAAACCGTTCCGTTGCAGCAGAGTTTCATGGGTTCCCGTCTCTATTATTTTACCTTGATCCATGACGACGATCAGATCGGCATCCAGGATGGTAGAAAACCGGTGTGCGATGACAAAGCTGGTTCGGTTTTTTCTTACGTTTTTCAACGCCTCTTGAATCAAGCTTTCCGATTCGGAATCAAGCGCGGAGGTCGCTTCATCCATAATCAATATACGGGGATCCGCCACAATCGCCCGGGCGATGGCAATGCGTTGCTTCTGACCGCCGGAGAGGATCATGCCTTCATCTCCGAGACGGGTGTCATATCCATCCGGCAGGGAGATGATATAATCATGAATATTGGCGACCTGCGCCGCATGTTCCACTTCACCATCCGAGGCATCCATTTTTCCATAGGCTATATTATTTCGTATTGTTTCATCGAATAAGACGGATTCCTGCAATACAATCCCTATCTGCTCACGAAGAGATTCGATACGCACATCCCGGGTATCATAATCATCAATAAATACAGAGCCGAGTATCGGGTCGTAAAACCTGGGGATAATATTAACCAGCGTGGTCTTGCCACAACCCGTATGGCCTACAAGAGCCACGGTCATGCCTGGTTTCACATCCAGGTTGATGGTATCCAGAACAAACTGATCCGGGCTGTACCCGAAGCAGACGTCACGAAATTCCACATGACCCTTGATCCGCGGTAATCGACTTATGCCATCGTCCTCTACATCGGGTTTCGTATCCAGAATTTCGAACACCCGCTCTACAGAGACCAGGCTCTCCTGGATGTTGGCGCTCAGGGTCGCCAGTCTAACGGCCGGGTTATACAGAAAACCCACCAAACCGTAAAAGGCCATCAATTCACCTATCGTCATGGTACCCTGAACAGCCGCATATCCACCGTACCAAAGCACAAGTGACGTCCCCAACCCGCTGATGATACCTGCTATAGCAGAAAATTTGACGGCCATGAACTGACGGCCCATGGAAAGTTCTGTGTTATCCCATGTAGACAATTCAAATTCGTGTGTTTCCCTTTCTTCCTGGGAGAACGCTTTTACCACATAAACGCCGGCCATCGTTTCCTGGACACTACCGAAGATATGATCCCAGCTTTCTCGAATGTCTCGAGATATCGATCTTATTTTGGGTTTGAAATATTGACGATTGGCAATATAAAACGGTACGACGGAAATACTCATCAACGCCAGCGCCCAATTTTTATGAAAGAGCAAACCGATGACGACAAACAGAGTCACAAAATCCGTAAAAGCCCGAATGACTTGTCTCGATAACATACTCTGAATACTCGTCACATCATCCATCACCCTGGACATGATTTTCCCTGTCTGCTTTTTATCATAGTAGCTCAGGGATAATTTCTGAAGATGGTCAAACAAAAAGTGGCGTAAATCGAGGACAAGGCGCTGACCCAGGAGGGTGATCGTATAGGTCTGAAAAAACGAAAAAAGCCCGCGAACGACGTGCAGGCCGAGGATCATCATCAGGATGAGATTGAGTTGCGCCCACTGCCCGGCAATGAGGACCTCATCGATAAAGTACTGCATGATGAGGGGAAGCGGCAGGTTACTTAAGGAAAGCAATAAAGTGATGCAGGTACCGAAGATAACTCTGGACCGATACGGTCTGATGTAGGCGAGGAGGCGTCGCCAGTCGCTTTGCATACATCCTTCTTCGGAGGGGCGTTGCGCGTGCAGAAACTATCTATCCAGAACCATTAAAACGCCCTTATATAATTGAAAAAAACACGTTTTGTCAAGCAAAATAAGGGACGGGCGATAGCCGCTTACACTTCAACCGCAGGTTTTTCCAACTCGAGATTCAACTGACCTTCCATCGATGCGACCGAGGTGGCTACGGCGGCATCGCCGGTGACGTTGAGGGCGGTGCGGCACATGTCTAATATGCGATCAACGCCCAGAATAAGGGCGATCCCGGCGGTGGGTACGCCCACAGTTTCCAGAATGATCACCAGCATGATAATACCGGCGCCCGGCACGGCTGCCGTGCCGATCGAAGCCAGAACAGCCGTAAGGATAATCTGAAGCTGGGCGGTCAGATCGAGCTCGAGGCCGAGCGCCTGGGCGATAAAGACTGCGGCGACGGCCTGATAAAGAGCAGTGCCGTCCATATTAATGGTAGCGCCCAACGGTAAAACAAAGGACGAGACTTCCTCAGATACGCCGAGATTTTTCTCACACATTTCCATGGTTACCGGCAGGGTGGCCCCGCTCGAACTGGAGGAGAAAGCAAGCAGTTGTGCCGGGGCGATACCACGGTAAAATCTGGTAAGCGGCATAGAGGTAAAAATTTTAAGAAGGATGGGATAGACCACCAGGCCATGAATAACCAGCCCCAGGATCACCACCACGCAATAGAATCCCAGAGCACCAAGGAGTTCACCCACGGCACTGAGATCATCTTTAGCCACTTGATCGATCGTCTTGGTAATCAAAGCAAATACACCGATCGGCGCGATGATCATGACGAGATTCACAATTTTGATAATAGCAAAGGTCAACCCATCAAATAGATCAACGATCGGTTTTCCCTTTTCCTGTGGAATCAATACGAGGGCGATGCCGAAGAGGATGGCAAAGAAGACCACCTGCAGCATATTGCGGTTATTGCCGACCGCACTGAATATGTTGTCCGGAACCATATCCACGAATACCTGTAATGGCCCACGTTCTTTTGCACTCGCTGCCCGATCCATACCAACCTGGGCATCAGCCTGATAGGTCTCCTGTAATTTTTGCTGGAGATCCTGCGGGACATTCTTGCCCGGTTCGAGTACATTGACAAGAACTAATCCGAGCGTAACGGCAATCGCTGTGGTGACAATATAAATACAGATGGTTTTGCCGCCAATGCGGGATAGCTTTTTAACATCGGACAGAGAAGCAATCCCCATGATCAAGGAACCAAGGACGAGTGGTACGGCGATCAACTTAAGCAGGTTAAGGAAGATATCGCCTATGGGTACGATCCAATCGACCGTGAATTGGCTCCACCCCATGGAGGCGGATAGGATACCATAAAAAACACCCAGAATAAGTCCGATGACGATCTGCCAGTGTAATGGCAGTTTAAGCATATGATTACACTCCGAATTGGTGTTTGAGAATGATCAGGGTGTCCGCACGACACACCATGTTATAATGGCTCATTTACACATCCCGGAAAAGACTCTGCACCGTTTTTACTATTTTTTCTTCATCCGGGATGGTCGACGGCTCTAAACCTGGGCTGAACGGGACCGGGACATCCATCGCCCCGATTCGTTTGACGGGGGCATCAAGATAGTCAAAGGCTTCATCGTGGATGATAGACGCCAATTCGCCTGTGATACCGTAGCTCTGATACGCCTCGTCGATGACGACAGCCCGACTGGTTTTTATCACGGATTGAATAATCGTATCCTTGTCCAGCGGTGATAAAGAACGCGGGTCCACCACTTCGACACTGATGCCCTCTTTCTCCAGGATTTTCGCGGCATTCAGAGCGGTATGGACCATACTGGACGTCGCCACAAGGGACACATCCGTTCCAACCCGTTTTATATCTGCCACACCAAAGGGAATGGTAAAGTCGTCACCTTCCGGCACATCTCCTTTGAGACTGTACATCATTTTATCTTCATATATCACCGTGGGATTGTCATCCCGAATAGCCGTTTTGAGCAAACCCTTTAAATCAGCCGGCGTAGAGGGGATCGCCACTTTTATGCCGGGAATATGCGCCAGCCAGGCGTGCAGACTCTGTGAGTGCTGTGCGGCCGATGAGCGCCCGGCGCCGATGGTGGTTCGTATCGTCAGGGGAACCTTCGCCTGCCCACCGGTCATATAACACATTTTGGCGGCCTGATTAACGATCTGATCCATGGCAATAGGGATGAAGTCACCAAACATGATCTCAACGATGGGACGCATACCGGTGAGGGCGGCGCCAACGCCGGTACCCATGATACCGGCTTCCGATATGGGCGTATCGAGAACCCGGCCTGGACCGAATTCATCGAGCAAGCCAACGGTTACTTTAAATACACCGCCGGCAACAGCCACATCTTCGCCCATGAAAAAGACGCTATCATCCAACCTCATTTCTTCAGCAATCGCTTCGCGAACGGCTTCGCCATACGTGATTTCACGACTAGACATAGACATGATCGGTTACCTCGTCAGCTGCCGGATAGGGCGATTGTTTCGCAAATTCAACCGCATCTTGTACCTGTTGTTTGATTTGTTCATCGATTTTTTTTAATTCTTCTTCAGAGGCCATACCGGCTTTGAGCATACGTCGGGAGAACCTCGGAATTGGATCTTTGGCCTTCCACATATCGGTTTCCTCCTGGGTCCGATATGTTTTTTCCGGGTCCCCATCACCGACATGGTGACCGTGATACCGATACGTTTTATTTTCTATGAAACATGGACCTTCACCGGATCGGGCCCGGTCGACCATTTTTTTGGCGGTTTCATAGACGGCCACGGTATCATTTCCATCAACCACCATAGCAGGCATATCGAATCCGGCGGCCCGTTCAGCAAGATGTTCCTTAACGGCCGTTATCGCTTTTGCTGAGGTATATTCACCGTAGTGATTGTTCTCACACACAAAAAGCACGGGTAAATCCCAGATGGATGCTATGTTGGCTGTTTCTAGAAAGGCGCCCTGATTCATAGCCCCATCGCCGAAAAAGCATACGGCCACCTGTTGCGTTCCCCGCATCTTGGCTGAGAGCCCTGCACCGGTCGCCATACCCATACCGCCGGCAACAATACCGTTGGCTCCCAGTATGCCCAGACTCATATCGGCGATATGCATGGTCCCGCCTTTACCTCGATTGTAGCCGTCTACCTTGCCCATCATCTCCGCCATCATCCGATCTACTTTACCGCCTTTGGCAATCAAATGACCATGACCACGGTGCGTACTTGTCAGGTAATCATCATCATTTAATGCGGAACAGATGCCGACGGCAGAGGCCTCCTGGCCGATGTACAGATGGGCAAGACCGCGCATCAGGCCCTGCGTGTATACCTCCAATACCGCTTCCTCATATCGCCGTATGGTCACCATTTTTTCATACATCTTGTGACAAAGCTCCGGCGGCAAGGAGAGCGTATTCTCGTCACTGGAAATTTGGATTAATTCCAACGAATCCGACATGTCGTGTTAGCTCCTTGATTATTCCTGAAGTAGGAACGTTTTAATTTACGGGTGTCGCATAGAGCAGCCATAAGTTAGTATCTCGTTCATGCAGGGGCAAGAGGAAAATACAGTTCTGGCTATACGGTGCTAAGGCGTTGGAAAAAATATGACATATGACTTAGCTTTGGTCGTCTAAATTGGCATCCGATTTAGACGACGTAATATGGGCGGGACGATGAGGATCATTAAAAGGGCTTCGGGGATAATAACACTGCTGTTATACAAAATGGAATATAGCCAGGGGGTGGTCCAATCATTCAGCAGGAATGGGAACGTCAGACCGAAAGAATCGGATAAAAAATGATAGACCTGATCATTCATCTGTGGGGGGGCATACGCAGAAAAATAAATGACCCCGGACAGAACATGAGACAAGAGACGGATGACGCTGGTGACGGCAATGCCCAACCTGGGCCATGCAGGAAACCATCCCAAAATGCCCAGGGCGATATATGGGAATCCATAATCAAGCAGCACCTGGATAGGATGGAGTATAACCGGGTCGAGGATGAGCGTGATAAGTCCGGTAAGCAATCCGCCTGCCATACCCGCCTTGGGACCATGTTTAAAAGCGAGATAGATCAGCGGTAATAATTTTAGTGAGAGGGCGCCGCCCCAGGGAAGGCGATACAGACGTATAAAACCAAGAAAAGTCGCAAGGGCTACCGAGACGGCTGTTTCGGTGATAAGACGGGTACGGCGAATGTTCTCATGCGAATTCATGGACGTTTATTCATCGTGTTTCCCATGACCATTCGTCCCGGCCCGGCGTTCCAACGCGGCTTGTTTTTCCAATTGAGACACCATATGCATAAGGGCGGTATCCAATTTCCGGATGCGTTCTGTGGTAGAGGTCAGTTCCAAGAGCGTCTGTTTTTCAGGGAGATCGAGTGCCAGTGTGGAGGCAATGATAAACGAGAAATGCACCGGATCAAAAATCCCTTTGACCGCCCCTACCCCTCTGGTTTGTAAGTGGATCATTTTTTGGTAGACGTTTAATACACTGTCAAGTAATTCATCCGGAAGATCTTCACTGCTGTCATCATCGAAAAATTCAATGACGCCTTCCATATATGTATTGGCCTGGAGAAATTCAAGGACATGAAATCGTTGTTGACCTTCCGTTACAATATCCATTCTACCATCTTCATACTGTCTTATAATATGCGATATTTTCGCGGTGCATCCCACCTGACATAAATCTTTTTCGTTAGATAACAGGATGCCAAAATCGCTTTCATTCTGTAAACAGTAATGTATCATATCCTTATAACGAGGTTCAAAAATGTGCAGAGGCAGACTCATGCCCGGAAAGAGAACGATATTCAATGGGAACAAAGGAATTTCAATGGGTTCCATGAGGGTTACAAGCTCCATAGCATAATATGAGGTCATTATGTCATAATCTATTCGTATCATAACTCGAAGATCATGAGCCTGTCAATGGAAAAAACCACGTGCTTTCAGGGACGTGCCTTCCATGTTCCGACTTGACGTTTCGAGCCCGCTTTCCTATATTAATCAATTCTTAAATAGTATAGAGTTGGAGCAGACTATGGCCGGTAAAAATCATAGTGGGCGACCATGGACCATCAGGCAATTTTCCGGGTTGGGTACGGCGACGGATACGAATCAGCGGTTTAAATATTTACTCGCCCAGGGTCAGCCAGGATTATCTGTTGCCTTTGACGTCTCTACTCTGATGGGATACGATTCCGATCATTCTCTATCGGAAGGTGAGGTGGGCGTCTGTGGCGTGGCGGTTGATTCGCTTGAAGATATGGAGCAACTTTTCGAGGAGATTTCGCTCAATACCATCAGTACGTCCATGACGATCAATGCGCTGGCCGCCGTTATTTTTGCCATGTACCTTGTCCTGGCTGAAAAGCAGGGCATAGCCTGGGATTCGTTAAGGGGGACCATACAGAACGACACCCTCAAAGAATATATTGCTCAGAAGGAGTGGATCTGTCCACTACGAGAACAATACGGCGCCACAAATGAACGGTCCTGGATATTACGGTTTCATACTCAAACCGCCGGGTGTAGCTTAACTGCTCAGCAACCGGAGAATAATATCGTCCGTACCACCATAGAAGCGCTTGCCGTCGTACTCGGCGGCACCCAGTCTCTCCATACAAATGCCCTCGATGAAGCCTATGCTTTACCTTCGGATCAAGCCGCTAAAATAGCCGTTCGCATACAGCAGATCATTGCCCGCGAGACAGGCATCACCAATACGGTTGATCCACTTGGAGGATCCTATTATATCGAGTCGCTTACAGACCGGTTGGAGTCTGGCGCCGAAGCCTATTTTGAGCAAATCCATGCGTATGGCGGGATGGTTGAAGCTATTGAGGGGTTATCCCCAGCGTGAGATTATGACGGCGGAAGCCAGGTATCAGGAGGCATTGGAAAACGGACAGAAGATCATTGTCGGCGTCAACGATTATGTCGATCCGAACGAGCCTGACATCGAAACCCTTCATATTGACCCCCGTATCGAGACCAGGCAGAAAATACGTCTTCAATCAATTCGATCTCGTCGCAATAGTCGTGAAGTAATCAGAACGCTTGACCACCTCAAAAAGACGATACAGGCCGGACGAAATATCATGCCACCCCTGTTGGACACGGTCAAGGCATATGCCACCTTAGAGGGGAGATCGGGGCTGTATTACAGGAAGGGTACGGTTTATATGATGAACCAGCGGTTTTTTAGCTGATTTGAAATTATGGATTACAGGTGATCTATGATGAGAGGATATTATTTACATGGCACGTCCATCTAAGGGACTTTCCACCAGAGCGGTCCACGGCGGCGAATCCCGCCAAAAACCGTTTCATGCCGTGACCAATCCGGTTGTGCAAACGGCAACCTATGTATTCCGTGATAGCCAGGAGCGGATTGACTATGAAAGCGCCCCTGAGGATCGTGAGGAGTATGGCCGATATGGTAACCCTACCATGGCGGTGGCCGAGCGGAAAATCGCCGAGTTGGAAGGCGGTGAAGAAGCAGCCTTATTTTCCTCGGGGATGAACGCCTTTACGTCTGTTTTGCTGGCTATGCTCTCTTCAGGCGCCCATGTCATTGTCATGGATGAGTGCTATCGTCGTAGCAGACAATTTTGCAGGCAGATATTACCTCGTTATGGGATTGATGTCAGTTTTGTGGAAACGAACAATTATGAACAATTGGAACAGACAATCACGAAAAAGACCCGGCTGATCATCTCAGAATCACCTACCAACCCCTATTTGAATGTAATTGATATGGAGCGGATAGCCGATATTGCCAAACAACACCGGGTGAAGGTGCTGATAGATGGGACCTTTGCAACCCCCTACAATCAGCGGCCTCTCGATTTCGGCATTGATCTGGTTCTCCATAGCGCGACCAAATATTTAGGGGGGCATAACGATTTACTTGCCGGTGCTGTTGTCGGCAATAAGATGTTGATTTCCGCCCTTCGAGAGTTCCGCGATATCACCGGCGGCATCGTCGATCCTCATTGTGCGTACTTACTCATCAGGGGCATGAAAACCTTTGCCCTGCGTATGGCTCAGCACAATCACAACGGCATGGAAATTGCACACTATCTCGAAAAACATCCCCGGATTAAACAGGTCTATTATCCCGGTCTGGAAAGCCACCGTAACCATGACATTGCCAGGCGACAGATGAGCGGGTTCGGCGGCGTCGTCAGCTTCGAGGTGGATGGAGATATGGAGGCCACGATCCGTTTTATCGATCAGGTCAAAATTCCATACATTGCCCCCAGTCTTGGCGGGGTAGAGAGTTTGATCGAGCAGCCGGCCATTATGTCGTTTTACGAGATGACGAAGGAAGAACGTCTGGAAATCGGTATTAAGGATGAACTGGTGAGATTTTCGGTAGGGATTGAAAATGCAGAGGACCTCATCGCCGATCTGGATCAGGCGCTGGGAAAGATATAAAGATGGGCGGAAGGATGGGGGAATGGAGGTAGATGATGATATTCACGACCGATCTACTTCCACCCTTCCACCCCACCATCCTTCCATCCAGGTTCTCACTTCTTCTTACTGTCCGCCGTTTCTAATTCTGCCACAGGTTCTTCTACGGCGCCGTTTGCCTCTTCTGCCTCGCTCTTGTCTGAAGGCATAAAGAGTGCGCGGACTTTTTGTTCTATTTCTTCACTCAGATCTTTCCGCTCTTTCAGCAACTGACGGACATTTTCTCTCCCCTGCCCCAATCGCTCCCCATTATAGGAAAACCAGGTTCCGCTTTTGTCGATGATACCGTTGTTGACACCGAGCTCGATCAGATCGCTTTCTTTCGAGATCCCTTCGCCATAGATAATATCGAACAGGCCTTCCCGAAACGGGGCCGCCACTTTGTTCTTTTTAACCGTCCCCTTAACCTGGATGCCTGAAGAATCTCCGTCACCCTTTATGGAACCGATCCGGCGCACCTCAATACGAATAGAGGCGTAAAATTTCAGGGCCAACCCGCCGGTCGTCGTTTCCGGATTGCCGTACATGACCCCGATTTTCTGACGAATCTGATTGATGAAGATGATACAGGTACGTGACCGATTGATCGCAGAGGTTAATTTACGGAGGGCTTGAGACATAAGACGCGCCTGTAATCCCACATGGGAATCGCCCATATCGCCTTCAATTTCGGCTTTCGGCACCAGCGCGGCGACAGAATCGATCACGATGACGTCTACCGCAGCGCTACGCACCAGCGTTTCCGCCACCTCCAGCGCTTGTTCACCGGTATCCGGCTGATGAATTAAAAGGCTGTCCAGATCAACACCAAGTGCCTTGGTATACCGGGCATCTATCGCATGTTCCGCATCGATGAAAGCGGCTATGCCGCCCATTTTCTGGGCTTCTGCGACAATATGCAGGGCGAGCGTCGTTTTACCGGAGGACTCATTTCCATAGATTTCAACCACACGACCGCGGGGCACCCCGCCGATTCCCAGGGCGAGATCGAGCGTCAGGGAACCTGTCGGGATAGCTTCTACAGACATCCGGGGATGATTATCCCCCATCCGCATGATAGAGCCTTTGCCGAATTGCCGTTCTATCTGCATAATCGCAGCACTCAGTGCTTTTTCACGTTCTGCATCCACCATACCGTTTGCAGCCACTGTCTGCCTCCTTCGTAGGGTCATTGCAAATTACAAATTGCAAAAGGCCAGATTCATATTGTTTCGTACAATATACTAAACCTTTGTTTAGATAGCAAGTCGTTTTTTGATTTGATGCAGCCGGCTGTTATACATAGTCGGAATAGATTGAGGAATCTCGAAAAAAATATGTGCTAGGGGATGGAATGTAAAGCATTTTTAATGGAGAATTGGTGATGACATATGCCCTGCATACACAATGCGACCCCTTCAGGTGGGTGATTTGAAAAAATAATAGGGCATTTCTAAAATAAAGCGTACATTAAAGTATGCATTATGCTCATAAAATAGAAACCCTGATAACACAGGAGACGACCTATGTTTCGGATCCATGAGAGAAGCCTGGGGATAGGGGTATTCGTCTGCCTGGTCGCTGTATGGAGCGGCTGCGCCACGATCTCAACGCCATCGAGGACCTCCGCTCCGGTCACCGTCGAGCAACTGATTGATGCCGGCAATGCGCTCGTTACCGAGGCGGATTACGAATCGGCTATCCGTCAGTATAACCGGGCGCTGGCCATGGATATTACCGCAACGGAAGCCCATGGCAATCTGAGTGTGGCCTATTATTACCTGGGACGACAGGATGAAGCTATACGAGAAGCCCAACAGGCCATTGTGATGGCGCCGACCGAACTCAACTGGCGGTTTAATCTCGGGGCCGCGTATTCAAAAAAAGAGAACCATGACCGGGCGATGAAAGCCTATGAAGGCGCTGTTGATCTGGCCAGGCGGCTTCGGGATGAAAACCGGGTGCTATTACGCAGTGCGCTGATCGGGCTGGGACGGGCGTGTGAACTGGCACAACAGTTTCCTCAAGCGCTGGATGCCTATCGGGAGGCGCTGGTTTTTTCTCCTGAGGATGTAGAACTTCTGGCTGGTGTCGGAAATATTTATTTTCGGCAGGCGCAGTACGACCGGGCGGAAGAGATGTACCGGCAGGCGCTGGATATTGATTCGACTCATACGATGTCGCGCTATAATATGGGGCTGGTATATGCCAAGACAGGCCGATATGATGAGGCTGTCACCCTGTTTTCGGAAACGCCGGATCTGCCGGATCAATTAGGTGGCGCCATAGAGGGCAGTTCACTGAATACCGTGGACAGAAGCCGTGTAAACCGAATTAAAGCTTTCCGCTCGAAACTGGGCAAAATGGGAGGACCGAAAGCGCCGAAAGCCACGGTGGATAGGAAGCAGCCCCCTTATACGTACGCCCTCGGTATAACCTACTACGAACAGGGGGACGATGCGGCGGCTATAGATGCATTCCAACGTGCCCTGTCTGAAGACCCCTCCCTGGCAGAGGCCTATTTCTACATCGGCAATACCCACGTCCGACAGGGGCGTACCGAGGAGGCCATATCGTCGTATCAGGAGGCGGTACAGACCAACCCGGCATTTGCAGAGGCGTATAACAATATGGGCAGCATCTATGCGGAAACAGGCCGGGTTGAAGAAGCCATGACATCGTATCAGGAGGCGCTTTCTTTGAATGAACGATTTTATGAAGCCCGGACCAATCTGGGGCTGTTATATGCGGAAACTGGTCGGTTCGATGATGCCATCGCTGAATATTTAAAGGTGATCAAAGCGGATGTGGGTATTTCTGAAGCACATAACAATCTTAGCATGATTTATTTACAACAGGGGCATTTCGAAGAGGCGCTTGTACAGAGTAAAAAAGCCATTAAACTGCATCGTGATTTTCCGGAAGCCTATAATAATCTGGGGCTGGCGTACGGTCTCCGTGTGTATCTGGAGGATGTAATCGACACCTGGCGTACGATCGCCAGCGGTTGGACAGGCAGGGTGAAGACGGATGGTCAGGCAAACCCCAAAAAGGAGGACTGGTTGTTGTTGCGGCGTGTTCCGGCGCAATCATCGGAGGTAGACGGTGCAGCGCGTGAGGCCTACCGCGAAGGGGCCAGCCTGGCTTTCAAAGGATTGCTCAACGAAGCCCATCGCAGTTTTCAATCGGCCTTACAGGCAAAACCGGGTTGGCACGCCGCCCAACTGGCGAGCGGCGCCGTCCTGCTGGCACAGGAACGATGGGCAGACGCGGTCTCTGCGTTGCAGCAGACGGTAGAAACAAATCCCTCAGACCCTCTGGGTCATGCTTCCCTGGCCATCGGACTGGCCATGAATGGGGCGTATAATCGGGCGGTAGAGACTTGGGAACAGACCGTCAAACGGGCTGAAGGGACAGAAAAAAAAGCGGCCCGAGCAGCCCTGGAAACCATGCGAACACGCGAAAAAGCGGCGGACAAGGCCCTTACCGCCCTCGAAAAAGCCGTTGAATTACGGCCCGGATTTACGAAAGCCTATTTCAACCTCGGCATCCTGAATGACCAACTGCACCGGTATAACATGGCGATATCATCCTTCGAAAAAGTGGTGGAACTCTCCCCCGACACGGCCATCGGGCATTTTCGCCTGGGTATCGCCTATCATCGTATCGGACGCACCCGGGATGCGCAACAGGCTATTAAACAATATATCCAACTGGTCACGGACCCCATGCTGCTGCCGCAGGTTGAGACGTTCTTGAAAAGGATGAATTAGGAATCCGGGTTTGTGTATTCATAACCAGGGACAGGAGCCATGTCTATGCCCGTAAAATCCCTCAGTCAGGTAGTACAGGAGCGTCCTTTTCCCGAATATGCCGCTTGGTGGCAGGTGGGTGATTATTTTTCTGACTTCATGTCCGAAGCAATGGTCACCGAATGGATCTCTCTCCACGAAAATAGCGGCGATATGAGCAATGTTCGTCGGTATGTCGAAGAATACCTCAACGTGGTCTACGGTCCGACCGGTCGGGCCGGGCTGGTCGGAGATTTTATGGCCCGGACCTTTTCAGAACCGCTTCAGTCCGGAGAGTTCGACGCGCTGTCCTATGCCTTCTATCGCTCGGCCTTCGAACTGATCGAACAACATTCGGATCAATACGACCAGGATCATGAACGGGAATGGCGCTTATTTACCAAACGCGTAGGCAAAAATTTCTTTGCTCGCGTCTATGAACACCTGAATCTGGACTTGCCTGACGATCTGGTTTCGGCAGAGCAGGTGAAACAGGTGTCGTCCTGTATTGACCGGGTGGGGGCGTTCCTGTACGAACAAGGGTATCTACGCAGCCATTTTGCCTTTCGATTTGATGTGGACATCAATCATCAGGGACGCCACATAACCCAGGCCTTTGGAGAGGTGGTGAATAACCTGAAGGAAGGTGGTACGGCATACGCGCTCTATGAAATGGGCTACCCGATAATATTGCCGTCGGCTGTATACCTTTACCACACCATAGGCGAGGCGCAGCACCATTCATCCCGAACCATCGAAGATCTGTTCGAAGCCGTAGGATATGACGCCCGTGAAACGGACGATTTTGATCCGATTGGTTACCCGTCGGAGATGGTTGTGGAGTTGTGGGAAATAAAAAGAAAGTAGGCAGAAAGCAGTACCCGGTAGGCAGCAAGCAGTAGGCGATAGGCATTTCAATCACCAAATTGGGCACGGTGGCAGTGGAGGGCGGCGGCAGGCAGATTCCCATGATTACAACTCTGATATTTGATCTGGACGAAACGTTGCTGTATGAAGAAGCATCCGTGGAGGCGACATTTGAAACGACATGCGCCCATGTGCAAAGGCGATATGGCATTGATCCGGAGGTGATGAAAGGCACTATCAGGTCAACATCCCGCGCATTATGGAGAAAGGGTCCTGTCCATGATTACTGCCTTGCTGTATGTATCAGTTCCCCGGAAGGCTTAGCCGGAACATTTAAAGGGGATGATCCGAATCTTAAGGCGCTTCATGATTGGGTTCCGGATTTTCGTTGGACATCGTGGACGCAGGCCCTCGAAAAACTGGGCATTGATGATGAAGATTTCGGAAGGGAACTCGCGAAGATTTTTGTCCGGGAACGTCGTAAACGGCATATCGTCTTTCCGGAAACAGAATCCGTACTAAAAGATTTACACCGCATTTACCGGCTTGCCATGATCACCAACGGCGCGCCCGATGTGCAGCTTGAAAAACTCAATATGCCTGGTCTGGAACGATTCTTTAATCCGGTTGTGGTGTCCGGACAGATCGGGATCAGTAAACCGGCCCGAGATATTTTCACTTATACGCTTAATCAGATGAAGATAGAACCGGAAACCGCCATGATGATTGGGGATAACCCGGTCAATGATGTCCAGGGCGCGCAACAATGCGGTATTAAAGGCGTATGGCTCAACCGATTCGGGGCATCGTGTCCTGAGGGCATTACACCGGATGTAGAAATAAACACGCTGGAAGAATTATTATTGATTGATTGACCGTTATCACCAAATCAGTTACGCGACCTGTGCATGTCGCCTTTTTTTAACCTGAGCGAATCCCACGAAGCCCCCTTTTTCTTCGTCCCATAACCTGTAGTTGAAGGCCTTCAAACTGCTGCCGAGTGTCAACGGCTTCACCGGCCATTGCACGCTATGCTCCTTCTGGCATTTTTCCAGATAATAATTGGGAATGCGAGGGAAGAGGTGATGGATATGATGAAAGCCGATATTACCCGTAAACCATTGGAATAGTTTGGGCAGTTTATAAAAAGAACTGCCTCGAAGCGCTGCGTCGGTGTAGTTCCACTGGTCACGACGCTCCCATGAAGCGCCCTCATATTGATGCTGTACGTAGAAGAGCCAGACCCCTACCATCGTCGTAATGATAATGATAGGACCCTGGATTAAGACGTAGGTTTTGAAACCGATAAGCAAGGACATCACAATGAGTGTGCCGGCAATGGCCACATTCGTTAAATAGACACTATTGCGCTGATTGGGTCTCTTGTCAAAAAACGGTATGCGAAATCTAAAAAGAAAATATAAGACCGGGCCGACCATAAACAACATAACGGGATTACGATACACGCGATACCTTACACGGTGCCAGAAAGAGGCATCTATATATTCCTGAACGGTAAGGATACCGATGTCCCCATCTTTACGGTGGTCCAGGTCATTCGCTGTCGCATGATGTCTAATATGCGATATGCCCCAGTATTTATACGGCAAAAACAGGAAATAGGCGGTGATAGGCCCCAGGATATTAGTAAGTTTTCGCGATTTTAAAAACGAACCATGAACACAATCGTGACAGATGATAAACACACGGATAAGAAAGCCGGAGGCCAGGAAGGCCAGGCCCAATGTAAGCCAGTAGGAGATGTCCAGGCTCAGATACATCAGATACCAGATAAAAAGATAGGGTGGCAGAGAGTTGGCGATCTGCCAGATACTCCGAAGTGAATTTGAATGGAAATATTTGGTGGCCATGCTCTGCCCCGGTAATTTCTCCTCTGACGGGAAATGGGCAGATTGCGAACGAGAAAACGCATTTTTTCTGGGCATATATTGATGATTTCTTTCTGAGTCCGTTACGCATTGAATCGGAATAACGACCTCAATAATGTTCAGGGTTAATAAATTGTTAGTCGCTTGCAATACCTCATCCAGCCTATAAAATAATATGAAATAGGATTTAGGCAATATAAATTCTTCATATGAGACAAGCAAACATTTTAATCTCTTCGTTATTTGTACACTAAAGGGGTAGTATTTTCCTAACGGAGCGGCTGTCGATGATAAAGGTGGGCGTGCGGTTCTAATAGGGATGGATCAACGCAATCTTGATTGAAATCAACAACCTCTTTATTGACCCTCTTTTGATTTAAAGCTATAATTTGATTCGATCAGATGATATCTGATCTATTACAAATATCCAGTATCTCCATGATCATTTGCAATTTGCAATCTACACTATAAGGAGATTTTTAATGTCACAGGATGTGATACAGGACATCGAGCTTCCGGATTATTCCGGTATGCCCTATAAAGTAGCAGATATATCCGAGGCGGAATTCGGCCACAAGGAAATAACCATCGCTGAACAGGAAATGCCGGGCTTGATGGCGATCTGTGAAAAATATACGAAAGAACAACCGTTCAAAGGCACGCAAATTACCGGTTCACTGCATATGACGGTCCAAACCGCCGTATTGATCCAGACGCTTGAAGCGCTGGGGGCAGACGTCCGTTGGGCGTCCTGTAATATATTTTCCACACAGGACCATGCGGCGGCGGCGATCGCAGATGGCGGCACGCCTGTTTTCGCGTGGAAGGGCGAAACACTGGAAGAATATTGGGATTGTACCGTGCAGGCGTTAAGTTTTCCTGATGCAACAGGCCCCTCCCTGATTGTAGACGACGGTGGTGATGCGACCTTATTAATTCACCGCGGCGTTGAGGCTGAAGACGATGCCTCGATATTGGACGACCCGACCGACAACAGGGAATTACAGATCATCAATACGGTATTGAAACGCCAACTGGAGAGAAACCCGCGTTTTTGGCACGATATGAGCGCCAATATACAGGGCGTATCGGAAGAAACCACAACCGGTGTTCATCGGTTGTATCAGATGATGGAAGAAGGCAAACTGCTGTTTCCGGCGATCAATGTAAATGATTCGGTCACCAAATCTAAATTCGATAATCTATATGGTTGCCGCGAATCCCTGGCCGATGGCCTAAAACGGGCACTTGATGTCATGGTGGCCGGCAAGACGGTGGTGATCTGCGGCTATGGCGATGTCGGCAAAGGGTGTGCGCAGTCGATGCGCGGGTTCGGCGCCCGGGTAATCATCACCGAAATAGATCCCATCTGCGCACTTCAAGCGGCTATGGAAGGGTTTGAAGTTACCACGATTGAAGATGCTCTGTCCGAAGGCAATATCTACGTGACGACTACAGGCAATCGCGATATCATTCGTATCGAGCACATGGAAAAGATGCGGGATCAGGCGATTGTGAGCAATATTGGTCATTTCGATAACGAAATACAGATCGATGCCCTGAATGATTTTCCAGGTATCGTAAAACAGAATATCAAGCCGCAGGTGGACAGATACACCTTCCCGGCCGGCCAATCGATCTTCGTTCTCGCCGAAGGGCGTCTGGTGAACCTGGGATGCGCAACCGGCCATCCCTCTTTCGTGATGTCCAACTCGTTCACCAATCAGGTGCTGGCGCAGATTGATCTCTTGCAGAATGATCATGAGATCGGCGTAACGACCCTGCCGAAACATCTTGATGAGGAAGTAGCGCGCCTGCATCTACATAAACTGGGGGTAAAGCTCACGCAGCTTACCAAAAACCAGGCCGATTATATCGGTGTATCGGTAGAAGGCCCGTTCAAGCCGGATCATTACAGATATTAAAGTTACAGGTCGTAAAGCTTTAGAACGTTAGATATAGCCCGGTAGACAATTTGTCCGCCGGGCTTTTTATTCTTGCGGAGATATCAGCCTTACGATTATTTTGTCTTCGGACTGCTCGTCGGAACTGCCCATCTACTCATTTGCTCATGAAACAAATCAAAAATTTCGTTTTCAACCTTCGTGACAGGCAGGAGATAAAATCGTCACGATTTCGTTTTAGAGATCCGGGGCCACTGGTAGACGACGATCTGGAACTGGTGCTGACCGATACGCATTCCGGTGATCCGAGACAGAGGTATGTGCCGGTATATATCTTTCATATGACGCCGGTCGGACGGCCGCAGATTGTAATGGGGCGTTTATCCCTTCGAATCGGGCACACGGAGCACATTGAAATGTATGCCGGTCATATCGGCTATACCGTAGAACCAGCCTATCGCGGGCATCACTATGCAGCCCGTAGTTGTCATCTTGTGCTTCCTCTGGCCAGAGGACATGGGATTGACCCTCTATGGATCACCTGTGACCCCGATAATACCCCATCAAGGAGAACATGCGAAATCCTTGGAGCGACTCTCACAGAAGTCGTACCGATACCTCAGAATGATCCGCTTTATCAATCGGATACGAAATGGAAATGCAGATACCGTCTTTAGGGTAATCAACTAAAAATATAGGACTGAAGTAAAATAATCCTTCACTAGTTTTTGACCATTTAGTCTGTAGATTACACGCCTCATAATAGAATTGTAAACATGAGGGGTTGTTGAGTTGAAGTAAGAGAACCTCAGTCCCTTGAAACATGGATGGCGTAATGTATTAAGGGAAGCGGTGGGAACAGGGAAGGCCTGGAAGAGAAGTCCGGCCTGAAAGGAGGTGAAAGTTTCAGCACCATTGAAATCCGGCTGTATCCGAAACAGAATGTATGCGTTCGGTGCGGTAAATGAGAGAAAGAGTACTACCCTGTAGACTCCAGGTCCTGTAATCTTCACTCCAAAGGAAAGGAAAAGGTATAAAATAAACCGCTTTCGGTTTTTTCCGGCAACTTTCGCCTGTGTATTTTTAGTAATTGGCATGCTCGCCATGAGTTGCGGCGATGACAAAAGCTTCAATAGATCCGACAATACGAATCCGAGCACGCCGGGTGGCTTAACGGCAACAGGTGCTACGGCTACCACAGTCAACCTGACCTGGTCGGCCGCCTCGGATAATACCACGGGTATGGGGGGCGTTCAGGGTTATCGGATCTTTCGTAACGGTACCCTCGCCAAGGTCACAGGTAATGTAACTTTGGTCACAGATGATGGTCTGACCACCGGTACAACCCCTTAGACAACACGGCAATACCATTGCCATACGATGCATTGCATCAGACAAACAAGGGATGTAAGACTTCATCATATTGGCCGTCCTGTTCGCCGTTTAAGGTGTCCAGGACGGTTTTTCTTATTTGTTCCAATTCATCTTTGCCTTCCGGAACAAGCGTATTTAATAATAAGGGCGGGATATGATTCGCCAGCCATTGGGCGATAAAAGGGGGAGGTATGGCAAGCCGCCGGGCAGGCCAGATGATTTTATCCGCTACAAGCTGAATGCGGTTATAGAGGCCGAAGGTAGAGATCGGCTGCTCATTTACGGTGCTTCTGGTGACAGCGCCGAGGTAGGCGCCCGATTCTAAAGCCTCGACGACAACGACCGCCTCCACGGCATGGTGATAGTAACAGCGATCCGAAACGCCCGACTGATTGGTCGGTGAGAGAAAAACAGCTTGAGCCGTCTCCCGATCGAATAGCTTGTAACCCGAATGGAAATCCGGCACCTCACCAAGGGCCAGGACGTATTCCAACGGCAATGGCCTATCGATAACCCCGGCATGATACATGAGCATATCCAGAAGAACACGGTCTGCCAATTCCTCTAATTCCCCGCGTAACAACCCCATGGGCCGGTGTAGAGAGCGTCGGTGCCCCAACACGATTACCCGCGGATCACCGCGTTTTTCCGTAATATATTCCCCGGTCCGGATAAAGTTCAACATCTCATTACCAAAATGATCGCCGTCCTGATCGATGACCGCCAGATATCGATAGGACTGCTGCTGGGTCAGATGATAGACCCCATGCATGATACTCTGTAATTTGCCTCTGTTTGTCGGCGCAACCGTAATACTTATCCCCGTCTTCCCGGACAGGCGTTGTGCGATATCAGCCCCGTTGCTTTCCCCGTCTACGCTAAGCCAGATGGCCGCCGGATTATCGACACAGGGGAGCAAGGCCTCTACGTTGTCGTGCAGTAACGATTCGCTCAGATCGGCATCAACCCCGGACGGTATGTACACGGGAACAACGACACCGGTTTCCTTATGCATCACATACTGACTATGTTTAAAAGAATAATCCATGAGTCTTTAATAACATCGCTGCATGACCGGTCGGATGGTGGATAATTTCCTATTTCACATTATACCGGAGATGGAATAACCACTCGACATTGCCCCGATCCCCGGTCACGGGCGATCTGGTTTCATCCAGGACCAGCCAATCGTGATTTTCTGCCCACGACATGAAATTTTGTATGACCTGCGTCCTGATCTGAGAATCTACCAGCACCCCGTTGACCAACTGTCCGGGGTTCTGAAGTTCGTAATTCGGTTTGAGAAGAGCGATGACCGTACTGGGTTCGCCGAGTAAGGGCGCCAATGCCGGCAGAGCCTGGCGCAACGGCGTCCAGGACACGTCGATGGTCGCCAGATCTATAGGGTCCGGCAACGTGTGTAGTTGCAGGATATTCGTCTCTTCCATAACGACCACCCGTTTATCCTGACGAATTTTCCAGGCCAATTGCCCTTTGCCTGTTTCAATCGCATAGACTCGGCGGGCGCCGTGGCGAAGCAGGCCTTCGGTAAAACCACCGGCAGCCGCACCGACATCAGCTGCAATTTTTTCCTCGACCGGTATATTCCATTGTGATAAGGCAAAGGACAACTTCTGACCTGCTCTACTAACGCTGGTCTCCGAATTTTTCAACCTGACTTCCACATCAACACCGACATACGCGGCCGGTTGAACCATTGTATGGCCGTTGACCTGCACAGAACCTGTCAGGATCAATCGACGAGCCTGATCCCGGTCGATGCTTAAATCCCGGTCAAGCACCAGATCAATCAGACGGCGTTTAGCCACAATGCACCTTCATGCCTCATCCATAAACTTACGTATTCGATCAATATTTGACTGAATGGCCGGCATATGAGGGTTAACGGCCAATGCCTTTTCATAGGCCGTCAGGGCGGCCTGTAATTCCTGGCATTGTAGATAACAATGTCCCATACCGGCCAGGGCGCCGAAGTGAACCGGATTGAGAGAGACGGCGGTCTGACAGTCCTGAATAGCCTGTGTCCAGTCTTCTTGCAAATAGTAAACGACCGCTCGTTGATTGTAGCTTTCTGCAAAGTCGGGCGCCAGGGCAATGACGCGATCGAATAGAGCGCTTGCATCATCAAAACGCTGCGATTCGAGCAATCGCACCCCTTCCTGCATCAGGGCATCCACATCCACCCTGCCGGATTTGAACCATAAACACCAGAGCGCCTGCTCAACGGTCTGATGAACACCCGGCAGATCCGTGTGCAAGGCGGCCGCGAGCGGTTCGGCGTAAGAAAGGTCTCCCACCACACTGAGGGCATAGGTGGCCGCTTTGCGTGTTTCAAAATCCGCGTCTTCAAGGGCCAGAGAAAGTAACTGCTCTTTAGAATAGGCCTCCAGAACGGCCTGTTCGAGTGCTGCCGAATCAGTGTGGGTGTACAGCGCCAATAAAGTGGTCAACGGTGCTGTATGGCCATTAGATGATCCTGTTGACATAAATAGTAGGCCTGCTCTTTAGATATTGTTCAATTCAAATTATAATTGGACTTTTTCAGGAACTGATGTTAAATAACTGATGGGACGCAAAGACCTTGGCACGTACTATGTACTTTGTTAATCGGATGCCAACGTTGGTCAGATATACATAATTTATTATTATTCTGCTCTTGATACAAGGAGAAAACATGTCCTTGCGGCCAATAAAGCGGATCATACAAGCCAGGCCTGCTATCGAAGGGGCGGGGGTACATTTGCGTCGGGCGTTTGGATTCGGTGAAACGGAAGACTACGATCCATTCCTCCTGTTCGACGATTTCCGTAACGAACGCCTGGAGGATTATATCGCGGGGTTCCCCTGGCATCCACATCGGGGCATTGAAACCATCACCTATGTCCTTTCAGGCACGGTGGATCACGGGGACAACCTCGGTAACAGCGGCACACTCGGGGCGGGCGACGTTCAGTGGATGACGGCCGGTAGCGGTATCCTTCATCAGGAAATGCCCAAGGGCGATCCGAAGGGTCGGATGCATGGCTTCCAATTGTGGGCGAATCTGCCGTCCTCACTCAAAATGACCGCCCCACGCTATCAGGATGTCGTATCCGCAGAGATCCCGGAAGTCACCGACAACGACGGAACGCATGTGCGGGTCGTCTGCGGTTCTTTCTGGGGGAAAACCGGCCCAGTGGACGGCATTGCCGCTGATCCGCAGTACCTGGATATATGGGTACCGCCGGGCACACGCAAAACCCTGCCTGTAGAAACTTCCCGACATGTGTTTGCGTACGTATTCGAGGGCGCCGGAACGTTTCGGGACGCTTCACGGCCCCAGGCAGTAAAAACAGAATGGGAAGGCCTGCCCAAGGATACGATGATCGACGACGCAGGCAACAGATCACTGGTGCTTTTCGACAACGGTGACGAGGTCACGGTGCAGGCCGGTGAGGCCGGTATCCGGTTTTTGCTTGTGTCTGGTAAACCGATCCAGGAGCCCGTCGCCTGGCGTGGGCCTATCGTGATGAATACCCGCGAAGAGTTAGAGCAAGCATTCCAGGAGTACAGAAACGGCACGTTTATCAAAAAATAAACCTTGAGGAGAATATCATGGGCCAAACAGCTGCGATGCTTGTCGGTGTCCAGGGCAGGGTGCGGCGGATACAAACCAATGATCATCTCATCGTTTGATAGGACAGGTGCACCGTTGAAACCTTCGATTAGACCATACAGAACCCTCGTAATCACGACTTTTATTCTGGCTACTTTGATATCCATGTCGTGTGGACGTGAAGAGATCTTTCAAGAGCCTGTTGAAACCATATCCCTACCCCTGTCCGGACGCATACCGGATGACCAGCTGGTTCATCTGACGCCCGAACAGGCTGCTGAAGTGCCGATCGAAACAACGATTATACAGCCGGCTCGGTTTTCATATCGGCTCAAGGTTCCGGGTACGGTGTTTCCGGCGCCCGATTATATTTTCAAACTCAGCGCCCCGTTTAATGCCCGCATCACTGACCTGTATGCCCATGAAGGCGAACCGGTCAAAAAGGGCCAGCCGGTTCTGGAGCTTGAAAGTCTGGAATTTGCCAATCTCGTAGCAGAATACATACAGGCCCGGGCGGAAGTGACGTATCAAGAAAGCCGGAAGCAACGCATCACCGTCCTGGTGGAGAAGGAACTCAGTCCGATACGCGACCTTGAAGAAGTCCAGGTTGACTTTATCCGGTCGACGGCCATCGCAAGGGCTGCGCAAGCCCGCCTGCTGGCTGTCGGGATGAGTGCATCACGCATCGAGCAGTTGGAGGAACCCAGCCGGGAACTGAATGCTCGGCTCGAGATGTATGCCCCCATCAATGGCGTGATCAGTGAACATCTGATCGATCGGGGCCAGTCGGTTGAAGCCTACGAACATATGGCGACGATCATCAATCTGGATAAAGTGCTGGTTCAGGGGTATGTCTCGCCGGATGAGGCCGGCCTGCTCAAAGCGGGGGACGCGCTGACGATTTCATTGAAAGACTTTCCGAATCGAAAAGTCGAGGGACGAATAACCACCATCAACCCGGCTCTGGACCCCATCAATAGATCCGTTACCGTCAATGCCATCATCAACACACAGAATGCATGGCCGATGCCGGGGATCAATGTCAGAATGGAGATACAGGTTCAAACACCCGATCCGGTCATTACCGTGCCGTTGTCCGCGTTGACCTATCAAGGCGCCCAGGCGCTGGTGTTCCTTAAAGTGGATGAATACACCTACCGTAAACAGGTAATTTCCACACGGCGCGTGACCAGCCTCGATGCCATTGTCGAGTCCGGATTAAAGGGCGGTGAGGAAATAGCAGTCAGCCAAATATTCACATTGAAGGCCCTCAGTAAAATGGGCGAAGGCGAACAAGAATGATTCTGGAAGCCATCATCAATTTCAGTTTACGGCAAAAAGCGGTCGCGTTGTCTCTGGTCATCCTGATGGCGTTTGCCGGCTTTTCAGCATTGCAGAACATCCCCATCAATTCTCTGCCGGATGTGACGCCGGTGCAGGTGCTGGTCATCACCAAGGCCGGGCGCTATTCGCCTTATGATGTCGAAAAGCTCGTGAGTTACCCGATTGAAACGACCATGAACGGCCTGCCCTCTATCGTCGAGGTGCGATCTGTTTCCCAATTCGGCCTGTCGGCCGTCACGGTCGAATTCGAGGAAGACACGGATATCTATTTCGCTCGCCAGATGGTCAGCCAGCGTCTGCAGGGTATCGTAGATGCGCTGCCCGCCGACATCTCCTCACCTCAGCTGGGACCGATTTCCACGGCCCTGGGAGAAATCTATCAGTATACCGTCATCGGCAACGGCTATTCTCTGACGGAACTGCGGACCATGCAGGACTGGCTGGTTATACCGCAACTCAAGACGATCAGCGGAGTCACGGAAGTCACTTCATTCGGCGGATTCGTCAAGCAGTATGATGTGACGGTGAACCCCCGGATACTTCGCACCTACGGCATCGGGCTGAAGGAAGTCATTGAGGCCATCGAGAACAACAACAGCGTCTCCGGCGGAAATTTCCTGGAACACAACCGTGAGCAGTATATCGTGCGAGGATTCGGTCAGATCCGCAGCAAGTCGGACATCGAAAATATCTTCGTCACCACGCTCGATACCCGGCCGATTTTTATCCGGGATGTGGCTCGGGTGAGTGTGGGAGAACAGTTGCGGCAGGGGGCGGTGACACAGGACGGTCAGGGCGAGGTGGTGACCGGCATCGTGATGATGCTGCGCGGCGGCAACGGGCGTGAGGTGATTCAGGCGATCGAGGAGAAACTGGATCAGGTGAATAAGAGTCTGCCCGACGGCGTGCGCATCGAGAAATTTTACGATCAGGCCGATCTGGTCGCACGCACCACGAATACCATTTCTACCAATCTGATAGAAGGCGGGTTTTTCGTAATCGCCGTCCTTCTGCTCCTTCTGGGCGAGATTAGAGGCGCTTTGATCGTCGCTCTGGTGATCCCTTTTTCGATGCTGTTCGCGTTTATCGGTATGCGGGAGTTTGGGCTGGCAGCCAACCTGATGAGCCTTGGCGCCATCGACTTCGGGATGGTGGTCGACGGGTCGGTGGTGATGATCGAGAATATGGTCCGTAAATTACAGACGGATCCGGACCGCCCGAAAACGGATGTCATCAGGGAGGCTGCCCATGAAGTCGCCCGCCCGATCTTCTTCGGTGTGCTTATTATCCTGATGGTCTATGTCCCGATTGTCACCTTCAGCGGGATGGAAGGCATCCTGTACCGGCCGATGGCGATCACCGTGGCCACCGCCGTATTCGGTTCGTTGCTCCTGACGCTGGTGTATGTGCCCGCAATTGCCGCCCTGGTGTTTCGAAAAGGCGTACGGACCCGCCGCAACTATCTGATCAGCTGGCTGGAACCTCGTTATCAACGGTTTCTCGACCGTACGCTGGATCGTAAACGGATCGTCCTGCCGATAGCCGCTCTGGTTTTCCTTGTCTCCATTGCGCTGGTGCCCTTCTTAGGCACCGAATTTCTTCCGGAACTCGACGAAGGCTCCATTCTCGTAGAGCAGATTCGGATGCCAAGCGTTACCCTGGAGGAATCGGTCCGCAATGCCAACTGGCTGGCCGCCATATTGAAACGCAGCATTCCTGAAATTCAGACGGTCGTACCCAAGACAGGACGCTCAGATCTGGCAAACGATTGGATGGGCGTACATCAAACCGATGTGTGGGTCATACTCACACCGCCGGATACCTGGCGGCCGGGCATAACCAAAGAAAAGATCAACGATCTGATCCGGCCCTACCTCGAAGCCGAGCCGGGGATGGCCTATAACTTTACACAACCCATTGCCATGCGGGTGGATGAGCTGACCAGCGGCGTCAAATCGGATGTCGCGGTTAAGATCTACGGCGAAGACCTGGACAGGCTGGAACAAATCGGAACGGATATCATCGGGGCGGTTCAGACCCTGCCCGGCACCGCCAATTTTTATATGGAACATATCACCGGTCAGCCGTACCTGACCATCGAGATCGACCGCGAGGCCGTCGCTTCATACGGATTGAATGTTGATGAGGTACAACGTGTGATTGAATTCGGCATCGGCGGTCAGACGGCCGGCCAGGTATTTGAAGGCCAGCGCCGGTTCGACATTATGATCCGTTTTGAGGAAGCGATCCGTAACAGCTTTGAAGCCATGATGGAAATTCCCGTGCCCCTGTCCACCGGCGGCGTCATTCCTCTCAAACGCGTCGCTCATATCTCTGCGCAGGAAGGCCCACGGGAAATCGCACGGGAGAACGGCTGGCGTCGGGTCATCGTGGGTATTAATCTGACCGATATCGATATCGGCACCTATGTGTCCAATCTGCAGGCAGCGATCGAGTCCGACGTGGACGTACCGCCCGGATATTTTCTCGAATACGGCGGGTCTTTCGAGAATCAACAGCGGGCGATGCGGCATCTGCTCATCGTCGTGCCGCTCACGCTTTTTATCATTATCGGTCTGCTGTATATGATGTTCGGCCGGATGCGGTATGCGCTATTGATTTTCATCAATCTGCCGTTCGCTTTGTCGGGGGGGATTTTCTTCCTCTGGATGCGTGATCTGTACCTGTCCATCTCCGCCAGCATCGGGTTTGTGGCCCTGTTCGGCGTCGCGGTGTTAAACGGGATCGTCCTGGTGGCACATATCAACGCCCTGCGTCAGAGCGGTTTTTCCCTGCGCGATGCGGTAATTAACGGGGCAGGCGACCGCTTGCGTCCGGTGCTCATGACCGCCCTGGTTGCCAGCCTGGGTTTTGTCCCCATGGCGTTCAACACCGGCCCGGGCTCGGAAGTGCAAAGGCCGCTTGCCAGCGTCGTGATCGGCGGGTTGATTACATCGACGCTACTGACGCTGCTGGTGCTGCCCACATTGTATAACTGGATGGAACAACGGCGAAATAGAAATTCAGAAGGCACCATATAATGGGAGAGGAATGATGTCGCAGGATTGGGTTAATGCCGGTGAGAAAGATGAATATCTGATCGACTATCTGTTCGATCTGCATGGGTATATCATCTTAAAAAACGCGATCAAACAGGAAGACCTCGACGAGATGAATAAGTGGGTCGATGACCACCGGGAATATGTCGAAGGCAAGCGGCGCGATAACGACCGGGAAACCGGGGCCTGGATCGGGCATGTGGAAACGCATACGTACAGCGGTCCCGACGGATGCAATTTCCAGAATATCATCGAAGGTGGTCCCGTCTTTCGCAGGCTGATCAACTATCCTGCCTGGATAGAACATTGCCGGCGATGGGTCAATCCTGCAAATGGCCTGTCCATCCATGAAAACCTGCTCAACATCCGGGGCAAAAGCGGCTACATCGGTATCCACGGCGGTGGTGCTATACCACTTTGTTATCTCACCTTCCGTCAGGAAAACACCGGGGAATGGATGGTCGGCCAGATCAACGTCATCAGCGCCCTGAACGACATCGGGCCAGGCGACGGCGCGCCAACGCTCATTCCGGGCAGTCATAAATCGGCGATGAGACATCCCAAATTATCCGGGCAGGTATACCGCAGCGATGAGGCCGCCGGCGATCAGGTCGGTATGAAAGAGATGCATATAAAAGCCGGCGATACGCTGCTGTTTACCGATGCCATGACGCACGGCTCCGCCGCCAGAACGAACGACGGCTATCGGCGAATGATCCTCTACCGCTATTCCCCCCGCTTTCTGCGCAGCCGCTTTCACTACCTCCCGAGCAAAGAACTGCTGGCCGACATGGATGAGGAGCAACGTGGTATTATCCAACCGATTCCGCCGCGGTTTGCTCCGGGGAGGTTGATTGGGTGATTGGGTGATTGGGTGATTGAAAAATCAAAAACAGTAAATAAGTCAGGCAATAATTTGAATGATCATTTAACTCACCAACTCACCAACTCTCCCCAAGGGACCTTTCCTATGCCGCCCATTTATACCGCGGCGCTGATCGGCTGCGGCCGTATGGGCGCGACCATCGATGACGAGGTTCGCGACCGACCGAACAGTTTTCTCTGGATACCGTATTCCCACGCTGCCGGATACACGGCCTGTGAACGGACCAACCTGATTGCCGTTTCGGATGTGGACGGTGGCAAGGTTGAGCAGATTCGTCAGCGCTATGATGCCCGGACAGGGTATACCGATTACCGCGAAATGATCGACCGGGAACAGCCCGATATCGTCAGCATCGCCACCCGGCCGGCTACCCACGCAGAGATGACGATTTATGCTGCCGAGCACGGCGTCAAAGGTATTTACTGTGAAAAACCGCTGTGCTGCTCACCGGCAGAGGCGGACGCGATGGTCGCAGCCTGCGATCGCCACGGTGTAGCGTTTAACTACGGCACACAGCGCCGGTATATGCCGATGTATCAAAAGATTCGGGATATGGCGCATAATGGTGAGCTTGGCGAGTTGGAATGCGTGATTGGACACTGCGGCGTGGGCGCCGCACAGTGGGGCCACACGCACACGACCGACATGCTGATGTTCCTGGCAGGCGATGCGGCGGTGGTTTTTGCCCAGGGTTCGATCAACGTGACGGATGAGGATTGGGACGGCAATCGATTAAATACGGACCCGGGGATTACAAACGCCTATTTCCGTTTCTCCAATGGTATTCATGCCTACATTGTGGCCGGCAGCGGGTTCGAGTTCGAAATAAGCGGCAAAAAGGGGAAACTACGGACACAGGAGAACGGAACCTACGGTCAGTTGCGGCAGGTTACAGAGCCCTGGAATATGCTGAAAGAAACCCCCTTCCCGGACATTGAGCACGCCAGCGGCACCGTAGGCGGTATTCAGGATATCGTTGATGCCATCGATACGGGGGGCGATACCACCGGCAACATCCGCCTTGCCCGCAGCAGCCAGGAAATGATTTTCGGGATCATCGCATCCCACCGGTCCGGCGGCGCCCGTATTGAGCTGCCTTTAGCCGATCGAAATTTGTATGTAGGCCGCCGCGATTGGTAGCGGCGACATAAAGGAAATATATATTATTACCCCTTACGCCTTGATGTGATCTGGATCATTGTTATTTATAAACCAACTTGATATATTGATATCATACCCGAACTTTAATCCGTCACCAATTAGTACACGACAAAAATCGATATGGTTATCCTTCCCGTAAGCTTTAAGCGGGCTTCCGCGCCGCGAACATCGGATATCCA
>Ga0066376_10000180_pt1 | contig 55569 bp, 45 predicted proteins | sample Knorr_S15_td_Bot_FD_77009 | JGI IMG/M metagenome (GOLD analysis project Ga0066376, IMG submission 77009) | Marine microbial communities from Southern Atlantic Ocean transect - Knorr_S15_td_Bottom_ad_5009_LV_A | ecosystem: Environmental > Aquatic > Marine > Oceanic | place: Southern Atlantic...
ACTGCGTTGATAGCAGCGCCGATTGCATTGGAGTTGGCCAATCGCCTAGAGGTGAATCCAGATGCATTGCTGATGGCCGTGGCGGTAGCCGCCTCGTGTGCGTTCTTGACGCCGATTGGCCATAAAAACAACACCATCATTATGGGGCCTGGCGGGTATCGCTTCGGCGATTACTGGCGTATGGGGTTGCCACTGGAGGTTCTGGTGGTGGCGGTGAGTGTTCCGATGATTCTGCTAGTGTGGCCGCTTCATAGATGAAAACTGCTGGACTGATTAGCGTGGTGGCTGTCTGATATCAAGCCAGAGGTGCAATCGCCCCCTTGTGTTGAATCACCTGCGCAGCGAGGGTATGTGCCGCATCAGCGGCCAGTCGTGATGGGTCACCGACCAGACGACGGACGAGATAACTGCCGTTAAACGCATCACCGGCTGCCGTGGTGTCGACCACTCGTTCGATGGGAATCGGATAACTGTGGATTTGCTCCCAAGGCGTCGCAAGCAATGCTGTTTTACTGCCATTTTTGACAATTACCTCTGCTGCCCCCCAATCGAGCCAACGGGTGGCAGTGACAGTCGGATCTCGGTCTTTAAATAAGCGCTGTTCGTCATTGAAGGTGGGCAGGCAGAAGGTCAGTAGCGGGGCGATGTCTCGATAAACTGATTTGGCAATTTCAGCGTTGTCCCAGAGCATGTCTCTGTGGTTTGGGTCAAATGCAATCTGCGTACCCCCATCAGCCAGTTGCTGCAGAAGTGACATCACAGGATCGGGATTGTGTTGCGCAAGGACCGCTAGTGTGATGCCGGTTAGATAGACAAGATCAAAACCTGATAAGCCCTTAGCAATTACCCGGTCTCGACCGTCATCGAGCAGCGATCGCGCAGCGGCTTGTTGCCGCCAGTAGAAAAATTGCCTTTCCCCACGGGTATCGTTGTGGATCAGGTAGAAACCAGGCAACCGACCCGCAAGTCGAAAAACCAGGTGATCGTCAAGACCTTCGTTTCGCCACGCGTCGACCAACTGATCGCTACATGGGTCGGTGCCAAGGGCGGTTACATAACTGATCGTTATGTCGGTGCTCGCAGGTATTGCCCGATACATGTAGACCGCTGTATTCAGCGTGTCGCCGCCAAATCCGAATGCCATGTTATTGCCGAATAGGGGCTCGCCTGCAATCGCCTCGAGCATACATTCCCCGATTGCGGCGAGTTTCATCGGGGCAATCCGCTGGCAATGTCGATCGTCGCGGTCGCTCGCGCTGTGATCGCAGGCCAGTCACCGCGTTGTATTAGTTCAGCAGGTGCGATCCAACTACCGCCGACACAGACAACGTTGCTAAGCATCAGATACTCATCAAGATTGTTGGTGTTAACCCCGCCGGTGGGGCAAAAATTCAGATCAGGCATGACACTTTTTAGATGATCGAGAAACGCGGCACCCCCGGACAAGTCAGCGGGAAAGAATTTAAGTAATCGGTAGCCCATCTCGCGAGCAGCGAGTGCCTCGGAAATGGTCGCAATCCCCGGAAGATAGGGGACGTCTAGCTCGCTCGCGTGCTGCAGTAGCACGGTTGTGGCCCCCGGGCTGACTAGAAACTCTGCCCCCGCTGCAACGGCCTGTGTGATCTCGTCGGGCGAACGCAAGGTGCCGGCCCCCGTGCACAGGCCCGAAACCTCGCGCCGAATTTGATGAATCGCCTCAAGGCCAGCGTTAGTTCTGAGCGTAATCTCAAGAAAATGAATACCCGCGACCTGCAAGGCGCGGGCAAGTGAGACGCCATCGGTCGGATTGTCAACAGTTGCAACCACGATGATAGGTGGGTGTGCAGCACATTGCGCCAGAAAGTGATCAATAACCATGGGTGTGAGTGTCGTTTAACGATAATCGCATGGTCGCCGGTGTTCGGTGGGTGTGGGGGAGCCACTTCATAATGCAGACAGAGTCTCGACAAAGTGGTGGGCGACACGGTAAACATCTGAGGCGGATGTTCCTGCAGAATAAAGTGCTGAACCAATGCCAAAGCCAGCTGCGCCCGCTGCGAGATAATCGGTCATGTGTTTCGGCGTGATGCCGCCCACGGGCAACATCAGTGTGCCCGGTGGGGTGACCGCAAGAAGCGCTTTAACAACGTGCGGCGAGATTAGTTCTGCCGGAAACAATTTGATTGCGTTGGCTCCCGCGTCAAGGGCTGTAAGTACTTCGGTTGGGCTGAGTGCGCCCGGCATCGAAAGGAGGCCACATCGTCGTGTTGCACGAATGACGTTAGGGTCGGTGTTGGGTGAGACGATCAGGCGGCCACCGGCGTCAGCCACCTCGGAGACCTCCTCGGCCGTGAGTACAGTACCTGCTCCTATGATGCATTGGTCACCGAAATGATCTGCGATACGGGCAATGGAAAGAATGGGTGACGGCGAGTTCAGAGGAATCTCGATGATAGGAAAGCCCGCTCGCACCAGCGCTTCGGCAATCGGCAATGCTTCCTCAGGGGTGATGCCGCGCAAGATGGCCACCAGTGATCGTCGGCCGAAACCTATAGCACTACTCATTTGGGCAATCATCGCACAAGCCGAGTTGGCGGCCCAACAACCATAACCCCGCGGCCGTCACCTCCTGCCCTGGCCAGAGTGTCACCTTGGCGCCAAAGGACTGTAGCGCTTCGTGGTAGCGATGGGCGGCATCGTTACCCCCGATGAGATGCACAGTGTCCTCGAGATAGTCTTGTTCTGCGACGGCGCGAATTTCTGAGCCAATCAGGATTCCTGACAGGTAACTGGCAATGTCACCACCACCGAGATCGCCGGCGAGGCCGCGAGTGCGGGCACTGAAAAGTTGATGGAGTAGTCCCCCGGCAGCAGTGGATTGCTCCAGTCCACGACTAAACGCGTGGGGTGAACACGGGTCATTGGTGATCAGGCGCCCAAGCAATGTGTGATCACACAGCGCCCCGAACAACTCACCCGTCAGAAAAGTTGAGAATCCCTCGATACGGTTGTTTCGAAGCGATACCCATTTGGAATGCGAGCCCGGTAGGCAGACAGTACCGGTTAAGCCCGGCTGCAAAGCCGCCAGGCCGGCTATTTGTGTTTCTTCCCCACGTATCACGTCAGGTGCGCCCGAAAGGCCGAATGCGCTGAGGCCAGGTACAACGTAGCCGGTCAAGCGATCGCTTGGTAGAGCAACCGCGTGTTGATGGATACTCTCAAGGGCGCAAGGGCACGGACAATAAGGTGCTTCGATCCATCCTTGTCGGCTACCGATCATTCCTGAGAGCAACAGTGGTGAGTTTGGGTGTGCCGCGAGCCAGTCCCCGCAGATGTCCTCAAGGACGAGCTGGAACTGATTATTCTCTACGGTGGCAATTCCGCGGGGGTCTGAGACATGGTCGAGGACGTTTCCCGTTGCGCTCAACAAGTAGGCGCGGCAGTTGGACGTGCCCCAGTCAATACCGATCAGTGGTGTTTTTGTAGGCATGTCGAGCCGGATCAGGCACCGCCCTCAGCGTAGGCTGAACGGACTTCTTCACCGATAATGCGGATGCCTTGCTCAACCTGGTCAGGTGCCTGCGCGTAGGAAATACGCAAGCATTCGTGGCGGTGTGGCCACGAAGCACCTGAGTTGAGGAAAAAGTGGGATCCTGAGATCACCAGCGTGTCACGCACTTTAAGTCGTTGGTAGAGAACATCACTGCTGACTGGGAGGCCTTCGAGCCACAACCATAGAAAGAATGCGCCTTCCGCGACATGGATACGATAAGGCGTTCCATCGAGTGCGACGTCCAGCCAGTGCATCGCTTGTTCCAGGCGTGAGTGGTAGTAGGGTTGGATATGGTTTTCAGCCAGGTCTATCAGTTGCCCGCTGTTGAGCAGCTGCTGAGCGAGGAGTGGCCCGAAACTACTGGGCGCAAGATTCAAGATGGCGTTGGCACCACGGATGGCCTGGGTCACTTGTGTGTTGGCGACAACAATGCCGGTGCGTACTCCGGGTAGGCCTATCTTTGACAAACTCAGGCAGACGATAGTGTTGTCATCCCACATTGGTGTAGCTTGCGAGAACACAATATTGGGGAAAGGAAGACCATAAGCTCCGTCAATTAGTAAGGGCACATTATGCTCTGCCGCCAGTTGACGCAGTTGTTCTAGCTCGGCGTCGGTCAGTACGTTGCCAGTTGGATTCGTTGGCCGCGAGACACACAGCGCACCAACGTCCGCGGCTACTGTCAGGTTGTCGAAGTCGACCCGGTACTTGAATCGGTGGGGTCCGAGGTGTTCGATTTTCGGTCGGTAGGTACGAAACAAGTCCTGACCGAGGCCTGCGTCGAAGTAGCCGATGTATTCTGGAGTGAGCGGTAGCAGGATGCGGCGAAACTGGTTGTCATCGTGTTCACCAGCAAAGAGGTTGAAAAGTATAAAAAATGATTCCTGACTGCCATTCGTTACCGCGATGTTGTCTGCTTCTACCGGCCAGCCGCATTCCTTCTTCAGTAACTCGGCGATCGACTGGCGGAAGAGCAGGTTACCTTGGGGCCCATCGTAATGGCCGATGAAATGTTCGAAATTACCATCCTGCCGAACGAGTTGTTCGATGGCCAACCTGAACCGGGATTCAACTTCGGGGATGCGCGCCGGGTTGCCGCCGCCAAGGAGATTGAAGGGCCGTTGGGCAGATTGTATTTCCCCCAAATCATTCATTAATCGCACAATTCCGGATTCTCCGGACACAAATTGACCGATCTTTGAGAACTTCACTGTGTTACCGGAATTTGGGTGTTACCTGTGGAGCGAGTACCGTCGGAGACGATACCCGTCATGGGGTTGGCGGTCTTGATGCTAATCAGTGCGTCAGCAAGAATTCGTGTCGTTTCGTTCAGTATGATGGTCCGAATCGTGTTACTGACCTCGAGTGAGGACGTGTCTGTGTCTTGTTCGTTCGCTGGATCTGTTTTGTACAGGTCGGATAAAAGTGATTGCCGTTCCGCATCACGGCGTTGCTTGTCGTTGCGCCGAGCCAATTCCAGCAAGGAAACAGACTTTTGTTTTTCGATGCGACGATCCAAGGCAGCGTTACGTCGTAGAAAGAGCAGGCCAGGATGGATCGCCAGACGGGCCTCATGTGCTGTCTTGGCCGATAGCAGCTCGTTGACTACGCTGGCATCACTAAAATGTTGAAACTTGGCGGCAGCTATCTTGGCCCACGGTAACGCATGGTTGAGTCCTCGTTCACCTTGGGTCTCGCTGTCGACAGTCATTGGTAGCACGATGTCTGGGACGATACCCCGGTGCTGCGTACTATTTCCATCGATCCGAAAGAACTGGGCAGTGGTGATTTTTAATTGGCCCACCGGGGAATCGTCTTCGCTATAGCGGTCGAGATCAATCAGATTCTGTACCGTACCCTTGCCAAAGGTCGGTTCGCCAATGATCAGGCCGCGTCGGTAATCTTGAATGGCGCCTGCGAAAATCTCCGATGCTGAGGCACTTTCCCGATCGACCAGCACCGCCAGCGGCCCACTGTAGGCGATGCCTTTGTCTGGATCGTTTCGAGGGCGAATGCGCCCTCGGGCGTCGCGAATCTGAATGATTGGACCTGACGTGATAAATAATCCACTCAGGCTGATCGCTTCGGTCAGCGCGCCACCCCCGTTTCCCCTTAGGTCGATCACTAACCCATCCACGTTACTGAATTTAAGTGCGTCAATGAGTTTGCGGGTATCCCGCGTAGTACTGCGATAGTCGCTGTCACCTTGGCTGCGTCCTTCAAAGTCAATATAAAAGGTGGGTATCTGAATGACACCGATTCGGACGGGTTGTTCGAGTCGCTTGATCTCGATAATTGACATCTTGGCGGCCTGTTCCTCTAGCTTGATCTTGTCTCGCGTGATTCGAATGATCTTGCTGTTGGCATCAGGACCCTTACCGGTCGGAATGAGTTCCAGCCGCACGAGCGTATCTTTCGGCCCGCGTATCAGAGCGACAACGTCATCTAACCGCCAGCCGATAACGTCCACCATGGGTTCATCTTCCGCTTGACCGACGCCAATGATGCGGTCTCCAGCCTTCAGGTCACCAGCGATGTCGGCAGCTCCTCCGGGAACGACCCGCAATACTCGTGTGTAATCGCTGTCTGATCTTAGGACAGCCCCGATTCCTTCCAGCGACAGGCTCATGCGTATCTTGAAATTGTCTCGTGCGCGAGGCGAAAGATAGCGGCTGTGAGGGTCAACAGATGCCAGATAAGCGTTGGCAAATATCGCCAGCACGTCCTGGTTTGTAAATTGATGTACGCGACGTTTTATCTGACGATAGCGATCGCTCAGCGTCTTCGTGATTTCATCAGACGTTTTGCCCGATATCTTGAGTGCCAGGTAATCGTTTTTAACTCTCTGCCGCCACAATTCGTCCATTGCAGGCGTACTTATTATCCACGGTGCATCACGTCGGTCAAATTGATATCGCTCGTCAATGTCAAAATTGAATCCGCTATCCAATAGGCGCAGAGCATGTTCGACTCGATTCTCTACCCGATTGCGATAGACGTTAAACAAGGAAAAGACATCTGCCAGTTGCGCACGGCGTAATTGGTCGTCTAAACGGGAGCGTAGGTGTGAGAATTTCTGTACATCGGTGGCGTAGAGAAAGCTGCGATTGGGGTCCAGACTCTTAAGATAGCGATCAAAAATATGTGCTGACAACTCATCATTTAGTTTTACTTTTCGATAATGATGCCGCTGAACGAAATAATTGAGTAGTTTGACGATGCGTGGCTGTCCCTTTGAAGGACTGAGTGCCGTGATGTGAGTGTCACCACTAGCGGGGACGATACAAAGCAGCGTGGATGCACTCACGCATAGGATAATCAACCAAAACGATTTAGTCAGAATCTTCAACAGTTTGGCCTGTCTCACCGTGAATGGCTTCGTGTCCTGTGGTGGTCTAAGGTGCCGTGCTTGGGTAATGTGAATTGCCCAGTTCAGTAGCACTCCCGCTAGAGGTCGAAATATACCGTAATGTGAGGCGTCCTCCTCGCGGAGGCACAGGGTGAATTGCTATAACGCACGGCGGTTGACTTTACCGAGATCACCCGGGAAGATCACAACTCGCTGCTGCCCGATCAATCCGCCTACTGGATGTTCGTTTCATCCCCGTTGTCCGCATGTTGACATACGTTGTAAAACCGAAGTGCCGCGGTTAAATGAACATGGCGGTACTCGAGTCGCCTGTCATGCTGTTGAGGAAGGGCGTCTGCCGGATCCCACAGACTGAGTAATGGGAAAATATCGGTCAAGACCGTTTTAAGTCATAAGGAGAAAGTGGGATGAGTGCACTGTATACAGGGGGTATGGTTTTTGATGGAACGAATAAACCAATCGAAGGCCATGCTGTGCTTGTGCAAGGCCAGCGAATCGACAAGGTGGCTCCGGTCGGTGAATTTGATGGCTTTTCGGGGCGGCGTGTCGAGACCACTGGCGGCACCCTGATGCCGGGCCTGTTCGATTGCCATGTGCACTTATGTTATGACGCGGCTGCGGATCCGTTTACCGCAATGAGCAAAGTTGATGATGCGCATATTGTTATTCGAGCATTGCGCCATGCGCAGGCTGCGCTGCGCGGGGGAGTGACCACGACGCGAGACTGTGGAGGAAAAGACTATCTCGAATTCGCGGTTCGAGATGCGTGTAACGGCGGCGAATTTCTTGGGCCGACAATACGCGCAGCCGGGCGGATGATCTGTATGACCGGGGGCCACGGCAACCGCATGGGTCGAGTAGCAGATGGCACAGACGATGTGGTCAAGGCAGTTCGAGAGCAGATTCATGCCGGATGTGATTTCGTAAAGATCATGGCCACTGGCGGTGTTATGACACCTGGCGTGAATCCGGAGGATGCGCACTATACGGCTGAAGAAATGGCTGCTGGTATCGGAGAGGCGGGCCGCTTTCATCGGCACACAGCGAGCCATGCCCAGGGTCGCGACGGGATTCTCAACGCCGTGCGCGGCGGTATTGATTCGATTGAGCATGGTATTTTCATGGATGAGGTGTGCTGCGACGAAATGAAAGCGGCAGGCACTTACCTGGTCCCTACACTTTCGGCGGTCAACAACATTTTGCGCCACGCGGACCAGGGCATTCCTGCGTATGCGGTTGAGAAATCTCAACGTGTCGCCGAACGGCATCGCACATCGGTCAAGATGTATTACGATGCTGGTGGTCGTATCGCGATGGGAACGGATGCAGGGACACCTTTTAACCGCCATGGCGAGAATGCACTGGAATTGGAGTACATGGTAGACATCGGTATGTCGCCCCTGGACGCGCTGGTGTCAGCAACATCGACAGCGGCCGACCTACTGCGTGAGAGCGAACGTGGTCGGATTCAGTCAGGCTGTTTTGCGGATCTACTGGTGGTTAATGGTGATCCCAGTGAGGCCATTACTATGGCATCGAGAAAAGAGAACCACCGCTTAGTGGTTAAGAATGGCGTCGCGATTTAATGCTTCAGGAATCCACTGAGTAGGTTTATGCGCGGTTTTCTGGAAATAGTTTGAGCAGTTCGAACTCGTTGGCTGCACAAATACCGCGTTCGGTAATCAATCCGGTCACGAGATGTTTCGGGGTGATATCGAAAGCCGGATTGAGTGCTTCGGATGTAGTTGTCACACGAACTTTTGTGGGCACATTGTCGGCACCAATGCCGTGTACATATAGAACCTCATCCTTGTTTCGCTCTTCAATCGGAATATCTTTTCGGCCATCGCTAATATTCCAATCGATTGTTGATGAGGGGAGTGCGACGTAGAACGGTACACCGTTGTCGTGTGCCGCTAGGGCCTTGAGATAAGTGCCGATCTTGTTGCACACGTCGCCAGCGCGTGTTGTGCGATCGGAACCGACAATGCAAAGGTCAACTTGTCCCTGTTGCATCAGATGCCCACCCGCGTTATCAACGATAACCGTATGTGGGACGCCATGTGCCTTCAGCTCCCACGCAGTGAGGGCGGCACCCTGGTTGCGCGGGCGCGTTTCATCGACCCAAACGTGAACGGGTATACCGGCATTGTGGGCCTTGAATATTGGCGCTAGGGCGGTACCCCAGTCGACGGTAGCCAGCCAACCAGCGTTGCAGTGTGTAAGCACGTTAAGCGGGTTCTTACTGCCTTTCGCTCGCCAGTGTTCGACAAAGACTGTTTCTCCGTGAGAACCGATACAGCTGTTGTTATCCACATCTTCGTCACAGATGGTTTGAGCTTCTTTTAGTGCAAGATCCGCACGCTGTTTGGGGTTAGCTTGAAGTAATCGGGAGCACACGCGATCGACAGCCCAACGTAAATTGATGGCCGTTGGCCGAGCTGCGATCAACGCTAGTGCCTGAGCTTGAAGATAATCATCGGACGGGTCCTCGAGAGTGGCAAGACGCAGTCCACACGCCGCCGAGGCCCCGATTAAGGGCGCCCCGCGCACGACCATATCCTTTATTGCCAAGACAACTTCATCACAGGTTCGTAGTGTACGAATCTCAAAATAGAACGGTAGTTTCGTTTGATCAATGACAGCGACTGATAGACCGTCATCCGTTAGCCAGACCGAGCGGTAATGATGACCGTCAACCTTCATGAGTGGATCCCATCATTTATGCGTCCAGTTGGGTTGGCGTTTCTCAATAAACGCGGACATTCCCTCTTTTTGGTCCTCTGTTGCAAACAGCGAGTGAAAAAGATGGCGCTCGCTGTCGATGCCTTCTGCCAAGGTTGTTTCATAGGCGCGGTTGACCGCTTGCTTCGCCATGATCACCGAGGGTCGCGACATCGACGCAATGACGTGTGCCGCATCCATCGCTTCGTCGAGTAATTTGTCTGCAGCTACGACACGACTGACAAGACCCGCCCGTTCAGCTTCCTCAGCATCCATCATGCGGGCGGTCAGGCAAAGATCCATCGCCTTTGCCTTGCCAATAAATCGGGTCAGTCGTTGGGTTCCACCAGCACCGGGGATAATACCCAATTTAATTTCCGGTTGACCGAACTTGGCTGTGTCAGCTGCGATGACGATGTCACACATCATCGCCAGTTCGCAACCACCGCCCAGTGCAAATCCGGCCACAGCTGCGATAATGGGTTTGCGGCAAGTGCTCGGTCGGTGCCACTCTTTACCAATAAAATCACCCAGATAAACGTCCATGAATGATTGTTCGCGCATCCCCTTGATGTCGGCCCCGGCAGCAAACGCTTTTTCGTTTCCCGTAATCACCATTGCCCCGATCGATTCATCCGCTTCAAAGTCGTCAAGAGCGTGCGCCATTTCGGTCACTAAGTCATTCGATAATGCATTCAGGGCTTTGGGTCGGTTGAGTGTGATAAGTCCAACGTTGTCTCTTGTTTCGCTCAATATGTATTGATAGGTCATTTCTATTCGTCTTGGTGTTGGTAGTGATTGGGCCCGTTCTCGATGATTCGCTGGGCAAGGGAAAAAGTCTTATGATATTGGAATATTGGCTGGTTTGATGCTGCCTTTCCCTGATCGAGGTCTGAGTCCCGTTAGTGGCAAGGCAACCTGGCCTGGAATGTACAGGGAAACCAGGTTCTCGAAGTAGCATACGGCAGGGTCGTTAACAACATCCCAAAGGAATAGCCCCATGGACAGCGCGTTTAGATCAGTATATCAAAGCGCACTCGAGGACCCGGAGACATTCTGGGCCCAAGCTGCGGAAGATGTGCACTGGTATCGCCGCTGGGACCAGGTCCTCGATGATTCGACGCCGCCGTTTTATCGCTGGTTTCCCGGTGCGCAAATTAACACGTGTTTTAACGCTCTCGATCTGCATGTTGAGCAGGGTCGTGGCGAGCAGGCTGCGCTGATCTATGACAGTCCTGTGACCCAAACGCAGCGGACTTTCACCTACGCTCAATTGCGTGACGAAACGGCCCGCTTCGCTGGGGTGCTGGCTGGACTAGGGGTGACCAAGGGTGATCGCGTTATCGTTTACATGCCAATGGTTCCAGAAACGGTGATCGCCATGCTTGCCTGTGCTAGGTTGGGCGCTATTCATTCCGTGGTGTTCGGTGGGTTCGCGGCCAATGAATTGGCGGTGCGGATTGACGATGCGCGACCCAAGGTGGTCGTTTCTGCCTCTTGTGGTGTCGAAGTAAGCCGGGTGGTTGAGTACAAGCCGTTGCTGGATGAGGCAATCGGACTCGCCAGTCATGCCGTATCGCACTGTGTGATTCTGCAGCGACCGCAGGCACTGGCTACCATGCAGGATAGACGTGATAAGGATTGGAATCAGTTGATGTCAACCGCCGAGCCGCATGACTGTGTGCCCGTAGCGGCGACGGATCCACTTTATATTCTTTATACGTCAGGCACGACCGGGCAGCCTAAGGGAGTTGTTCGAGATAACGGAGGCCACGTTGTTGCGCTGAAGTGGTCCATGAAAAACATTTATGGCGCTGAGCCAGGCGACGTTTACTGGGCGGCGTCTGATGTTGGCTGGGTAGTTGGTCATTCGTACATTGTTTACGCGCCACTCTTCAATGGCAACACGACAATTCTTTATGAGGGAAAGCCTGTTGGGACACCTGACGCAGGTGCGTTCTGGCGCGTCATTTCAGAGCATGGGGTCAAGGTCATGTTCACCGCGCCCACCGCATTTCGCGCGATCAAGAAAGAAGACCCGGCGGGTAATCATCTGCGACGCTATGATATGAGTCAGTTTGAGTGTTTGTTCTTGGCAGGAGAGCGAACAGATTCGGATACTTTGCACTGGGCTGAAAATAAACTCGGAGTACCCGTCATCGATCACTGGTGGCAAACAGAGACTGGTTGGAGTATCGCGGCTAATTGTCGTGGTCTGGGTCTGGTGCCCATCAAAGAAGGTTCCACCGCCCATGCGGCCCCCGGTTGGGATCTTCGGGTTCTGAAAGAGGACGGCACCGAGGCCAAGGCGGGTGAGATTGGTGCGCTGGCTGTGCGTCTACCGCTGCCACCAGGAGCATTCCCCACGCTATGGAATGCGCCGCAGCGTTATGTCGATGCTTACCTGAAGCAGTTCAAGGGTTACTACAGCACCGCGGATGCCGGTGTCATTGATGCAGAGGGCTATGTTTACGTGATGTCGCGGACTGACGACATTATTAACGTTGCGGGTCATCGGCTGTCGACCGGTGCAATGGAAGAGGTATTAGCAGATCACCCCGATGTGGCGGAATGTGCTGTGTTGGGTGTTGCCGATGCGCTCAAAGGGCAAGTTCCCATGGGTCTACTGGTCGTTAATGCCGGTTGCGATCGAAGCGAAGTCGACATTGTCGGTGAAGTTGTGCAAATGGTTCGTGATCGAATAGGACCGGTTGCTGCTTTTAAGCAGGCCTTAATTGTTCCGCGTTTGCCCAAAACCCGTTCGGGCAAGATTCTGCGCGGCACGGTCCGCCGGATAGCCGATGGCGAGGAATGGACTTTGCCGGCGACGATCGAAGATCCGGTAGTGTTGGAGGAGATTGCCGATGCACTATTACGTGCTGGCTACCCGGGTTCATCTGTGATGGTGGAATAGTTTTGCAATGACTCAATCGAAAAAAGTCACTTTGTCCGACTGGAAAGAGCTGGCAACAAAGGAGTTTGGCTCACGAGCTGAGTCCGCCTACGAGTCGCAAACTCCGGAGGGCATTGTCATCAAGCCGTTGTATACGGCGGAGGATCTCGAGACACTGGAACGCCACCAGACGCTGCCAGGTTTTCCACCCTACGTTCGCGGGGCCAGAGCGACGATGTACGCGGGTCGGCCCTGGACGGTACGGCAGTATGCGGGGTATTCGACAGCGGAGGAATCGAATGCGTTTTATCGTCGAAATCTTGCTGCGGGTCAGACAGCGCTGTCCGTTGCTTTCGATCTAGCGACGCATCGAGGTTATGATTCTGATCATCCTCGGGTCGAAGGCGATGTGGGCCAAGCCGGTGTAGCGATCGATACAGTGGAGGATATGAAAACCCTGTTTGATGGCATTCCGCTGGATCGAATGTCAGTGTCGATGACTATGAACGGTGCCGTCGTGCCGATTCTGGCCATGTTTGTGGTGGCAGCGGAAGAGCAAGGCGCGGATCTGGGGCAGGTTGCCGGTACCTTGCAGAATGACATTCTGAAGGAGTTCATGGTCCGCAATACGTATATCTACCCTCCAGCCGCATCGATGCGCATCGTAGCCGATATCATTCGTTTCACTGCGGCGAAGATGCCGCGATTCAACCCCATTTCAATATCCGGTTACCACATGCAAGAAGCGGGTGCGACTGCAGTGCAGGAACTCGCCTATACGCTCGCCGATGGTATCGAATATGTCCGGGCTGCGTTGTCAGCGGGCTTGGAAATAGACCAATTCGCGCCCCGGCTTTCTTTTTTCTTCGGCATTGGTATGAATTTTTTCATGGAGGTGGCGAAATTACGTGCGGCCCGCTTGTTGTGGGCGAGTTTGTTGTCCGAGTTGTTCGATCCACACGATCCACGGTCATTGATGTTGCGTACACACTGCCAGACATCTGGTGTGAGTCTGACCAGCGCGGATCCATACAACAACATTATCCGAACAACGATCGAAGCGATGGCTGCGGTCATGGGCGGCACTCAATCGTTGCACACCAATAGTTTCGACGAGGCCCTTGCCTTGCCGACGGATTTTTCTGCCCGTATTGCGCGCAATACACAGCTGGTTCTGCGTGAGGAAGCGGGACTGACTCAAGTGGTTGATCCGTTGGGAGGGTCGTATTATGTGGAGTCGCTGACGGCCAGCATTGCCGATGCAGCCCGCACGCTGATTGATGAGGTTGAGAAACTCGGTGGTATGACCGCAGCTGTAGCCAGTGGTTTGCCGAAGCGACGCATCGAAGAAGCTGCAGCCAGACAGCAGGCTCGTGTCGATGGTAACCAAGACGTGGTGGTGGGAGTGAATCGATATCAGGCGGACAAAGAGCCCCAAGTTGATGTTCGGACTATCGATAACTCTGCCGTGCGCAATATTCAGATTGAACGACTTAGCGCAGTGAAGGCATCGCGTAGCGAGGCGCGTTGTAGCAAAGCATTAGAAAAGTTGGCGCAAGCCGCTGCTGATGACCAGACCGAGTTGTTCGAGGCCGCCCTCGACGCGGTTCGCGAGCGGGCGACCGTTGGTGAGGTGTCTTCAGTATTGGAGTCTGTTTTCGGTCGTTATCGCGCCCAGACCGGTGCGATAAGCGGTGTCTATGGCGCGGCCTACACCGATCGAGAGACGTTGCAGGAGATACGCCGTACCACCGCGCAATTTTCCCAAACACATGGTCGACGTCCACGGCTTCTGGTGGCCAAACTGGGGCAGGATGGGCACGATCGGGGAGCGCGGATCATTGCAACCGCATTTGCAGATGTTGGCTTCGATGTTGATATCGGGCCGCTTTTCCAAATGCCCTCGGAGGTGGTTCGCCAGGCGATTGAAAACGATGTGCACGTCATTGGAATCTCTTCACAGGCGGCCGGTCACCGGACTCTTGTCCCTCAGTTAATACAAGAACTGAAGGAACAACAAGCGGAGGACATTTTGGTTGTTCTTGGCGGGGTGGTTCCCTCGCAGGATGTGGCTGAAATGCTTTCGCTCGGGGTTGCAGCGGTTTATGGGCCGGGGACCAACATTCCGCAGGCCGCTGCGGAGGTAGTGCGCTTGATCGAACATCATCTATAGCATTGGATTATCTCTATGCAGAGAATTATTGACGAACTGGAACGTAAGCGAGCTGCTGCCGTGGAGGGTGGCGGCCGAGTACGCATCGAGGCGCAACATGGGCGGGGTAAGTTGACAGCACGAGAGCGGATCGAGGTGTTGTTGGACCCGGACAGTTTCGAGGAGTGGGGTGTTTTCGTTGAGCACCGATGTAGTGATTTCTCAATGAACGACAAGACCGTACCGGGTGACGGTGTAGTCACGGGTTTCGGTCACATCAATGGGCGCTTGGTTTTTGTTTTCAGCCAGGACTTTACCGTTTTTGGCGGATCTCTGTCCGAAACCCATGCCGAGAAAATCTGCCGTGTGATGGATCATGCGATGAAGGTGGGTGCACCGGTGATCGGGTTAAACGATTCGGGTGGTGCTCGAATTCAGGAAGGCATTGCGTCATTGGCCGGCTATGCTGAAGTATTTCAGCGCAATGTATTGGCCTCCGGAGTGGTGCCCCAGATCTCAATGATTATGGGTCCATGTGCAGGCGGTGCGGTGTATTCACCCGCGATCACCGATTTCATTTTCATGGTTCGCGATTCCTCGTATATGTTTGTGACCGGTCCCGATGTGGTTAAGACGGTTACCCACGAAACGGTAACCCACGAGGAGCTTGGGGGTGCAGTCGTTCATACGAGTCGATCCGGTGTTGCGGACGGGTTGTTTGATAACGATGTCGATGCTCTGCTCATGCTGCGTCGGTTTGTCGATTATCTGCCGTTAAGTAACCGCGGTAAGCCACCGATGCGAGCCGTGACTGACCCAGTAGATCGGGCCGAGCACGGACTCGATAGTCTGGTGCCGGATAACCCCAATAAGGCTTATGATATGCACGAAGTGATCGGCAAAGTGGTGGATGACGCCGACTTCTTCGAACTCAAGCCAGATTATGCCGCTAATATCATCACCGGCTTTGCGCGAATGGCCGGTTCGACTATTGGGATTGTGGCAAATCAACCGATGGTTTTGGCCGGTTGTCTGGATATCCAGTCGTCGGTCAAAGCGGCTCGATTTGTGCGATTTTGTGATGCATTTAATATCCCGGTTTTAACTTTTGTTGATGTCCCGGGATTCTTGCCGGGTACAACGCAGGAGCATGGTGGCATTATCCGGCACGGTGCCAAATTGCTCTACGCTTACGCAGAATGCACTGTTCCGAAGGTGACAGTCATTACGCGCAAAGCGTACGGTGGAGCTTATGATGTGATGGCTTCGAAACACCTGCGTGGTGACGTTAACTTTGCTTGGCCAACGGCAGAGATTGCGGTGATGGGTCCAAAGGGAGCTGTCGAAATTATTTTTCGTCAGGATCTTGGTGATAAGGAAAAACTCGCTGAGCGAACGGAGGAATATCGTCAGAAGTTTGCTAATCCCTTTGTTGCAGGACATCGAGGATTTATTGACGACGTCATTTTGCCGCACGATACTCGACCGCGAGTTTGTCGTTCTCTAGAAATGCTTCAGAACAAAGAACTCACGAATCCATGGCGTAAACACGGCAACCTACCGTTGTAGGTCATTTTTTCAACGTTAGCGACAGTCTCTCTAGATCCGGCGGCAGACAGTGACGCCATCCCGTATGGGTAGCATGACTTGCTCAACACGAGTGTCGGCAACCACATGGTCATTGAAGCGGATGATACCGTGGTCAGTGTCGGTAACTGGAGCAAGTACTCGACCGCTCCAAAGGGTGTTGTCTGCGATGATCAGACCCCCCGACGGGATCATCGGCAAGACACGATCCCAGTAATCAACATAGCGTTTCTTATCGGCATCAAGGAACACCATGTCAAATGTTTCCCCTTGCACGGCCATTGACTCGACTGAGGTTATGGCATCGCCTATGCAAAGGGTAATGCGATTTCCGTACGGGCTTCGATTGAAGTAGCGTTGTGCTACTGCGGTCGCCACCGGATCAATGTCACAGGTCACAAGGCGCCCGTTATCGGGCAGGGCGGCGGCCATGCACAGCGCGGAATAGCCACTGAAGGTCCCGATTTCGAGCACGTTAGACACGCCGGAAATGCTGACCAGAAGCCTCAGTAGAGCGCCCTCAACTGGGCCAACCTGCATCTGTGGGTACTTCAGCGTTTTGTGTGTTTCTGCCCTGAGTTCCTGCAGCAGTTTGTCTTCAGCCTGGCAATGCAGTCGGACGTATGTCTCGAGCTCATCGCTAAGCAGAGATAGCGTCTGTTCAGCCAATTGGATAGCCCGTTTACCGATTGCGTTGCCGCCGCGTTGGATTCAGTGCGGTAAATACTGACGCACGTCAGGACCGTGAATGCGCGCGACCTTATTAGTGGGAGCGACAGGTTCGTCGTAAAAAAAGGATGGCAACTCGTCATCTTCCACAGTAAATCCGGCAGCCGCGTTGAATTGATCTTCAAGTTTCAGAACCTCGCTGCCAAGTTCAGTAAAGAATGAAGGCGTCAGTTCGGTTCCTAATGCCTGGTTAATTGCACTCATTACAAAGTCAATTCGAGTATTGGTTACCGACCTACCGAACATGCAAAGACCGAGCGAGTCGGCCGCAGCAGTCAGGACCTGGGCCTCCACGCTGGCAGCGACCATCTCTTCCATGGTCTTGTCTGTACAGTCCATCGTGGGCACATTGCCGGCGGTGTGATCGGCACCTTGGGCAGTCACCATCATGGTAATGCCAGTCACTTCTACGACACGAGGATCGTAGGCGCTGATAGCTTGCCGTTTGATCACTGGGACTCGAGCGACTTTGTAGTGGGCGCCGACATGTGCAGTACCACCGGCCCATAGGCGACCGTTATCCGTACCCTTGGCAATTTCTTCAAGGGTACTGCGCATAAAATCGACGTCGCCAAATTGGCCGAGACCCGCTTCCATAAGGACTCCGATCATGGCGCCAGTTTCGATGGTATCGATCCCAAGATCGTTGGCAATAAAATTCATGTGTGCCAAGTCGTCAGGGTTGTCTAGACCACAGTTAGTTCCCATCAGGCCAAGCGTCTCATATTCGATGGGTGAGGCGATTTCCTTACCGTCGGCATCGACATAGACGTTGCTGCACTCGATTGTGCACCCAGGCATACAAGCGTGGGTTGTTTCTCCACCGCGCTCAAGATTCTGTTGGCGAATAAATTCTCCGCCCATTTTCATCGTTCCTTCTTCCGTATTGACGAGTTGGCCAACGCTGAAGTTTCGAACGGGAATGCCGCCCATATGATTCTGTACGTCAGCCATGAATGCTGTACCGAGATCACGCATGGTATGCACTGGATCTTGCTCATCGAGCAGTGAATTGTATTGTTTAACTGATCCCATAAATTTCTTGCGATCATGCAACTTTGGCATCTTGTTCAAATCAATAACGATTGCTTTGACTTTTTTGCTGCCCATGACCGCTCCAACGGCGCCTCGTGCGGCCAGTCGAGAAGGGCGCAGGTCAACATCACTGAAAGAAATGCCAGCTAGCAGTCCCTGATATTCACCAACTGGTCCACACAGTGCAAGACTGACCTTTTTGCCATAGTGCTCATGGAGCTTGGCAGCAGTTTCGAAATTACCCATACCAAGATATCCGTCAGCCGAATCAAAACGGATGGAGCCATCTTTGGCGATGTGAATGATGGTCCAATCTTCACACGCACCGTGGAGGGTTAGCCCGGCAAGATGTAGTTGGCCTAGCGCGAATCCAAACGTGCCACCGGTATTGGCCTCTTTAATGCCCCCAGTCAATGGGCTCTTACAGCCGACGCTGGTGCGGTTGGCATTCGAAAAGTTGGTGCCAGCAAATGGTCCGGCAGAGAACATTAAAGGGTTCTCTGGCGACAAGGGGTCAACTGTTGCCTTGCCTGAATCCAGTAACGTTTTGGCAATTAGGTAACGGCCGCTCCGCGCGATCGCTTCGCCTTCCAGTTCTGTTCGATCGATGGTTAGGGTGTTGAGATCGATATCAAGAAAAGAGCGCATCATGTCGTAATTCCTATTATTGGCCGGTCGTTGCGTTGCTTGGAGCCAAGTGTAATCGATACTAGACGCGAGATCGAAGATGCCTGCCTGGCCTGCCAATTATGTTAAAGGGGCTGGCGAAACTGATCGATGATTTCCAATGCTATGACGTCAGACCTCAAAGGGTTGATATCCAGTGAACAGGTCGAAGCCTTTCGAAAAGATGGCGTGATTGTAGTTCGCCAGGCGGTTGATCGTGCAGGAGTGATCGGTCTTCGCAATGCCATCGAACGCGATATCCAGAGGCCCGGCCCCTTTGTACACAGTTATACGCCGCAAGATGGTCGAGGCCGGTTTTACGGTAACTTACGGACATGGGAAACTGACTCGGCACTTCGGCACTTTTGTTTTGATTCATCACTGCCTGCGATGGCTGCTAGTTTGTTGGAAACAGATCGCGTGAATTTGCTGTATGACCAGTTGTTTGTCAAAGAGCCGGCCACCCAGAATTCAACTCGTTGGCACAACGACCAACCCTACTGGGCCGTGCGCGGGTGGCAAGTGATGTCGTTCTGGATTGCGCTTGATCCAGTGACCCTAGAAAGTGGGGCGCTTGAATTTATTCGTGGATCACATCGTTGGGCACGTTGGTTTCAGCCGCAGGCATTTGGCGAGACTGAGGGGTTCGATGACTACGATGACAACCCGGACTATGAATTGATACCTGATATAGAAAGTGGTCGCACCGATTACGATATTGTCAGTTGGGAATTGGCGCCGGGTGACGTTTATGCATTTCACGCCTTAACCGTGCACAGTGCAGGTGGTAACTTGACAAGGAAAGTACGTCGCCGCGGCTATGCTGTTCGCTATACCGGGGATGATGCTGTCTATGACACTCGAGCAGGCACACATGCCGATTTGAGGTCGGATAACCATATCGATGGCCAGCGTTTAGACAGTGATCGGTTCCCTTTGGTGTGGCCTCAGTCCGAGAGGCTAGGTGATTGAAATGATTCAAACACTACTGCCTGCCTGTTGGTCGCACGTTACTTTTGTGCAGCACGCTCGCGCAGGACGAATTTCTGTATCTTGCCGGTCGAGGTTTTGGGTAACGGACCGAAGACGATCCTTGTAGGGCTCTTGAAGTGAGCCATGTGGTTTCGACAAAAGGCAATAATGTCATTGGCGTCAGCCGTAACGCCCTCACGTAGGGTGACAAAAGCACAAGGTGTTTCACCCCATTTCGGATCAGGACAAGCCACGACGGCGGCTTCCAGGATCTTGGGGTGCCTGTACAGGGTTTCTTCGACTTCCAGACTCGAGATGTTTTCGCCTCCGGAAATAATGATGTCCTTGGAACGGTCACGAACCTCGATATAGTTATCCGCATGTTGGGTTGCGAGGTCACCCGTATGTAGCCATCCCCCGGCAAAGGCTTCGTTAGTCGCGGTTACGTTTTTGAGGTAGCCCTTCATGACGGTGTTGCCTCGTATCATGATTTCCCCCATGGTCTGTCCATTCCGGGCGACGTCTTGCATGTTGTCCGGGTCCTTCACGGTCGCACCCTCAAGCGTAAAGTTGTGCACGCCTTGGCGGGCAATGCGTGCCGAGCGCTGGTTCAGTGATAAGGTTGACCAGTCATCCTGCGGCAGGCAAACGGTGGCCGGTCCATAGGTCTCTGTCAGTCCGTAGAGATGGATAACATTAAATCCCGCGGCTTCCATCGCTTCGATCACGGCTGAGGGCGGGGCGGCGCCGCCGGTAGCGATTTCGACCGTATGATCGAATAGCGATCGATCATCTTGCGGCGCGTTGGCTAGCGCTGTCAGTACAACCGGGGCGCCGCACATATGGGTCACAGAATGCTCGGCAATGGCATGGTAAATTAGTTTGGGCTCTACTTTGCGCAGACAGACATGCGTCGCCATGGCCGCGGTTACCCCCCAGGTGAAGGTCCAGCCATCGCAATGGAACATTGGCAAAGTCCATAAGTAGGTAGAGTCTCGCCTTACATCCATGTTAGTCATGTTCGCAATGGCATTAAGGTAGGCACCGCGGTGATGGTAAACACAACCTTTTGGGTTGCCAGTTGTACCAGAGGTGTAGAGTAGAGATAGTGCCTGCCACTCGTTGGTCGGCTGGGTGGCGTTGAAATGATCTGATCCTTCAGTCAGAAAGGTCTCGTAATCGAGATTGCCAATCAGGTTACCCTCGTCCACAAGGGGGTCATCGATGTCGATAACCAGGATGTCCTGCTTCAGTTGGGCCAGTGCAGCACTGATGGTCGACGAGAAAGCGCGGTCGGTCAGAAGCACTTTGGCTTCACCATGTTCTAGTATGAAGGCCAGTGTGTCGGCGTCGAGGCGGATGTTAAGTGAGTTGAGTATCGCCCCGATCATCGGTACGCCGTTGTGGGCTTCTAGCATCTCCGGCGTGTTGGCGCCCATGATGGCAACGCAGTCACCGGCTTGTATTCCGCGGGCAGATAGCGCCGACGCCAGCCTGCAAGAGCGCTGCCAGAATTCGAGATAACTGTAACGGCGCGCACCGTGGATAACGGCTGTTTTGTCTGGACAGATACTGGCAGCACGTTTAAGAAAGCTCACCGGTGACAACGGAACATAGTTCGCAGGATTCGGCTCAAGATTGGTCTCAAAAATCGACATGTTGCGTTAGGTCATAGTTAAAGGGAGTGTTATTAAGGTGAGCGATTAATCGCCACTGGGTGACCAGGGTTTCAGGTTTGCTTTGTAATAACGCGTATTGGCCACATAGTGGTCCGTAGCCCGCCGGATTGCTGCTATATCTTCATCGGTGAGAGGCCGTACAACCCGCGCCGGTGACCCTAATATTAAAGACCGGCCAGGGAATTCCTTACCTTCCGTGACCAGGCTGTTCGCTCCAACCAATGACTCTTCCCCAATCCGTGCGTGATCAAGGATGATGGCACCGATGCCAATCAAGCATCCGCGTTCAATGGTGCAACCATGGATCATGGTGCTATGACCAATAGTGACATCTTCTCCAATGGTGGTCGGAATGCCGGGGTCGACATGGATCACAGTCCCATCCTGTACGTTGCTTCTTGCCCCGATTCGGATAACATCATTGTCACCTCGCAATACGGTCCCAAACCAAACGCTCGCTTCCGGACCGATCTCAACCGATCCAATGATGGTCGCGTCATCTGCCACATAAGCGCTGTCATCAATATTTGGAATCCGATCGCCCAGCGTGTAGATCATGCAGTCTCTCCTAAGATGAAATTAGGTCAGGTCAGGTTGGGGATCCGGTCGTCGTCGTTTAGCGATAGACCCCGGCGTCCAAGTTGTCCAAACATCGTCGTGATGCGCTCAAGCAACTTTTGTTTTACGCTGTAGTGAAGCTCAAAGATGTCAGCGTTGTCTCTTTCGTTAAGCAGATAGTCATCACTCGTACCAAGCGCATCCACTAAATTGAGCTCGTGTGCGCGTTTGCCGAGCCAATATTCTCCTGTCGCAATCTCGCTGAGTTCAACGACGGGTCGTTGTTGCTTGACGAAGTCTTTGAAGAGGGTATGGGTGTCTTCTACTTCCTGCTTCAGTTTTTCCCGGGCTTTGTCGGTTGATTCACCAAACATGGTGATGGTCCGCTTGAATTCACCTGCCGTCACCTGTTCGAAATCGACATCATGCTTTTTCAGCAAACGATGAAAGTTTGGAATTTGTGTAATAACGCCGATCGAGCCAATGATGGAAAACGGAGCCGCGATGATTTTGTCAGCAACACAGGCCATCAAGTAACCTCCGCTTGCCGCAACTTTGTCGACTGCTACAGTTAAGGGAATATTCCGATCCTTGATGCGAGCCAACTGTGAGGCGGCAAGTCCATAGGCGTGTACAAGGCCGCCACCACTTTCAAGACGAATCAGGACTTCGTCCTGGTTTGTAGCCACGGTGAGTAATGCTGTGATTTCCTCACGCAGCGCACTAATTCCGCTGCCCCGGAGATCCCCATCAAAATCGAGCACAAAAAGTCGCTTGCGCTTGGGTTCATCGCCACGTTTGAGTGCTTTTTTCTTTGCTTTGTTGGTTTTCTTGTCTGCTTTGTGCCGAGTCTTTAACGCGGGTTTAGACAGCATGGCGTGATCTAGCGTATCACTCATATCACGATAGTGATCATTAATATTCTTGACCTCGATGCTTTCTGCCGGTGACTGCCGCTGGCGCATTACCGCAGTCAGAACAAAGCCGACTATTGCGATAATGGCGACGGTCAGAGTGACCGTTTTGGCGAGAAATAGCCCGTACTCACTGAGAAACTCCATCATGTTCTACCGTTCCGATTAAAGCGGACAGTTTACCTTGAGCGACAGACAATCAGCGAAATCGAGCACCGTCAAACGGCGTGAGATCGACAGATGGGGGCGCACCCGTTGCAATCTCGCTCACCAACCGACCGGTGATCCCCGCTAGTGTGAGACCTAGGTGGTGGTGTCCAAAGGCAAAAATAACGTTGCGCAAATACCGCGAGCGGCTAATCACCGGTAGGCTGTCGGGCAGGGTAGGGCGGAACCCAAGCCAGGTGTCAGACGATCGTCCGAGCGTGGGAAGTGCCAATCGCGCCTGACCTTCAATATAGTGGATGCGTTCTGGATTGGATGGCGCGTTGAGTCCGGCGAGTTCGACGGTGCCTGCGGCTCGCAGACCATGGGCCATGGGTACCAAAAAGAATCCCGCATCGGGTAGCCCTATAGTGTGACTGATTATCTGGCCGTCATCAGGGAAAAGCACATGGTACCCGCGTTCGGTATCTAATGGCAGCGACTCGAGTGTGTCACCAAGAAAATGTCTTGACCAGGCACCTGCCGCAATCACAACTTGACTTGCAGTGTAAGTCGCCTGTTTTCCAGACAACTTTAACTGGTCTTTCGACTCGTGTTCGATTCGATGCAGATCGTCGCAAATCAATGTGCCGCCGTCGCGACAGAATTGCTCTACCATCTCCTGGGTCATTTGTTGTGGGTCCATCAGGTGAAAACCCTGACTGTAGACATAGCCATGTTGAAAACGACCAGCAAGCGCTGGCTCCAGTTCGCCGATCTCACCCTGATCGAGTTCGACCAGATCGTTACCGAGTAGTTGCTGACGAAGTTGTCGGTTGGTCTGATCGTTTTGGTAACTGAGTGCTGTGGAATAAACGGATAGGAAGCCTTGTCGTGCCAGCAGATGCTCGGCGCGGGCAGCCCGGAATAATTCCAGTGCTTCATCTTCCGCGTGTCTCAGCAAACTGGCCAGTGCCTGCGAGATTGCACGGGAGTGGTGCGGCTGACAGTGGCGCAGAAACTGCCATAACCAAGGGATCATTTTGGGAAGGTACGACCACGAAACAGAAAGCGGTTGACGTCGTCCCAAGAGCAGTCTGGGTAGTTGGCGTAAGAGCTGCGGTTGATTGAGGGGAATGCAGCCAAAGCGGGCGATGGTGCATGCATTGCCATAGGTCGTCCCAGAGCCAGGTGTGTTGCGTTCGATCAAAATGACTCGACAACCAGTACGCTGTAGGTGCAGGGCGCACGATACGCCGACCATGCCGGCGCCGATGACGACAATAGGGTCTGAGTTTTCCATCTAGGATGTCAGTGGGTGTGGTGCAAACGGGCGGTGGGGTAAAGTATACGGCCACGGGACCCGTAAGTTTGGTATTGCAGCGCCTGCCGCAGAGCGGGTGGCTATAATCACACTACCTTGCTACTGGTGTGACGTTTTATGAACATAAGACAACGAGTGGATCGCTTATGCGATCGTTTGCATACTACACCGCAGTATCCAAGTCAGGGTGCAGTGGTATTCGTTGACCTTGAGCGACAGGAAATTCGTGAAGCCTACTTGTCGAGGGCAATGCTTCGAGATTTTCTTGGCGGCCGCGGTGGCAATATGGTGTTGCTATACAACTTACTAGAAGACGGTCTTGATGCGCTGAACCCTGGTGTCCCGCTTATTTTTGGCGCGGGGGTTTTGACTGGACACGTTCCAGGTGGCCCACGGGGTAACGTGACAAGCCTTGCACCGGACAGCGAGGCGATATTGGATTCAAACGCGGGTGATTATTTCCCAGCGTATCTTAGACGACACGGTATTGATCACCTCGTAGTCTATGGTCAGGCGCTGCGTTGGACGTTACTTAAATTTGAGCACGGGCGGATCGAATTCTGTGATGCGAGTCGTTATCGCGGAATGAATAACATTGAATTGACGGGTGCTATTGAGCAGGACTTCGACTGTCGCGAGGGCCGTAACATGGCCTTGGCGCGTATTACTCGAGCGGGCGAGAAGCAGGTATTGTGCAGTGGCATTATGGCGGGTCCCAAGTCGATATTTGCTCGTGGCGGGAGTGGTGCGAAGATGGGGTCGCTGCGACTCAAGGCGGTACTGGTCAGAGGGCGGCCCCCCGAATTTCCGATTGATAAATCCCATCGCGAGGACAACAAACGGATTGGCCGCAAGATTCTCAGCACCGGAGTCGCGAAGAAAGTCTTAAAGACAGTGGGTACACCCTTTTTATACAAGCCGAGTCGCTTACTTGGGGCATTGGGTACCTACAACAACCAGAAAACCAGTTGGCACGACTCGCTTGATGCGGAGAACTTTGATCAGTTCCGCGACGGAATGGCCGGTTGTTACAAGTGTCCAGTGCATTGCCGTGCACTTAATCGGATTCCTGATGCAGATGAAACTGATCCCTATCGCCACGGTGATGGTCCGGAATACGTGACCTTAGGGAAGTTCGGCCCCAATTTGGGAATAGACCGCCCCGAGCACGTGCTCAGATTCAATAACATTCTTAACGATCTGGGGCTCGACTCTGCTAGCACAGGCAGTGCCATCGCGTGGGCAATGGAGCTTTATCAACGGGGCATTATTTCCGATGCGGACTGCAGTGGACTGGTCCCTAACTGGGGCGACCCTGTGTTGATAGAAACGTTGTTGTTTCAAACAGCCGAACGTGAGGGTTTTGGTGACACTATTGCCGACTCGGCGCAGGCGGTCGAGCGCGGTAAGTATCCGGCTGAGGCTTTGCGCTATCGCATGGCCTCTAAAGGATTATTTCAATCGGATCCACATGACGCCAGGATCATCAAGGCGTTTGCCCTCGGACTTGCTGTTGCGACGCGCGGAATGGACCATCTTAGAAATCGGGCGACCCTTGAGATCAATCCGCGGATTAACGATGATCCGGACTACAAGCGGGAGTTGTATGGCGCTACAGTGTCTGCTGAGCCGAATAGTTATATCGGTAAGGAGCACAGTGTGGCACGGTGTGAAGATCAGTACGCGAGTGGCGATGCGGTTGGGATGTGTCGTTTCAATACTAAATTGTTCAATTCTCCAAGCCTGCCTGACAGCAATGACTTCGCAGGCCAGCTGACGCGTTTGACGGGCATTCAATTCAGCTCCGATGAAGTCTTGTTAGCAGGAAGTAACATCACGGCTCTCGAGCGAATGATCAATTATCGAATTGGACTTCGAGTCGCCGACGATACGTTACCGCAGCGTTGGTTCGACGAGCCTATCGATGAAGGTCCATTTCAGGGTGAATTGATAGACCGCGATGAGTTCGAAGCGCTCAAGAAGCGTTATTACCATGTGGCCGGTCTGACAGAGCATGGTATTCCGGGACCAGAACGTCATGAGAGGTTGGCGCGAACGGTGACCGGTTTTTCTATTCGTGTCGAGTTGCCACACGATCTACCGGGTGAAGCCGAAAGGATTGTGGTTGTTGACGAGGCGGTTAACAACGTCGCAGGCCTTCGTCAAACGGTCTGTCGGCGCTATCCGGAATTGGTCGATCGTATGGATGATGAGTTAACGCTTGCCGTGCTGAATGGGCGAACGATTTTGTCAGGCGAAGGTGATGCGAAGATTAACGATGGTGATCAAATAAGTTTCATACGGGCGATTGCTGGTGGTTAAGTGAATCGAGACTTATCTTCTCTACGTGTCGATGTGCCGCGGAAATATAATGCGGCACAACATTTTGTAGATCGCCATTTGGACGTCGGTCATGGCGAACGGATTGCGTTCGTCGACAACGCGGGTCAGCATACCTATGCTGATTTCGTGGACCGTGTGGGGCGAACCAGTGCAGCGTTGGCTACACTGGGTGTGGACAGAGAACAGCGTGTCCTCGTGTGCATGCTCGACACCCTTGAATTTGCGGCTGTGTTCTGGGGTGCCATCCGTATCGGGGCGGTACCCGTGCCAGTTAACACGCTGCTGACGGGGTCTGACTACGATTACATGTTGCGCGACAGTCGGGCGGTTGCTTTGGTGGTCAGCGACGTGTTGTATGACCGTTTTACTGGTTGCATAGAGGACCAGCCGTTTCTGAAGCAGGTAGTGGTCAGTGGCAGTCACCCCAGCGGTGGCCTGGAATTGGATACCTTAATCAAGAGTGAGGCGGTGGCAGTACCAGTAGCTGAAACCTGTTGTGATGATGTGGCTTTCTGGCTTTACACCTCGGGCTCGACAGGTACCCCCAAAGGGGTGATCCATCATCAGTCTGACCTGATTCAAACGGCTTCTTTGTATGGTGACCAAGTGCTCGGTATTCGACCAGATGATCGAGTGTTTTCTGCCGCTAAGTTATTCTTTGCCTATGGTCTGGGTAACGCAATGACATTTCCCTTGCATGTGGGTGCCGGCGCCGCATTGTTGGCCGAACGACCGACGCCGGATGCTGTGCTCACCGTGTTAAAGAGCCAGGAAAGTTCGATTTTCTTTGGGGTGCCGACGCTTTTCAATGCGATTTTGTCAAATCCGGACAACGATCGATCGCGAGTGTCTGACGCGTTGCGCTTGTGTGTTTCCGCCGGTGAAGCGCTGCCGTCTGAGGTGGGGAAAGAGTGGGAGCGCCGATTCGGCGTACCGGTTTTAGATGGTCTCGGCAGTACTGAAATGTTACATATTTTTCTCAGTAACCGACCCGGTGATCTTTGTTACGGCACATCAGGTAGAGCGGTACCGGGTTATCGATTGCGGATTGTTGGTGAGGATAACCACGAGGTATCAACCGGGGAAATGGGAGAGCTGCTGGTTAGCGGACCATCTGGCGCCTCGTCCTATTGGAATCAGCGAGACAAGACTGCACACACGTTTGAAGGGGAGTGGATCCGTTCTGGTGATAAGTATGTTGTCGATGAGGACGGTTATTATCATTATTTTGGTCGAACTGATGACATGCTTAAAGTCGGCGGGATCTGGGTGTCACCTTTTGAGATCGAAAGTGCACTGTTGGCTGAACCCCGAGTGTTGGAAGTCGCTGTGGTGGCTCAAGAAGACGAAGCGGGTCTAATAAAACCAAAAGCCTATGTGGTGCTGAAGGAAGATATTGCGCTAACGATGGAGCTGGAAACGGAGCTTCAGGCTTTCGTTAAGACACGCTTGGCGCCATTTAAGTACCCGCGATGGATCGAATTCGTTGACGATCTCCCGAAAACCGCGACCGGAAAAATTCGAAGATTCAAATTGCGTGAGGCCGTGCCTGCAGAGTCCTGAATGACATCGTTCGCCACTACAGGTCACCGCCTATTATGGGTTGATCCGCTTTCGTAGTTTGTTGCCAATACTGCTAAGGGAGCAGCGCTGTGATCAAGAGTGATTACGCGTCTGTTGATAACACACAATGGCCTCCATCTATACGATTACCGTTGGCCTATAACGCGGCACTCGAGTTCGTTGATCACAACGTTAAACGAGGCTGGGGCGATCGGGTGGCGCTCATTGATGATATGGGTCCCTACAGTTATCGGGCGCTTTTGCAGCGCGTCAATCGCTGCGGTAATGTGCTGCGTGACATAGGGGTTGGGGTCGGAGACAGAATCCTCGTTTGTCTGCCCGATGGCATTGAGTTCGTTACCGTCTTTTGGGCTGCGGTCAAGATTGGGGCGGTAGCGGTGCCGCTTAACACCCGCTTGACCGAAGAGAACTATCAGGCACTCTTGTCTGATAGTGCAGCCAGATTGGTGGCCACTGATACGCATTTGGCGGTGCCTTTTCAGCGCCTAGCCAAGTCAGTGTCGTTCGTCTGCGAGGTGATCGTCGTCGATGAGCGCAGCGCACTCAGCACGTCACTGTCTGGTCGCATGGCCGAGGCATCGAATGAACTGACGGCGTGGCCCACAAAACCGGAGGATATCGCTTTTTGGCTTTACACCTCGGGTTCGACGGGACCACCAAAAGGTGTCATGCATCGTCATCAAGCGTTGATTCATACCGCCGTATTGTTTGGGCAGAGTGTGCTTAGGGTATCCCCTGAGGATGTCACCTTTTCCGCCGCCAAGATGCATTTTGCCTATGGCCTGGGTAACGCGATGACCTTTCCATTCTATGCGGGAGCGACATCCGTTGTGACAGGCCATAGGCCAACTGCTGAACACATTGTTGCATGTTTATGTGAGCATCAGCCGACCCTTTTTTTTGCCGTGCCGACGCTCTATGCACAACTTTTGACGAGCTTTGAGAAAATACCGGAAGCGGCACTGGCACGTTTGAGGTTATGTGTTTCTGCCGGTGAAGCGTTGCCGGAAGACGTGGCCCGAAGATGGGTCGATCGGTGTGGGGTAGACATTATCGACGGGTTGGGTACGACCGAAATGTTGCAGACCTTCCTTAGTAACCGGCCTGGAGAAATCCAATTTGGAACTTCGGGAAAGCCGGTGCCAGGCTATACCTTGCGTTTGGTCGATCGTACCGGTGCCGAAGTGTCGTCAGGTGATGTGGGTGCGCTTGAGGTGAAGGGGATGTCAGCAGCGGTGGGGTACTGGAATCAGCCTAGGAAAACCCAAGAGACATTTGTTGGTGAATGGGTTCGGACCGGTGATCAGTATGTTGAAGATGATAAGGGGTTTTACCATTACCGGGGTCGTCGTGATGACATGCTGAAGGTGGGTGGTATCTGGGTATCTCCCATGGAAGTAGAATCGGTATTGTTGCGCCACCCCTTGGTTGCTGATGTCGCAGTGGTGGGTCGCCGCACCCAGGAAGGTTTAGAGAAACCCTGCGCATTTGTTGTCGTGAAAGATGATGTGCAGGTCTCGACAAAGCTCAAAGATGATCTTAAAGCGCTGGCACGTTCACAGTTAGCGATCTACAAATACCCGCGTTGGATTAACTTCATCGATCAATTACCTCGCACTTCAACTGGCAAAATCCAGCGTTACCGGTTGCATGATATGTTTCTGGAATGATCGAGATAGAGTACGGTTTGGGTGTTTATTTCCGATCAATGATCTCGATAGTGTTATGGTCACGGGCGGCGGAAAGGATTTGGGCGACAGGTAGGTTATTAACAGGGATAGCGATCATTGATAACTGAGAATTTGCACAATGACACAAGGGTTTGATCCGATCGAAGTTCGGTCACGCATCGATGCCTATTGCGCTAAGAAGGGAGCGCTGGCAATTGGCGTAGCGGATGTTCAGATTCTAGAACGAATGTCGCCCGCAGGCCACGGTCCTCGTGCCTTGATGCCAAAGGTTCGCTCGGTGATCTCTATCGGTGTGGGCGGTGGGACGGCCGGGGCCTGGGCTGCGAACGCGAAAACCCTTGCCTATGTCGGTGATACCGAAACTTTGGCGTACAAAGTTGCGTATGGACTGGCATTTTATATTGAATCCGCTTTTGGTTATCGTGCAGTATTTTGTCCCCCTGACATTGATCCGGAACAGGGAGCGCGCGTTCCGATGCAAAGCATGAAGCTACATGCTGAGGTGGCAGGTATTGGTGCGCGTTCAATGGCCGGTGATATTCTTCTGCATCCCGAATTCGGCATGCTCTATTACAGTTCGGTATTCACGGAGATGCCGCTTGCCAGTGATGGCCCGATGGCCGAAAACCCGTGCCCTCACCCATCTTGTGTCGAGATGTATCGAAAACAAGGTCGGACCCCGTGTCAGAAATTTTGTCCAGCCGGGTGTCTCAGTGGGACGATCGACGCCGATGGGCGGACGGAGGAATCGTGTTTCGAGGCAGACAAATGTGCTGAGATGTCTCAGCAGTACGAGGCCATTCCTGTGATGTTGATGGAAACACTCAAGGCCAAAGATCCACTCGATCAGGCGATGGCGTTGTACGGTCCAGAGAGACAAGCCATCTGGTACAAACTTTCGATTGGTGCCGGTGAGCTTCTAGCACTGTGCTTTGAATGCATGCGGGTTTGCCCCATCGCACAACAGGCACCGTTATCGAATCCGTTGAAGCGTGGCCTGGCACGCCGCAAGGCGGCTGAGGCATCGACCGAGGACAGAGGCGAATAGACATATGCCCTTCGGCGTGACTCAGAACATGATCGATTCGTACGGTGAGTCCATCTATCAGCTGAGTCTGAATCGACAGCGCCGGCGAGGCGATCCCGTTCGATTGCTTGATTACGATGCGGTTGAAGAACAGCGCGCAGACATGGGGCTTACCGATACCGAAATTGCGCCGCGCGTAGGTCTTTCAGTGGATCAGGTTCGCTTCGTTCGGGTTTACCTGGAACATCAGCACTATCGAATTGATCAGCATCGAAAACTATTTCACCTTGGAGGCGGTCGACGTTGGCGCGAAGACAAGTATGAAGACCCGGCAGACAGAATAAATTATCCTGAAGCTGGAATGCGGGTCAGGGCAGCCCTCACATTTAATTCGGCTGAGGTTGCCCGCTTTCTGACAGAAGGTTTGTGGGGCGAAGCCACTCTCGATACCTGGGCAAACCAGGCCACCGTGTCACGACCGAATGCGCCGATGCTGATCGCCGGTAAGCACAGTATGAGTTATTCCGAGGTGCATGCGCAGGTAGGCGCGATTGCATCTGGTCTTAAGGGGCTTGGTCTGGGGCGGGGTGATGTCATTGCGATGCAGTTACCCAACACAGTTGAATTTGTGGTCGGGCACCTCGCGGTGGCGCGAATCGGTGCCGTTTTACAAACCATTCACATGCCATACCGGGCCGGTGACATTGCATCTCTTCTTGAGCACAGTCAGGCCCGTGCTGTTGTCGCTTTGGATGTTTTTCGTGGTTACGACCTCGCATCAATGATGCTGGCCGAAAGATGTCGTTTGAGTTCGCTTGAGGAGGTCATTATTGTCGGGCAGGCCCCGCGCGAAGCACGGTCATTTTGGAGCCTCGCCGAGTCCGGCACACCCCTCGATCAGCATGACCGTGCAGTGGCGGCGGATCCATGTCTGTTGTTGTATACCTCGGGGACGACATCAAGTCCCAAAGGGGTGCCGCTGACTTATCAGAACATGCTCGGCAACATCGAGGCAGCGGCAGACGAATTCGAGGTCACAGAGCATGATCGCATTCTATCGGCGGCACCATTTAGTCATCTCTACGGGATATTCAACTTTCATATGGCGTTGAGTCGCGGCGCGGCGGCGGTTTTGTTACCTGCATTTACGCCACAAGACCTGGGACAGGCGGTTTCAATACACCAACCGACCATGTTGTTTCTCGGCCCGGCACACGCAGCCGCTATGTTGGGTCAAGGATTGATCAATCAGAGAGACTTTGCATCTGTGCGTTTTTCTGTTTTCTCTGGGGCATCGTGTCCCACACATGTGCTTGAAAGCTATCAAGCGGCGATACCGGCCAGTGCGGTTGCCCAGTTATGGGGTATGACTGAAATCCAGGCGGGGAGTTTTACTCGCGCATCGGATCCGCTGAGTGTCGCGGCTACAAGTGCAGGTCCACCGGCTCGTGGTAATGAAGTGCGCATTCGGTCGCTCGACGGTGACATTCTGTTGGCGGGTGAGGAAGGCGAACTTGAAATTCGTGGCCCGTCGGTATTCGGTGGTTACCTTGATAACCAGGAAGCCAACGCGGCGGCATTTACCACGGACGGCTGGTTTCGTAGCGGAGATTTGGCCTGTATCGACAATTCGGGGTACATCCGTCTTACCGGCCGCACAAAGGATTTGATCAATCGTGGCGGTGTCAAATACAACCCGACGGATATTGAAGCGCTGTTAATGCAGAACGATGCCATTGATCAGGCGGCTATTGTGGCTATGCCGGATCCAATATTGGGCGAAAAGGCCTGCTGTTTTGTTACCCTCCAACCGGGGTTCGATTTGTCGTTGACGGAGGTCTGCGTGTTGCTTGAAGGTGAGAATGTCTCTAAGGTGAAATGGCCGGAACGATTGGAAATCGTCGAGGAAATGCCGTTGACCCCAACAAAGAAGATCATCAAGGGTGAGTTAGTCCAACAGTTGAAATCGAGTTAAATGGGGACCTATCCCGCCTGTTGATTGGTTGCCAAACAGTGGATATTTGGGACATTCTCGATTGTCTAATGTCTGGGGTATGATTCACGCAGATGGAAGCCAGAATATAGAAACCGCGGTGCCGGCGATGCCGGATATCGTTATGACAACGCTGAAGGAGGAGCTGGAATGATGATGAGTCGTTTACTTAAGTATTTTGTTCTCTCACTGGGGTTGGTTGCGACGTCGGCATTTGCTGACAACGTGCGCATCGGATTTGTCACAACACTGACCACCCCGGCAGGCGCTATGGGGCGCGATATGGTTGATGCCGCAAACATCGCCTTGGATCATATTGGTCATAAGATGGGTGGCAAAGCCGTTGAATTTATCGTTGAGGACGATGGGTTTAAACCAGAAATCGGCAAACAGAAGACCGACAAACTGGTGAAACAGGATGACGTGCACTTTGTCACCGGATTTATCTGGTCACATGTGTTGCTCGCATCACGGAAATCCGCACTGGACGGAGGTAAATTTTTGATCAGTGCCAATGCAGGACCGTCACTGTTAGCCGGAAAGTTATGCCATAAGAATTTCTTTTCTTCCTCGTGGCAGAACGATCAAAACCCAATGGCTACAGGTGAGGTTCTGAACAAGAAGGGTGTAAAAAAGCTATACATCATGTCGCCCAACTACGCTGCCGGTAAGAACATGGTGGCGGGTGTTGAGCGAACTTTTAAGGGAGAAATCGTGGGAAAAGACATGACCAAGTGGGGTAAGGACATGCAACTTGATTTTTCCGCAGAACTCGCGAAAGCCAAAGTATCGGGTGCGGACGCTATTTTTGTCTTTTACCCGGGTCCGGCCGGGCCAGCGTTCATCAAGCAGTATGATCAGGCCGGGTTGCGTGGAAAGATTCCACTTTACACGGTCTTTACGGTGGATGCGTTGTCTCTTGGGCGTTTGCAGAAAGCAAAACTTGGAGGTGTTCTTGGCTCGTGGAATACGATGTTCTGGGCACCAGATCTTGATAATCCGACGAACAAGCGATTTGTCGCTGACTTCAAGGCCAAGACAGGTCGATACCCAACGCATTACGCAGCACAATCCTACGACGCGATTATGTTGATCAAAAGTGGCGTCGATGCCGTTAACGGAGATACCAGCAACCAGGATGGTATTCGGGCTGCCATGTTAAAGGCAGACTTTCCAAGCGTGAGGGGTAAGTTCCGCTATGGTTCCAATCATTTCCCGATCCAGAACTTCTATCTGCGGACGGTTAAAGAGGATGCCAACGGGGATTGGTTCGTGTCGCATGTGTCGACAGTGCTGAGTGATCATCAGGATAGCTATCACGGCCAGTGCAAACTGTAATGGCACTCGTATTTGGCTGAATGATTCCGGCAGGCGAGTGGTGAGTCTCTGCCTGCCGGAATCAGCCCCACGAGGCTAATGTTGTTTTCCGCGGCCGTTTGACATCATCATGGATTGGACCCTGCTGATTGTTCAACTGTTGAACGGTCTGCAACTCGGAATTCTGCTGTTTCTGCTGGCTTCAGGGTTAACCCTGATTTTCGGCATCATGGATTTTGTCAATTTGGCGCATGGCTCGCTGTATATGGTTGGCGCATTTTTCTGCGCAACCCTCACCCAGTGGTTGGATTCATTTTGGTTGGGGCTACTGTTAGCGCTGCCAGCCACTGCTGTTGTGGGTGTTCTGGTTGAACTGATTGTCGTGCGGCACCTCTATGAGCGTGATCATCTCGATCATGTGTTGGCAACCTTTGGGTTAATTCTCGTTTTTGACACGTTGACACAGATGATATGGGGGCCTGATGGTCAGGTCATTCCATTGCCCGCATGGCTGGATGGCCAGGTTTCACTGGGCGATGCCATCGAAGTGCCAACTTATCGTGTGGCGATCATTCTGACTGGCCTCGCCGTTGCCTTCGGATTATTCATTCTGGTGACGCGGACTCGACTTGGCATGCAAATTCGTGCGGGGGCATCAAATCGCAAGATGGTCAGTGCCTTGGGTGTCAATATCGGATTGTTATTTTCAATTGTTTTTGTCATTGGTGCTGTGCTCGCCGGTTTAGCCGGGATGATGATTGCGCCGATTACCGAGGCATCAATCGGAATGGGCAATCAGATCATTATTGTGGCGTTTGTGGTGATCGTGATCGGCGGCATCGGTTCGATCAAGGGCGCGTTCATCGCGGCTATTCTGGTGGGATCGATCGACATCATGGGGCGATCGTATCTGGATGTCTTATTTAAAATGTTTATGTCAACACAAAATGCTGAAACGTCCGCTCCTGCAGTATCGGCAATGCTGATTTACATTCTGATGGCTGTGATTCTGGCAGTTCGCCCGTCAGGATTATTCGGGCCCCGCGGGCGCTGAGTTCGGTTCTTTTTAGCGATGAAAAGTCTTACGTTGCGCGGATGGGTGACCCTGATAGTGCTCGCGGCCCTGGCCCTATTACCGATCTTTGTCAGCATGACGGGGCGGGAGTTTTTTCTTGTCCTTGCAACTCGATTGGTGATTCTGGCGATTGCCGCGGTAAGTTTGAATTTAATTCTGGGCTATGGACGGATGATCAGTTTTGGGCACGCCGCGTACCTGGGTATAGGAGCCTACGCAGTGGGCATTCCTGCCTATTACGAGATTTATAACGGTTTCATACACATAGGAATAGCGATTGGTGTGTCGGCGGCCTTCGCCTTCCTGACAGGCCTGGTCTGTTTGAGAACTCGTGGTGTCAACTTCATCATGATCACCATGGCATTTTCAATGATGGTATTTTTCGCCTTTGTTTCAATAGAAGAATACGGCGGCGACGATGGCCTGGTCATTGAAGTGCGAAGCAAGTTTGGACAATGGGTCAATTTAGAAAATGACACGGTGTTGTACTACGTTTGCTTTGTGTCTCTGCTGGGTATCCTCTATTTAATCCGACGCATCGTACATTCGCGTTTCGGTATGGTGATTCAGGGCGCGCGCGGTAATGAGGGTCGAATGCAGTCTCTTGGTTTTGATACTTTCCGCTACAGACTGGTGTGTTACGTCATCGCAGGGGCGCTGTGCGGTTATGCAGGCGCTTTACTCGGTAACTTCACCAGTTTTATCAGTCCGGAAATGATGGATTGGACTCGATCAGGAGAGTTGATCTTTATGGTGGTGCTAGGTGGGACGAGCAGTCTCTTTGGCCCGGTGCTGGGTGCCGGTTTATTTATTCTCCTGGAGGAGATTCTTTCAGGATTCTGGTTGTACTGGCAATTGATATTTGGAATCTTTCTCATTTTGGTGGTCTTGTTTGCCAAGGGTGGCATCGATAGCTGGCTTGGCAGGCGCCCGGAGCGCTGATATGGGCGAGTCGGTGATTTTGGGTATTAAAGATTTGTACAAATCGTTTGGTGGCGTAGCGGCGACTAACGGATTGACCCTTGATGTGCTGGAACGAGAAGTCCATGCCGTGATCGGGCCCAACGGTGCGGGCAAGACTACGCTGGTGTCACAGTTAACTGGAGTGGTGTTACCGGATGCGGGGCAGATTGTTTTCCGCGGTCTGGATATTACCCGCATGCCGGCCTACCGGCGGCCACATCTTGGTATGGCACGATCTTTTCAGATCACCAGCATCATTCATGATATGACGGTGCTTGAAAATGTGGTGTTGGCGGTGCAGGCGAAGGCAGGGCACTCCTACCGGTTTTGGGAGTCGGCGATTGCTGACGTCCAGTTAACGGAGCCGGCCATGCGGGCACTGACTCAGGTGGGTCTTGAGGCTGAAGCAATGCAGATCGCAGGACCTTTGTCTCATGGAGAGCATCGGCAACTGGAGTTAGCGATGGTGTTGGCGACCGATCCGGAGCTGGTTTTTCTGGATGAGCCCACTGCGGGGATGGGGCGGGAAGATTCCACTCGTATGGTGTCCATGCTGGAATCATTGAAGGGCTCACGCACCATCATATTGGTTGAACATGATATGGATGCGGTGTTTGCACTCGCCGATAGAATCACTGTGATGGTTGAGGGTCGGGCCATCGCAACGGGTACACCGGATGTTATTCGCGCTGATCGATCGGTGCGCGAGGCTTATCTGGGCGAAGACATGAATACGGCGATCAAGTCGGCCAGCGAGACATGATGTTCGAATACGGGAAAATCTAAAAGTAAACGCATGCTAGAGGTCAACGATATCCAGGCGTTTTATGGTGCGAGCCAAGCCCTATTTGGTACTTGTTTTAAAGTTAAACCGGGCCAGGTTGTGACGCTGATGGGCCGAAATGGTATGGGTAAGACAACGTCTGTGCACTGCATTATGGGGATGCTGCCTGTTCGAGAAGGCGAGGTGAGGTGGGAGGGACAAAAGATCACTAACCTACCGAGTTATCGGGTGGCGCAAATGGGCATCGGGTTGGTCCCCGAAGGGCGACAGATTTTTCCGAATTTGACGGTGCTGGAAAATCTTGTTGCCACGGCTAAGTTAACGAATAACAAGGCCCGAAACTGGGGTCTTGATCGTGTGTTGGATATGTTTCCTGCATTGGCGGTGCGTTTAAAAGGACCGGGTAACTTGTTGTCAGGGGGCGAACAACAGATGTTGGCGATCGGGCGTGCGTTAATGACCAACCCCCGGTTGCTGATACTGGACGAAGCGACTGAAGGGCTCGCGCCATTGGTCCGGAGGGATATATGGACTTGTCTTGGTCAACTCAAAGCAGAGGGGTTATCTATACTGGTCATTGACAAGAATGTGCGAGATCTCGCTGCCATCGCCAATCATCATTTCATTATCGAGAAGGGGTGCATCGTCTGGCAGGGTGACTCGCGATCGCTTCTGGATGGCAGTGACGTAATGAGCCGCTATCTGGGTTTTTAAAGAAGTCGATTGTCTTCACAAGGCGGCTGCTGTTTCTACCACCAGGCTGAGTTTGGCACGTTGTTCACTGATGGTTAGCGGGTTACCGCCGATGGTGCTTGCGAATCCACACTGTGGGCTGATGCATATCGCGGCGGGGTCAATATGCAATGCCGCTTCATCGACACGACGCATTAATGTATCGGGGTTTTCCAGGATCGGGGTTTTGGTTGAGATCAGTCCCAGCACAACGCGTCGGCCCGTTGGCATAAACCGTAGAGGCGTGAAATCGCCTGCTCTGGGAGAATCAAATTCCAGAAAGTAAGCATCCACTGTCAGCCCGTTAAAGAGTAGGTCAGCAACCGCTTCGTATCCTCCCTGGGACAGAAAGTGTGCTTTATAGTTGCCTCGGCAAAAGTGCATTGCGACAGTGACACCTGGAGGGCGATCGCGAAGGCTGTCGTTGCACAAAGCGACGTAATCCTGAAGCAATTGGTCGGGATCGATATTTTTTGACGCCACCTCCGCACGAACTTCAGGGTCACACAACATGGCAAACGGGACGTCGTCCAACTGGATGTAGGTTGACCCCGCGGCTGCGAGTGCTGCAATTTCCTGTCGGTAGACAGCGGCAAGATCAGTGAAATAGCTTTTAGCATCGGGATACACAGCTTTATCAATGCCTTGATCCACTCGCCAGAAGTGCATGGATGGTGGTGAGGGCAGGGTGGTCTTGGGTGTTTGACTCGTTGATGCACGAACAAAGTCAAATTCATCGACTGCGATGGCTTGTTGCCGTCGCACAGGGCCGCTGACATGAGGTGCGGTGAATACCTGTTCATGGCCACATTCGTCACGAAACGTGAAAGCAGCATCTTTAATTTCCAAGCCGTCAACCCGTTCGACAAAGCTCGACCAATAGGAAGCGCGGCGGAATTCTCCATCAGTGATTGATTCGAGTCCCACCGCTTCTTGGAGGGCGATAGCCTCCCGAATGGCATCGTCTTGGGCTATAGCCAGTGAGACATCAGTTGCCTTGCCATTCCGATGGTCACGGTAGGCCTGCATTAAGGAGGGTGGCCGGAGCAGACTACCCACATGATCCGCACGAAACGGGGGGCCATTGTTAGTCACAGGTCGTGACCATTATGCGGGCACGGCTCAGTGTTGGATGCGAACAAATTCAAAATCTTCCGGCTTGTTATCGATCATGCGGGCTGGCGGAGAGATCCAGGACGCATAACTGCCAGGCGCTGTTACGGACCTCATCAGGGAAGCGATGTAGGCCTTATCTTCAACTGACGGCAAGTACTCTTGTATATTTTTCTGCCACTTGGCCTCGTTAATAATCATTCCTTGCGGCGTTGCATTGATGCTGGAAAACTCCCCAACATGTCGATTGAATGCAACGTGCGGCAGTTCGACACAAAACTCAATTCCTTCTTTAGCAATGAGTTGATTCCATCGTTCAACGCCTCGCGCGCAGTCGCGCACGTAATCATCTCGGAGTCTCATGTTGAGTGCGGGCAAAGCGGCTTCCTGAGTTTGTGTGATGATACCGTTGATCAAACGCATGACTGGGTAAGTCGCGTCGGTAAGGCAATGATCATCGTCAATATCGTTTTCCTGGTAACGTCCTTTAATGCCTGCATTGAAAAAATTAGCCGCATTGGTCGAGAGTTCTGATCCAAACAGATCAAGTGAAACGGAATAATGAAAATTGGCTTTCTTCTGAATGGTGGGCAGGTCAATAACTCCTAGAGAGCGAATTTTTTCAATTTCATTCGGATCTTCGATGCCTGCTTCTTTCATTGCGCTACAAGTTTTTTGGATGACGCGGGAAATACCGCTTATGCCAACAAACATGTGATGGGCTTCTTCCGTTAACATAAATCGAGTGGTGCGTGACAGAGGGTCGAATCCTGACTGTGCCAGGCTTTCAAGTTGCATCTTGCCATCACGATCGGTGAAAAAGGTAAACATAAAAAAAGATAACCAGTCCGGTGTTTCTTCGTTGAATGCACCCAGCAGTCGAGGTCTGTTTTCGTCCCCCGATCGGCGACTAAGTAGTTCTTGTGCTTCTTCGCGGCCATCGCGACCGAAATATTTGTGAAGCAGGTAGACCATGGCCCACAGGTGACGGGCTTCTTCAACATTTACCTGGAAAACATTGCGCATGTCGTAAAGTGATGGGGCCGTTTGACCAAGGCAACGTTGTTGCTCGACCGATGCTGGTTCGGTATCACCCTGTATGACGATGAGTCGGCGGAGCATGGCGCGGTATTCTCCGGGTATTTCCTGCCAAACAGGTTCCCCTTTATGCAAGCCAAATGGGATACGTCGATCCTCAATGGCTGGTGCTAGCAGGATGCCCCAACGATAGTCGGGCATTTTGACAAAACCGAATTTGGCCCAGCCTTCACGCTCGACGCTAATTGCAGTGCGCAAGTAAACGGATGCATCTTGAAAGCCTTCCGGTCCAGTCTGTTTCCACCAATTGAGGTAGTTGCTGTGCCACTGTTCGAGGCCGCGCAGCACTCGACGATCGGAAGCGAGACCAACATTATTGGGTATCAAGGTGTCATAGTTGACGTTGACCGAATCAGTCATTGATTATTCTCCGTTCGGGATAGAATCGATTACACCCGTTCCCGGTTGAACTCCCCTTTTTGGCCACTTCCATAGCGCTTCAGCGCCCCTTTCTGACCAACGGCGTTCGGCCGTTGGAAGATCCAGTTCTGCCATGCGCTCAAGCGAGAAAAAATCTTTGTTTCCATAGTCTCGGGCCCAGCAAAACGCAGGTTGGCCTCCATCCCGATCAAGGCGTCAGGTGAGAACGCGACGCGTTCCTCGAGAAAAATTCGTATTTCGTCATCCCAGTCAATTTCATCAAAGGCAAATGTTACTAATCCCATTGATTCGCATTCGTCACCCAGCAATGGAGCGTCAATCCTTATTTCGGCTTCTTTCAGCAATTCCGGTTGCCCCAGGAAACGGGTCTCCAGTCTGGTTAGACCGTTAGACATTGGATAAGCACCAAAATTGACGCTTGCAAGTAAAATACTGGCGGGTGGTATGTTGGTGCCTTCGGGCATTCCGCTCAACATGTAGCTCCGGTCACAGGCAAAAAGTATTTCAGCGAGGGTTCCGGCAAAGCAGCTGCCGGGTTCGATGACACTGACCATGGAACGGGAAGTTACATCGAGTCGTTTCAGCACACGCTTCCAGTACAGTCTGATTTCTCTGCAAAGCCAGTGATCAGAATGCTGTTCCAGAAACTGGTCATAGGAGAGGACTCTTGACAGGTCACCGTGACTGGCAAACTTAAGCACCCCTATCTCTGGTTCGTTAAAGCGCAGATACAGGATCGCATCGTCTAATTCTCGGGCAGTGCGCAATGGCCAGAACGCAGACCCGCTGTTGATCAGCTCGGCCAGATCGGTTGGTGGAGGGGATTGGGGGCCCGATATGGTTAGCGTGGCAACCCCTATGTCTCTCGAAATAGTTAGGTCGACCGCGCAATAGGCCAGATGATCAGGCGTAGACCGTCGTTTCAAGGGCTCCAGGACAATACCTTTTCCATCGCTTGGACGATCGGACGTCGCTGCTAGCTTTTGGGCACTTTTTTCCACGGCTGAATCGAAATCACTGGCCGAAACGATCTCATCTACCAACTGCCAATCGAGTGCCCGCTGGCCTTTGACGCCCTCTTCCAGTGTGCAAAATACATCGGCAAGATCGCGCCGGACGCGACGCTTGTCAGTGATCCGTGTTAGGCCGCCTGTCCCTGGGAGTACTGCCAGTAGCGGGACTTCTGGCAGTGCGACAGAGGATGCCCCGTCATCGGCCAGGATAATGTAATCCGTCGCGAGGGCCAATTCGTAGCCCCCCCCCGCGCAGGCCCCATTAACGGCACATAGATAACGTTGTCCAGAATGAGTGCTGGCGTCTTCGATACCGTTGCGCGTTTCGTTAGTGAATTTGCAGAAATTGACCTTGAGATGATGGCTGGCGCCGGCCAGCATTCGAATATTCGCACCGGCACAAAAGACGCGATCCAGATTAGAACGAATGACAACGGCACGAACTGCGGGATGCTCGAAACGCAAACGTTGGGTCGCGTCATAAAGCTCGATATCAACACCCAGATCATAAGTATTGAGTTTTAGCTGATAACCATCGAATAGGCCACCGTCTTCAGAGACATCAAGCCGCAATGTCGCGACGTCGCCATCAATTTCCAGCTGCCAGTGCCGGTAACTTTCGGGGTCGGTCTGGAAGTTAATTTGCATTGGCATCAAGTCAACGTGCGGGCGTCTGTAATATGACTGTATTATGAACCGATCAAGACCGTACTGCACCAGTTGTGAGGTGAAGAGCGGGTGTAGAAAGTTACGCTAGTCTATTCATCAGAGGGTGAATTGCACTGAGTGTCGTTGCCGGCTTTTCGCGGTGAGGCGCGTGTCCACAGTTGAGGATAATGAAGCGGGTCACGGAGGCCCGGCCATATGCCTCAAGTTCGTCAAGTTGTTCGAGGTTGCCGTATTCGTCATTTACCCCTTGTATGGCGAGCGCGGGTTAAGCGATATCGGACAAGTGTTTTCGAATGTCCCACTGTCCAAAATCCGGGTCTAGCCAGGCGTTACACCAACCCCAGAATGCACAGTCGATGTTTTCCTTGTGGTGCTTCTCAAGGCGCGGGCGCAAATCGCCATTAACGAATGCAACCCGGGCCCGCTCAATGGCTTCCAACCCGGCCGGTTCGATAAAGAAATGGGGGGCTATTAGGACTAGCCCCCGCAGGCGGTCATCGGAGTGAGCGCCTGCGTAGATAGCAGCAATGGAGGCCTCATCGCTGTGTCCGAGAAGGATGCCACTATCGAAACCCACTCGGTCGAGTACCGCGGGGAGCACCTCGAAGGCCTCGTCGTGCATATAAGTCCATGGGCGGAGTAGGTCGCACGGTGACGAAGACCCGTAGCCGCTGCGTGAATAGGTAATCACTCGCCAACCGGTTGCCTCGGCGAGGCGTTCGGGGAAGTCATTCCACAGCGAAACACAGCCGAGGCCTTCATGAAGCATCACGATAGTTTCTTTGTGTGACCTGATGTCACCTACTGCGCGATACTCAAGCTTTAGATTGCTGATTGTCAGAGTGTTGTTGTTGGGCATGATGGGCCTGATGTGGCGTTGCGCGGGTCAGATATGGCTAGGAGCAACAAAGCATTTGTTAGGCTGAGCACTTTAACGCGCTGAAACTTGTTGGCACTTTCTTGCATTTCTGGATATGAGGTCATGACTCAAGATCAACGAACACCGGTCATTCTCGAACAACACGGCGCAATTGCTGTGATTACGATTTCTAACCCGCCGCTCAATACGTTATCGCATTCGGTCAGACTTGGACTCGACCGTGCGTTAACTAAAGTCATGACCGATAGCGAGATCAAGGGCGCGGTTCTTTGCGGTGAAGGTCGCGCATTCTGTGCCGGAGCGGATGTTCGCGAATTCGATCAAGCACCCCAAGCCCCGAGTTTGTCAGACATTATTCGACTGATCGAGGCTTGCCCCAAACCAGTCGTGGCATTGATTCACGGAGTAGCTTTTGGCGGGGGTCTGGAGCTTGCGTTGGGATGCCATTACCGGCTCGCGAGCAGCGAGGCCCGGTTGGCTTTGCCCGAGGTAAAACTGGGATTGATTCCTGGTGCTGGCGGTACACAGCGGTTGCCCCGTCTGGTTGGAATCGACGTTGCGATTGATCTGGTGACTTCTGGTCGGCCGGTGGGGGCCGATGAAGCGGCTGCGCTTGGCTTGGTTGATGCGCTCATAGAAGGTGATGAGATTGAGTTTGCGGTTGACTTCGTAGATCGTGGGTCAACGCAGTTGCCGGTGCCGCTGAGTCAAAGAGCGTCGCCAGAAGGTCCACCAACGTCAGTTTTTGTCGAGAAGCGGGCCCGCGTCGTTCGGCGGGCCAGGGGACAGGAAAGTCCATTGAAGGCACTTGAATCGATTGAATTTGGTTTGAGCGTTCCCTTCGAAGAAGGCCTTCGGAACGAACGTGCAGTATTCCAGGCATTGCGGAAATCCCCTCAGTCACGGGCCCTTCGACACGCGTTTTTCGCCGAACGAGCGGTGGCCAAAATTCCGGGACTGGAAAACACGCATCCTCGCGATATTCAGCATCTCGGCATTGTGGGCGGTGGCACCATGGGCATCGGGATCGCGGTTTGCGCGCTCAAGGCGGGGTTCAATGTGGTGCTCTTGGAGCGCACTCTGGCAGAAAGTGCTCGCGCAAGAGAGGGGATCGAAGCTAGCCTGCAGGAATTTGTTGAGCGCGCTCGAATGACTTCTTCGGACCACACTGCGGCGTGTCAACGCTTGGTGACCGATACGGACTACGGCTGTTTGTCTACTGCCGAGCTTATTATTGAAGCCGTGTTTGAAGACATGGAGACAAAAAAAGATGTTTTCCGGCAACTCGATGAGCACGCTCCGAAAGGGACTATCCTGGCAACCAACACCTCTTATCTGAATACCGATGAGATCGCAGCCGTTACCGACCGACCAGAAGATGTTATTGGCTTGCACTTTTTCTCGCCCGCGCAGTTGATGCGCTTGCTTGAAGTGGTTAAAGGCGAGAAAACGGATTCCCACGTTGTAGCGACCTGCCTTGCCTTCGCGCGCCGGTTAGACAAGGTCGGCGTGCTGGCTGGTGTCTGTGACGGATTTATTGGCAATCGAATACTGTTTCATTACCGTAAGCAGGTCGATTACATGCTTGAAGACGGCGCGATGCCATGGGAGATAGACCAGGCGATGGAATTATTTGGTATGGCGATGGGCCCCTTTCGAGTCATGGACCAAGCAGGGTTGGATATTGGATGGGCGAACCGGCAGCGGTTGGCACCCACGCGCGCTCGGCGAGAGCGCTACGTGGAAATCGCAGATCGGCTGTGTGAACGCGGCTGGTTTGGTCGCAAGAGCGGTCGGGGTTGGTATGTGTACCAGGCCGATGGAACTGTTTTACCGAATTCAGAGGTAGAGCAGGTGATTCATACTGAGTCAGCGCGGCATGGTATCCAGCGACGTTTTTTTTCTGTGGAAGAAATACAGAATCGGGTCATGCTGGCTATGATTAACGAAGCGGCGCGGGTGCTAGAGGACGGCATTGCGCTGAGACCGTTGGATATCGATATGGTGAAGATTTTCGGCTACGGGTTTCCCCGATGGAGAGGAGGCCCAATGCATTTTGCGGACCAAACGGGGTTAGACGAGATCCTGAAGTGGCTAAAGGATTACGCGATGACAGACGATTTCTTCTGGAGGCCGTCATCCTTGCTAGAGCAACTGGTGCGTGAGGGTCGTACTTTCTCTGATCTCAACTAGCACCGGCAAGGCAACGCATTCTTTGACCGTATTGACGAGTGCCTCCGTTTCTAATGCGGTCAGAGATCAAAGAACACGGTTTCGTTTTTTCCCTGTAGCACCATATCAAATCGGTAAACACATGGATCTTGTGTGGTTTCCTGGCGGCGGGCGATGAGGGTTTGTCGGCGCGGAGCTGGCACACAGTGCTGCAGCACAGGGTCGAGGGCATTCGCTTCCACCTCGTCGTCAAAATAGATGCGACTATGCAAGTGAATATTCAGCCCGCGCGCGAACAAAGCAAGATTGATGTGGGGTGCCATGGGCTGTTGGCTAAGATCCGTTACTGCTCCAGGCTTAATTGACTCTAACGTCCATGTCCCCGTGTCAGGGTTAGTCACGGAACGACCAAATCCGCTCAGGCCAACGTCCGCGGATTCGGCCTGAGGATCCGCAGGGTGTGCATAGCGGCCATGTCCATCTGCTTGCCAGAATTCAAGCAAGGCGTCTCGGACCGTTTCGCCATTGCCGTCGATGATCTGACCTTCGACTCGAATACGTTGTCCGTATGCATGTGTGGTGGCCAACTGGTTACCATAGGTGCGAGAACGCGCCACGATACCGGAGACTGCGGGATAGAGCCCAATGTGCACAAAGGGTCCGACGGTTTGAGATGATGTTTCATGGTGTAGCGGATCTTTTGACATAATTTACAACCCGTCCGGTCGATTTTCGAAATGCGTCTGTTTCGGACCGCGCAATACCAGATCAAAGCGGTAGGCGAGACAGTCAAAGGGTCGCGATCGCTCCATATCGAACGCTGCAACGAGTCGAGATTGGGCACTGCGATCGGGAATCGAACCGAGCATCGGGCAGTCCCGGATCAGAGGGTCCCCTTCGAAATACATCTGTGTTACCAGGCGAGTCGCGAAGGCAGGCCCAAAGATTGAAAAATGCACATGGGAAGGGCGCCAGGTATTGGCACCGTTGGCAAAAGGGTAAGGCCCCGGACGGATAGTCAGAAACTCGTAATTGCCTGATTCATCGGTGAGGCAACAGCCATAGCCGCTGAAATTGGGGTCGAGTGGCGCCTGGTAGTTATCGCTCACGTGTTGGTAACGCCCAGCGGCATTGGCTTGCCAGATCTCTATCCTCGTGGCGCAAAGGGGTGTGCCATCTTGATCTATTACGCGGCCCGTAAGCAAAGTTCGTTCGCCCAACGGGTCGCGATCGATTCGGGCATTTTGCAGCAAATCGCGATCAATTAGATGGATATCCTGTGGAGAAAAAGTTGGCCCAGTAATCTCCGACAAAGTGGGTGAGAGTGGAATCAAGGATTGAGTGGGTGCGCGGTTCAGAGTCGATTTATATTCTGGCCACAGCAGTCTGGGTTGCACAGAGCGGTCTCGGCGACGAAATCCACTTTCCAGAAAAGGCGTCTCAGGTTGTGTTGGCATGGCTTGTTGTCTGGGTCGTCCGCATAGGAATCGAGTTAGCCGATTATGCGTAAGGGACCGGCACTGATACAAATATTTGGGTCACAAATGGTGGTCGCGCTTCGAAACGGAAACTACAGGCATATCTGGCACCCACAGATAGCCGTCTGAGTCAACGAGATAGGTTTCACGCAGTCCATGGGCTTTGTCGGTCGGAGTTTGTATCACCTCGTAGCCCAATGCCTGGGCACGTCGTGCGGCGGCATCGGGGTCACAGCCATGTAAACGCAGTTCTAGGGCGCCCCCTCGTTGCGGAAATGCCTGAAGCCGCTTTCGCGCGGGGTGTTCGTCGTAGGTGTGATCGGCGTGCAGTATCCACTCGGCATCATAACCACGGACAACAGCAAAGTCCGGGTCGCTATAGATCGCTTTAACCAGGAGAACCCGCTCATGAAAATCAAGAGCTGCGTCGATCTGGTGGACGAGCAGGTTGACGGTCAGGCCGCTAAGGGAGCGTGCGTAGGTGCCTGCTGCCATCCACGGTTCTCCCTGACGACGCTTCATGATGGTTTTTCGCGTGGCAAAGAATCGCGTAACGCAACGATCTGATTAAGAACGAGTTGATCTTGTTGAGTATCCGGATCAACACAGAAATAGCCGATCCGTTCCAGTTGAACACGCGTGCCGACAGAGGCGTGTTGTAGGCTGGATTCTAGTTGTGCGTTCTGGATCACTGTGCGTGATGTCGCATTCAATTGATCTGTTAGTTCAACATTGGGGTCTTCCAAGGGGCTGGATGAACAAAACAGCGGCTCGTAGAGCCTGGCCTGTGCCGGTAGCGCGTGTGCCGCCGATACCCAATGGAGTGTTCCTTTGACCTTGCGCTTATCTGGTGTGCCGCCGCCACGGCTGTCAGGGTCGTAGGTGCAATGGATGGTTGAGATATCACCGTTGGAGTCGCGGTCGACTCCAACACAGGTCACATAGTAGGCATATCGTAGTCGAACTTCGCGGCCTGGCGATAGTCGAAAGAAACGCCGCGGTGGGTCCTCGAGAAAGTCGGCCTCGTCTATATATATCTCGCGTCCGAACATCACTTTTCGGCTTCCAGCAGACGGGTCACTTGGGTGGTTGGGAATATCAAATGCCTCGAAAACTCCGTCGGGATAGTTGTCGATGATTAATTTTATTGGCCGTAGGACACCGAGTGCACGCGGTGTTGTTGGTTCCAGCGATTCCCGAACGCATTGTTCAAGGACGCTCATCTCTATGCGCTGGTTCTTTTTCGTTACACCGATTCGATTGCAGAAATCCCGAATGGCGGCGGGGGGGTAGCCGCGCCTGCGCATTCCCGCCAGTGTCGGCATTCGGGGATCATCCCAACCGTCAACAGCACCGGCGTTTACCAGTTGAGTCAGTATGCGTTTGCTCATGACCGTGTAGTCCAACTCAAGACGTGAGAACTCTATTTGTTGAGGGTGGCAGGGTGCAGTGGTGTGATCCAATACCCAGTCGTACAGAGGGCGATGATCTTCAAACTCCAGTGTGCACAATGAATGGGTTATACCCTCAAGCGCGTCGGATAGTGCGTGCGTGTAATCGTACATCGGGTAGATACACCACTCACTGTCGGTTCGTTGGTGAGGCTGATGACGGATGCGATACAACGTCGGATCGCGCAGGTTCATGTTGGGTGAGGACATATCAATTTTTGCCCGCAAAACATGCGCACCATCAGGGAACTCTCCCGAGCGCATTCGGGCAAAGAGATCAAGATTTTCAGTAACGGAACGATCCCGATAGGGGCTGTTACTACCAGGTTGAGTGAGTGAGCCACGGGAAATGCGCATTTCCTCACTGTTGAGAGCACACACGTAAGCTTTTCTGTTTCGAATCAGCTCTACTGCCCACGCGTAAAGTGATTCGAAGTAATCCGAGGCATGTGTCAATCTGTTGTCCCAGTCAAATCCCAACCAGCGCACATCGGTCATGATGGCGGTGACGTACTCAGCACTTTCTTTGAGGGGATTTGTATCGTCAAAGCGCATGAAGCACTGGCCCCCATAAACTTCCGCCATTCCAAAGTTTAGGCAAATAGATTTTGCATGGCCAATGTGAAGGTGCCCGTTAGGTTCGGGCGGAAAGCGTGTGGTGACCTTTAACCCAGGATTTTCTTCTAGGGCAGCTTCGATAATCTGGTCAATAAAGTGGCTCATGAGTTACCGTTCTTGGTCTGGGGGGTGTCAGTGGCGTTGGCACCTGCAAGTGATCGTCAGTTTAGTGCAAAGGACGCTGGCCTCGGGAAAATCCGGCCGGGGATGGAAGAAACAACCGTACGACGACCGTTTTACCAGTTGGTAGGGCTGGAAAGTGCTGAGGGTTGGGAAGAAAAGTAGGCCGCCAAGTCTCGCATGTCGCTGGGAGACAGTCCGGTTGCCATGCCTTTCATGATGGGGTTATTTCTCGCCCCAGATTTATAATCCGCCAGTGCGCGAATCAAGTACTCTGGGTATTGCCCGGCGAGAATGGGGAACTGAGGATTGGTGCTGTTGCCGTCAGCACCATGACAACTCGCACACAGCCCTGACTTTTCTTTCCCGACGTTAGGGTCACCACCTGCGACAACGGGCGAGGTGATGACGGATAACGCGAGTGTGAGTGGTAATGCGAAATAAATCGTTCTAATCATGACAGCTGGGACTCCTGTTGGGTCAGGCCGTAATCGTTATGTCGTGTAGGCGTGTTGGTACAAGACTAGTGCTTACCCAGAGTCGTGAAGTAAGCCGCAATGTTTTCCATGTCAGCGTCGCTTAGAGTCGCGGCCTGCGCCTGCATTGTAGGGTGGGAACGGCTCTTGTCCCGGTAGGCTTTAAGGGCAGTCACGATATAAGCTGCGTGTTGGCCCCCGAGTTTGGGAACACGATACGCGGGGTAAGCATTGCGCATGCCTGGGGCACCGTGACAGCCCATACACGTGTACGCCTTTTCTTGACCGGCCAGGGGATCCCCGTCGGCTCTCGTCAGGCCACTGATCATGATAGCCATCACGCCGAGTGCCGTCAGCCATTTGTGTCTCATTCGCTCGAAGCTCCCGTCTCCTGATTACAGGGGCCGAACTTTAGGCAAGAGCTCTCATCGATGCAACTGTGGCGCCAGCGGCGATGGGTCTCTTTCGCCTATCTCAGGTCCTGATCGGCATATATGTCGACGGTTGTCCGGTCTTGGGACTGCAGTCGTTGTGGCCTTCACAGATCTACCGCTCATTAGCTGTTGTCGTTGCCTGCGGGACAGGGGATCGGGAATCTATCGATCGGCCAGTCTTGATTCAAGATCGTTTTCGTGCTACCCCTAATCCAATCGATAATAAGAAATTCACGCATGTTTGGCATGTCTAGCGGTCAATTAGCTGATGTTGGTGTACCGCGAGGTATGGCAAGAACGGGTTACCACAGAGTTGCATGGAGGAGGCGAGATGACAGAATACACAACGACTGATATCAGGAACGTAGCCCTCGTCGGTCACGCGGGCTCGGGAAAGACGTCTTTAGCTGAAGTGCTGCTTCATAAGGCCGGTGCAATCACTTCAGTCGGTCGGGTTGATAAAGGCAGTACGACCAATGACTTTGATGTTTTGGAAAAAAAGCACCAGCACTCACTGGAAGTGTCAATAGCGGCTTTTCACCACGATAAGCGGCAGATCAATTTGATTGATACACCGGGCGCCCCAGATTTTATCGGCGTAACCCTCGGTGTTTTGTCGGCGGTCGAAACAGTGGTAGTGGTCGTCAATGCGGCCAGCGGCGTTGAAGGCACAACCCGGCGCATGATGGAGTGGGCGAAAAACGCGAACCGCTGTCGTATGGTGGTAGTGAACAAGATCGATGTTCCCGGAACCGATGTGGCGGCTGTTTACGATGAGATTCGTGATGCTTTCGGTCGAGAGTGTCTGGCCGTCAACCTGCCCGCGAGTGGTGCTACTACTGTGGTCGATTGTTTTTTTGATCCTGTCGGTGATGCTGATTTTTCATCGGTGGAGGAGGCACATACGGCGATTGTCGATCAAGTGGTAGAGGTTGATGAGGAGTTAATGACCGTCTACCTGGACCAGGGCGAAGTGTCGCCAGATCAATTGCATGACCCATTCGAGCAAGCAATGCGTGAGGGGCATTTGGTGCCGGTGTGTTTTTTATCGTCTGAGACTGGTGCCGGCGTTGCCGAACTACTTGATGTGATCACTCGCTTGATGCCCAATCCTAAAGAAGGTAACCCCCTGAAGTTCGTCAACGGTGCGGAGGATGGGGTCGCGTTAGCGGTAACTGCTGACCCTGAGAAAGCTCTATTGGGACACGTATTCAAGATTGCCTTTGACCCATTTGTCGGTCGCCAGGTCTATTTCCGAGTGCATCAAGGAACAGTCAAAAAGGACGAACCATTGTTTGTTGACGATGCGCGTAAGGCCGTCAAGGCGGCAAATATGGCCAGCCCGCTCGGCAAGGAGCCGCGGGAGCGCGCATTCGCGATTGCTGGGGACATCATGATGTTGGCCAAAGTCGATGGTATTCACCTTAATTCGATGTTGCAATCAACTCAGAACGATGCGCCGCCGCGGCTCGAACAGCAGTCCTTGCCGATGCCTATGGTTGGTCTATCGGTGAAGCCAAAGAATCGTGGCGATGAGCAGAAGATAGCCGAAGCACTAGGCAAGTTAATCGAATCGGACCCCTGTCTTCGCATTGAGCGTAATGCCTCTGCTAATGAAACTGTTCTCCGTGGCATGGGAGCCCTTCATCTTCGTATCGCGTTTGAAAGAATGAAAGAGCAGTATGGTATTGAAGTTGAGACTGCTGTTCCCACTATCCCATACCGGGAGACCATCTCTCGCAAGTCGGAGGGGCATTGTCGGCACAAGAAGCAGACCGGTGGTGCGGGTCAATTTGGTGAGGTATATCTTCGTGTCGAACCCATGCCACGTGGGGAGGGGTTTGAATTTGTCAACGGGATAGTGGGTGGTGTGATTCCCTCACAGTTTATTCCGGCGGTAGAGAAAGGCGTGCGACAGGTTCTGGAAGGTGGCGCTTTTGCCGGGTTTCCAATACAGGATGTTCGCGTCACGGTCTATGACGGGAAATATCATGCGGTTGATTCAAAAGAGATCGCATTCGTGTCTGCAGGGCGCAAGGCTTTCCTCGATGCGATAGCCAAGGCCAATCCTGTTGTGCTTGAGCCTATAGTAGATGTTGAAATCACGGCGCCGAGCGACAGCATGGGCGATGTGGCAGGTGACCTTTCTTCGCGACGTGGCCGAGTCTCCAATACGGACTCGCTTGCCGCAGGTGTCGTCGCGATTTCTGGTCAGGCCCCACTGGCCGAAATGGAAGACTATCAGTCAAAACTGAAATCGATGACCGGTGGAGAAGGTGATTTTTCGATGCACTTCAATGCCTACGAGCCTGCCCCGTTGGATGTGCAGAAGCGACTCAGGAACGCATTTCAACGGCCTGAAGAAGAGTAGGTCTTTCCGGCAACGGGATAAAACGTCGTCTTTACGGGAGGTTACTCGAATTCGAGTAGTATACTCGCGCGCCTTTTTTGCGCAATTCGTTGTGGTGACAAAAGGATGACTCGATGACGCAACCAAATACGCTTGATCTTAGAATTGCTGAGATACGGGATGTGTCCTGTGCTGCAGTGGTATGTGAAGAGCATCCGGTTTCCGCAGGGGCCGCGGAGTTGATTAGGTCAACCCGCGAGGCCGTGCATCATATGCTTGAGGGCAAAGATGATCGACTACTGGTCGTTATGGGACCGTGTTCGATTCATGATGTGGATTCTGCCCGTGAGTATGCAGATCGTCTGCTGACGCTTCGTCAGCGTTACAGCGAAGATCTTGTATTGGTAATGCGGGTTTATTTTGAAAAGCCACGCACAACGGTCGGGTGGAAGGGATTAATCAATGACCCAGACCTGGATGGGACGTTCCGGATAGAAAAAGGACTGCGTCTCGCGCGGGAACTTCTGTCGGACTTGAATGGAAACGGTGTGCCGGCAGGCACTGAGTATCTTGATTTGCTAACCCCTCAATACACTGCTGATCTTGTTAGTTGGGGGGCAATTGGTGCACGCACGACAGAAAGTCAGCTTCACCGAGAATTGGCGTCTGGTCTGTCTTGCCCAGTTGGTTTCAAGAATGGAACTGATGGCAATCTAAAAATTGCGGTTGATGCGATTTCTGCTGCAAATCATTCACATAATTTCCTCTCGCTCACCCATGCGGGACAGTCGGCTATCTTTACTACCAGCGGAAATCGGGATTGCCATCTGATTCTGCGCGGTGGCAGAGAACCAAACTACGATAGTGAAAATGTAGAGGTAGCGGCGAATCTGCTGCAACGTGCGGGATTGCCGCCGCGGCTGATGATCGACTTCAGCCATGCCAACAGTCTCAAGCAACATGAACGACAGCTGCTGGTTACTCAGGATGTAGCAGGGCAGGTTGCAGCGGGGGATACCCGAATTATGGGGGCCATGGTAGAGAGTCACATCGAGGCTGGCAGGCAGGATATTGTCCCTGGCCAAGAGCTGCAATACGGCGTCAGCATTACGGACGCCTGCATTGGGTGGGAGGACAGTGTGACTGTGGTCGAACAATTGGCCGAGGCGGTCCGGTTGCGTCGCACCGTCGATGGCTCTAGCACCAAGGTCGGATGACTAAGACCGGTCGGCCAGCGGGCCGACTGATAGGGGCGCGTATGAGTCGCTTGAGCTGGCTTTGATTAAGCCCTATCAGTCAGACCAACTGCAGCCACGTTACGTTGATGATGAGGCGAAGCGGGCACAGCTTCAGGTTGAAATACGCAAGTACGCTGCTCTGACCATCAGCTCGGGGGCCGCTGCCAACGCGGTCATGTTGGGAGCGGGATATTTCACACCGCTAACCGGGTTTATGTCGAAAGCCGATGCGTTATCCGTTGCGGTGTCTCTGCAGACCACCGAGGGACTTTTCTGGCCGGTGCCGATTCTGAATCTGGTTAGAGAAAATTCACTTGAGCAGATCGGTCGGAGCGTCGCCCTGTGCGACCCCAATCTTGAAGGACACCCGGTATTAGCGATACAAGAGGTTGATCAGGTTGAGGAATTAAGTGATGCTGAAATGGGTCACATCGCTTCCCGCACATTTGGCACGGCCGATCCCCAGCACCCGGGGGTGGCTGCACTTCTTACACAGGGTCGTTACCTATTATCGGGACCGATTCGAGTGTTGAATTACAGTTACTTTGAGCAAGAATTTTCTGATACGTTCCGTACAGCGGGGCAGATACGAAGTGAGATCAAACAGCGTGGCTGGAAACGGGTGGTGGCGTTTCAGACCCGCAATCCCATGCATCGCGCGCACGAAGAATTATGTAAGATGGCAGCCGATGCTGTAGCAGCGGACGGTATTTTGATTCATATGCTGCTTGGGAAGCTTAAGTCCGGTGATATTCCCGCAAAGGTTCGCGACGCTGCGATTCGTAAGATGGTCGAGGTTTACTTTGAACCAAACACGGTGATGATTGCGGGATATGGATTCGACATGCTGTACGCGGGGCCTCGCGAAGCGTTGTTGCACGCGATCTTTCGTCAGAATGCTGGGTGTTCTCATTTCATTGTTGGACGGGACCATGCGGGGGTTGGCGATTACTACGGCGCGTTTGATGCCCAATCAATATTTGATGATGCCGTGCCGCTCGATACGTTTGATATTGAAATTTTCCGGGCGGATCATACGGCCTACTCTAAGAAACTCAAGCGGGTAGTTATGATGCGTGATGTAGAAGATCATGCCGCGGAGGATTTCATTTTGTTGTCGGGAACGCGGGTTCGGGAAATACTGGCGGCAGGAGAGTCATTGCCACCAGAGTTTGCTCGACCCGAGGTCGCAGCCATCTTACAACGGTACTTTACTGAATCGAATTAACAGGGATACTGTCCGAGCCAGGACTATTCTGGGGCAATCTCGACTTCACAGGCCATCGATCTGGTCTGCGGGAATGCTTTCTGTTTCGAGCATGATCGGAATGTCGTCTTCAACACGGTAAATGCGGGTCCCGTTAGTGGTGATCAAACCCTCACTTAAACCGGTGTCGACCACTGTGCCGTCGAATGTGCTCACTTGACCATCCGCGATGGCTGCATTCACACGCTCCAATTGGTCAGGTGACAGCGGGGTGACAGGGTGTTTGGTCACCGGGCAGCACAGTATCTCCAGTAGTTTGCGGTCAATTGGCATAGGTGTTGAGCCACACAGTGTTAAACGCCGCCTGTAGTTGGAGCTCAGTATACTGTGGGTGGGCGAGGTAAGCACCTTGACTACAGACACATTGCCTCGTTGATTGGTTATCAATTGACGAGCACCACTTTAATGTCATCGAATTCAAAAACTGCTGTTACCGCGGCCATTATCGGCAATGCCGGCCTGACAGTGCTCAAGTTCGGTGCTGCCGTAGTTAGCCATTCCCCCTCGATGATGAACGAGGCGATCCACAGTTTGATGGATACGGCCAATCAGTTATTTTTGTTGCTCGGGCTTCGCGCTGCAGCGCGCGGTGCTGACCAGTTATATGCTTTCGGTCATGGGCAGAAAAATATTTGTGGAATCTATGGAGCGCGATCGGATTGTTCTCGATTGGCTGCGGTCTTGGATTGGCGCACGCGTGGCATAGTTGGACAAGCCTGGCGAACGCAGGTCAGATAAGTGGGTTTGGTAATGGAACCACATTGCTGGTTGATCCGGTGTGGATTTCGGGAGTCGTTTTGTTCATTGCATTGGTGGTGGAAGGCTATGTGTTGCGGATCGCCTGGTTGGAATATGTCTCACGGCTGGATTCACAATTGAGTGTGCGACCGTTTCGTCATCTGATGCAATGCAAGGATCCCACGTTGCTTGCGGTATTGCTGGAAGACGCGATTGCTGTTACAGGGGTTGTTTTCGCTGCGACCGGTATCATGCTCGCGCGGACATTGGATAATCCACTATGGG
>Ga0066376_10000181_pt1 | contig 55565 bp, 55 predicted proteins | sample Knorr_S15_td_Bot_FD_77009 | JGI IMG/M metagenome (GOLD analysis project Ga0066376, IMG submission 77009) | Marine microbial communities from Southern Atlantic Ocean transect - Knorr_S15_td_Bottom_ad_5009_LV_A | ecosystem: Environmental > Aquatic > Marine > Oceanic | place: Southern Atlantic...
ACTACCTCGGCTAGCAATCCAACTAACAAACCGGTCGCCGTATATCGCCGTCGAATTCTACTCCGGCACCTGTAGCTTCGTGGCGGCTTCGTGTTTGCCCGTGGCCTCCCGCTCGATCTTGTCCAACTCGGCGGGGATGGTCGTCACATAGAGAAGCCCGAAACGCCGAACCCCGCGTCGGACGCGGGGCATCTGCGGGCGTCTGTTTACCCCAAACGCCCCTGGCCTCTACCCGAACGGATGCTCCAAGCCGCGACGGCCAGGAGAAGCGCCGCGAGAAGTGCGGCACCCCGCGGCGACGCCACTGGGACCGCATGAGGACCATACTCCGCGTTGTGGGCGTCCATGATCGACTGGGCGATCGCCTTCAGGTCGGTCGTCCACGGCGGATTGTAGCCGTAGGTGAGCAGGTCGATGTCGTAGATCCGGTTCAGCCACACCAGTTCGCCGAGGTCCTTCAGGATGTGGCCCGCGTGCCCGAGGGTGTCGGTGTGGAGGGACGTGGCGGCCGGACCCTGGACGGCGGTGATGCCCGGTAGGTTGCCTGCGTCGAAAAGCAGCCGAAGTTCCGGCCCGCTCTGGCCATAAGGGTTACAGAAGATGTCGACGTTCGGGTAGAGCGCCCGCATGGTGTCGACGAAGTCGTGCCACGGCCCGGCATGGGTCGCGTGCCATGCGCTCGCGTAGGCCGACGCGGTGTAGCTCGCGGGCTGCCCCAGCCAGGGGAGCGCGAGCATGAATCGCGTGTTCGGGTTCTGCGCCAGCGCATAGTCGAACCAATTGATGTAGCCCGTCAGTGCGGGGTAGTCCGAATGGCCGGTCATCCCGAAGACCTCGACATCGCCCGCATCCAGGTAGCCCTGGATCTCTGCACGGGTGACGGGATCGTTCCACAGTGCTTCGGGTGCGCCATTGGCGCCGCCCCGGAAGACCACGTTCTGCGTATGGCCGACGATCCCCGCCTGCGTGGCGTGGAACGGCATCTCGTCGGCGAAGGGCCGGAAGAAGCTGTGGCCGATGAAGACCGCCTTGATGCCCGGAGGCTGGGCGTGGGCCGAGGACCCGGCCGACGTGAGGAGGGATGCGGCGATCAGCAGGGCGGTCGCAAGATTCGTTCGGGTCAGGGATCGGCGTGGAAAGATGGGGGCTCCTCTGGGTGTCTGGTGTGCATAGGAAGAACAACCGCCGGATTCGCTAGGCGAGAGAGTAGGAGATTCGCCCAATCGCCTCCGTTCGGCGTGAGAGACTCGGCGGGTTGGGGATGAGGCGGCGACGCGACGCGCCCTAGCTCGGAGTCAACTCCGGCGCCGCATCGGTCCCGCACTTGTCCCGCGGTTCCGATACGGGTTTCCAAGTCGTTGATTGGAAACGGAAAAATGGTGGAGGCGGCGGGAATCGAACCCGCGTCCGCATGGGTTCCAGCAAACGCATCTACGTGTGTAGGCCTCGCTCAATCTCGGCGCACCCAGTCACAAGGCCGGGAGAAAGTGCGCCCAGACAGACATTTGTCTCGTCCCCGGATGCGGCCTGTCAGCGGCCGGGGACCAGCCTTCAAATGACTCCCGCGACCCGCTAGAAGACGTCACGGACGAGAGCCGCTGTCCTAGGGTTTAGCTAGGCAGCGAGTGCGTAGTTATCGTCGGCAATTATAAGTTACCAACTGTGCCAGCAGTTTTACGAGGTGGCTGACAGCCTCGACACGCAGCGCTCACCTTCAACCACCCGTCGAAGCCAAGTCGCCCCCAAGTCGGAAAGTCTAGGCCGCCTCCGTCACCCCGCAAGCGGCAGCGCCAGTTCCTCGAACTCGGCGCATTCGACGGCCGCCGCGCGCAGTTCGAGCGTCCCATCGGCGCACGCAGGCGCGCGGTCCAGGAGCAGCGCGGTCACCAGGTTGCCCCGCCCGGCGGCGCTCTCGATACGCAACTCGCCTCCGTGATCGTCGACGATGCGGCAGGCCGTCCGCAGGCCGTTCTCCGGGTCGCCCGGACGCTGTGAAACTTCGCCCAGAAAGGGGTCGAAGGCGGTGTCCGCATCCTCGAGCCCGCAGCCGTCGTCGCGCACGGTGAGTTCGACGCCGCCCACTACCGGCGCCAGCGAGAGGGTCGCGTGGACGCGGCCGTCCCCGTCCGCGTACTCGATGGCACCCGCGCCGGCGTTGCGCAGCAGCGCCACGACCAGCATCTCCATCTGCAGGGCGTCACAAGTCAATTCGACCGGCTCGTCGGGAAGCTCGAAGCGGACTTCCAGCGCATCGGGAATGCGGGCGCGATGTTCGTCGACCGCCGTACGCACGAGCCTGCGGAGGTCGCAATCCTGGTGGCGCAGGGTCCGGGGGCCGCCTGCGGGCGCGCGCGACTCGGGCGAAATTGCCTCGAGGCGAGCGAGTCGATCCATCTTCTCGGCCAGCGTGCGATCGAGGTGGTCGGCCACGGCGAGCACGCCCCGCTGTGATGCGCCGAGTGCCGCGAGCATGCGTGAAAGGTCGACGCTGCGACCGGCGACGGCAAAGAGTGTCATCCCCAGGACCGTCGCAAGAGCCGTCACGCCCGGCCCTGCTCCGGCGGCGAACGCGGCGCAAGCACCGAGACTCATTCCGAGGAGCGCGCCCAACGCCAGGCCGGAGCGCGGCGTGGCGTGGTAGCGCACTTCGTAGACACAGCAGGAGTCGCCGCGCGCGGCGCAGGTCGTTTCTTCTACTTCGGCGGGCAGCAGGCCAAAGCGCGTGGGAACGGCTTCGAGCATGCCCGCACGCAAGGCGCAAAAGTGTTCATCCGCGCGGGCGTCGATGCCGCCGTCGTAGAGAATGCGCGCGCTGCCACAGTCGTTGCGCATTACGAAGTAGCGGCCTTCGGGCCGCTCGCGCGCGAGCAACTGGTCGCAGCGCCCGTAGGTGTTCTTGGGGGTGGCAACGCCGCCGAAGCGCATCCAGAAACCGACTTCGGCCGATTGGAGGATCCGACAGCCGACACGTCGTGAAAGGGTTCCATCGCTCGTCGAAAGCACGGCCACCAACGCCTCTTCGGGCAGCCAGGCGGCCTCGGTGTCGTCACACACGCGGACGAGCGCGGCGGCGGCATCGAGCGCGGCGCTCGGATCCCCATCACCGGCGAGCTCGGCCAGAAGTGCCGCTGCAATCGCGCGGTTCGAGGTGGGCGTGGTCGTCGTGGCGGCGGATCCCGGGACCGGGTTCAGGCGCTGCATGGGGTCCCTATCGGCAACGCAGCCGCAGAAGTGGAGCCGAAGGCGACCTGGGCCAAAGAAACCGACCCCGAACGCCCAAGCCCCCGGCCTGGGGGCCTTTCGCCGCGCCGACGCAGGCTGGGGTCAGCGGATCGCCCCCGCCCGTTTGAGTTCGGCGATGCGCTCCCAGTCGAGACCGAGTTCGAGCAGGATTTCCTCGGTGTGTTGGGCGTGTTCGGGCCCCTTCGTGGGCTCGGGAACATCGCCGTCAAAAACCACCGGCGAGTTCACGATGCGGAAACTCTCGCCGCCCCCCGCGTCGACGTCGGCGATCTGGCCATTGGCGAGCAACTGCGGGTCGGTCGCCAGGTGGTCGAGGGTCTGGAACGGTCCCCATTGCCCCTTCATCGTGGCCAGTCGCTCGCGCCACTCTTCGAGGGTGCCCTCGGCAATCGCCTCGCGCAGCGCCGCCGACGCGGCCTCTCCGTTTTCACCGTAGGCCTCGGCGCTGGCGAAGCGCGGGTCTTCCGCGAGTTCCGGACGACCGAGATGCGTGATCGTGTCGGCCCAGTAGGGAAAGCCTTGGAGCATCGTCAGCATCAGCCAGAAGCGGTCCTTGGTCTGAAAGAGCCCCACCAGCGGATTCAAGAAGGAAGCGCCTGTCGGCATTCCGCCGCCACCTCCCGCCAGCATCGATCCCACCAGGCCGCAGGCCATCGACCACGCGCCGGTGCCGAGCAGCGAAATGTCCACCACCGAGGGCTCGCCCGTGCGCTCGCGCTGGAAGAGTGCAGCGGCGATCGCACCGGCGATGGTCATGCCGCCAATCGAGTCGCCGTAGGCGGGGCCCGGCTGCATCGCCGGCGGATCGCCCGGCTGCTTCTGGCCCATGCCGCTGCCGCCCCGTGCCCAGTAGGCAGTCGAGTCGTAGCCGCCCTTCTCGCGCTCGGGTCCCTTCTCGCCCAGCGCCGAACCGCGCGCGTAGATGATCTTCGGGTTGACCGCGCGCACGTCTTCGACGTCGATCTTCATCTTCTTGCGCGCGCCCGGCAGGAAGTTGGTGAGGAAGACATCCGAGCCGCGGATCAGTTCGTCGAGCAGTGCCCGCCCTGCGTCGTTTTGCAGGTCGAGGCCGATGCTGCGCTTGCTGCGGTTGGCGTGCTCCATCAAGAAGTTGATCTTCGCGCGGTTGTCGCGACCGCCCACCTGGAAGAGACCGCGCTGGGCATCGCCCCGTTCGGGGTGCTCGACCTTCACTACGTCGGCGCCCCAGTCGGCCAGCACCGCCCCCGCCGCTGGCACGAAGGTAAACTGCGCCACCTCGAGAACTCGGACCCCTTGCATCACGCGAATCATCATCGCCTCCTGCCTGGCGACTCCCGCAACGGGCTTCCGCGGTGCCGCCAGCAGACGCTAGCGCGGAGTCGCGAGGCGCTTCAGTGGTCTCGGCCCGCGGCTGCCGGCTCCTGCCAGAACTCGAGGCTGGCAAAGGAACGCTCGATCCACGGCGCCCAGGCCGCGGCGGTGACACGCGGCGTGCGCGCCCGGAACAGCAGTGTGCGAGCGTCACCGGTCTCGATCACCCGAAAGCTCTCCACGACTTCGCCCGCAGCGTCCTCCACCACGATCTCGAGCCCACGTCTTCCAAGAAACTCGCGGTAGCTTCGGCTGCGAAGCCAGCGCCCGGCGAGCAGCGGCTGCAGGATACGCGCGTGAAAGTCCTCGAGGCTCGGGCTTGGCCAGACCGCGATCTCGATCGATGCGTCGAAAGCCCAGGTCGGCCCGTTGGCAGCGAAGACCCCGTGATCGGTCTCGCTGCGGCGGAAGCCAGCGGGGGGCTGCCAGGAGAACCCGAGGCGCGGGTCGACGTGGGGCGCCGCCGCCAGTTCCGGGGGACCGCTCGGCGGTTCGCCGGGAGCGTGCTCCGGGCTCGCACCCGGCGCCAGCCGTGCGTAGCGCGCACCGTTCGGCAGGCGATACAGCGCCAAAAAAGAACGCACGTCGCGATCCGAGAGCGCCTTCGCGAGCTTGCGGTTCGAGATCACCGGGTACATCAGGTCTTTCGCGTGCGGGCTGTGCCCGCGCATCCCCAGGGCGTGACCCAGTTCGTGGGCGACCACCATTTCGACCTGGCCCTGCAGCAGCAGTCCATGGCGATCCGCGAGGAAGATTTCGATTTCGGGAACCGCGAAGTCGACGAAATAGCGATCCGCGTCGGGGTCCAGGGGGCCCCTGCGACAAGCCTCCCGCAGCGCCTCCGCCTGGCCCAACACCTCCTGCTCCAGCGCGTCCCCCAGCGGGCCGGGAAGCGCCGCGGGAATCGGTGCGCGCTCACCCCGCAACACGATGCGCAGGTCGGCCTGCAAAGGGTCCTGCACCACACGGAACCGCACCTCGCCCTCGAGTTCGTCCTGCCACAGGCCCAGCGCATCGTGCGCAGCCCGGCGGTAGGTTTCGGGGGCGCGCGGATCGAATTCGTTCTGAAGGGCGGCGGGGATGGCGGGCAGCGGAACGTGTACTGCCAGCGGCATGCGCGACGCTTCCCAGCGACACAGGATCAACTCATCGCCGGCGACTCTCCCACCGGGCTTTCGGTGCAACATGAACGGCAGGTAGTTCGGCTCGAGCAGGTCCGGGTGCGCTGCGCGAAAGGCCTCGTAGTCGCGGCGGTCCGGCTGGTAGTGCCGGTCCGGCCCGTCCAACCGGGACGGCTGCAAGGAGCCCCCGCTCCGGTCAACGGGCTCGGCCCAAGGCGCGCTGCCTGCAAGACACAGCCCGAGGATCGCCGCGACGCCGAGCGCGAGACGACCCCGACGCATCAGCGCCCGCGGTTGCGGCGTCGCAGGCCGCGCTCGGCTTCGCGCTGATCCTCGCGCTTGCGGATGGCCTGGCGCTTGTCGTAGCGCGCGCGCCCCCGCGCCAACGCCAGCTCGACCTTCGCCCGCCCATCCTTCCAGTAGAGCGCCAGCGGGATCAGGGTGAAGCCACGCTCGTGTACCCGCACCGTGAGGCGCTCGATCTCCCGGCGGTGGAGCAGCAGGCGCCGCTCGCGCAGCGGATCGGAGTTGGAAAGCGTGGCCGGCGCGTAGGCCGAGATGTGCAGGTGTTGGAGGAAGACCTGCCCCTTGCGGATCACGCCGTAGGCGTCGCCAAGGCTGGCCTTGCCATCGCGCAACGACTTCACCTCGGGGCCGCGCAATTCGATGCCCGCCTCGAAGGTGTCGAGGATCTCGTAGTCGCGGCGCGCACGGCGGTTGCTCGCGATGTCCCGGCGCGGGCGTTTCTCGGCCATCGCGCCGAGAGTAGCAGCCACGGCCGCCAGGCTGCGCGGCTCAGTTTCGGATGTTGTTCTCCGAATCGACGAAGACGCGCTTCGCCTTCCAGGTGCGGGCCTCGCTGTCGCTGGCCTCGACGAAGCTCGCCAGGATCACGATGTCGCCGGGCTTCACCAGGTGGGCGGCGGCCCCGTTGACGCAGATCTCCCCGGAATCGGGCTCGCCCTCGATCACGTAGGTGCGCAGGCGGTTTCCGTTGCTGCAGTTCCAGATTTCGACACGCTCGTAGGGAAGCATGTCGGCGGCGTCGAGCAGCGCGGGGTCGATGCTCACACTGCCCTCATACTCGATGTTCGCCTCGGTCACCGTCGCGCGGTGGATCTTCGATTTCAGCATCGTGCGGGTCACGGTCGTTCCTCCAGCGAGATCGCGATCGGCGCGCGGTCGCCTCCGCGGACTCGGGCTTCTCGCGGATCGAGAAGCCGGTTGTCGATCAGCCGTACACGCGCACCCCGTCCATCGGGATCCGCCGGAAAGTGAACCGCCAGCGCCAGCAGCGCCGGCGCGCAAAGGGGCCCCGCGAGAGTCGCCAGGGTCTCGGGGCAGCGGAGTTCGCAATATTCGACCTCGGCGCCCGGGGCCTTCGCCAGTTCGATCTGGGCTGCAGCGAGCAGCGCTGCCGCGTCGCGCTCACCCGCCGCCAGTGCATGCTCGGCCGCTTCGAGGGCGCGCGCGAGTACCACGGCCTGGCGCCGGGCCTCGGGCCCCAGGTGCACGTTGCGACTGGAGAGCGCCAGCCCATCGGCCTCGCGCAGCGTCGGCGAACCAATCACTTCGACGTCAAAGCCGAGGTCGCGCGCCATCCGCCGCACCGCCGCCAGTTGCTGGTAATCCTTCTCGCCAAAGACGGCGACGTGGGGCTTCGCCGCCAGGAAGAGCTTCGACACCACGGTGGTGACACCGCGAAAGTGCCCGGGGCGACCGGCCCCGCAGAGCGGCTGGGTCAGGTCCTCGACTTCGACCCAGGTCTGGAAACCTTCGGGGTAAAGCTCCTCGCGCTTCGGCAGGAAGACCAGGTCGACGCCGTCGGCTTCACAGGCTTCGAGATCGGCGTCCAATTCGGCGGGGTAGCCCTCGAAGTCCGCCGCCTCGTTGAACTGCGCGGGATTCACGAAGATCGAAACCCAGACGAGGTCGGCGTGCGCCCGCGCAGTCTCGACCAGCGAGCGATGGCCGGCGTGCAGGGCCCCCATCGTGGGGACGAGCGCGATGCGCCGGCCCGCGGCGCGCTCGGCGTCGGCCCGGGCCTGCAGTTCTCGCGTTGTCGCAATGCGTTCCACGTTTACTTTCGTCCTCCCTGGGCCAGCGCCTAGCGGTAGCTGTGGGCCTCGTCGGGAAACTTTTCGTTGCGCACTTCGTCGGCGAAGGCGCGCGCGGCCTTGGCAGTGAGCGCCCCCAGTCCGGCGTACTGCTTCGCGAAGCTCGGGGTCCAGTCATTGAGGCCCAAAAGGTCGTGCATCACCAGCACCTGCCCGTCGCAGCCAGCGCCCGCGCCGATCCCGATCGTGGGGATCGCCAGTTCGGCACTGACCTCGGCGGCGAGATCGGCGGGGATCCCCTCGAGCACGCAGGCGAAGGCACCGGCTTCCTGCACCGCACGGGCATCGTCCATGACTTGCAGGCGCCCGGCCTCGCCGCGTCCCTGCACGCGGTAGCCCCCCATTTGGTGAATGGATTGCGGCGTGAGCCCCACGTGTCCCATCACCGGAATCTGGGCGCGCACGATGTGCTCGATGACTTCGACCATGAAAGCGCCGCCCTCGAGTTTCACCGCCTGGGCGCCGCCCTCCTTCACCAGCCGGATGGCGTTGCGCGTCGCGTCTTCGGGGCTGACGTGGTACGAGCCAAAGGGCATGTCGGCCACGACCAGCGCGCGCTTCGCGCCGCGCACGACCATGCGCGTGTGATAGATCACCTCTTCGAGGGTGACGGGCAGGGTCGTGTCCTCGCCCTGCACCACGTTGCCCAGCGAATCGCCGACCAGCAGCAGGTCGATCCCGGCCGTATCGAAGATGCGCGCGAAACAGAAGTCGTAGGCGGTGAGCATCACCAGCCGTTGGTCGCGCCGCTTTGCGCGCCCGACCGAGCGTGCAGTGACACGCTGCTCGCGCGCTGCAGATGAAACCGTGACGGTCGACATGGAGTGCCCTCCCTGGCTCTCGCCGTCGGGGGGCCACCTTGAAAACCCGGAGTGGAAACAAGAAAGCGCCTGCCGGAATGAAACCGGAGGCGCAGCGGTAGAGCGGGGGCGCTCCATCCGTCCCGCCTCCGTCTCGGTCTCCCCGGTAGGGGAAGATCCAAGCGTGGCTGTGGGAATCGAAGCGGGCGTCGATCCTGCAATCCGAGCTCGGTGTGCCCGGAAAACGGAGAGTGCGTGCCTTCTCTGGCTGGCGCCGCACGAGGAAACCCCGTTGGGCGCGGTTACGTCGGCCCTGGATGAAGCTCGCGACCCCGCGATGCCTCTCGGCCAACCCCCGCAGAGTAGCGGAGCGAGGACGCTCCTGCTTTTTTGACTTTCTGACTTTTCGGTGCGTGGGGTGGGCCCCTGCTCCCCCGCAGCGCCCGAAACGTCCAAAAAAGCAGGAGCGTCCCCGCTACTCCAGGCGGGCGCGGACGGCGGGGGGCAGGTAGCGACCCTCGAGGGCCCGGGGAGCGTGGTCGCGCAGGGCCCGCGCCAGGACGTCGAGTTGTTCTTCGACCGAGTCGCTGGGGGAAAGCACCACGAAGAGCTTCCCACGCAGGCGACAGACGCCGCTCTCGGTGATCCAGTCGCCGTCCGCGGGGGCTCCCGGGCGCGCGCTCCGCACCTCGATCTCCGCGCTGGCCGCGATCTCGAGCAATGCCTCCATCACTTCCGCCGGCTGCATCCCGCCTCCCCGAATCGCAAAACGAAGCTAGCAGTCCAGCGGCACGTGCTGCGCCAGCGCCAGCCAGCGCTCGGGCAGGAGGGCCTGGGGACGCTCCTTGGAGGAAACCCCCGCCGCCGCGAACCAGGCGGCAAGCGCGTCCGCATCGGGGGCCAGCGCCGAAAGCGAGTTGCCAATCATCTTGCGACGCTGGTTGAAGGCCGCGCGCGCAATCCGCTCCACCACCGGCAGGACCTCGGGGCGGACACGCGGCGTCCGCTGCGGCGTAATCCGCAGAAAACTGGAGCGCACCTTGGCCCTGGGAAAGAATCGCTCGCCCCCGAGTTGCGTCGCGAGTTCGACATCGACACACAACTGGTGCAGGACCGAAAGCGATCCATAATCGCGGCTCCCCGGCTCCGCCAACAAACGATTTCCGACCTCGCGCTGCACCATCACCGACCAGTCCTCGAACACCGGCCCCCAGTCGAGGCAGCGACGCAAGAGCGGTGTCGCGGCCGAGTACGGAAGGTTCGCCACCAGCCGCACGCGACCTTCGATCTTCGCGGCCATCGCCCCCAGGTCCAGGTCGCGCGCGTCGGCGTGGAGCAGCTCGACATTCTCCGGCAACAGCGATTCGCTTTCGAGCGCGCGCACCAGGCCCGAGTCGATCTCGATCGTCACCACGCGTGCAGCCCGGGCCGCCAGGGCGCGGGTCAGCGTGCCCAGACCGGTCCCTACCTCGAGCACGGTATCGCCCGCCTCGACCCCGGCGAGCGCCGCCAGGCGTTCGGCGGGGGCTTCGCCGAGCAAGAAGTTCTGGCCGCGTTCGCGGTGCAGCCGAAGACCGTGGCGGTCGAGCAGTTCGCGGATGCGCGCCGCCTTCACGAGGGGAGCGGGACCCGATCGCCAGGAACACCGGGCGCGCCCCCGAGAGGCGCGCGCGAAAAGGCATTGAGATCGAGACCGTGACGCTCGCCGCGCCCAATAAGGCGCGCGGCCGTCGCCGCGATCATCGCGGCGTTGTCGGTGCAGTAGCGCAGCGGCGGGAACACGCTCTGGAAGCCGCGCGCGCGGCCCTTCGCCTCGAGTTCGGTCCGCAGGCGCGCATTCGCTGCCACGCCACCCACCACCACCAGTCGATCGAGCCCCTCGGCCCGCAGCGCGCGCGCCGACCGGGCCACCAGCGCTCCGACGGCCGCCGCCTCGAACGAAGCCGCGACATCCGCAACCTCCTGCACGGACAGCGCGCCGCGCCCCTCGACCTCGACGGCTACGGCGGTCTTCAAGCCGCTGAACGAAAAATCGAAACCCGGCTTGCGCAACATCGGCCGCGGAAAGTCGATCGCGGTGGCGTCGCCCTCGCGTGCCGCCGCGGCGATGGCCGGGCCGCCGGGGTACGCAAGCCCGAGCAACTTCGCGACCTTGTCAAAGGCCTCGCCCACCGCATCGTCGCGCGTTTCGCCCATCAGCTTCGGCGCGCCGTCGGCTTCGATGCGGTACAACGCGGTGTGCCCGCCGGACACCACCAGGCCCAGGTACGGCGGGCGCAGACTCGGGTCTTCGAGCTCGGCAGAAACCAGGTGCCCGATCAGGTGATGCACCCCCACCACGGGCACGCCCATGCGATACGCCAGCGCCTTGCCGAAGCAGAGGCCCACCAGCAGTGAGCCGATCAGCCCCGGCCCTGCCGTCACGCCAATGCCGCTAAGCTCTCCCACGGCGACACCGGCGTCGTCAAGCGCAGCATCGACCACCTGTGAGACGTGCCGGATGTGATCCCTCGAAGCCAACTCGGGCACCACGCCACCGTAGGGGCGGTGCACTGCGTGCTGCTCGTGGATCACGCTGGAGAGGACTTCTCCGCCCTGCCACACCGCCGCCGCCATCTCGTCGCAAGAACTTTCGATTCCGAGAATGGGTCCTGCGATACGAGGCAACACGAAAAACCCGCCCTAGCCTTCGCGGCGCTCTTGCAGCTCCTGCTCGGACTTGCAGTCGATGCACAGTTGGGCCATGGGCCGCGCCTGGATCCGCTTCAGCCCGATCTCCTCGCCGCAGGACTCGCACTCGCCGAAGGTGTTGTCGTCGATCTTGTCGAGGGCCTCGTTGATCTTCGAGAGCAGGCCGCGCTCGCGCTCGCGCAAGCGCCCCTGAAAGGCGAGATTCATCTCCGACGAAGCCGTATCGATCTCGTCGGGGAAATCGTCGGGGTCGAGATAGATATCTCCCGAGAGTGTCTTCTTCGCGTTCTGCAGAATCTCCTCCCTCTGCCCAAGGAGAATTTTCTGGATCTTTGCGATCTCGCGCTTTCTCAACGAATCACCTCTTTTTTCGGAATCGAAGGCGGGTCAGCCCGCCTTGATAATTTCGATCTGTCTCTTCGCCTCGGGCGCCCGCGCGGCGTCGGGATATTCGCTGAGCACTCGCTCAAAGGCGCGTGTCGCCGCTTCGCGGAAGCCCGTGCCGAGCTTCAGTAAAGACTCCCCCTGGCGGTAGAGGGCGTCGGGCGCCCGGTTGCCCTGGGGATATTGACGTACGACGTCGTCGAAACGGAGAACTGCGGTGCGGTAGTCCCTCTTCTTGAAATAACAGTCGGCCATCCAGTAAGCAGCATCGTCGGCATAGGGCGAGGACGCGTAAGTTTGCAGGAACCCTCGAAAGCGGTCAATACATGTATCGAGGTCTTCTGCGCGCCAGGAGGCATAGGCTTCGCGGTAGCGCTGCACCTCCCTGGAAGCCTTCGCTTCCGGCACCAGAGGAGTCGCCGCATCCGCCCCCCGGCCGGCACCCGCCTCACGGGCCTTCCGCGCCTGGGCCAGCGCCTCGTCGGCCTTGCGCTCGGCCACCTCGACCCGCCCCCGCAGCCCCTTCACCTCGCTGCGAAGCGACTCGATTTCTGCGGCCAGGTCGGCGACGCCCACCCCAGTGGCCCGCCCGCCGCCGCCTCTCTGGATCTCGGCCACCTTGTACTTGAGCTTGCGGTGGTCGGCCGGCGTCACGCAGCCCGCCGCGAGCATCGAGGCCCCCAGCAGCACGGCCACCACCCCTCGCAGGGTCGGCGAAACAGTCTTCTGCACCGGCTTCATCGGGAAGGCTCCACCCTCGGAAAGGGACTCCACGCCGGCTGGGTATTTTCTCCGGCGTTCGAGGTCATGCGCACCAGCCCACGACCATCGAGATCGACTCGATAGATGTCCGCCCGGCCCCTTCGGTTCGATGAAAAGGCAAGCTTCCGCCCATCCGGGGACCACGTCGGGTTCTCGTCGTTACGAGGGTGCGCGACCAGCGGCACATTCACTTCGCCCGTGGGATCCACCATCCAGATGTCGATCTGCCCCCCTACCCGCGTCTCGTAGGCGATCCAACGCCCATCCGGCGACCACGCGGGCGAAGTATTGTAGCCGCCCTGGAACGTGATTCGATGCAGGTTGGCACCATTTGTGTCGGCCACGTAGATCTGGGGCGAACCCGAACGGTCGGAGACGAAGGCGATGCGCGTGGCGTCGGGCGACCAACTCGGGCTGACCTCGATCGAGCGGCTATTCGTAAAGCGCGCAAGGTCGCTGCCGTCGGGGTCTACCAGGAAGATCTCGGCCTCGCCGTCGAGGCTCGAGACCACGGCCACACGGTCGCCCGCGGGCGAGAAGACGCCGCGGTACTTGGGACGGCCTTTGAGGACCCGGCGCAGGAAGGGACCCGGCCGCACGCCGCCGCGCGAGGTCAAGAAGAGCGCCGGCACCCCGTTCTTCTGGAAGGCGGTGTAGAGCAGCGCGCCGCCACGCGGCAGCCAAGCCGGGAAGCTCTTGAGTGAGCCACTGCGCGTCGCAGAGCGCTGGCGCTCGCCGTCGGCGTCCATCACGAAGATCTCGGGAGCGCCGCGGCGGGTCGAGACAAAGGCGATCTCGGTCGCGGAAACCCCGGGCGTCCCGGTGAGCGAGGCGACGACCCGGTCGGCGATGTGCTGGCCCAGGCGCTGCAGGTCCAGGGGGCTCCCATCGACGCTCTCCCCGAGTAGACGCAGGCAGCGGGCCGAATCCCAGACCTGAAAGGCCACCGTGACGAGCCCCCCGCGCGCGCGCACCTCGCCCTCGACCCAGGCGTCGGCCCCGCTCTGGCGCCACGCCGGGCATTCGGCCCGGGGGCCCCCGCGAATCGACTCGGTGACCCCGGGAGCCAGGAACGCCTCCCGGGCCAGCGGCAGCACCACGCTCGAAAAACCAAGACCCGCCTCGATGGCCTCGCGCAGCACCTGCACCGTTTGCGGGTCGGGCGCTGCCCGCAACGGCGTCGCGGGATCAGCGCTCGGCGTTTCGGCCGCAGCAGCCGGGCGCGGCTGCGCGAAGAGCTGCACCGCCGCCCGAAAGGCGCTCGCCGCTCCCGGAGTGATCTCGAGCACGGGATTGGGCTCTTCGGCCACCGCCGAAGCCGAGACCAGGCACCCACACAGCGCCAGTCCCAGGCACGCGCTTCGCCGCCTGCGGCTCGCGTCGCTCACCACGAGGCCCTCGGGCTGAAGGCCAGCCGCCAACGGCCGGGCTCCGGGGGCTTTGGTAATGGACTCGCACTTCGGATCGCGCGCACGGCGTTGTCGTCCCAGAAGGGATCTCCCGACGCCGCGACGACCTCGGGCTCGCCCACGACCTGACCGTCGGCGGCCACGTCGATCCACATCTCGGTGCGCAGATTGCGGTCGAGAAACTCGGGCGGTGTCACCCACACCGAGCGCACATGCCGCTTCGTAGCGAGCATCCAGGCGCGGATCTCGGCATCGAGGGGCACGCCGCCGCCGGCTTCCGTTGCACGCGGCGCCGCATCGTGTTGTGAAGCCACCTGGGTCGGTGCTTCGCTTTCACCGAGTTCCGCGCGCAGCTGCGCCAGCGCATCTTCGTAGGAGATCTCCGCGGGAGCCACCGGCTTCGCCTTCTGGGGGCGGGCCCTCGGGCGCTTCGGCAAGACCACCTGTTTGGGCTTCGGAGGCGCGACTTTCGCGGGCCTCGGGGGAACCGGCTTTCGCACCACCGGTTTCTTCGTCACCGCTTCCGGCCGGGACGCCACCGGCAGCGAGGCCAACAACTCGACCTGGATCGCGGCCGGAGCCGGCCGCGCGAAGGGCGTGGAAACCAGCCCCGCCGCTGCCCCGATGCCAAGATGGGCCAGCGCGGAGAGCATCACGAAGCGGCGCAGGCCTCGCCGCTCGTCTCGTTGGACACCCCGCAGCACTAGTTCTCCGCTTCGGTCACGATGCCCATGCGAGTCGATCCCGCCTGGCGCGCTGCGGCCATGGCCTTCACCACGAGCCCGTAGGGGGCCAGACGGTCTGCGCGCAAGAAGAGTTCAGAAGACCCACGCGCCTCGAAGACCGCTTCGAGCTTGGCGCGAAGCTCGGCGAGGGGGATTTCGCTGCGCCCCACGAAGACCGCCCCACTCTTCTGAACACTCAGGATGAGCGGCTCGTTGTGGACCCGCAGCGGCTGGGTATTGGTCTCCGGGAGGTCGACGTCCATCCCCTGGTAGAGCAGCGGCGCGGTCACCATGAAGATCACCAGCAGCACCAGCATCACGTCGACGAAGGGCGTCACGTTGATCTCGGCCAGCGGCCGGAGCCGGTGCATCGCGGAGTACGCCATGCGAAGGCCGGCTCAGTCCGCGTCCGAGGAGGCGGGCGAACCCCCGCGGACCTCGAAGAGCAGATCTTCGTCGTACTCGCTCACGAAGAGTTCGACCGAGACGGCGAGCGCCCCGGCCCGGGCCACGAAGTGGTTGTAGAAAATCGAGGCAGGAATCGCCGCCAGCAGTCCAGCCGCCGTGGCGACCAGCGCCTCGGCAATGCCCGGGGCCACCACGGCCAGGCTGGCGCTGCCGGTGGCCGCGATCCCCTGAAACGCCGAGATGATGCCGACCACCGTGCCAAAGAGCCCGATAAAGGGCGATGCGCTGGCCACCGTGGCCAGGAAGGAAAGCCCCGACTCGAGGCGTTGGACTTCTTGGGAGCCGGTCCAGGCGAGACGCTTGACCAGCCTGCGCACCTCCGCCTCGGCCAGCGGCCGGGCGCCGTCGGCCCCGGGCTGCGCACGCTCCTCGACGAAGGCGGCGCCCTCGAGGAAGACCTCCGCCAGGGGGCTGTTGCCCAGGTCTGCGGCCACCTGAAAGGCGGGACCAAAACCGCGTCCGCGATAGACCTCGAGGAAGGCCTCGCTATCCTGCTCGGCGGCGCGCAGTTCCCGCCACTTGAACACGATGATCGCCCAGGAAAAGACAGAGAGAACCGCCAGGGTGACCATGACGAGTTGCACGATCCACCCGGCTTCGAGCACCAGGTCGAAGATGTCGAGACCCGCCGCCAGTCGAAGCGATTGCTCAGCTTCCCCGCCGGACGCCATCGCGAGCGACCCGATGGCGAGCGACAGGGTGCAAAAGGATCCCATACCCCCCCCTCGGAATGGGTTTGGAGTCTAGGTGACGCTTCATTCGCGTTCAAGAAAATCCGGGCCCGCGCACCGTGCACACACCTCGAAGGAGACAGAGAAGTGAAGATCCAGATCGAAAGCTCCGAACTCGTTAGACCGTCCCTCGATTGGCTCGTACTCGCCGTCGGCGAGGGCGGCGCCAGCCGGGGACCGAAACTGCCCGACGCTTTCGGCGCACTCGATAAAAGCCTTGGCGGCTGCCTCCAGGCCGCGCTCAGCGGCGGCGGTTTCTCGGGCCGTGCCGGGGAGACGCTTCCGGTCTTCCCCGGAACCGGGGCGCGGCGGACCCGGCGACCGCGTCGGATCCTGCTGGTGGGCACCGGGCCCGCTGCGCGCTTCGACAGCGAGGCGGCACGCCGCCTTGCCGGATGCATCGCAAAGCAGACCACGCGCTTTGGTGCGAAGCGGATCGCCATTGCCCTGCCCGCCAGCCTGAAGAAGCGCGAAGAGCACGTGCAGGCACTGGCCGAGGGGCTGGTCCTCGGCAATTACCGCTTCGACGCGCACCGCCAGGCGCCGAAGGATGCGCCCACGCAACTGGCCCAGGTGGTGCTGATCTTCCCCGGGCTTCGTGCGCTGGCGAAACTCCGGGCCGCCGCGAAGCGTGGCGTGATCGTTGCCGAATCCCAGAACACCGCACGCGATCTCTCGAACGAACCCGCCAACACCCTGTCGCCGGCGGCGCTGGCGCGGCGCGCCCAGCAGGTCGCCAAGGAGTGCGGCCTTCGCTGCCGCGTCTACGGCGGCCCGCAACTCGTAAAGATGCGCATGGGCGGAATCCTCGCGGTCGGTGCCGGTAGCAGTCGGCCGCCGCGCCTGATCGTGATGGAATACGGTCGCGCCGTGCGCTCGGGCCGGGGCGCGCGCGACACCCTGGTGCTGGTCGGCAAGGGCATCACCTTCGACAGTGGCGGCATTTCAATCAAGCCTTCGGCGTCGATGGACCAGATGAAGCACGACATGTCGGGCGCCGCCGCGGTGGTCGGCGCGATGCGCGCAGTCGCCCTGCTGGGGCTGCCCCTGCACGTGGTGGGCGTGATCGCCGCTGCCGAGAACCTGCCCAGCGGCACGGCCTATCGCCCTGGGGATGTCATCCGCACGCATTCTGGCAAGACGGTCGAGGTCCTCAACACCGACGCCGAGGGTCGCATCGTGCTGGCGGACGCCCTGCACTACGCCCGGCACCAATTCGACCCCCACGCCATGGTCGATCTCGCCACGCTCACCGGCGCCTGCCAGGTCGCGCTGGGGGCCTCGGCTTCGGGGCTCTTCTGCACCCACGCGGGCCTGCGCCGAGAACTCGAAGCCGCCGGCCGGGGCGCCTCCGAACTCGTCTGGCCCCTGCCGCTCCTGCCCGAGCACCGCCGCGCGGTAAAGAGCACGATCGCGGACCTGAAGAACACCGGTGGTCGCAGCGCCGGCGCCTCGACCGCGGCGGGCTTCCTGGCCGAGTTCGCCGGCGACACGACCTGGGCGCACCTCGACATCGCCGGCACGGCGTGGACCGATAAGGCGAGCCCGCTCGGGATCAAGGGGGCCACCGGCGTCGGCGTGCGCCTGCTCGTCGAATGGCTCAGGGCGCGCGCGGGCGACGGCGCATCGCGGTAAACTGGGCGCTGGGAGCCGGTTTGACGCTCTGCGGGGCTCTCACTAGACTCCCGCCGCCTCGCCACCCGAGGGGTTTCCCGGGCAGGAGAGGCCCTGCAGTGAGACGTGCAGCCAGCCAGGTCCCCAGGCCAGGCACCAGAAGGAGTGGACCGATGAACCGATGGATGATTTCGACCCTGGCGGGTCTCCTATGCGGAGCCGTCTTCAGTTTAGCCGCTGCGGCCGACGACGTCGCCGCGGGCAAGCTTCTCTTCGAGACCAACTGCGCCTCGTGCCACGGCCTGACCGGCAAGGGCGACGGCCCGGTCGGTGCCGTGCTGACCCCGAGGCCGCGCGATTTCGCGAAGGCCGAATTCAAGTTCGACACCGACGCCGATGGCGAAGCCGGAACCGACGCGGACCTCCAGAACCTGGTGAAGAACGGCGCCATGGCCTACGGCGGCTCGCCGCTGATGGCCCCGCTGCCGCACCTGTCGGGCGACGACGTCACAAAGATCATCGTCTACATCCGTTCGCTGAAAGAATAAGGCGCCCACTGGAAGACCGGCCCCCCGCGACCCTGGCGATCATCGGCTCTGAGGCCACGGGGGGTGCGGAGCCGGGAGCCATTCGGCGCTCTGCTATCTTTCGATTTCGGTGGTTCCGCGGTCCTCTGCCTGCTGGGCAGAACGCCGGGCAGCGGCGACGACCGGCAGCGGTGGGCCTCCCGCCCGGAGCGAACCGGGACGCGAGCCGCCGCGGGGGATGCCCTTGAGCCCGCGCGACCCGGAATCCAAAGCGTCGGACGAGCTCCTGGTCCCGGAGGTCCTCGAGCCCGAAGCGACGCTTCCCGCGGTCCCCGAGGAGCGCGACCCGACCGCGGCGGGCCCCGCTTCGACTGCGATCGAACCGGTCTCGGCGCTCACGCGCTACATGGCGCAGTTGCGCCACCATGCGCCGATCTCGCGCGAGGAAGAGCACGAACTCGCGCTGCGCTGGTACAACGACGGCGACGCCGACGCCGCGCGCCAGATGGTGCTCGCAAACCTGCGCCTGGTGGTGAAGATCGCCATGGAGTACCGGCGCGCATGGACCAACACCCTCGACCTGATCCAGGAGGGGAACGTGGGCCTGCTCGAAGCCGTGCAGCGCTTTGACCCCTACAAGAACGTCAAGCTCACCTCCTACGCGGTCTACTGGATCCGCGCCTACATTCTCAAATACATCCTCGACAACATGCGCAGCACGCGGATCGGCACCACCCGCGCCGAGCGGAAGCTCTTCTTCCGGCTCAACAAGGAAAAGCGAAGGCTCGAGCGCGAGGGTTTCGAGGTACACCCGAAGCTCCTGGCCGAGCGCCTCGACGTGACCGAGGACGACGTCGTGGCCATGGAGGCGCGCCTCTCCCAGCCCGACCTCTCGCTCAACGCACCGGCGCGACGCGACGAAGAGGGCGGCGCCACCCACGGCGACCAGATGCCCGCACCGGGCCTCTCCGCCGAGGAAGCGGTGGGCGATGCCGAACTCCGGCAGGTCTTCCTCGAGCGCGTGCACGAGTTCTCCGAGACCCTCGACGAGCGCGAGACGCAGATCCTAAGAGAGCGCGTGCTCGCTGAAGAGCCGCGCACCCTCGCGGAGATCGGTGAAGATTTCGGAGTTTCGCGCGAGCGCGTCCGACAGATCGAGGCCCGGCTGGTGAAACGCCTCCGCGAATACATCCGCGAAAACATGGTCGACTTCGACTACTACGTCCCCGGCGGTGAATGAGCCGGTGCGGCGGCGCACTCTCGCACCCGTGTGCGCCGCCCTTGCCCTGGCCTGCAGCGGCCCGCCGGCAGTCGACCTCGTCGAGATCCGCGACGCCCGCATCGAGATCGAAATCGCCGACGACCAGGACGCGCAGGCCCTTGGCCTCGGCGAACGCGAGACCCTCCCCTGGAACCGGGGAATGCTCCTTGTCTACGAGGAGCCCACGCGCGTGGCGATCTGGATGAAGGGGATGCGCTTTGACATCGACATCGTGTGGATCCGCGACGGCCGCATCATCGACATGACCTGGCGAGCGCCCCACGCCACCCCGGAGCCGCTGCCGGTGTACTACCCGCGCGAGGCCGCCGACCGGGTTCTCGAGGTGCCCGCGGGCTACGCCGAGGCCCACGGCTTCCGCATCGGGGACCGCGTGCGTTTCGAGTAGCCGGGACCGAAACGGGGCCGGCGAGAGCGGGGACGGACGGAAACGGGGACGTTGTCGCGCGTTCTCGTCGTCTAGCGGGTCTTGCGCGCCTCGCCGGCGAGATGCCCGAGTTCGGGAAGGATCAGCTTCGTCATGCCGAGGCGCACGGCGCCGCCCGACCCCGGCAACACGAAGACCACACAACCCCGAGCGATTCCGGCAAGCGCCCGCGAGAGCAGCGCGGCCGAGCCAATCTCCTCGTAGGAGAGCGCGCGAAAAAATTCGCCGAAGCCCGGAATCACGCGCTCGAGCAGCGGCAGGACGCTCTCGGGAGTGACGTCGCGGGGCGCGATCCCCGTGCCGCCCGTCAAGATCACCGCCCGCACCAAAGGGTTTTCCAGCGCGCGCGAGAGGGCCCCGCGGATCGCCTCGGGCTCGTCGGCGACGATCTCGCGACCGACGACGGGGTGACCTGCGGCCTCGAGCAACTCGACGACGCTCGCACCGCCGCGATCGGTTTCGAGCGTACGCGTGTCGCTGACGCTGATTACGGCGGTGGGCACGGCCTCTGGGGCGGCGTCGCGGTGCTTGTGGCGCTGGTGGCTGGGAACTTCTTCGCTCACGGCCGATCGTCCACCCAGGATGCCCCTTCGGGCGTCACTTCCTTCTTCCAGATCGGCACCCGTTCCTTCAAGCTGTCGATGGCAAAGCGAGAAGCGTCGAAGGCTTCGGCGCGATGCGCCGAGGCCGCCACCACGATCACTGCCGCCTCCCCGATTTCGAGGCGGCCGGTGCGATGCGCGATGGCAATGCGCGTCCCGGGCCAGCGGCGGCGCCCCTCGCGGGCAATCTTCTCCATCTCGCCGAGGGCCATCGCCGGGTAGGCCTCGTATTCGAGGTGATCGACCGCACTGCCACGGGCGTGGTTGCGGACCGCGCCGATGAAACTCACGATCCCGCCGGTGTCGGGCCCCGCCACCCGGGCGCGCACTTCGGCTTCGCTGAGCGCCTCGGTGCTCAGCGAGCAGGTGCCGGCCCCACCCGAGACCGGGGGCAGCAGGGCGATCTCGTCCCCTTCGTGCAGCGCGCGGTCTTCGCGGGCGACTTCGTGCTCCACCGCGATCGCCACCCGCTCGCCGAATTCGCGAAAGGCGGGTAGCGCTTCCGCGAGAATTTCGCGCAGATCCGCGACACGACAACCGTCGGGGACCTCGAACTCGCGCGTGGCCTCGCCGATGGATTCGCGCAGCGTCCCGAAGAAACGAATCGAGAGCTTCACGCTCGAAAACTAGCACGCAGTCCGCGGCGTGAGGCTTGCAGGCCTCCTGCACCGGCCGGGAGGTGCTAGCCTCGGCGCCGATGTCACCGGAGAGCCCCGCCTCGGATCCTCCGTCCTCGCGAAGCGTCGCCACCGACGCCCCGGCGCACGCCGGCTCTGCCTGGCCGCCGCTGCTACGGCGCGCACTCGATGGCGGGCGTATCCACTCCGCCTACCTCCTCTCCGGGGCCGGCGCAGCTCCGTATGACGCCGCACTCGCTTTCGCGCGCGGCCTTGTTTGCCAGACCGAACCCGCGAGCGCCCGCCCCTGTGGTGATTGCCGCGACTGCCGCCGCGCCGTCGACGACGACCACCCGATCGCCCTCGACGGCACCGGCAAGGCCGGCCCCTACTTTCGCCATGTGGGGGACCACCCGGGCCTCTACTGGATCGATCGCGCGGCTTCCACGCGCGTTCGCATCGACCAGGTGCGCGCGCTGCGCAAGGCACTGCGCCTCGGATCCTTCGAAGGCGGCTGGCGCGTCGCGATCATTGCGGATGCAGAGTGGCTGAGCCGAGAATCCCAGAACGCGCTGCTCCACCTGCTCGAAGAGCCGCCGGAACGCACCTGCCTGCTGCTCGTGACCACCAGCGTCACCGCGCTCGTCCCGACGATTCGCTCGCGCTGCCAGCGCGTCCGGCTTCCCCACGAGCCGAGCCTGGTCTTGCGCGGCGAGGGCGCGTCGGAAGAGTGCCGCGAACTCGGCGCCCGCCTCGACCAGATCGCGGAAGCAAGCCTCACGGACGTGCTGGATTGGAGCACGGACTACCGGGGCCCGCGCGCCGACGCCGCGCTCCGCGTCGAAGAATTGCTGGCCGTGGCGGGACAATGGGTGCGCGAGCAGGTCACCGCCAGGGTCAAGACCGTTCCCTCCGAGGCTGGCGTCGAGGGTCTCCTCGAAGCCTTCTCGGGCCTCGGGCGCTGTCGTCGCGATCTCGCCCAGCGCAACGCCAACCCGCAGATGGTGGCCGAGCGCGCACTGCTCTCGGTGCGACGGGCCCTCCAGCCATGAGCGACCGCTTCTTCGTCACCACGCCGATCTATTACGTCAACGCCGAGCCGCACATCGGCCACACCTACACCACCGTGCTGGCCGATACGCTGACCCGTTTCGAGCGTATGCGCGGACGCGAAACCCTGCTCCTCACCGGCAGCGACGAGCACGGCGAAAAGATCCTCGAGGTCGCGAAGGCGCGGGGCGAAGCCGTGGCCACCGTAGCCGCGCACTACTCCGACCTCTTCCGCGAGACCTGGAGCGAACTCGGCATCGGCGTCGATCGCTTCGTGCGCACCACCGACCCGCAACACGAGGCGGTGGTGAGCGACGTGTTGCAGCGTCTCTTCGACGCCGGACAGATCGACTTCCGCGAATACTCGGGTCTCTACTGCGTGGGCTGCGAGCGCTTTCTCACCGATCGCGACCTCGAAGACGGGCTCTGCCGCGACCATGAGCGCGCGCCCGAGGAGCGCACCGAAGCGAACTACTTCTTCCGGATGAGCGATCACTTCGAGTGGCTAAAGGGCTACCTCACCGAGAACCCCGAATTTCTGCAACCCGAGCGCTACCGCAAGGAGGCGCTCGCAATGCTCGATGCCGGCCTCGGCGACCTGTGCATCTCGCGTCCGAAAAAACGCCTCGACTGGGGCATCGAGCTCCCCTTCGACGCCGACTACGTCTGCTACGTCTGGTTCGACGCCCTGCTCTCCTACCTCTCGGGCATCGGCTATCCCGACGGGCCCGACTTCGAGAGCTGGTGGGCGGCCTCGACGCACCTCATCGCCAAGGACATCCTGAAGCCCCACGCCATCTTCTGGCCGGCGATGCTTCGGGCCATGGGGCTCGCGCCGCCGCATCGGCTGGCGGTCCACGGCTATTGGAACGTCGACGACCGCAAGGTTTCAAAGAGCCTCGGCAACATGGTCTCGCCCCGAGCCATGGAGGCCACCTACGGCTTCGAGGTGTTCCGCTACTACCTGTTGCGCGACATGGTCTTCGGTGTCGATTCGAACTTCACCGAGGAGCGCCTCATCGCCAGGGTGAACGCGGATCTCGCGAACAATCTCGGCAACCTCGTCAGCCGCTCGCTCAACATGACGGGCCGCTACACCGACGGCCGGGTGCCCCCGCCGGGCGCTTTGGGCCCCGCCGAGTCGAGGGTGCGGGAGGCGGCCGAGGCGGCCTTTCCGGCGGTCGAAAAGGCGATGGCTTCGCTGCAGACCCACCGGGCACTCGAAGCGATCTTCAAGATCGTAGACACCACGAACCGCTACCTCGAGGAGAAGGAACCCTGGCGAGCGGCGAAAGATCCCGACCGCGCCCAAGACGTGCAGACCACGCTTTACACCTGCTGCGAAGCGCTGCGGATCACCGCACTCCTGCTCGCGCCCTTCCTACCCGAGCATTCGTCCGAAATTCTTTGCCGCATCGGCTACGAGCGAAGGCTCGAGGAGGCGCGGCTGCCGGAGGATCTCGCCTGGGGAGGGCTCGCGGTGGGAGCCGAAACCGTGAAGGGTGCGCCGCTATTCCCGCGAATCGAGACGGCGGAGTCCTAGGCGGATGTGGATCGACAGTCACTGCCACGTCACGGCCGACCGCTTCGATGGAGACCGCCAGGCGGTACTTTCGCGCGCGGGCGAGGCCGACCTCGTGCAACTCATCGCCATCGGATCGGGCTACGGCCTCCAGCACAACACCCTGGCCGCAGATCTCGCGCGCGACACCGAGGGCGTCTTCGCCAGCGCCGGTCTCCACCCGCACGATGCGAACCTCTTCGATGCCGACACCGAAGGCGCCCTTCGCACCTGGCTCGCGCGCGACGAGGTGGTGGCGGTGGGCGAATGCGGCCTCGACTACCACTACATGAACTCCGAACGCGAAGACCAGCGGCGGGCCTTCGCGGCCCAGGTGGCACTCGCACGCGAACTCGATCTGCCTGTCTCGATCCACGTTCGCGACGACGGGCCCACCGCTTACGACGAACTCCTCGCCATCTGGTGCGAGGTGGGCGGCGGGCAGACCCGTGGCGTCCTGCACTGCTACACGGGAACCCTGGCCTTTGCCAAGCGCGCCCTCGAACACGACTTTTTCGTCTCGTTCTCGGGGATCCTGACCTTCAAGCGCAGCACCGAGCTGCGCGACGTGGCGCGCGGCCTGCCTCTCGAGCGCCTGCTCGTCGAGACCGACGCTCCCTTCCTGGCTCCCGAAGGCTACCGCGGAAAACGCAATGAACCCGCCTGGGTAGCCCGGGTCGGCGAGACCTTGGCGGAGGTCCTGGGACGCTCCCTCGAAGAAACCGCCGCGATCACGCGAGAGAACACCCAGGCCCTATTCGGCCTGGACCCGGGCGCGACGCTCCCGGCCAGAAGCCCCGAGGCACCCGCCCCCCAGGAGGACGCATGACCGAAACCGCTTCGCTCCTCGAAATGACCCGCGAAATGGCCCTCGATGCGGGCCGCATCCAACGCGAGTCCTACGAGCAAGATTTCCTGATCGAATCGAAGAGCGCGAAGATCGACCTGGTGACCTCGGTCGATCGCGAATGCGAGGCCCGGATCATTCGACGAATCCAGGCCGAGCGGCCGGACGACGCGATCCTCGCCGAAGAAGGGGGCGGAGAGGATCGCCCGGGAGCGGAGTGGCGCTGGGTCATCGACCCTCTCGACGGCACCACCAATTACGCCCACGGCTTCCCGCGTTTCTGCGTTTCGATCGGCATCGAGCACCGCGGCGTCACGGAAGTCGGGGTCGTCTACGACCCACTCCTGGACGAACTCTACAGCGCCACCCGGGGCGGCGGTGCCTGGCTCGGCGAGCGAAGGCTCGCGGTTTCCAGGGAGAGTCGGCTCGACCACGCCCTGGTGGCCACTGGTTTCGCCTACGACGTCCACAAGAGTCCCGACGACAACTTCGCCAACTTCGCGCGCTTGCTCAAGGCGGCGCGCGCGGTGCGGCGCGACGGCAGCGCGGCTCTCGACCTCTGCTACGTCGCGGCAGGTCGCCTGGACGCCTACTGGGAGTTCAAGCTCCACGCTTGGGACGTCTGCGCCGGGACCTTGATCGTGACCGAGGCCGGCGGCAGCGCGAGCGACCTCCACGGCGAGCCCCCGCCGCCCTCGGGTGCCGCGATCATCTCGTCGAACGGTCTGCTCCACGACGAAATCCTCGCCCTCCTCCGCGAATAGCCGCGCGGATCGGGGCCCGATCCGCGGCTACTCGCGCGAGCGGAAGGACTCCTGGAAGCGGGCGTAGTCAAGAGGCAGGTCCCGGGCGAGGTCCGGCCCGACGCGGTAGAGCGTTGCGCCCCCGGCACGGCGTACCACCACCCCCCGCTCGAGGTCGAAAGGACCGAAGTCGAGTTGCGCCAGCTCTCGGGGCTGGCCATCGTCGTCGACACCGCCGTAGATCCGATAGGTCGCGACCGCGGGGAGAAGTCCCAGGCCCTCGAGCTCGCGTCGCCCGACCCCCTCTGCCAACACCTCGTCCGCATCGAGATCCGCAAGCACCGAGAGACTGCGCGAGGGAACACCCGCCGCCATCGCCTCGGGGGTCATCGCGCTCCAGCCCTCGGGGCTTCGCTGCATTCCGACCGTCACGGCGGTGCCGTCTTTCATGCGGAACACCGCTTCGTAGAAGTCGACCTCGCTCGGATCAAAGCGCGCCAGCGCGCGATCGCGAAAATCTTCAAAGCGCACCGGCCACTCGAAGACCCGCGCCGCGTCCACTTCGAAGATCGCGCCGCGATCCCCCTCAACGAGCCGGGTCCTGCCCCCGCGCGATGCAGCAATCGCCAGCCGCACGGTCGGTCCCGCCTCGATTTCCAACTCGTATTCTACCGCCGGCGTTTCGAACGCTGCAGCGGTTTCCCGGTCCGGCGCATCGACGAACGCCTCCGCCCGCAAGAAGGAGAGCGCCGCGAGCAGGCCCTCGACCCGAGCCGCGTCAGCCGCTGCTTCGAGTGGCTCCGCGACCAGCCAACCGTTCGCCTCGCGCACCAGTTCGACGGGTTTCGAATCCCTCGCCCGAACACGCACCCGCTGCACGCTCTCGGGAAGAAGGCGCACCACGCGCGCATCGCGCAGCGTCACCAAGCGCTCATTAAAGCCCCTCAGCGAACGGCTCCGCACCAGGTGTATCGCTTCGCTGTGCACCCGGGCGACGTAGGTATTGGCGCCCACCGGGGTCGGATTTCCCCTGCGCAAGCCGAAACTGCGCCCAAGGGCCTCGAAGCGAACGATCCGTGCTTCGTCGTCGAGGCCATAGACCTCGTCGGCCTGGGGCGCCGTCAGTCGTGCGCTGCTGGTGAGACCGAGCAGGTTTTCGGCGAGCCTCTCGATCCGCACGGCGTTGGCCGGCGCTTCGATCGGTTCGACGATCCACCACTGCCCCCCGCGCCGTTCGACACGGACGCGGGCGCCTTCCCGGGTGGTGAAGGCGATGGCCGACAGGCTGCGCGATTCCGTGGGTGCGTCCGCGAAGACCCGCTCATCGCCCGCTGCAAGCTGCAACCCATCCGGGCGCTCGAGCAGGAAGACCGCGAGTCCGAAGGCCAGCGCCAGGCCCAGGAGCCACACACTCGTGCGCGGAGACATCGCCTCAGCCCTCCGCGCGTCGACGCATCCAGCCGACGAGCACGCCGGCCAGCGCGATCGTCTGGGGCAGCGCAAAGAGCGCGAGGAACTGGACACGGGCGAAGCGCTCGGTCGACGAGGGGAAGCGCGATGCGCGCGACTGGTGGGGCCGAACGGTAATGGCATCGTCCTCGCCCGCCAGCCAGTGGATCGAGTTCACGAAGAGGTCTCGGTTTCGGGTGCTGTCAATCGCCGCGTTGGTCGCAAAATCGGAATCGCCGATCACCACGATCCGGCCGGGTGTGCCCGCGGACGCGGCGGCGATGCCGGCGACCGCCAGCGGCACCGGCCCGCTCACGTCGTCGGGCCCGAACTCCGCGCGTCCCGTCGCCGCCCAGCCGTCGAGATCGCGCTCGGCCCAGGCTTCGCTCCCCGAGTAGATGATGGTTTCGAGGCCCGTAACGTCGGCGCTTGCGAGATCGACACTGCGCGCCATGTGAAAGAGAGTCGGCTCTCGCAACGCCTCGGTGATCGGGTGCGCCGCATAGCGCCCGGCAAACGGGCTCGTCGCACGACCGAAGAGCGCCAACTGCGGATCCACCACCACGTCCTCGCCCATGCGGATGCCCCACTCGCGCAAGTCGGCGTGCAGGTCGGTTCGGGCACGTGGATCGATCATCACCATCAGCGCCCCGCCCCGCTCGACATAGCGGTGGAGCGCCGCCCGCTCCTCCGGCAAGAAGATGCGGGTGGGCCCGGCGATCACGAGGACGCCCGCGTCTTCGGGAACGTCTCCGGCGGCCGCCAGCAGCAGCGTCGCCACGCGGTAGGTTTCGTTCTCGACCGAAGCGGCCGCGCGCGCAAAGCCTTTCGGGCCCTGCGCCGCGGGTCCGCGGATGGGGCGCTCGTTGTGCCCTTCGAGGAAGTAGACCGCTTTCTCGTTCTGCCGGAGCAAGCGTATCAGCGCCTGGGTGACGGCGACCTCGCTAAAATTGCGAAGGTCAATCGACCCCTCGCCGGACTGGATCCGCCACAGGCCGCGATGCAGATCCGCCTCGTCGAGTTCCATGCCGGCTACCACATCCGGGCGCTCGTTCGGATCGATGAAGCGGATTCGCACGCGGTCGCTCGCATAGGCATAACGCTCGCCGAGATCGCGGGCGGCTGTCGCATCGAGGGGATTCATCAGCGCCGTAATCTCGAGATCGCGATCGAGCCCTTCGAGGAGTTCGAGGGTCTGCGGGGCCAGCGTGTGCACCCGCTGCTCGGTCCAGTCAAAGCGCACCGAATAACGGGTCGACAGGAAGCCGAGCAGGCCGAGGATGGCGATCGAGGCCAGCGCCGAAACCACCGCACTGGTGCCATACTTTCCGGCTCGGCGTCCGGCGCCGCTTCGCAGGCGCTCGCGCAGACGCCCCTGACTTCCCACCAACGCCACCGCCAGGAGCCCGACGCCGAGCGCGCCGTTGGCCGCGATCCATTCGAGGGGCAGCGATGGCTGCACGGTCCACAAGAGCACCATCAGCAACGCGGAAACGCTGAACACCCCACCGAGTCGCGCGAGCAGCGAAGTCCAGCCCCGCATCTCAGCGCCACCTCGACGATTCGATGGAGGTCCGAGCGAGAATCAAGAAGACGGCGGGAAACGCCACGAAGTAGAAGAGATCCGAGGTGTCGATCCAGCCCATCGCCATCCGCTCGAAATGCTCTGCCGTAGAAAGCCAGCGCAAGATCTCGGCGGCGGCGTCACCGCTCGAGAAGGCCGGTCCCGAGGCCCCGAGTTCTGCGAGGAGAGGCAGCATCAGGAGACTCATCAGCAGACCCAGCGAAACGAAGAAGGCCACCAGCAGGTTGCGCGTGAGTGACGAGGCGAAGAGTCCCACCGCGACGTAGGAAAGGCTCACCGCCCAGAGGCCCAACAATCCCGACAGGGTCTTCCCCCACTCGGGGTCGCCGTACACGAAGAGCAGCCCCGGGTAGAAGGCCACGATCGCCACCATCGCAGAGGCGAAGGCGGCGCCTGCGAGATACTTGCCCAACACGATCTCAGAGATCGAGATCGGTGTCGTCAACAACAATTCTTCGGTTCGGTTCGCCTTTTCGGATGCGAGCAGTCCCATCGAGATCCCGGGGATCGCGAAGAGTAGGACCACCCACATCGCCCCGAAAAACGGCACCAGCAAATCGTCGTTGAGATTCAGCGCGCGCAACTCGACGAAGGCGCCCACCTGTTGCAAGCGCAGCACATCGGCCTCGAACTGCATCCACTGGGAGAGGAAGAAGAAACCCGCGAGGAGCGACCACAGCGCTAGCACGACCCACGCGACCGGTGATACGAAGAGAGACCGCAATTCGCGACCCGCGAGAGCGCCCACGTGCCTCATCGCCCGCGCTCCGCTTCAACGTCGCTCGCGGTCACCTCGGCAAAGACATCCTCGAGGCTGCGCCCGCCCGCGGTCACTTCGGCAATCGGCGCATCGAGGGCCAGTCGCCCGCGATCAATCAGGATCACCCGCTGACACAGCGCCTCGACCTCGCGCAGGATGTGGGTGCTGAGGAGCACCGTCGGCCCCCGGGTGGCGCCTCCCTTTGCAAGGCCCGTGACGAGCGTCCGGATCTCACGCACCTGGAGCGGGTCGAGGCCCACCGTCGGTTCGTCGAGCACCAGCACCGGAGGGTCCGCCACGATCGCCTGGGCCAGCCCCACGCGCTGTCGGAAACCGCGCGAGAGCGAACCGATCGCGCGGCGGCGCACCGCCTCGAGCCCGCAGCGGGCAATGGCTTTCGCCACGGCCTCGCGCCGCGAACGGCGCGGCACGTCGCGCAGCGTCGCGACGAAGCGCAGGTAGCCTTCGACGCGCATTTCGGGATAGACCGGGGGGCTCTCGGGCAGGTAACCCACTCGGCGCCGGGCCTCGATGGGATCCTCGAAGATGTCGAATCCCGCGATCGCAATGCTTCCCTCGGTCGGCGGGAGGTAGCCGGTGAGCATCCGCATCGTGGTGGTCTTGCCCGCGCCGTTGGGTCCGAGCAGGCCCACCACTTCGCCGGGGTAGATCGCGAAGGAGAGATCCTCGACCGCCGAATGATCGGCGTAGCGCTTCGACAACCCCCGCGCCTCGACGGCCGGGACTTCGCTTGCTTCGGGTGCCGATCCATCCATGGGTCGGGCCGGATGATACGGCGCGTGCCTCATCGCTGCATCCATTCGCGAAAGGCCACGGTGCCGTGGCGGGACCCGGGCCAGGAGGCATACTCCTTGGATGCCCATGCTTCGAAAAGCCGCGCGCCCTTCTCGACTCCGGTACGGGCTGGCAATCGCGACGGCACTCCTGGCCTTCAGCGCCTCGGCCGAAGCGCTAGACCGGCTCCCCGGCCCGCCGCTCGGCGGCCCCGCGGCCCAGCCGATCGAGAGCCCCGGGGCGCTGGGCGCTTTCTGCCTGGCGCGGCGGGCGAGTTGGCTCGACGTGGGCGCCTTCGGCCTCGCCGTCCTCGCCGTGCCCCTGCTGGCCTTTCGCAGATCGGCTCGCCAGCACTCGCAGCCGGACTGACCCCGGCCCCCCTTGCGCATCGCCCTCGTCGTCGAGCGATTCGATCCAGCGGGAGGCGGGGTCGAATCCGCCTGCTGGCAGATCGCCCACGGCCTCGCAGAAGCCGGCGAGCGCGTCACGGTGATCGCGCGCGAAGCAGTCGGGTCGCCCAGCGTATCGGTCCAACGCATCCCAGCGCCGACCGCATGGCAGCCGCTACGCGTGGCAACCTTTCAGGTGCGCAGCACCCGGGCCCTCGAGCGCAGCGCCTTCGATCTGGTCCACGGCTTCTGCCGCAACCCCCACGTCGATGTCTTCCACGCCGGCGGAGGCAGCCACGCCGAATACCTCGACCGCAGCCACGGCGCGTTTGCCGCACGCCTGCGCCGGGCCTCGCCGCGCCACGCGCTGCAGCTCGCCCTCGACCGACGTATTTTCCGGGCGGACGGCCCCCACATCCAGTGCGTGTCGGAGATGGTTCGCGACGAACTCGCCACTCGGCACGCTGTCCCCAGCGAACGACTCTCGGTGGTGCCCTACGGCGTCGACGCCTCGCGCTTCGCGCCCAGACGCAACGACGGCAGCGCCTGGCGGAAGCGACTCGCGGCCGGCGCCGGCCCGGCGTGGCTCTTCCCGGGTTCCGGGTTCCGGCGCAAGGGACTCGACACGGCGCTCCAGGCTCTCGCGGCGTGCAAGGACCCGCACACACAGCTCTGGGTCGCGGGCCGCGACCGGCCACGCGCCTGGCAGGCCCAGGCCGACGCCCTCGGCATCGGCCCGCGCGTGCACTTCCTCGGGTCGGTCGAAGACATGCCGGGCCTCTACGCCGCTGCCGACGGCGTGCTCTTCCCTACGCGCTACGACGGCTTTGGCCTCGTACTCCTCGAAGCGGCCGCCGCGGGGTGCGCGATCATCACCAGTCGTCGCGCTGGCGCGGCCCCACTGGTCGCCGAAGCCTCCCGAATCCTCGAAGACGCCGACGACGTCGCGGGTTTCGCCGCCGCCCTCGACGAACTCTCGGACCCGATTGCGCGGGGCCGCCTGGCGGCCGCCGGCCCGGCCTGTGCCGCACGCCACCCGTGGAGTCGCGTCGTTTCTGAACTTCGGGATCTCTACGCGAAGGTGGCCCGCACGGTCGATCGGCGATGACGGGCGGCGACACCGAAATGGGAAAGCGCCTCGAGGCCCATCTGCGCGGCGTCGCTGCGGGCGAGATTCTTTCGCTCAGCGCACGGCGCCAGGTGGTGGCGCTCCCCCCGGAAGCGGGCGAAGGCGAATGCGTCGCCAAGATCTTCGAAGCGCCAAGGGGGCCGATCGCCTGGTTGCGTCGTCACCTCGGCCTCGGCCCGGCGGATCGGGAGTGGCGCGCGCTGAAGGCTTTGCGGCAGGCTGGCCTCCCGGTCGCCGCGCCCCAGCAGCGGCACCGCCTGGCCGACGGACGCGACTGCATCGTGATGGAACGGCTCGGCGGGCACTCTGCCATCGATGCCCTGGCGAGCGATTTCCACGTGCGACGCACGCTCCTCGAAGCCCTCGGCGAATCGGTGGCGCGGCTACACGGGGCCGGCTTCGTTCACGGTGACCTTCACCTCGGCAACGCCCGCGTGCTGTCGGGGGGCGAAGTCGTCTGGCTCGATTTTCAGCGCACGCGCCGCCGCCGGGGCAGCGCGTCCCGCTTCCGGGACCTCGGTTACCTCGATCATTCGCTTCGCCGCTTTGGTGCATCCCGCAGCGAACGCCTGCGCACCCGGCTCGCCGCCCTCGGCCCGGGAGACGCATCGAAGAGGCACGCCGCGGTGGCGCGAATCGCCCGCGAGTGCGAGCGACGCGCGGGCCGGCACGCACGCAGTCGGCTGCGCCACGCGTCTCGTCCCGGGCGGCGCATGGCGGCGGTGCAGATCGGTGCGTTCAAGGGCCTGCGGCTCCGCTCTTTCGCTCGGCGCGACCTCGAGGAAGCGCTCTTGATCCTGGCGGAAACTCCGGCGGCCTCCGGCTGCGAAACCCTGAAGGACGACGCCCGCGCGCGGGTGATCGCCGCGCGCGTGGGGGATCAGAAGATCGTGATCAAGGAGGTGCGAAAGGGCGGCTTTGCTCGCCGCCTGGCCGACAGCCTCCGGGGCAGCCCCGGACGCCGTGCCTTTTGCAACGGGCACCTGCTGCTCGACCTCGGGCTCGGGGCGGCGACGCCGCTCGCGTATTGCGAGGTGCGGAGGTTCGGCCTGCCGCAGCGCTCGCTCGTCATCCTCGAGGATCTGCGTCCGCGGGTTCCGCTCGGCAAAGGCACCCGGATACCGACCGAAACCCTGGTCGACTGGCTATGTCGGCTCCACGGCGCAGGTGTGGTCCACGGCGACCTCCAGGCCAGTCACCTCTACGTCGACCCCGAGAACCCGGCGGAACCCCGCCTGATCGATCTCGAGGGGCTGCGCCTCTGCCGCCGAATCTCGCGGGCCCAGCGCATCCAGACACTGGCAGAACTCAACGCGTCGCTCGAAGACGCCGCCCTTCCCTCGCAGGAGAGGACGCGTGCCTTCGAAGCCTACGCGCGGCGGCTTCCCTTTGCCGCGGTGTCACCGCGATCGGCGCGCGAGGGCGCGCTTGCCGACGTGGTTCGCCGCAGTCTCGCCCGCGGGCACCACTGGCGCGGCGCGGATTGCACGGCGGCGTCTCGCGCGGGCGACGCTACGCCCGCATCAGACTGAGCCAGCTGTAATAACTCGACGAACCGGGGATGCTTCCACTGCTCCCCACTTCGAATCGCAACGCCGGCGCGCTCGTGGCGCTGCTCACGATCTCCTGGAAGGCCGCGATTTTTCGCGCCGGATCCTCCGGGTTCAGACCGTGAAACACGATCTCGATCTTCTTCTTCGTGTCGAGAACGTTGAGCACGAGAGTGCCGAGCGAGAAGAGTTTTCCGATGCCCTCGACGGCTTCGACCGAAAAACGCGGGATCTCAACGTTGTCGAGCTTGAACTCGTATTCAAGTCGCATGGGGTGCTCCGTGCCAGAATGGCACCGCGGGCAGCTTCCCCCCGCATGGCCCGGGTGTCAAGAGCGCTGCGGCGCCGGACCAGCGGCCTTCTCGTCCCCGTGCGCGGGCGAAACGGGGGGGCCCTCTCCCCCGCTGCGTCCTGCTGGCGGTGCGTCCTGCAGGAAACAGCGGAGCTGCGATTCGCCGGCCCCCTTGAGCTGCGGCGCCTCTTGCGAGCAGCGCGCAAAGACCTCGCTGCAGCGGGTGTGGAAGCGACAGCCCGCCGGCGGCGAGGACGGGGACGGCACATCGCCCAGCACCGGCACGCCGCGCGCGCGCCGCTTCGGATCGAGGGACGGCACCGCTGCGAGCAACCCCTGGGTATAGGGGTGGCGCGGGTTGGCGAAGAGCTCCTCGGTGGGAGCCGTTTCGACGATCTGTCCCAGGTACATCACCGCCACGCGATCCGCGATGTGGCGCACCACACCGAGATCGTGGGTGATGAAGAGATACGCGAGTCCGTCCTCGCGTTGGAGATCCGCCAGCAGGTTGAGGATCTGCGCCTGGATCGAAACATCGAGCGCCGACACCGCCTCGTCGCACACGATCATGCGAGGCTCGAGGGCCAGCGCCCGGGCTATACACACGCGCTGCCGCTGGCCCCCGGAGAGTTCGTGGGGGTAGCGCCATAAAAGGCGCACATCGAGTCGAACCCGTTCGAGCAGGAACTCGGCGCGCTTCTCGCGCCATGCGTCCCCGTCCCCGATCCCGAAACTTCGCATCCCCTCGCAAACCGCGTCGACGACCCGCATGCGCGGATCGAGCGACGCCATCGGGTCCTGGAAGATGATCTGGAGCGAACGGCGGTAGGGATGAAGGGCTGCCGCATCGAGGCCGAGCAGATCGACCCCGTCGACGCGCACCGAACCTTCGCGCGGCTCCTCGAGTCGCAGGATCGAACGCCCCACGGTGGTCTTCCCGCAGCCGGACTCGCCCACCAACGCCAGCGTCTCGCCGTCGCGCAGCAGCAGATCGACCCCGTCGACGGCGCGCACCCAGCGCGACGGACGCTGGAAGAGCCCGCTCCGGATCGGAAACCAGGTGCGCAGGCCCTCGACCTCGAGCAGCGGCGGGGTATCAGGCATCCGCCACCTCGCGTGCCACCGCGTGGCAGAAAACCCGCTGGATTTCGCCCGCCCGGGGCCCCGCTGCCACCTCGGGCGGGGCCTCGTCCGCGCAGACGTTGAGAACCCGCACGCAGCGCGACGCGAAGCGACAGCCCGCCGTCCAGTCCGAGGGAGGCGGCACCACGCCGGGGATCTCGTTCAGGCGCTCTCCCGGCCGCGCCATCGACGGCATCGAAGCCAACAGCCCCTGGGTGTAGGGATGGCGAGCCTGCTCGAGGATCGTACTGCGGCTCGCCTCTTCGACGACCTGCCCCGCGTACATCACCAGCACGCGGTCCGCGAGTTCGTTCACGATCCCGAAGTCGTGACTGATCAGCAGGATCGCCATTCCGAGATCGCGCTGCAGTTCGCGCAGCAGTTCGAGGATCTGGGCCTGGATCGTCACATCGAGTGCGGTGGTGGGCTCGTCGGCGATCAGCAACTTCGGTCGCATCGCCAGGGCCATCGCGATCATCACGCGCTGCTTCAGCCCCCCCGAGAGTTCGAAGGGATACGCCGCAAAGCGCGCCTCGGGGTCCGCGATGCCCACACGTTCGAAGATCTCGACGGTCCGCCGGCGCGCTTCGCGCTTGGTCGCGGGCTCGTGCAGGCGGATCGCTTCGACCACCTGCGCCCCCACCGTGACGACCGGGTTGAGGCTCGTCATCGGCTCCTGGAAGATCATGGCGATATCGCGGCCGCGAATGCCCCGCATCTCGGGCACCGTGAGTTGCAGGAGATCGCGACCCCTGAAGATCATTTCGCCCGCGGCGATTCGGCCCGGACGCGGGACCAGGCGCAGCAGGGACAGCGCAGTCATCGACTTGCCGCAGCCCGATTCGCCGACCAGCGCGAGCACCTCGCCCTCGGCGATCGCCAGGTCGAGGCTGTCGACCACCGCAACCGGCCCTTGCTCGGACGGAAACGTCGTCGTGAGGCCACGCACGCGCAACAGCTCGCTCACGCTTCCTCCCTTAGCGTGCGCGGGTCGAGCACGTCCCGCACGGCATCCCCGACGAAGTTGACCGCCAGGATCAGGCCGAAGAGGGCCGCCCCAGCCGCACCGATGTTCCACCACACCACCGGCTCGCGAGAAATCTCGTCGCTGGCCTGGACGATCATCTGCCCCCAGCTGCCCTGGATGCCGATCCCGAGCCACGAGAGGACCGCCTCGGAGAGCACCAGCCCCGAGAAGAGCAGCACGTAGGTGATGACGATGAGGTGGGCCAGGTTCGGGAGGATGTGGCGCAGGATGATCTGCGGTTCCGAAACCCCCAGCGCCCGGGCCGCTTGAACGAATTCGAGTTCGCGAAGCTTCAGGGTCTCCCCCCGTGCGACGCGGCAGAACCCCACCCACGAAGTCACCGCCAGGGCGAGGCAGACCGAGAGCGTGCTCTGGCCCAACACCATGATGAGCGCGATCAAGAGCAACAGCCCTGGGATCGCCGACAACGTCGAGATCAGGAAGAAGACGCCGTCGTCGATGCGTCCCCCAAAGTAACCCGCGGCCACGCCGAAGAGCAGCGCCAACGGGATCGCAATGGCGGACGTCACCCCGCCGATCAACAGGGCCACACGAGCACCCTTTAGCACCAGGTAGAGAACGTCGCGCCCCAGGATGTCGGTGCCAAAGGGGTGCAACCCCTGCTGCTGCAACGGAGCGCCGCCGTAGAACTCGACGTCGGCGAAGGGGGCCGAATAGCTGGCTTCGCTGGTTCCCAAAAACGCCCGATCAACGAGGCTCAATGCCTCGTGTTGCTTCACTACGTCGTCTCCGGCATCGACGCCGCCGATCCAGAAGATCGAATCCGCCAACGCCACGCTCGCGTAGAAGACGACCACCAGGATCGCCAGCGGGCGGCGTCGCCAGAGGCCAGCGGCGGCCTCGGACCACAGCCGATTGCGCCGCACGTAGACCGCAAGGGCTCCGCACGAAGCAAGCAGCCCCACAACCACTGCGTTCGAAAACCACCAGTCCGGCATCGCGGGCTACTCCAGCCGCACTCGTGGGTCCACGAGTGCGTAACAGAGATCGGTGAGAATCTGGCCGAGCACGAAGAGCAGCGCGCCGATGTAGACCATCGTTCGCAGCGTCGAAAAATCGTTCCCGCGAATGGCATCGACGGTGAGCGAGCCGAGTCCGGGGATGCCGAAGAAGGATTCGAGGAGCAAAGAACCCGTAAACAGGAAGGGAATCGAAAGCACCACCTGGGTCAGGATCGGGATCCACGCGTTTCGCAGCACGTGCGCCCGCATGATCCGGGGCTCCCCCGCACCCTTCGCACGCGCGGTTCGCACGTAGTCGCGGCTCCCCTCCTCGACAAAGATCGTCCGATAGAAGCGCACCTCCCCCCCAAAGCCAGCCACCACCCCCACGAGGATCGGCAGCGCCAGGAAGCGGACAATCACGCTGGGATCGGGGTCGAACCCGGAGATCGGAAACCAGCGAAGCAGTTTCGCGATCAGATATTGGGCGCCCACGATGTAGAGCAGGATCGAGACGCTCATCGCCAGCACGCAGAGCAGCACACCCAGGCGATCGATATACGTCTCCCGAAAAAAAGCCACCACGAGCGCCAGTGGGATGCCGATCACGAGCCCCAGCACGAAGAGGGGAACCGTAAGACTGAGGCTCGGTCCCATCCCATCGAGGAGCCGATCTGAAATTTTCGTATCGTCGGAGTCGCGCCGTCCAAAATCGAAGCGCAGCATCGCCGAGTAATGCGCGAAGAGCTGGTTGTCATCCCAATCCTGCCAGGGCCAGAGCGGACGGTCGTAGCCGTGGTCCGCCTTCCAGGCCTCGATCACGTCGGGGGGGACACGCTCCCCGAGGCTCTGGCGCGCAATGTCGTCGGGGTCGGTCACGGCGAAAAAGAGCACGAAGAGCAGGCCCAACACGCCGAAGACCACCACCACCCCGTAGGCCAGACGACGCAGCACGTAGGCGAGCATTACTGGCGCTCCCGAAAGTAGGTCCGTACGCCGGGCACCAGCGCCGCAACAAAAAGCACCGCGAGCACCCCCGCCGGCCACAGCACCGGTTCATTCCAGGCCTCGCGCTGCTCACCGCGGCGACCGGCATCGATGTCACGGTACTTCATCGTCGGGTTCGAGATGCCGGCAGGCTTCACGTTCTTGAGCCAGTCGTGGAAGAGCGTGTAGTCCTCGGGGTGAAAGAGTTCGATCCAGGGGCGCTCACGCTCGAGCAGCTCGCGCATCGCCGCGATCGTCGCCGCGCGCTCGGGGCCGTTGTCGGCGGTTTCCATCGCCTCGAAGAGTGCATCGAATTCGGCGTTCTGGAAGTTCGCGGTATTCGGCCCGCCGCTCACCGAGCGCGCCATCGGCGTGGTCAGCAGGAAGAGAAAGTTCTCCGGGTCGGGATAGTCCGCCACCCAACCCCACATGAAGATCTGGTACGCCCCGTTGCGCACCTTCTCCTGAAACTGGTTGTAGTTGGTGGCGTCGATCTCGACGTCGATGCCGAGTTTTCGCCACTGGTTGACGAACCACTGGAAACGCAGGCGTCCCTGGGGCGATGTATCCGACGTGTCGAAGGTGAGACGCAGAGGCTCCCCGGTTGCGGGATCGACCCCCCCCCGGTAGCCCGCCTCCACCAGGAGCAAGCGGGCGCGTTCGAGATCGACGTGCCGGTAGGGGTTCTGGTAGTCGGCGTCGTAACCGAAGAGACCGGGCGGCAGCGGGCCCTCTGCGGGAACGCCACGCCCGTTCTGGAAGAGCCGCGCGTACTCCCTCGAGTCGATCGCGAGACTCATCGCCTGTCGCAGCCCGCGCCCGCTCGCCGTTGCCGAGGCGCCCACCACCGGGTCGTCCATGTTGAAGCCGATGTAGTACACCGCCGGGCGCACGGTCTTCGCAAGCTCGATTCCGCGCGCCGCCATTTCGGGCGAGATCCGGTCCTCTAGCACCACGCTGTCAAAGCTCTCTTTCGCGATTCCCGACGCATCGTAGTAGCCCTGGAGGAACTTGTTGAAACGCGGGATCGATTCGCGCTCGCGGATGAATTCGACGCGCTCGAGGAAGGGAAGCGGCTGACCGACGGTCTGCGGGTCGAGCCTCCCAGCCTCGGCATCGCCGGCCTCCCCCTCCGAGGGATAGGTGGCTCCCGGTGCCTTCCACTCCGGGTGCTGGACGCCGTACCAGTTGGGATTCGCTTCGAGGACGATCTTCGCCTCCTTGTCGTAGGACGCAACGACATAGGGGCCCGACCCCACCGGGTGATCCGCAAAACGCTCGCGGTCGCCCTCCCCGTTCCAGTACTCGACCGCCTCAAAGGGCACGGGCGTCGTGAAGGGCATCGCAAACCAGTAGAGCAACTGGGGATAGGGCTCTGCCAGGATCACTTCGAGACGGCTCACGTCGGGCGTCCGAATGCCCGCGACGCCGCCGGCTCTTTGGTACTGCTCGCGAATCGGAAGCCCGGCGAAGCCCTCTTCCTCGGCGCGGAGTGCGCCGAGGCGCTCGCGAAAGCCGCCAAAGCCCTCGATGCTCGAGAAGGGCTCATACACCGGGCTGTTGACTGCCGGGTCCGCGATCCGCATGAGTTGGAAGGCGAAGTCCTGGGACTCGATGGCGCGCGTCCTTCGGCCCTCGCCCCCAAGACCGAAGCTTTCGTCCTCGGCGAAGACCAGGTCGGGCCGCAGGTCGAAGCGGTAGCGCACCCGCCCACCGGCGATCGCTTCGGGCTCGGGGATGCTCTTTGCCAGCCCGGGGATCAGCTCGAAGGGTCGCTTCAGGTAGTGGTACTCGAGAAGCGTGTCGTAGACGTTGCCGGTGATGGCGTGGGCCGAAGTGGTGTACGCCACCGCCGGGTCGAGGCTCCGCGGCGCATCGACAAACGAGGTGTAGAGGACCTTCTTGCTCCCCTCGGAGTCGGGATAAGGATTGTTTCCACAGCTCGCGCTGGCAAGCGCCAGGCAGCCTACCGCGACAAGGCGGTGGCGCAGCGTCGGCTCGGATCGCATGGAACGCCGCATCCCTCCAGACTCAAGAGCGATCCTGTTGTAGCACGAAAGCTTCGTCCGAGAGGCTGGGATCGAGTTCGACCGATTCGAAGTCGATCGACGTGCGCGCATTGTCTCTGGGGAATTCGAAGGCCACCTCGAAGGCAAAGCGGCCTCCCTCGATCTGACGATAGGCATCAAAGCGCGCCTCGAAGGCGAGCACGCCGCGGGGGTCGAAACGCTGCAGGTGCCGCAGTTGCCCGAGTGCATCGAAGCCGAAGACCTCGCGACGCCCACCGGGGGCCGCAAAGATGACTTCGATCCCCTGACCCTGCGCGCCCCGGGCTTCGCGCTGCAAGAAACCGGGACTCGGCTGGGGCACCCCCAGCAGCAAGGTGACCGCTTCGGCGGGGGCGAGGTCGATGCGGGCCAGACGCCCCAGGAGCCCCGGGTCCACCTCCCCTCGCACGATGCGGCCCCGGGAGACATCGAGCCACTCGAAGTGTTGGCCGTCGGTGGCGAGAACCCCGGCCACCTGGCCAAAGAGCCCCTGGATTTCCACGCGAAGACTGGCGGGACGCCGCAGCAACAGCCGCTGGGGCGCACGGAAGCGGAGGTCGGGAGAATCCACCGCGAGTCGCGCCGTGGCGCGCAGCGAGTGGCGTGCCTTCGCGGTGCCGGCCAGGGCCTGCATCCACCGGAGGGGCCGCGGATCGTCCGCCGCCAGCGGCGGCGCCGGCACCACAGTCGGCGTCTGGCATCCCGCGATGACGAGCGCGGTCCCGAAGAGTGCGCACCACCCGCCCCGCTTCACGGACGGTCCAATTCCTTCTTCAGCGCATCGAGCTTCTCCAGCAGGTCGGGCTGCTCTTCGGGCCGAACTTCGAGCCGCACAGCTTCTTCATAGAACTCGAGCGCGCGCTCCCGTTCTTCGAGCAGGAGGTAGACGTCGCCCAGGTGCTCGGAAACCACCGGGTCTCCCCCGGTGAGTTCCGCCGCGCGCACCAACTCGGCCTCGGCCTGTTCGAGATAGGCCTGGGCGTCGCCATGGCGACCGGCCCGCGAGAGCGGCCGGGCGCGCATGTAATAGACCCAGCCGAGGCTGTCGAGGATGTATCCATCGTTGGGGCGCAGCTCGAGAGCGCGACGAATCATCCTCTCGGCGGTGTCGAGATTCTCTCCGCGTTCGACCCAGCTGTACGCGATGAAGTTCAGCGCCTGGGCGTGGTCCGGATCGATCTCGAGAACTCGAAGCATCATCTCGATGGCCGCATCGATCAGGCGAGACGGCGGGGCCCCGTAGAGCACTCCCATCTGGTAGAGGATTTCGGCGTCGTCGGGATGCTTCTGGCCCAGGGCTTCGAGGATCGAGAGGCCCGCCTCGAGTTGATTGAGCCTCGCGTAGAGCGCCGCCGTGTGAAAATCGAGAGCGCGGCTGGGCCGCAGGGATCGCACCGCTTCTACCTCGGCGAGCGCCCGGCGATAGTCGCCCTGCTCCTCGTAGATCGTGGCGAGTTGAAGCCGCGCGTCGGGATACAGCGCGGATCCGATGGGAACGCTGGCGAAGGTCTCGATGGCCCCCACGCGATCACCCGACCCCCGACGCACCTGGCCCAGCGCATACAGCAGCTCGGGATCGTCCGGGTGCGTTTCGAGGCCGGCTCCGAGGGTCGCGATAGAAAGCTCGTAACGTCCCCGGCTGTAGTGGATGCCCGAGAGTCGCCGCAGCGCGTCGAGACTCCCGGGGTGCTCCTCCACCACGCGCTCGTAAATCCGAACCGCGCCCTCGACGTCGTCCGCCGCGACCATGGCCTCGGCCAGGCTCACGAGGGTCCCGTAGTGCGCCGGCGCAGCGTCGAGGACTTCTTCGTAGAGCGCGATCTCACCCTTCCGATCCCCGGCGGCACGCCGCAGGCGCGCGATCCGGCCGTAGATCAGGTAGCGATCGGGGTTCGCTGCGAGGGCCTCGCGCAGCACGACTTCGGCCTTTTCGTACTGTCCCATGCGTTCGTTTACCGTGGCCAGCGCCATCTGCCCCGGCAGCGGATCATCGGGATCCTCGGCGAGGATCTCGGCCAGGGCGCGCGCATTCACGAGGTCGTTTCGCTCGAGCAGCATCTGGAAGAGCACCACGCCGGCGGCCGCGTTGAGCGGTGCACCGTCGCCCTTCAGCAGCGCGGAGCGCGCCCCGCCCAGGTTGCCGAGGTTTCGATGCACCCGGCCGACGAAGATGCGGCTCTCGACATCTTCGGGGTCGAGTTCGATGGCGCGGGTCGCGTGACGCACGGCACCCGCGAGATCCGCCTGCTTCGCCGCCAGCTCAGCCAGACGCTTCTGCACGAAGGCCGACCCGGGGTCCTTCTCGGCCGCGCGGAGATAGGCGCTGCGGGCCGCACCGAGATCGCCCTCGAGAGCTTTGATCTCGCCGAGCAGCACGTCGTAGTCCGCCGCGAGCTGCGGCCGCGCCGCCTCGGGCGGCGCGGGTCGGCTCCAGTCGAGATAATTCGGCCCCGCGCCGCTGGCGCAGGCGGTCCCTGTCGCCAACAGCAACGCTAAACCCAGCCGCGACGCGGCACGCCGGACGATCGCACCCGTTCCAGAGCCCGCAACGGGAACTCCGACCGCCGGGAGCGCGCGCGCCATCTTCAGGCGCTCTCCCCCCGCCGATCGAGGTAGGCCATCAATTCCGTGACGCTCTCCTCGATGCTCTGCACGGCGGTGTCGAGTACGAGCTCGGGCTTCTCGGGGGCCTCGTAGGGAGCCGAGATCCCGGTAAATTCGGGGATCTCGCCGCTTCGCGCCTTCGCATAGAGGCCCTTCACGTCTCGCGCCTCGCAGGTTTCCACGTCCGCGGCAACATAGACCTCGATGAAGTCGCCGGGTTCCATGATTGCGCGAACCGCGTCTCGATCTTGCCGGTAGGGCGAGATGAAGGAGGCGAAGCAGATCACGCCGCTGTCGGTGAAGAGCTTCGACACTTCACCAATGCGCCGGATGTTCTCGGTGCGGTCGTCGGGAGAGAACCCGAGATTTGAGTTGAGGCCGTGCCGGATATTGTCGCCGTCGAGCACGTAGGCGAGGCGACCCGATTGCACCAACGCCTTCTCGGCGGCCACGGCAATCGTCGACTTTCCCGAACCCGAAAGCCCGGTCAGCCAGATGGTGACACCGCGCTGTCCGAGGACACTTTCGCGCTCGCTGCGGCCGATCTGGCCCTCGTGCCAGGTGATGTTCGTACTCTTTGAATCGCTCACGGGGGGTCTCTCTTTCCCTGCTGGGGGTGTTCGCTACGGGAACTTTGAATGCGCGAAGCTTCGCTCGAATCGGTCGCGGACGGGGATTCTAGCAGGCTGCTAGTGGCCCGAGACGGGCTGCGCCGGGAGCCCCTCGGCGCGGTTGCGACACACGGCCTCGATCACGCGTAGCGCCGCCGTCTCGATTTCCGCCTCGGTGGTCGAGCGTCCCAACCCGAATCGCAGCGAGGCCCGCGCGAGTGGCCCGCTCCGGCCGAGGGCCGCCAACACATGGCTTGGACCCGGCTCTTCCGACGTGCAGGCCGAACCGGTCGAAACGGCCAACCCTTCGAGATCCGTCACCAGGCGCTCGCCCTCGGCGCCCTCGAAAGAAAGGTTCAGGTTGCCGGGGAGACAGTGCACCGGGTCGCCGTTGCGCAGCACGCCCGGGAGCTCGGCTTGCAGGCGCTCCTGCAAGCGGTCGCGCAGGGCCGAAAGGCGAAGCGCCTCGGACGCCATCTCGGAGACCGCGAGGTCAAGGGCGCTGGCGGCTCCCACGATCAGCGCCACCGGCAGCGTTCCCGGGCGCAGGCCGGCCTCGTGTCCTCCGCCGAAGAGGATCGGCGCGATCCGCACGTGGGGATTGCGCGATCGCACGTAGAGCGCCCCGATTCCCTTGGGCCCGTAGAGCTTGTGAAAGGACAGCGAGAGTAGGTCGACGGGAACGCGGTCGACGTCGATCGCGACCTTACCCGCCGCCTGGGCCGCGTCGCTGTGCAGCCAGGCACCGTGCTCGCGACACGTTAGAGCCACCGCCGCGAGATCCTGGATCACGCCGATCTCGTTGTTGGCCCACATCACCGAGACCAGCAGGGTGCGCGCGTCCACCGCCGCGGCAAGCGCATCGAGATCGACTCGGCCCTGCGGATCGACGCCCAAGCGCGTCACGCGATAACCGTCGGCTTCGAGGGCTTTGCAGGGGTCGAGCACCGCGCGGTGCTCCGTGGCGACGGTCACGATGCCGTCGCGCAGCGCCTTCCCCGGACGACCGGCCGCGCGCGCGGCGCCGAGCAGCGCCAGGTTGTTGCTCTCGGTGGCGCCGCTGGTGAAGACGATTTCACGCGGCGCGGCACCGAGGGCGCTGGCGATGCGCTCGCGCGCCGACTCGACCGCCGCCCGGGCACGCCAGCCGTAGGCGTGAGTGCGGCTCGCAGCGTTTCCGAAATCGTCGCGCAGCCACGGATCCATCGCCTCGAGAACCCTTGGATCGAGAGGCGTCGTCGCGTGGTGGTCGAGATAGATCGGGCGACGGGGAGCCATGCGCTCCTCGCGGACGGGGTCAGGCGGCGAAGGATTCGCCGCAGCCGCAGCTGCTCGATGCGTTCGGATTGTCGATCTTGAAACCCGAGTCCTGGAGGCTGTCGACGAAATCGAGGGTGCAGCCCACCAGGTAGAGCGCGCTCTTCTCGTCGACGAAGACGCGAACCCCGAAGGCCTCGATCTGGTGGTCGCTCTCGGCCAGGTCGTCGTCGAAGGAGAGTTGGTACTGCAGGCCCGAACAGCCCCCGCCCACGACCTTCATGCGCAGACCGTGGGTTTTGACCTTGCCGTCCACATCGAGGAGTGAACGGACCTTTTCGGCTGCAGATTCAGTGACTTCGATCATTGCTTCCCCAGTGGCCGGCGATCGCCGGCCTCGAACCAAGATTAGGCGCGCCGCCCCCAGAGTCAAGCGCGTCGCCCCAGCGGGCGCGGGAGCGCCGCCCACCGCGCGCTGGCCGCGTGTTACCCAGGGGAGCCCCGGGGCTCGAGCCAAAGGAAGATTTCGCGATTGCCCTTGGGCCCCGCGAGCCGGCTGTCGACCCGGCCGAGTTCCCGATAGCCGAGCGCCCTCGCCGCCTCGAAAACGTCGTCGACGGCCCGGCTTCGGAGCGCGTCGTCGCGCACCACCCCACCCTTCCCGACCTCGCGCCGCGCGACCTCGAACTGAGGCTTGACCATCACCAGGATCTGGGCGCGGTCGGCGACCCGCGCCAACGCCGGCAGAATCAGGCGCACCGAAATGAAGGAGACGTCCACCACCACGAGGTCGATGGCCTCGGGCATGGCGTCGGGCTCGAGGTGGCGCGCGTTGGTCCGCTCGAGGACACGCGTCCGCGGATCGGCGCGCAGCCTCGCCTCGAGCTGCCCATAGCCGACATCCACGCACACCACCGAAACCGCGCCGGCCTGCAGCAGGCAATCGCTGAAACCGCCGGTGGAGGCGCCGATGTCGAGACACGCAGCGCCTTTGGGGTCGATCCCCAGGTCGGCCAACGCACCCTCGAGCTTTTCGCCGCCACGCGAGACGAAGCGGCGATCGCTCCCGCGCACTCGCAGACGCGCGCCGGGCGCCACGCGCGCGCCGCATTTCGAGACCGGAACGTCGTCGACCAGTACGCGACCGGCGAGGATCAGACTCTGGGCACGCGAGCGGCTGGGCGCCAGGGCGTCGGCCACCACGCGATCATCGAGCCGCTCGCCCTTCAGCGGGCGTCCCGTTGCAGAAGCAGTCGCTGGGTCGCCTTCACGACTCCCGCCGCGTCGAGGCCCAAGCTGGCCAGGTCCGCTCCGTGCTCGACCAGGACGTCGGGGACGCCGAGGGCGCGCAGCGGAATCGAGACGCCTTCTTCGGCGAGGGCCTCGAGGACTGCCGACCCGAACCCGCCCATTGCACTGTGCTCCTCGAGGGTCAGCATCGCTCCGCAGCGCCGGGCCAACCCGGCGATGCGTTCGACGTCGAGAGGCTTCACGAAGCGCGCATTGAGCACCGCGGCACGCGTGCCGACGGCCTGGAGTTCTTCGGCGGCCTGCATCGCCACCGGCACCATCTTTCCGATCGCCACCAGGGCCACGTCATCGCCGTCGCGCAGCAGTTCGGCCTCGCCCACCTGCAACAGCTTGATCTCGGGGTCCAGGGGCACGCCGAGGCCGGCGCCGCGCGGGTAACGAATCGCCGCGGGACCCGGGTACTCGATCGCCGTCGCGAGCATGTGTTGCAGCTCGTTCTCGTCTTTCGGCGCCATCACGATGATGTTCGGCAGCGTCCGCAGAATGGTGAAATCGTAGAAGCCCTGGTGGGTCGCACCGTCCGCGCCCACCAGGCCCGCGCGATCGAGGGCCAGGGTGACATCGAGGTTCTGGATGCACACGTCGTGCACGACCTGGTCGTAGGCGCGCTGCAAGAAAGTCGAGTAGATCGCCGCCACCGGCTTCATGCCCTCGGTGGCGAGGCCGGCGGCGAAGGTCACTGCGTGCTGCTCGGCGATGCCCACGTCGTAGAAGCGCGTCGGGAACTTCCGCTCGAAGCGATCGAGACCCGTGCCCCCCGCCATCGCCGCGGTGATCGCGACGATGCGGTCGTCTTCCTGGGCGAGGCGCATCAAGGTGTCCGAGAAAATGCGCGTGTAGGAGGGGGGCCCCGGCTTGGAGGGCGCGAACTCGCCCGATTCGACATCGAACTTCGAGACACCGTGGTACTTGAGCGGGTCGCGTACCGCGGGTTCGTAGCCGTGACCCTTCTCGGTGAGCGCGTGCACGAGAATCGGCCCGTCGCCGTCGGCGATCATCTTCTTCACGTTCTCGAAGGTCTCGAGAACGACGTCCATGCGGTGACCCTGGATGGGACCGACGTAGCGAAAGTTGAGCGCCTCGAAGAGCAACCCCGGCGAGAAGAAGACCTTCAGCGATTCTTCGGCTTTGCGCGCCCAGTGCAGCATGTCGCCAGGCAGACCACCGAGGAAATCTCGGGCCCAACCCTTCATCCGGCGCGACATGGGAGCTGAGAGCTTCCGAGAGAGATAGGAGGACATGGCGCCCACGTTCGGAGAAATCGACATCTCGTTGTCGTTGAGCACCACCACCAGGTTTTTCTGCTGCAAATGTCCGGCGTGGTTGAGTGCCTCGAAGGCCATGCCGGCGGTCATGCCGCCATCGCCGATCAGCGCGATCACCAGGCGATCTTCGCCGCGCAACTGGGAGCCCTGGGCCATCCCTAGGGCCGCGGAAATCGAGGTCCCGGCGTGCCCCGCGCCGAAGTGATCGAACTCCGATTCCGAGCGTCGCAGAAATTTCGCGATGCCCCCGGTCTGGCCGATGCGATCAAAACCTTCGCGGCGCCCGGTGAGAATCTTGTGCGGGTAGCCCTGGTGGCCGACGTCGAGGACCAACCGATCGCGGGGTGTGTCAAAGACGTAGTGGATCGCGGTGATCAACTCGGTGGAGCCGAGACTCGAGGCCAGGTGCCCCCCCGTCTTCGAGACGCGCTCGAGAATGTCCCGGCGCACTTCATGGGCCACCTGCTCGACCTTCTCGGCCGGCAGCTTTCGCAGATCCTCGGGGCACTCGATCGCGTCGAGTAGGCTCTCGCCGCTCATGACTTCCTCCGCACCGCGAAGCGCGCGAGTTCGCGCAGGATCTCCGCCCGGCCGCCCCATGCCTCGAGACGCGAAAGCGCACCCGCAAGCAGTTCCTCGGAGCGCGCCCGCGCCCCTTCCGAGCCGAGAGCCGCCAGCGACGAGCAGGGCGAATCCTCGTGCTCGTCTTCCAGATCATCGGCGATCTGGAAGCCGATTCCCACCTCCATCCCGAAGGCCCGAAGCGCCTCGACGGCAGTGCCGTCCGCGCCTCCCAGCAGCGCCCCCCCGGCTACCGCCGCCGCGAAGAGTGCCGCGGTCTTGCGCCGGTGCACCGATTCGACCACTTCGTTTGAGCCCCCCTTCGCAAAATCGAGATCGTCGACCTGGCCGCCGACGAGGCCCTCGGGACCGGCCGCCCGCGCCAGCTCGCGCAGCGCCGCCGCCACCGGCTCCGCGTCATGGCCGCGGGCGGCATTCGCGAGCGTCTCGAAGGCAAGCGCCTGGAGAGCGTCGCCGGCCAGCACGGCAACGGCTTCCCCGTAGGCGACGTGCACCGTGGGCAGCCCCCTGCGAAGCGCGTCGTCGTCCATGCACGGGAGATCGTCGTGGACCAGCGAGTAGGCGTGGATCAATTCGACTGCGGCGGCCACCGGCAGTGCGCGCTCGGGCGCGGCGCCGACGGCTTCGGCCGCTGCCATCGCGAAGAGCGGACGCAGCCGCTTCCCACCCGAGAGTACGGCGTGGCGCATGGCCGCGTGCAGCGACTGCGGCGCGATCTCGGACGAGGGCAGCAGCGCCTCGAGAAAGGCCTCGACGCGGGGCGCACGGTCCGCCCGATAGGCCGCGAGGTCCATCTACTGGTCCTCGGCGTCCGCGGAACCCTCGTCCCGGGAATCCTCGGGATCAAGGGGCTCCGAAAGCCAGCGATCGCCCTCGCGCGAGAGCACCTCGATGCGCGCCTCGGCCGCTTCGAGCTGCTTCGAACAGACCCGCGAGAGGCGCACGCCTTCTTCGAACGCTTCGAGCGAATCCTCGAGTTGAAGATCTCCCGATTCGAGGCGATCGACCACCGCTTCGAGACGCTCGAGGGATACCTCGAAGGGAACCTCAGGTTCCGCCGCTTTCGGCGACGGCTTCGACCCGGCTTTCGCCGACGCTTTTCGGGCTGTCATAAAGGCGCTCGATGCTACTTCTGGCGGGTTCGAGCGTCAACGCGCGAAAGCGCCGCAGACGCTTGATTCAGAAGCTGATTTTGGGTCCGGCGCTGCGCGTTCACCGGACCCCTCAAGAGACCTTGTCGGCGCGGTCCAGCGCTTCGATGGCATCCGCCGTGGCCTCTACCTGGGCGGCCGCCAGGCGGATCGAAAGTTTCTCCCCCGGCACCAGTTGGTCGCTGCGCCGCAGCACCGCCCCGTCGCGCGTGCGGCGCGCCACGGCGTAGCCGCGGTCGAGCACGGCCAGGGGCGAGAGCGCATCGAGCCGCGCCATCCACTCGTCGCGGCACCCGCGCGCTTCGTAGAGCCGCATCTGGATCGCCGCCTGCAGCGCACGCAGCGCCGAGTGGCTGCGCACGCGGCGCGTGGCCAATTGCGCCGAAGGCGCCGCCAGTCGCAGGTTCTCGTGTTGACTGCGCCACGCGGCCCGCCCCCACGCAAGGGCTCGCAAGGCCGCTTGTCGCAGGCGCTGCTGGCTGCGCGCAACGCGCTGCACGAAGGCCTCGCAATCGGGGACGGCCAGGGCGGCGGCGGTGGAGGGCGTGGCCGCGCGGACGTCCGCCGCGGCATCGGCAAGACTGAAGTCGACCTCGTGTCCCACGCCACAAACGACCGGCAGCGGACAGGCCGCCACGGCCCGCACGACTTCTTCGGTCGAGAAGGCCGCCAGATCCTCGAGCGAACCACCGCCGCGCACCAGCAACACGACGTCGACGCCGGGCGCTTCGCCGGCATCGCGCAGGGCGGCAACGATCTCCGCCGGGGCGCCCTCGCCCTGGACCCGCGTCGGGAGCAGCTTTAGCGGCAGGCCCGGAAAGCGCCCGGCCGCGACACGAAGGACGTCGCGCAGGGCCGCGCCGCGGGGTGAGGTCACGATGGCGATGCCCCTAGGAAACGTCGGCAGCGCTTCTTTCCTTGCGTCGTCAAAGAGCCCCTCGGCTTCGAGGCGTCGCCGCAGTTCTTCGAGGGCGCGGCGCAGGGCACCGGCGCCGACGGGTTCGACCTGGCGGACGATCAACTGGAGGTCGCCGCGTTGGGGGTAGATCGAGACCTCGGCGTAGACCTGCACTTCCATTCCCTCTTCGAGGTCAAAGCGCAGATTGCGGGCGGCGCCGCGGAAGAACACAGCCCGTACCTGGGCGGCTTCCCCCTTCAGCGTGAAATAGCGGTGGCCCGCCGGCGATTCGAAGAGATTCGAGATCTCGCCGCGCACGTGGACGCGGCCCACCCGGTCTTCGAGCAACCGGCTGAGGCCGGTCAGCAACTCGTCGACGGCGTAGACCGAAACCTCGGGAACCCCTGCATCGGCGGCTTGCGTCACGCCGCCAGCCTACCCGTCGCCGCGCACGGCGTCGCGCTCTTTAGCCAGACGCTCAGGGATGCTCGACCGCGGGGGCCGCGGTCTCCAGGGCCACCGTCTTGGCTTCGGGCGCCGGTTCGCGCAGCCGCTCGAAGTAGTCCCAGCTCTTGAGCACCTCGAGAGCGCGGTCGAGCTGTGCATCCGAAGCGTCGCCCTCTTCCGCTTCGCCCTTCTCGTCGGCGGCGGCATCGGGGCCGCTAGCACTGGGATCGTCCGCAGCGGTGTCGCGTTCGCCCGCTTCGGTTTCCGAACTCTCGTGCCGGAAGTGCCCCTCGAGATCGCGCTCGCGCACGCGGAAGGATTTCGAGCGCTTCGCAACCGGGGACGCGGCCGCGACTTCGATGTCGGGAACGATTCCCACCTCCTGGATCGAACGGCCCGACGGCGTGTAGTAGAGGGCGGTCGTGAGCCGCAACCCGGAACCGTCTTCGAGCGGGTAGACGGTCTGGACCGAACCCTTCCCGAAAGTGCGAGCCCCGAGAATCAGGGCCCGGTGGTGGTCCTGGAGCGCGCCCGCAACGATCTCGGAGGCACTGGCGGTGCCCTCGTTGACGAGCACGACGAGCGGGTAGTGGCCGTCGAAGTCGTCCGCATCGGCGCGGTAGTCCTGGCGTTCGGCGCCATCGCGCCCCTGGGTGTAGACCACGAGGCCATCCGCCATCCAGACGTCCGCCACGATCACCGCCTGGTCGAGCAGACCGCCGGGGTTGTCGCGCATGTCGAGCACCATGCCGCGCAGTCCGCCTGGCGCCTCGGCAGCGAGTTTCTGGACGAGTTCCTGCACGTCGTTCCCCGTCCGCTCCTGGAACGACCGTATCCTCACGTAGGCGTAGCCGGGTTCGAGCAGCTTGCCTTCGACCGAAGCCACCTTCACCACGTCGCGCACGATCTCGAAGGAGCGCGGCTGATCGAAGCCCTCGCGCATCACTTCGATCACGATGGAGGTGCCGCGCTTGCCGCGCATCAGGCGCACCGCCTCGAAGAGCGACATTCGCTCGGTACCGCGACACGGCGTCTCCCAGTCGTCCGGAGGCTCGGTGGGACAGATCCCGACGATCCAGTCGCGCGCGCGCAGGCCGGCACGCGCCGCGGGGGTACCGTCGATCGGGGCCACGACCTCGACCGGCTTCCCCTGGCGCTTCGTGATCTCGATGCCGATGCCGTGAAACTCGCCCTTGGTATCGACCTGCATCTCGTCGAAGGCGTCCGCCTCCATGAAGGCCGAGTGGGGATCCAACTCGAGTAGCAGGCCACGAACCGCGCTGCGCAACAACTCGCTCTCGTCCACCGGCTCGACGTAGTGGGAGCGAACCAGCGTCAGCACCCGGCTGAAGAGTCCAAGATCCTTGTAGCGCTGGGCGGGGTCCACCGGCGCGGGTTCGGCCGCCCCGGCCCCCGAGGCCAGCAGCAGCCCGCCACAGAATGCGGCGAGCACACGCACCCGCGTGCGCGATGCGCGCCGCGCAGCCGGCGTTGACGTCCCCAGCCCCTGCATGCGTGTCCAGCTCCTTCCCGCCGCTCCGCGACGCCCGGCGCGCCGCGCGAAAGGAGCGCGACGGCCCCTGCGAATGTAGCCCCTAGCGCGCGCGCGCAAGCCATTGCTTCGGGTCAAGGGGGCGGGGGCCGCGGCGCAGCTCGAAATACAGCCCGGGGCCGGTGAGCGAACCGGTATCTCCGACCGCGCCGATGCGCTCGCCGACTTCGACCTCGTCCCCCACCGCCACCTCGAAACGCTCGAGCTGCGCGTAGAGCGAAAAATAGCCCTCGCCGTGGTCGAGGATCAACATCCGGCCATACCCCCGAAACCAGTCGGCGAAGCGCACCTCACCCGACGCCACGGCGTGCACCGCGCTGCCACGGTCCGCACCGAATTCGACCCCCCTGCGAAAGGTCTCGGTGCCAAAGCGCGGGTCGACGACACGCCCGAAGGGCTTGACAATCGGGGCTACCAGCGGCGCCGGCAAGCGACCCCGGCGCGCTGCAAAGCCCCCCGATCGACTGCGGCGGCCGCGCGTCTCAAAACGCGCGAGCTTTGCTTCGAGGGCCCGGGCCGTCGCCTCGAGCTCCGCCAGCAGGCTGCGGTGTTTCGCGCCATCTCCCTGCACCCGCGTCAGCAGCGCTGTTTTTTCGGCGCGCTCCCCAGCCAGGACGCGACGCTGTGCAAGCGCCGCGGCCTGCTCGCGATCGCGCCGCACCCGCGCCGCCGCCGAGCGCTCACGTGCGGCTTCGAGAGCGCGACTCCCCTTGCGGTAGCGCTCGATCAGGTGCCGGTCGGCGGCGATCAGCACGCGCAACGCAGACGCTCGCGAGAGCCATTCGAAGGGATCTCGCGACGCGAAGAGCACCCGCAGCGACGCCGTTTCGCCGAGGCGGTAGAGCGCCACCACCCGGCGGGTCATGGTGCTGCGCGTCGCCTCGAGACGCTCGCGCTGGCGGCTGCGTTCGCGGTCGAGCTGCGCGTACTGCGCCTCGCTCTCGCGCGCCCGCACGCGCGTCGCCCGGTGTTCCACGTCGATCGCGACCAGGCTGCGATCGAGTCCTTCGAGGGCTGCGAGCAGGCCGCGTTCGGCCTCGGCGCTGCGCACGACGGCCGCCCGGGCGCGCTCACTCTTCTGCCGGAGTTCTTGCAAATCACCGCGGTCGCCGGCGGCGGCAGCCTGGGCGAGCGACCCGAGCAGGACCACCCCGAGTGCGAGGACCCGCAGTCGCCCCCCCATCAGCGGCGTGGACCCGCCACCGCCAGCACCGCGCCGATGAGCCCCAGAAACGCGCCGGCCGCGACCAGGCTGAGCGACTCCATCGGGTCGAGAAAACGCGGCGGCACCTGGCCCAGCAGCATCTCGAAACCGCCGCCTTCGGGAACGCGCAGCAGCCCGAAGGCGAGCGCGAGCAGGCAGAGGGCGAGCACGCCACCGGCCATGCCCTCGAGGAAGCCCTCGATCCAGAAGGGACCACGAACGAAGCTGCGGCTAGCGCCCACCAGCGCCAGGATCTCGATCTCGTCCCTGCGCGCGTAGGCGCCGAGACGCACGGTGCTCGACACGACGAGCAGCGCGGCCAGGCCCAGCACGACCCCCAGCGTCCAGCGGATGGCATCGACCACCGCGAGGGCCCGGGTGTAGCCGACCAGCCAGTCGTCTCCGTGTTGCACGTCGCCAATCGCCTCGAAGCCGCGAAGTGCTTCCGCCACTCGCAGCGCCGACGCCTCCGCCCGGGCTTCCGCACCGAGCGACACTTCGAGACTCGCCGGCAGGGGATTGCCCTCGACCCCTTCGAGCAATTCTTCTCCGCCCACCTGGTTGCGGAAGCGCGCGAGGGCCGCCTCTTGCGACACGTAGACCACGGCGTCGACCCCCTCGAGCGCCTCGGCGCGCCGCACCCATTCGAGTGCGGTCGCCTCGCCGACGGGCTCTGCGAAGAAGGCGACGACCGGAATCTGCTCGCCCAACCCCTCGAGCAGGGCCCGCATGTTGGCCCCCACCAGCACGAAGACCCCGATCACCCAGAGCGTCAGGCCAATCGTCAAGACGGTGGCAAGCGCAGCGCCCGCACTGCGCCGGATGCCGCGAAAGGCGGTGCGCAGCCCGATGCCGCAATAGGTGACGAGGCGGCTCACCTTTCGCCCGCCTTCGTGTCGGCGACCAGCCGCCCCTTCGCAAGTTCGAGCACGCGCGCCCCGCTGCGCTCGACCAGGTTCGCATCGTGGGTCGCCACCAGCACCGCGGTCCCATGCGCCGCCACATCCGCGAGCCAGTCCATGATCTCGAGGGTGTACTCGGCATCCAGGTTGCCGGTGGGCTCGTCGGCCAGCAGGATCGCAGGCTCGCCCACCAGCGCGCGCGCGATCGCGACGCGCTGCTGCTCGCCGCCCGAGAGCGAGAGCGGGCTTCGCTGGCGCCGCTTCTCGAGACCCAGCCGCTTCAGGATCGCAAAGACCCGGCGGCGGGTTTCCTGCCGGGGGGTCCCCACGACTTCGAGGGGCATCGCCACGTTCTCTTCGACACTGCGCCGCGGCAGCAGCTTGAAATCCTGGAAGACGAAGCCGATGCGGCGCCGCAGCACGCGGATGGCCGCTTCGCCGAGCCGTCCGACATTGCGACCGAGCACGATCGCCTGGCCCGAACTCGGGCGCTCCGCGCCAAAGAGCAGGCGCAGGAGTGTCGTCTTGCCGGCGCCGCTCGGGCCCGTCACGAAGACCAACTCGCCGGCACCCACCTCGAAGCCGAGATCGGCGATAGCGAAGCCGCCCTGGCCGTAGCTCTTCTTCAGGTGGTAGGCGCGGAGCAGCGCCCCGCCCGGCTGTTGCTGCGACTGCGACGGATCGCCTAGCCGCGCCCCTTTTCGGTCCCCCAACGGCGCCCCCCCGAATGCCGTGCGGCCCGAGTATGACACGAAGCCGGGGCAGGCCGCCGCCGTAGCCCGGAAAGGGCCAGTAGCGCCGCGCCCCCGAGAAGACCGACGCTGGGCTCGGGGACCGGCAGCGGGTTCGGCAGCGCCGCCAGGCCCGAGCTGGTGAAGCCCTGGATCGTGATCGTCGCGGATTGGAAGAAGGTCCCGCCGTCGAGGGTGTCGAAGTTGATCGCCGGGTCGCCGCCGCCGCCGAAGGTGAGAAAACCGAGCAGGTAGAAGCGGTCGGTGTCCTCGGAATACGCCAGCGAGGGCGCATTGCGGTAGAGGTTCGAGTCGGTGGTGATGTTGTTCAGCGTGCAGGTGCTGCCACAGGGCAACAGAATTTCCCGCAGCTGCCGGGTGGGGCTGCGAGCGGTGGCGAAGAGTTGGTCGCGCACGCTGTCGTAGGCGAGGCCCTGCATGCCCCCCTCATCGAGGTCGTCACTGCAACTGCCGAGGATGCTGCCGGCGGCGCTGGCGCTGGCATCGTCGGGATCGATCTCCACGAGTTCCCGGCAGTAGACGCTTGCGTTGTTCCAGTCGAGGGCGAGGGCCAACAGGCGATCGTCCGAATCGGCGGCGGTGGCCCCCGGGTCGAAGGCCAACGCCACCATCTCGTCGAAGCCCTCGATGCTGCCGACGATCGTCACGTCGCCCGTCGTCGGGTCCAATTCGACCAGGCTGTTGGTGGTGGTCCAGGCGCCGTTGGTGATGCGCTCGTCGTCGCGCTCGGGCGCGATGCCGTAGAGAGTCTCGCGCCCGGGCGACCAGGCGAAGCCGCGCACCTCGAGGCCCGACCCGTATTCGCTCGAGCTGGACCAGCCCCCGGTCACGCCGGACATCGCGAGCCACTCGTCGGTGACCTCGCCCGTCGAGGCCTCGGTCCCGGCGGAAACCACCAGCGTGACCGAAGCATCGGAGCCCGTCTCGCCGCAGAGCCCGCCGGAGCAGAGCCCCACCTCGCTGCTCTCGGTGGTGCAGGCGCTGGCGTCGGCCTCCGCGATGCCGAGGCTCGCGTGACAGCCGCAGGTGCCGGTCGAGGAGCCGGTGTAGGCGTAGCGCAGGGCGCTGCACTGGTCGGGCGCGGCCGCCTGCAGGCAGGCGCCACCCGACGAATCCTGCATCAGCTGGCAATCGCTGCCGGTAATGTGCTCGAGACAGGCGTTGTGCCCACGCTCGTGGGCGAGGGTCGTTCCCAGGCGATCGTGGGTCTCCCAGGCTTCCACGGTGACCACCATGATGATCGACCGGCCGGGGTCGGGGTAGACGCTGCAAGCGGGTCGGGTAGCGCAACCGATGGCGTTGCTGGGCCCCCCGCAGTAGTTGAGAGAATCGACAAGGAAGGCGCGCTCGCCACTGCCAATCGACTTGATGTCGTCGAATTCCAACTCGCTGTCGAGTTCGAGCAGGGGCCGGGAGGGGTCGATGTCTGCGAAGGACGAGACGCCGGCCACGGCGAACTCGACGCAGCAGGGCACGTCGTCGGGACCGTTCGCCCCCTGCAGCAGGGCATTGGCGTCACCTGTAGCGAGTTCGAGCAGCCCCTCCCAGAACGACAGCGGACGCTCGACCGTGAGCAGGTCTTCGTGCACGTACCAGGTGAGCGCGTGGCGGGCGGCTGCGGGCTCGGATGCGTGAGCCGCGGTCGCCAGCAGGCCCACCCCGGCACAGGCGAACGCGAATGCCCGTGCGAGCCTCACCGGATCGACCTCTGCAGCGGGGCGTCGGACGCGCGAATGCGATCGAACTCGGCCAGCGCCTCGGCAGCGACCGGGTCCCCGTCGGCGCGCTCCGGCAAGATGCCGCGGGCCCTGTCGGTCTGGGCCAGCGCCAGTGCGCGCTGGGCAGCCTGCCGGAGCTGGGTCC
>Ga0066376_10000182_pt1 | contig 55451 bp, 50 predicted proteins | sample Knorr_S15_td_Bot_FD_77009 | JGI IMG/M metagenome (GOLD analysis project Ga0066376, IMG submission 77009) | Marine microbial communities from Southern Atlantic Ocean transect - Knorr_S15_td_Bottom_ad_5009_LV_A | ecosystem: Environmental > Aquatic > Marine > Oceanic | place: Southern Atlantic...
AGAGCCCGAGTCGCTGCTCTTCGCCTGCCTCGCCCCAGGCCAGTTCACCAACGAGCCGAAGGCGGTCGATCGCGGCCGTTGCGAGCAGCGCCGCAGGGATGGGGTCGTCCGCTGGGGCCGTCGGCTGGAGGGGTAGCGAGGCGCTGTACCCGCTCCCTGCTGCGACCACTTCCAGAGTCCCGCTACCTACGTCGGCGCGGTACCTCATGGAGGCGGATCGGTTCGACCAACGCGCGTCGTCGGGCGCGTCTGAAAAATCCAAGCGAACCGCTTCCGAGTTCCAGAATCCGGTCCCTCGCAGCGAGTGCCCTGGTGAAGGCTCGAAGTCGAGGCCGAGCAGAACGTCTTGATAACCATAGGGTCCCCGGCCGCGCAGCGGTGTCGCTCCCAGGTCGTGCAGAGATCGCGCCGAGACGAGGAAGCCGGCGTTGGCTCCGAGCGGGCCCTCTAGAGCGGACGTGGCTGCGAGCAGATCGAGCGAGCCGGACCCCCGAAGGCGGTCCCGGCGTGGCCGCCGCGTCTCGAGGTCGAGAATGTGGGTCAGGCCTCCATCGTAGCGAGCCGGTGCCCCGCCGACGTGAAGAGCCGCGCTACCGAGCACCGCGGGCTCGAAGCTCCGCATCAGACCGGCGACATGGAACGGCGTGTAGACCGGGGCTCCATCGAGCAGAACGAGCTTCAGATCCGTCGTCGATCCCCTCATGTAGAGTACATCGGTCGCGTCGGCCGGGTCGTTCCCCGGCAGCGACTGCACCGCATCGAGCAGGCCCGGGTGGCCGACGCCAGGCGTGAGATCGAGCGCCTGCATCTCGAACTCCGGCATCGGAGTCGCGACGACCGTCCCTGGGTCGGCCCCCCGCTGATTCGGCTCGCCGACCACATCGACCGGGTCGAGCTCGACCGGCTCAGCCTGGAGTTCCAGGTCGACCCGTAGATCGGACCCGCCGGGGGCCAGCACGTCCACCGTGAGCGAGGCGTGCCCGGCGTGTGTGACACTGAGCCGGATTTCCCCCGGCGGCAGACCCTCGAAGCGGTAGCGACCGAGGCTGTCCGCGAGCACGACTCGGCGTAGGCTGGCCACGCTCGCTTCCACGACCGCGTTCGGGAGCGGACTCCGAAGCTCGTCGAAGATGCCGGTCACTACGCCACCCAGGGAAGCGGTCGCGGTGTCCGAGACCGGCGCTTGGGCATGGGACAACGACGGCGTGCCCGCCAGCATGACGAGCGATGCGACCGTTCGGATCGCCCTGGAGGTAGGTGCCCTTCTCATGGCTCAGCGCACGATGAAACGGATCGTCTCTGTGTCTCTCGCGTCGACCGGCCCGGTCACGTCGAGAGCGCCTGGCGCGCCCCGCAGGTAGACACGCCCGTTCACGGTGAGCGAGGCCTCGTCTATCGATCCCGGGAGCTCCACGGTCACCGGCCCTCCAGCGATCGTAGCCTGAAGGCGCCCCTCTGCTGAGGTGAAGGAGCTCCCGGGCGCTGCGCGCACCGCCAGCGAGGGCTCGGCGAGCCACCGTACCTCGATCACCGTTCCCGAAGGCACCTGGTCGAGTCGTACCACGACCGGACCGTCTTCGACCGTCATGCGCATCCCGACGGGCTCGACGGCCATGGTGCGCACCATCTCGCTGGGGGCGGACAGCTGGGGCGGGGGCCCTCCGATCCAATCGCGCACCGGAGAGCCCGGCAGCGCCGACAGTGCGCCGGTGGTCACCAGGAGGAACGTCGCGGCCCGCCCCAGCGTCCAAAACGAGGGCGATCGCTTCTCGTCACGGCCGGGCCCGGTCGTCGACCGCCCCCCGGCGAGTCGAGCCCGCACCGCCTCGCGAGCCGTACCGACATCGAACGGCTCTTCCAGCTCAGCGAGCGCGGCCCCGATGGTGTCGGCTCGCCCCTTCGCTTCCTCCAGAGCGTTGCGGCAGACCTCGCAACCATCGAGGTGAATGCCCGAGTCGGCGTCGAGCAGGGCTCCGTCCCGTAGCTCCACGATGGCCCGTTCACTGAGGTGGCCGCTGAAGTGGGCGCCGGCGTCGCCGGGGAGACCTCCCCTGAAGTCGCTCATGCGGGCTCTCCGGCGGCTAGGAGCACATCCGAGAATCGTCGTTCGGCGCGCGCGAGAAGTGTGCCCACGGACGTGGTCGCCACGTCCACGGCCTCGGCGATTTCCCGGTAGCTGAAGCCGGAGTACCTCAGCAACAGCATCTCACGGTCCCGGGCCGGTAGGGCGTCGAGAGCGCGTCGTGCCGTCGCCTTGTCTTGCATGCGTTCGAGGGCCTGCTCCGGGGAATCGGGCTCGGTTGTCATGACCGGGTTCTCACTCATGAGTCGCTTGCGGTTTTCCTCGCCCCGGTAGCGATCCCGAATCAGGTGCGTCGCGGTCTTGAAGAGCCAGGCTCGAATCCCGGCGGTGCTGCCCTCGACGTCGCGCTCGAAAAGCCGGACCATCGCCTCCTGGGCGATGTCCTCGGCCGTGTCCCGGTCACCGCTCAGGCGATGGCAGTAGCGGACGAGTGGCGGATACTGCTCCTCGAACGTTGTATCGAAGTCCACGGCGTTCCCAGTACGGTCTCGCAACACCGGTGCTACATCGGGCGCCGGTCCGGCCGGGTTCTACCCGGGCAGGGGTGATGAGGTCTTCTTCAGGAGGAACGAGTGGAGGCATCAGGCTGTGACGCTCTCGTGGCCTCCAGCCCGAAGGAGGGCCCTATCTAGTAGCAGGCGTCGCCTCGTCGGCGATTCCCGGGATCTGCTCGAGCCCCCGTTCGACGTACGCAAGACCGCGCGAGTAGCCCACGATCATCACGACGACCGCGACGGCGGTGCCCAGGCCGCGAGGCAGCGACACGCGCGCGACCAGGGCACTCGACAGCAGGACCTCGAGTCCCGTCGCGATGCCGATGCCGGTCAGGGCCGGCGCGGTCAGAGCGACCACCCGGCGCGCGGCGGCAGCCGAGTCGGCGGCACCGGAGTAGAACACCGCCATCCACAGCCCCCAGAGCAGCCCCGCGAGCCCCAGGTCGAGAAGAATGGGACGCCAAGCCACGGTCGGTTCCGACCAGCCCGTCGCCGAGAGAAAAATGTTGCCGCCGATCGGGAGCGCGATGGCCGCCATCAGCAGAGCCAGACCGACGAGGCTCCACCACATCTTCGCGCGCTCCTCGGCGGCTGCTCCCAACCAGGACCTGCGCAGGTTGACCACGACCACGCCTACCGCCAGGAACCGCATCAGATCCATGAGCGGGTTCAAACCAGCGTCGGCGATGGACCGACCCAGCAGAGCGTTCACCGAGAGGAGTACCGCGATGACCACCACGACCGCGAGCCACGGAGCGGCGGGCGACAGCAGCCGACCCCGGAGCCCTTGCAGCGTGCGCAGGCCGACTGGCAGAGACTGGGCGGGCGTCAGGTGTTCAGGGGTCAACCGTCGGGGGAACATCGCCGTGAAGTGCATCATGCCGGCGAGGCCGAGCAGTTCCACCAGCGGGAAGTGAGCCTCGAAAGATCGCACGCGCAACGCCGGGGTCGGGACGCAGCAGCACAATGATGCCCGAGTATGCCAAGAGGTAGCTCCAAGCAGCCAGGGCCACCGCAAGTCCGCGGGCACCCTGGGCGGCTTTTCCACGATATACGAGGGCGATCGCCAGCACGCTCGAGATCACGGTGACGACCGCGTCCGCCGCCACCAGTGTCAGGAACGAAGCCCGGGGGCTCGGCGCCAAGGTATCGGACAGGCCGAGCGAGACGCCCGAGAGAGCATCCCACTGCGCGACCTGCCCAACGATCGCGAAGATCGCGAGCAGGGTCACCAGGATTCGTGCCACGAGCGTCGCGGCCTGCGTCATGAATTGGTCATGGGCTCAGGGGATCGGCGCTTCGAAGTGTCCACGCGACCCAGGACGCCACAAGCGTCGGGCTGCGCGGCTGGTTTCCTCGCCAGTGTCGGACGCGCAGATTGGGCCGCTCACGTCAAAACTCCCCGGGGGAAACGATGAGCCGGCTCATTTACCGCGTCCTCACGGTCGCGCTTCTGGTCACGCCCTTCACGCCGACGTCGGCCCATGCCCAGGAGGCGAGGTCCCGTTGGGAACGCATGTGCCAGATCCGCGCCGAAAAGTTCGACATGGTGCTGCCGAAGGCGATGCACGACAACGAGCTCGACATGTGGATCGTCGTCATGCGTGAGGGCTTGCTGGACCCCATGTGGGAAGCGCTGGGGCGCGGATACGTGGGGGGCTGGGCGTACTACGTCTTCACCGACGGCGGTGATCGTGTTGCGCGAGCCGCACTCGGCGTGGGTGGGTACATGCTCGAGCAGTGCGGGGTGTACGACCACTTCGGCGGCGCGGATGAGCTCGCACAATACGTGGCCGACCGGGACCCACAGCGCATCGGAGTCAATATCGCCGAGTCGATCGGTGGAGCGGACGGGCTTTCCCACACATCCTACCTGCACCTCAGGCGCGAACTCGGGACGTATGGGGAGCGCTTGGTGTCGGCGGAGCGCTTCGTCTCGGACTTCCGGGCCACGCGCACCGCGTCCGAGATTGCAGCGTTTGCGGACGCAGGGGAGTTGTCGCGCGAGATCGCGGAGCGTGCGCTCTCGAACGAGGTCATCACGCCGGGGGTGACCGCGCTCGAGGACGTCGCCTGGTGGATGTGGGATCGACTTCTCGAACGGGGACTCGACTCGTCCTTCGACATGCCGTCGGTGTACATCACGGGCCCCGATGGCATCGTCGCCACGTCGAGCGACCGTATCATCCAGCGCGGCGACCTGCTCATGGTCGACTGGGGCGTGGGTTTCCTCGACTTCTACACCGACATGAAGCGGATCGCATACGTGCTACGGGACGGGGAGGTGGAGGTGCCGGTCGGGATCCAGAACGCCTTTGATCGCGCAATACAGGTGCGGGACGTAATGAAGGCGAGTATCAAGCCGGCGGCCACGGCGCAGATGGCGCTCGACGCCACGTGGCGGGCCATTGAGGGCGCCGGGTTCAATCGGGTCGAGTTCAATCAGCCGAGCGACGACCCCGCGATCACGGACGTGGTCATCGGGCCCCATTCGGTGGGGAACTGGGGCCATGGCTTCGGTCCCTCGCTCGCATTCTTCAACCCGACGCGGCTGACGTACGAGCTGCGACCCGGCACCCTGATTTCGGTAGAACTCTTCGCGTTCACGGCCAACCCCGATTGGGGCGGCGCCAAGATCCGTATTCCGCTGGAGGACGACGCCGTAGTGACCGAACGAGGCGTGGAGTGGCTCTACCCTGTGAACTCTCGAGTCCTGTTGATCCGGTGAATTCAACGCGCCCCGACTCAACGCTCGACTTCGAGCGCTTCGACGCTCTCTCGTTCGACTGCTACGGAACGTTGATCGACTGGGAGGCGGGCATCCTTGCCTCCCTGACTCCTCTTCTCGAAACAAACGGGATCGTTGGACAGCCCGAACAAGAACTCCTGGAACGATTCGGGCGTCTGGAGTCCCAAGCCGAGCGGGGCCCGTTCCGCAGCTACCGTGCGGTGCTCACGGATGTGGCGCGCGGCTTTGGTCGGCATTTCGGCTTTGTTCCCACGCGCGCGGAGCTCGCCGCGTTCGCCGCGTCGGTCGGCGATTGGCCCGTTTTCGCGGATACGATCGCAGCGTTGCGCGCGCTCCAGACCCGATATCGACTTGCCGTCGTGTCCAACGTGGACGACGACCTGTTCGCCAGGTCTGCGCAGCGGATCGGCGTCGAATTCAGCGAGGTGGTAACGGCACAGCAGGTCTCCGCCTACAAACCGGGGCCGAAGCACTTCCACGAGGTTCTGGAGAGGCTCCGGCTCCCTTGCGACCGGCTGCTGCACGTGGCGCAGAGCCTCTATCACGATATCGCGCCTGCGCGCTCCCTCGGGATCAGCTGCGTCTGGGTGAACCGGCGCGCGGGCAAGGCGGGCGGGGGCGCCACGAAACCGTCGACGGCTCGCCCCGATTACGCGGTACCCGACCTGCGGACGCTCGTCGAGGAAATGGGCCTGGGCTAGTGCCACGTTCCGCGGGAGGAGGCGCGCCGCACGCAGCCCTCGCCGTTCCCTGCTCATCCGTTTACACTTGGCGCGGTTCTACACACACCTCGCGCACGCGCGCTAGGGTACGGCCTTATCTGACGGATTCGTGATGCGCTTCGCCTATATGGATTCCCAAGGGAACGAGATCTCCATACCGAGCGTCGATGCGCTTGCGTTGCGCATCGAGCTCGGGGCGATCACGGCGGATACCGAGCTGTACGATGCCCAGGCCGACCGGTGGGGGCCCGCGCATACGCACGAGATCTTCCACACTCTGTCGCGAGATGCAGAGGAGGAGGGCTTTGTAGCTCCCCCGCCTGCGATGGCGCCGCCGCCCGTCGATTTTGGAGACGCCCTCGAGGCCGACTTGGACACTGAGCCGGAACCGGAGGAGGAAGCGGCTGTCGAGGAGTCCGAGAGCTCCGACCTCGACTTCGGCGACATGGGACTCGACCTGGCTCCGGTCCTAGAGGCCGAGGACGAAGTAGAAGAAGACGACGGCGGCGGCTTCGACTTCGGCGGCGGACTCGAAATGGAGGCACCGGTCGAGGATGAGCCCGAAGTCGTCTCCGCGGGGTTCGAGGGTGCGGCTGAGGCTCCTATGGATCTCCTGGGCGGCGACATGGAGCTCGAGTCGGCGATCGACTTCGCTGGTGGCACCGAGGACCTGGGCGGCGCGCTCGAGATGGAAAAGCCCATGTCCGAGTACACGCCGGAGGCTCCGCCAGATTGGATGGAGGAGGACGACACCGGTAGCGCGGGCCAGGAAGCTCCCATCGACTTCCGAGGTGGGCAGTCCACAGCCTCCGGCGACGACGAGCCCGGCCGCGAGGCAGCACTGGACCGGGGCGACTCGAGGCGCGTAAAGAGGGAGCCCCGTTCGCGGCCTTCTGCGCCACGTCGACCGCGAAAGGTCCCCGTCGGATTGATCGTGGCCGCGTTTATCCTGCTTGGCGGCGGCGCCGTGGGTTTCGTCGCTTGGCAGGCGTTTCGGGGTGAGGAAGTGGCCGAGGCGTTCACGCTGCCTGAGGTCGTGATTCCGGACATCCCGGCAGAACTCCTGCCCCGCATGAGGGACATGGCGGAGGCCGCCGTGGCGGAGATGATCGAGGACCTACGGGGCCGGTCGGAGGCCCTGGAAATCCCATTGCAGCCTCAGGATGCATGGCTGGGCGGGAACTACCTTGCAAATGCCAGCCAGTTCGAAGACATTGAGCAGTTCTGGCTCGGAATCGAGCTTTTCGTCGACGACGTGAGAGCGACGGACACACAACTCTTCCATGACGAGTACGTAGCACAGGTCGCGGCGGCTGGTATCGCCGCGGACACGGCGGCGATGCTGATCGAGCGGGCAGACTCGGGATTCGTGGCCGCTCGCGACGGACGCTACGAGGTGTACAACCTCATGGACGATTTGCTGAACGCGGCGTTGGACCTCCACATCTTTTTGGTCGAAAGCGAGGACCGGATCGCATACGAGCCAACCAGCGCCGGTGTGTCGCGCGACCCCGTGCTCGAGGCGGTACCGGACACGGAAGTGCTGGGCGATCAGATGTGGGGGCTGGTCAACGGAATTACGGACGCCCTCGCCGATCTGGGCACGCTCGACCGCGTGACTCGCGAGCGGCTGTTTGCCGTGCTGTTCGACCGAATGCGCAGGGCCGGTATCCAGTAGACACAACGCTGGGGGCCTCTCCCGCGTCTTACCTGTGACATCGGGCAGCGCTCCTCCCCTTCCGCGCTGTCGCTCCGGATGCCGGAATCCCCACCGAGGTGATGACGAAGCGGTCCGATTGGGTGGTGAGCCTCGTTGTTCTGTGTTCTGTGCTGTGTGTTCACAGGTCCGGCCAGGGCGCAGGAAGTACCAGGCGACGGTGACGCCATCAACCTGTTTTTCGATTGCCAGGGTGGTGGGTGCTACGATTTGGACTTCTTCCGGAGGGAGATCCCCCTCGTGAACTGGGTTCGCGACCGCGAGGTGTCGGACCTGCACGTCCTGGTAACGTCCCAGAGGACGGGTGGCGGGGGACTCAATGTCACTCTGGCGTTCATCGGCATGGGCGACTTCGAGGGTCAGGATCAGGAGCTGACACTGTCGACCGCGGGCGACGCAACGCCCGACGAACAGCGGCGCGCCATCTCCGACCGGCTCAAGATGGGCCTCGTGCGCTACCTGGCCGGTACCTCCGCTGCGGATCAGATCAGCATTTCCCTGGGTGCCCAGCCTGAGCCCGGGGGCATCGTCCCCGGAGGACCGCGGGGTCGGGGCGGACCGCAAGCGGCGTCCGCGGAGGACGATCCGTGGAACTTCTGGGTATTTCGGATCGGCGGGAACGGCAACGCGAACGGCGAATCCAGCTTTTCGGGCACGAGCTATTCCGGCAACCTCAGCGGCAACCGCACGACCGAAGAATGGAAGTTCACCCTCTCCGGGCGGTACAGCCGCAAGGAGTCCGAGTTCGTCGTCAGCGAGGACTTGGATCCAATCGTGTCGCTCTTCGAGGATTGGAGCGGGACCTCTTTGCTCGTAAAGAGCCTGACGCCGCAGTGGTCGTTGGGAGCGCGGGCCGAAATCGGCAGCGATAACCGGCGCAACGAGGATCTTCGGTGGTTCTTTGCACCGGGTGTCGAGTACAACTTCGTGCCGTACTCCGAGTCCAGTCGCCGCGCGTTCACGCTGCAGGCCCTGATGAATATTCGTCACTGGGACTATGTCGAAGAGACGGTGTACTCCGCACTCGCGGAGACCCGGTTCGCCGCCTCGCTCACGGCGTCGATGAATCAGGTGCAGCCGTGGGGGCGCGCCAGCATTTCGATCACCGGATCGCAGTACCTGTAAATCAGAATCTCTACCAACTGTCCGCCTTCAGTTCGCTTTCCGTGCGTCTCTTTCGCGGGTTTTCCGTGAACATGAGCGGGTCGTACGCGCGCATCCACGACCAGCTCTTTCTGCCGGCCGGCGACGCGATCTTCGAGGAGAAACTGCTCCGTCGGAAGCAGCTCGCGACCAGCTACAACTACTTCGTAGTGTTCGGCTTCTCGTACCAGTTCGGCTCGATCTTCAACAACGTGGTGAACCCACGCTTCGGAGGGGGAGGGGGCCGCGGCATCATCATCTTCGGGTAGCTGGGCCGAATCCCGGATGGACTTTCTCGCGGACCGTAGCGGCCGCCGTCCGAGATGAACATGCGACGCGCTCCGAGATCGTATACGTCGCCCGGGTCGAGCCAGCGCAGCGGGATCAACGACAGCGGGTCGGTGGCGTCGTAAATGGCGATCCGGTTCCCGAGGACTTCCGCCAGATCGCGCGTGACGAGCACCGCCGAGCCCTCGGCCAGCCCGACGCCCAACAGGTGCGGGTAGGGCTGTAGCACGTCGAAGAGAGTGTACTCGCGGCTGCGCCTGATGAGGTGTTGGTCGATCGCGACGTTGCGCAGGAATCCGAAGCCGACGTCCTTGTCGGTCGCCATCACCAGGTCCGCGTCCTCGGAGCCACGCACGAGATAAGAGGCGAGTGCCGAGGCCCCCGCGGAGTTGCCGCCGATCACGCCGCCGCGTTCGAGCACCGCCCATAATTCCCCGTGCGTTTCCGTGTCCCGGTACACATCGACGAGCCGGAATTGGCGCCCGCCGGAAAACCACACGCCGGTCGCCTCCTTCAGTGGAGCCGCGAACGCGACCAGGTCGGCAACTGCACGGCTGCGTGTATGAAGGACTTCGAGTTGCACGACCCCCGCCTTCTGCAGGGCTTCGATCGCGGTCCAGCCGTCGTGAGAGCCGTATCGGGCCCCGGCGGTGGGGATGAGCACGATCTTGGCCTCGCTTCCGCCCGCGAGCGTCACGAACCGCCGATAGATCGACGGGTCGAGCACGCCACCACCCCCTGCTAGGATCGCTCCGCGCGGGGGGCCCACGCAGGGTCGCTCACACGCCTGTGAACTCGCTTCGCCCGCCGTCGCAGCCAGTGCGAGGCCGGCGATGAGAACAACGAGTAGGCGACGGAGCATGGCGACGTTGTTAGAGGTATGGATTCGATCCCGAAGCGTGATCCGTGATGTCGTGCACGGCGGTCAACTCGGGGATCTCTTCTCGAAGCATGCGCTCAACGCCCTGACGCAGCGTGGCGGCGGACAAGGCACACCCCTGGCAGCCGCCGCTCATCTCGACGGAAATCTCGGTGTCCTGAACATCGATCAGCGAGATCATGCCCCCGTGGGCGGCGATCGCAGGATTCACATGGTTGTCGAGGACTTCCCGTACTCGATCGGCGATCTCTCCACTGGGCGGTTCGGCCCGACTCCCGGCTCCGTTCGACCCGGCGGTCTCGCGGACCCGCACCTCGAACCCGCTCTCATTGACCCTGTCGACGTAGTCGACGGTGGCCCCCTCGAGCCGATCCATCGCGCTCTCCTGCACGAGCACCGTGAAGCCGGGCATCTCGACTTCCCGTTCCTCGTCCGCTCGCTCGGCGAGAGCCACCAGCGTCAGGTCGAAGTTCGATCCGGTCGCGGCGCTTCCCTCGCGAATCGAGATGCGGAGCGCTTCCAGTTCACCCTCACTCTTACCGAGGAAAGAGAGGACAACTTCGCGTGCGCGGTCTGTAAACGTGATCATGCGTGTATCGCCTAGGTAGCTGAGACGGATCGGTTCGTAGTTCTTACCCGCCCCCTCTCCGGGGGTTTCTACACAAGATGCCGTTGATCGGCTAGACGGCCTCGGATACCTTCCCCGCCGAATGTCTGACGACCAAAGTGCGTGCAAATAAAGGGGATTCATGGCCAGTCCCGACCTCATGGACAAGCTCGTATCACTGTGTAAGCGACGCGGCTACGTCTTCCAATCCTCGGAGATCTACGGCGGCACCGGGTCGGTATGGGACTACGGGTCGCTCGGCGTCGAGCTCAAACGCAACGTGAAGGACCTTTGGTGGTCTTCCATGGTGCACCAGCGGGACGACATCGAGGGCATGGATGCGGCCATTCTGATGCACCCTCGGGTCTGGGAAGCGTCGGGCCACGTGGACGGGTTTACAGACCCTCTGGTAGAGAGCTCGAACTGTCACAGGAGATTTCGCGCGGACCTGCCGGGCGTAGAGAGCGGGCAGTGCCCCACGTGCGGCTCCAAGGACGTCTTCGGCGAACCCCGCATGTTCAACCTGATGTTCAAGACGTTCATGGGGCCCGTGGAAGACTCCTCGACGACGATCTACATCCGTCCAGAGACCGCGCAGGGCACGTATGTGAATTTCCTGAACATACAGGGCTCCGCCCGCCAAAAGGTGCCGTTCGGTATTGCGCAGATCGGCAAGGCGTTTCGCAATGAGATTACGCCTGGGAATTTCATTTTCCGCACGCGTGAGTTCGAGCAGGCGGAGATGCAGTTCTTCGTGAAGCCCGGGGATGACGAGTCGTGCTTCGACGAGTGGATGGAGATCCGGATGCAGTGGCACAAGGACCTCGGCATTCAGGCTGATAAACTGCGATTTCACCAACACGGCCCGGACGAGCTCGCGCACTATGCAAAGAGGGCGTTCGACATCGAATACGAATTCCCCTTCGGGTGGAAAGAGTTCGAGGGCATCCACAACCGGACGGACTTCGACCTGGCGCGACACCAGGAGTTCTCGGGCAAGCGGCTGGAGTACATCGATGCGCCCACCAACGAGCGCTTCCTACCGTATGTCGTCGAGACGGCGATGGGCATCGACCGAACCGTGCTCGTCTTGCTCGTGGACGCGTACCGGGAGGAAGACATCGAGGGCGAGCAGCGTGTCGTGCTCGGGCTACACCCCAAGGTGGCGCCCACAAAGGCCGGGGTCTTCCCGCTCGTGAAGAAAGACGGCATGCCCGAGATCGCGAAGAAGCTGCAGGCCGATCTGTGCGCATCAGCGATTCCGTCGTTCTACGACCAGTCCGGTGCCATCGGCCGCCGCTACCGTCGGCAGGACGAGGTCGGGACGCCGTGGTGCATCACGATCGACGGCGAGACTCAGGAAAAGGACTCCGTGACCATCCGGGATCGTGATTCGCTCGAGCAAGTGCGCGTGGGTACCGACAAGGTGGTCGCGTGGCTCCGGGAGGCGTTGCTCTGATGGACATCGTGATCTACGCTGCGGGTGAGATCCACTCGGATTGGAGGATGGAGCTTCGCCGTCGCCTCCAGGCCGCGGGTGTGGAAGCGGAACTGGTGGGCCCGCAGGAACATCACGAGAGCAGTGACGACGTTGGCGAAGAGATCCTGGGTGAGCAGCCGAACCCGCGTTATCGCGACCTCCAGGGCGCCCGCGTCAACACGCTGCGCACCCGTGTGCTCATGCAGCGCGCCGATCTCGTGGTCGCATATTTCGGACCGAAGTACAAGCAGTGGAACACCGCCTCCGACGCCGGATTCGCTCTAGCTTCGGGATGCCTCTGATCCTGGTCCGGTCCGAGGAGCACGTGCACGCACTGAAGGAATTGGACGCCGTTGGCGACGTTGACCGTCGATACGATCGAGCAGGCCGCCCAGGCGGTGGCGTACATCTTCTAGGGAGTTCCTGTGGCCTCGAAGTCCGAAGTCTTCAGTTCGCGGTGGGGAATGTTGCTCGCCATGATCGGTATGGCGATAGGTACCGGCAACATTTGGCGCTTCCCGCGTATCGCCGCGAGCAACGGCGGGGGTACGTTTTTGGTTGCGTGGGTCGTGTTCCTGCTCCTGTGGTCGGTACCTCTGTTGATCCTCGAGTTCGGCATGGGGAAGGGCACGCGACAGGGCGCGATCGGCGCGTTCGTGCAGACGCTGGGGCCCAAATGTGCCTGGATGGGCGCCTTCGTCGCGTTCGTAGCGACCGCGATCATGTTCTACTACAGCGTCGTGATGGGCTGGACGATCCGATTCTTCGTCGGCACGCTGACCGGTGAAGTGCCCGGTGCCACGCCCAGCGCCTTCTGGGACTCGTTCCACTCCACCCCCGGCGCGTTGCTCACGCACGTCGTCGCGATGGCGATGGGCGTCTTCGTGGTCTCGAGGGGCGTACGAGGAATCGAAACGGCCGCCAAGTTCCTGATACCGAGCCTCATCGCGCTCGTCGTGGTGCTGGCGCTGCGCGCCGTCACGTTGCCGGGAGCAAGCGCGGGCCTCGCCTTCCTCTTCACGCCCGACTGGGCGGCGCTGGCCGACTACGAGATCTGGATCCAGGCGCTCACGCAGAACGCATGGGACACGGGGGCAGGGTGGGGGTTGGTACTCACCTATGCCGTGTACATGCGGGCGAATGAGGACACCGCGCTGAACGCGTTCGTCATCGGGTTCGGCAACAATGCGATGTCCCTACTGGCGGGCATCATGGTCCTCTGCACCGTCTTCTCGGTTATGCCCGAGGCCGCAGACGAGATCGTCGGAGCGGGCAACGAGGGACTCACGTTCATCTGGGTGCCGCAACTCTTCGCACAGATCCCGGGCGGACGGTTCTTCCAGGGGCTCTTCTTCCTGGCGCTGGTCTTCGCGGCTTGGACGAGCTTGGTGGCGATGATCGAGCTCGCGAGCCGCGTGCTGATGGATTTGGGGATGACGCGCCAAAGCGCCATCGGCGTGGTCGGCGTGGCGGGTGTGCTCTTCGGCATCCCGAGCGCTCTGAAACTGGAGATCTTCCAGAATCAGGACTGGGTCTGGGGCGTAGCGCTCATGGTCTGCGGCTTCTTCTTCGCATTTGCGGTGCTGCGCTACGGGGTGACCCGGTGGCGCGAGACGTTCATCAACCAGGAAGGCTCCGATGTCCACATCGGCGCCTGGTGGGATTGGGCGATTCGCCTGGTCGCGGTGGAGGCGGTCGTGCTCTTGGTGTGGTTTCTCTGGAGCGCGCGCAGCGACGACCTTCGTGAGACGTGGACTCTGTTCAGCCCCTACAACGTCGGCTCGGTGCTGATCCAACTGGCGATCGCGGCGCTGGTGCTGTTCCTGGCGAACAACTGGCTCGCGGCGCGAGTGCAGAGGCAGGGTACGCCGAACGACTCGAGCTGAACGAGCCACGATGGAATTCGAGGCCTTCGAGCTCGCGGCCCGCGCCACCTACGAGGAGATTCCCGAGGCGTTCAAGCAAGGGGTCGACGGGCTCGTCGTAAGTCGCGAAGCGCCGGCGCACCCCGACCATCCCGACGTTTTCACGCTCGGGCTGTGCCTCACGGAGGACCACCTCTCGGACTACGGGGGTCCGGACACGACCCGTTCCCGGATCGCACTCTATTGGGGTTCGTTTCGCGAACTGGCGAAGCGCGACCCCCAATTCGATTGGAGTGGGGAGCTTTGGGAGACGCTCACGCACGAGTTGCGTCACCACCTCGAGTCCTTGGCTGGTGAGGACGATCTCGAGGCCGTCGACTACGCGGCCGAGGAGACGTTCAAGCGTGACGAGGGATTCGACTTCGATCCCTGGTATTACCAGCACGGCGAGCCTGTGAAGCCGGGAACCTTCCGGGTGGAGACGAGCTGGTACCTCGAGCAGCTGTGGTCGGCCGAGGACTTCGTGCGGGCGACGCACGTGGACTTCGAGTGGGAGGGCGCCGCGTTACGCGTTGTGAGGCCCGACGAGCTCGGCGACGTGCACTTCGTCTGGATCGACGGGGCCGAGCTGGAGCACGCGACACTCGAGTTGGTGCTCGTGCGGAAGCGGAGTTGGTGGGAGGACGTGAAGCGGCTCGCTGGTTCCTCACGACCGGTCGTGTACGAGTCGCGGGCCGTCGCGGAACCAGCCATCGGTGGGGGGTAGGCGTCCGGCATGACGCTTCACGACCGCTACGCGCGCCGTACCCCCTACGAGATCGCCTTCCCCAACCAAGCGGACCTCGAGGCGCTGACCCTCGAGATTGCCGAGGAAGCCGAGGGCCGTGGCACGGATCCGTCGAATCCGCAGACGTTCGTCACCATGGGATCGGTGGGCGCGTTCGTCCGAGAGCTCCAGGGCCCCGACGCCCCCCCGGAGTCGATCCATCAGTACGGGGCGCTCGTGTTCCACGCGGTTCACTTCACGACGGCGCGGTGCCCCCTGTACCTACTGGGTGTGCACGCGGCCAGGTATCTCGTGGGGGGCGTCCCGGACGGTACCCCTGTGCCCCCCACGCCAGCGGGATACATCCAGTTTCCCCAGTACCTCTTTTGGACCGTAGAAAGCGAGTCGGAGCCCGCGGAGCCCATCGACGGCATGTTCTGGACGACCTCGGAAGCGGGGATGCTTCACGTCCTCCTCGTCACCGGCCTGCGCCCCGACCGACCCGGCTTCGGCGCGATCGCGGTCGAGGGTCCGGTGGAAGAAGCCCCGGCTTGGCTTGCGGCCGATGTGCGTACAGCAGCGCCGGATTTTTCGAGCGCACTGCCTGGAAACGAGCTGGACGGGCTGTACGCCATCGAGGCCGCGGGTGAGGTGCTCAAGCTTCTGGCTCGCTTCTTCGCCTACGCTTCCGCGGTTCCGGATGCGCTCGAGCCGGTGGAGGTACCCGTTCAGTGCGACGGTGCGCCTCCCCCCACTACCCTCTCACACGTTCGGGTGACACTAGATGCCTAGAGAGTCGAAGAAGGCTAAAATCGCCCGTGCGGCCGAGGCCTTCGAGCTGCTGACGGAAGAGTATCCTGACGCGCACTGTGAGCTCGACTTCGTCGACGCCTTCCAGCTGGGCGTGGCGACGATTCTGTCCGCCCAGACGACGGACGTGCGCGTGAACATGGTCACGCCCGAGCTGTTCGAGCGATACCGAGACGCGGAGGCGCTCTCCAATGCCGCGCGGGACGACGTCGAGCAGATCGTGAAGTCGACCGGGTTTTTCCGCAACAAGACCAAGAACATCATCGGGTTCGCGCGCGGGCTGATGGCGGATCATGGCGGCGAAGTACCCAAGACCATGGCCGAGCTGTCGGCGTTGCCCGGTGTCGGACGCAAGACCGCGAACGTGATCCTGGGCAACGCTTTCGGGATCGACGAAGGCGTGGTGGTCGATACACACGTGAAGCGCATTTCGACCCTGCTGCGGCTCACGAAGGAGAAGACGCCCGAGAAGATCGAGCGCGACTTGATGGTGCTATTCCCGAGCGAACGATGGACGCTGCTCGCGCACCTGCTCATCTGGCACGGCCGCCGCGTCTGCGATGCCAAAAAGCCGCGGTGCGACCTTTGCGCACTCTCCCACCTGTGCCCCTCGTCGAGCGTGTAACCGCATAACTCGCCCGCGCTACTCAATCGACTCCTTGATCACCGCCATGCGCTCCTGCGCCCATTGGGCGTCGCTGCCCTCCGGGTGTGCTTCTAGGAAGCGTGCGAAATCGGGCAACGCCTTCCTCTCGTCCCCGAGATGAGTGCCACAGATGCCCGTGAGGATGCGTAGCGCGAAGGCCCACTCCGCGGACGCGTTTTTTCGCGCGGCGAGCGTCCGCCGGATGAGTGCGACGGCTTCCGCGTGCTCATCCAGCTTCCCTGAGATCAGTCGGGCCTGCCGAATCGCGACCGGCAGTCGCGTAGGGTCTTCGTCCAACAGCTTCTGGTACTCGACGCGTGCCGAAGCGTATTCGCCACGAACCTCCAGCATCTCGATCTGGGAGAGGTCCGCTTTGCGCGGCTTACCAATGCCGCCCCCGAGCACGCTGGCGGTGACCACTTCGACCCCGGAGCCGCACACGACCCAACCCGCCAGGTACCCGTAGACTGCTCCCGTCGTCGCCGCGGCCCCCAACGCGGGGAGCGGCGCGACCCCCAGGTACCAAAACGGCGGGAGTCCGACGATTGCCCCGATCATCGAATCCCAGAGGAAGGCTATGGCTGCGTCGTAGCTGCTGGACCCTCCGGCGAAACGGGCTACGACTGCTGGCTCGATCAGGAGCTGCAGGTACACGAAGATCGTCAGCCCGAACATGCCTGCGAATATTCCTACCAGACTCTCGAAGCCCAGCTAACCCGCGACTTCGTACCCGCCCAAGGACCCCACGGCGACCGTGATGGGGAGCGCGAAGAGGAACTGGCAGCGGTTGCGGCCGGCTTCGAGGCCGTCGCCGAGACGAATGGACATGGCCCCAAGTGGCAGCGCTTGGGCTTGCAATGCAGGCATCTTGACCCTTCCCGCGGACCTGTTCAGGTTGTCGCAACCCGAACCGGATGCCTCATGCCAGACCGAGCACATGCCGTCGCCCTACTGGAAGAGTGGGTCGATAACGAAGGCCTGAGAAAGCACATGTACGCCGTGGAGGCTGCTGTGCGGCACTACGCCCGCCTGCGCGGCGGCGACGAGGAGCTTTGGGGACTCGCCGGGTTGCTGCACGATCTCGACTGGGAGAAGCACCCCGAGAACCACCCCATGATCGGGGTCAATCATCTCAGGAAATTCGGATATCCGGAGGAGGTGCTACAGGCGATCCTCTCGCATCGATCGGACTTCACCGGGGTCGATCCGACCACCGAACTCGATCGAGTCCTGGTGGCGTGCGATGAGCTGTCCGGTCTGGTGTACGCTTGCTGCCTGGTGCGGCCGAACGGCATCGACGACCTCAAACCGAAGTCGGTGGTCAAGAAGCTCAAGGACAGGGCGTTCGCCGCCGGCGTCAGCCGAGACGATGTCGCCGAGGGCTTCGACCTGGTCGGCCTGGAACCGGGTGAGCACATCCAGAACGTGATCGACGCGCTCCGAGGTATCGCTGAGCAGCTCGAGATTCGTGCTGAGGACCGCGCCGGGTGAGGCTCCGTTCACACGAAGGTGTAGGAACCGCTGTTTCCCGCGTCGTATATTCGTAGGGATTCGATCCTGTATCCGTAGGTGACTATGCGCCTCGAGTGCTCTGTTCAGGCCACAATCATTGGATTGTCGGCTGCCTTCGCAGTCTCTCTCGCAGTCCCCGGGCCGACGCTTTTCGCCCAGGACGTGGAGGCGCTGGGCGAGCGCTATGGCACCATCCCCCCGGCAGGGTACTTCGAGGAACTCGCGCTCGACCCCGGCGCGTATCAGTTCACGCGAGGTCGGACCGCGCGCCTGCGAGCTCGCATGGCGGCCGAGGCTTCGCTCGATCCGGGTGTGCTCAGAGCCTTGGGCCCGCGCGACGGCCCCGTGATCGGCACCTACCGGATGCCGGTGATACTCGGGCTGTTCTCCGATTCTCCGGACTCGATCCGCTACCAACTCGATACCGTTCAGGCCGCGTACTTCACGGATGCCCCGGGCACGATCACGGACTTCTACGACGAGATCTCCGGAGGACGTGCCGAACTGCTCGGTGACGTCATGGACTGGACCCGAGCCTCGCTGACGCGCGTGCAGGCCACCGGTGGTGACAGCGGTCTCAAATCCGGACAGACGGGGGCGTTCATTACGGGACTGGTGGCGCGCTTGAACGACGTGGACTGGGGACTCTACGACAACGACGGGCCCGATGGCATGCCCAATTCGGGTGACGACGATGGCTACGTCGACGTGCTCGCGGTGATCCAGCCCACGCCGGGTGCCGAGTGTGGCGGTATCGAACAGGACAATCGCATTTGGTCTCATCGCTGGAGCCTTCGCGCCTCCGCGGGCAGCACTTTTGTGACCGCGATTCCCGCGAGCGGAGGAGACTTCATCCGCATCGACGACTATGTGGTGCAACCGGTCTTCGCTTGCAACGGCAGCGACCTGAGCCCGATCGGGGTGTTCGCGCACGAGCTGGGGCACGCGTTCGGACTGCCTGATCTCTATGACACTCAGTCCTCGGGCGGCAAGCATGGCGGGGCCGGGAACTGGGAGCTCATGGCCTCGGGCTCCTATGGCTGCGATGGTCGGTCGGCGGAGAGCCCTTGTCACATGGCCGCCTGGAGCAAGTCGGTGCTCGGGTGGGCCGACATCACGACGGTTCCCCCGGACACGGACCTTGCTGAGTTGATCCTCGAGCCCGTCGAAACAGGAGGCACCATCTATAGGGTCGACGCGATCGATGGATCCGGTGAGTACTTCTTGCTGGAGAACCGCCAGCGCCTCGGGTTCGACCAGCACCTCTACGCGGAGGGCCTTCTCGTTTGGCAGATCGATCCGGACTGGATCTCGCAGCGCTGGCGCTCCAACCGCGTCAACGGCGACGCGCACATGGGCGTCTGGCTTCGACAGGCCGACGGCTTCGACGAGCTGGGGCAACCGGGCAGTGGGCGGGGCGACAGCGGGGATCCTTTCCCCCAAGTCGGCGAAGGGATCGAAAAGCACGTGTTCCACGCGACGTCCCGGCCGGCGGCCACGTCCTTTGCGGGTACGCCCACGGGCCTGACGCTGGTCGACATCGAGTTGGTCGGGGACGACATACACATGAGGTTGTTGAATCGCTTCACCCGCGTCACCCTGCGCGCGGAGGGAGGAGACGGGTCCGGTGGGCTTTTCACCGTGGACGGGGTCTCGATCGCTGAGGCCACGCACACGCTCACGTCGGCCCCGTTTGTCGAGCACACCGTGCTGACCGCGAGAGGGCAGCCGATCGAAGATGGGGTCCGTCGACCGTTTCTCGGTTGGGCAGACGATGCGGCGGCGAGCACCCAACGCGACATCATGACGCCGATGGAGGACCTCGATCTCGTAGCCGAGTACGGAGGGCGCCAGTTCGAGTTGGCGATTCCGCTCGCAGGTGGGGTCAACGGAGTCGAGCCGGGCGCCTTGACCACGTCGCCGGCGGCGCCCGACCTCTGGTTCGAAGAGGGAACGCTGGTGACCGTCCAGGCCGTCGCGACGACGGGCTTCGATTTCGTGGAGTGGACGGGCGAGATGGCGGGCTTCGCGAACCCGGCGACCGTGACGCTCGCCACGCCGATGTCAGCGGGCGCGACGTTCGAGCTCACGTATGCGCTTCCTACCGCCACGGTCGACTTTCCCGCCGCCACCGAGATCGACATCCAATTCGAGGTGTTGAATGGCAATGACCCGGTCACATGGATCAGAACCGGTGGCCAGCTTCCCGACGGCCTCATCCTGAACTCGCTCGGACAGCTCTACGGCTCGGCCCTGGAACTCGGCTCGTTCCCCGTGCAACTCGTAGCGATAGACGTGCTCGGCCTTTTCGCCGAGGGTACGATCACGATCGAAGTCGGTGACCCCGGGATCTCTCTGTCTCGCCTCGCCTCGCAGTTCTTGGGCGTGGGTGAGGCGCTCTCACAGAGTCAGATAGACTTCTTGGACAACGTCGGGAATCACTCCGGCGACTATGATCTGGGAGACTTCAGGGCGTGGGTCCTCGCCAACCCGAGCCTTCCCTTTACGGCCGACCTGGGAATCCGGGCGCTGATCGGGCCCAGGACGATCCTGCTGGATATGCCCGAGGTGGGTCCAGGGGGTGGCCGATGAAACGCCTCTGGCGTTTGAGCCGGAGTCCGCGCCGGTACGTCCGCGTGGCGGCGGTAGTCGCGCTGGTCTCGCTCGCCGCCTGCGACGGCGGTCCGAAGGGCCCAGGCGTCATCAACGCGTCCATCGTGAGCCCACACAACCTGGGTGCGGTCGTAGTCGAGGTGGAGGGCATCGGCATCGAGGGCTTCGTCGGGCTCGGAGGGACCCAGGCGTACGGGGCCGAGGTGTCGGCCACTACGGGGCGTCACAGAGTGGTGTTGGTGAGCGCCGCGGGCGCCTCCATCCAGTTCGGAATCCGTGTACAGGATCTGGGTTCGGACCCCCCGATCGCCTCCGCGGTGTTCGCGGCCGGCGTCGACAACTTGCCGAAGCTGCTGACGGGGATCCTGGTCACGGTGGAGAACTGAGTCCCGTCGGTTGCCGGCTCGCTACAATCTCGCTTGCCGCCCCGGCCCCCTCTAGCGACTTTACGCGGGCCGTTTCGTCAGAAGCGCCGAGAGGCGCTGCGGCCCCGCCGGAAATACGCCAGAGAAAGACCCTCCGAGGCCGCCCGTAGGGCGGAGGAACAGTCCATGACGGCATCCACCTGGATCACGATGATTGTGGTGATGATGTGCGTTTGGGGCGGTTTCTCCTGGGTGCTGATCACCGCCATCCGGAAGGAGTCCGGCAAGAGCAGTGACAGCTAGCACCCCTCCCTCCGCGCCGCGACATGGAAGCGCTGCCCGCACGTGCCACGACGCGACGACCTAGAAACCATCCTCATCCTGGGCTCCGGGCCGATCATTATCGGCCAGGCCTGCGAGTTCGACTATTCAGGCACGCAGGCGGTGCGCGCCCTCAAAGAAGAGGGGTACCGCGTGGTGCTGGTGAATTCGAACCCGGCCACCATCATGACCGATCCCGATATCGCGGATCGCACGTACATCGAGCCCATAACGGCGCTGTGGGTCGAGAAGGTCATCGAGCGGGAGAAGCCTGACGCGCTGCTGCCGACCATGGGCGGTCAGACCGCGCTCAACGTCGCGATGGAACTGCACCGCTCCGGCGTCCTTGGGAAGCACGGGGTCGAGCTCATCGGCGCGGGCGAGCGCTCGATCGAGATGGCGGAGGACCGGGAGCAGTTCACCAAGGCCATGCACCGCATCGGCCTCGAGGTTCCGACGGGGGGGTTCGCGAGCACCGTAGAAGAGGCCATGGAGATCGTGGAGGGCACGGGATATCCGGCGATCGTGCGACCTTCCTACACGCTCGGCGGTACCGGCGGTGGTATCTCCTACAACAGCGAGGAATTTCGCGAGCAGGTCCGCAAAGGACTCGACGCGTCCCCGATCACGGAAGTACTGATCGATCGGTCCGTGATCGGCTGGAAGGAGTACGAACTCGAAGTCGTCCGTGACGCCATCGACAACGTCATCATTGTCTGCTCGATCGAGAATTTCGATCCGATGGGGGTGCACACCGGTGACTCGATCACGGTCGCGCCGGCTCAGACGCTCACCGACGTCGAGTACCAGAAGATGCGGGACGCCTCCATCGCGATCATCCGCGAGATCGGCGTCGAAGCGGGCGGTTGCAACGTGCAGTTCGCGCTAAACCCCGAGGACGGCGAGATGCTCGTCGTCGAGATGAACCCACGCGTCTCACGTTCGTCCGCGCTCGCGTCCAAGGCGACCGGATTCCCGATCGCTCGCGTGGGTGCCAAGCTCGCCGTCGGGTACCATCTGCACGAGTTGCCCAACGACATCACCAAGACGACGCCGGCCTCGTTCGAGCCCGTGCTCGACTACGTGGTCGTAAAGCTGCCGCGCTTCGCCTTCGAGAAGTTCCCGGAAGTCGACGACACTCTGGGCATCGAGATGAAGTCGGTCGGCGAGACCATGGCGATTGGCCGCACGTTCCGGAGCGCCTGGCAAAAGGGCTTCCGGGGCCTGGAAACGGGTCGCCACGGCTGGGTCACCGGCCCCGGGCTCAAGGACGATGGGCTGGAGGCCGACGACCGAAAGGCGCTGTTGCGGGCGATTCGGCGACCGACCGCGAATCGGCCATTTCAGTTGAAGAGAGCGCTCGAGGCCCGTCTCTCAGCCGAGGACCTCTTCCAAGCGACGAAGATCGACCCCTGGTTCATCGATCAGCTTCAGCAGATCCTCGATTGGGAGGCCCGCTACCGGGAGGCGGAGGAAGTCAGTCCGGCTCTGTTGCGGCGCATGAAGCGTGAGGGCTTCAGCGACCTCCAGTTGGCCGAGCTGCGGGGCGAGCCCGAAGCCGCGGTGCGTACTCGACGTTGGGCGCTGAACATCCGGCCCACCTACAACGTGGTCGATACCTGCGCGGGGGAGTTTCCGGCCGAGACGCCGTACTACTACTCGTCTTACGAAGACGAGAACGAGAGCGTGCCTTCGCAGCGCCAGAAGGTCGTCATTCTCGGTAGCGGCCCGAATCGGATCGGGCAGGGCATCGAGTTCGACTACTGCTGCGTGCAGGCGGTGCTGGCGCTAAAGGAAGCCGGCTTCGAGACCATCATGATCAACTCGAACCCCGAGACGGTGTCGACGGACTTCGATGTCAGCGACAAGCTGTACTTCGAGCCGCTCACGCTCGAGGACGTGCTCGAGATTCTTCACCTCGAAAAGCCGATGGGCGTCATCGTCCAGCTCGGCGGTCAGACGCCGCTCAAGCTGGCACATGGGATAGAGGAGTTCGGCGCGCCTGTGCTGGGCACGTCGGTGGAGGCGATCGATAGAGCGGAGGATCGAGACCGCTTCGACGAGGTGTGCAAGAAGATCGGGGCACGCACGCCGGCCAACGGCATTGCCAGGAGCGAGCAGGAGGCGCTCGACGCCGCGCGAGAGATCGGGTTTCCGGTGCTCGTACGTCCGAGCTACGTGCTCGGCGGGCGCGCGATGCGCATCGTCTACGACGAGGCGTCGCTCGCTCGCTACTTCGTGGAGGCGGCGCAGGCGTCGGAAGATCACCCGGTTCTCGTCGATCGGTTTCTGGAAGACGCCTTCGAGGCGGATGTCGACGCGCTCTGCGATGGCACCGACGTCGTCATCGGCGGCATCATGCAACATATCGAGGATGCGGGCGTGCACTCGGGGGACTCCGCGTGCGTGTTGCCACCCTACCTGCTGTCGGGTCCCGTGCTCGAGGAGATTCGCGATCTCACGCGCAAGTTTGCGCTCGAGCTCGGCGTGATCGGCTTGATGAACGTGCAGTACGCCATCAAGGACGACGTCGTCTACGTGCTCGAGGTGAATCCACGGGCGTCGCGGACGGTTCCTTTCGTGAGCAAGGCGACGGGTGTTCCGCTCGCGCGCCTCGCCTCGCGTATCATGGCGGGTGAAAAGCTCGCGGACCTCGATGTGCCCCAGGAGCCTCCGGTCCCGGGAGTGGCGGTGAAAGAAGCCGTGTTCCCGTTCAACCGCTTCGATGTGGACGTGCTGCTCGGTCCCGAGATGCGATCGACGGGCGAGGTCATGGGCTTCGACGACTCGTTCGGGATGGCGTTTGCGAAGGCGCAGGTCTCTGCGGGCAATTGTCTGCCGGAGGCGGGTCGACTGATCGTTACGGTGAACGACGCCGACAAAGAGACCGTCACGCCGATTCTGCGCCGTTTCCGCGACCTCGGTTTCACGATCATGGCGACCCGCGGCACCCGAGACTACCTGGCGAGGCTGGGGGTACCCACGGAACTCGTCTTCAAGGTCGGAGAGGGTCGCCCCAATATCGTCGACCACATCGTGACGGGTGACGTTGCGCTGCTCATCAACACTCCCATGGGCAAGAAGTCCCAGTTCGACGACTACAAGATGCGGCGCGCGGCGATCACCTACAAAGTGCCCTACCTGACGACCATGTCCGCGACATTGGCGGCGTGCGACGCCGTCATCGCCCTGAAGTCACGCGCCCATGAGGTCCGCTCCATCCAGGAGCGAATCGCGTCCCTTACGGCCGAGGTCGGCGCCGACTGACCCGATGAGTGCTCCCACAGGCTTCTTGCTACACCCGGCGTCTCCGCTGCACGACACCGGTTGGAGGCACCCCGAACATCAGGGTCGTTTACGTGCCCTGGCGTCGACCGTCGGTAAGGATCTGCTCACGCTGCACGGTTATGTCGAGCAGATGCAGGCGGAAGAAGCGTCGATGGAGGACCTACGCCGCGTGCACACGGAATATCAGGTTGGGCAGGTGAGGGATCGGTGTCGCTCGGCGGAGCACACGCAACAGATCGTTGCGATCGACTCGGACACGCGCGTCTCTTCAGCCTCGTGGGAAGCCGCGGTCGGGAGCGCAGGCGCTGCCATCGCGGCGGCGCGTGGTGTGGTTCAAGGCTCGATCAAGAATGCGTTCGTCGCGACCCGCCCTCCGGGCCACCACGCAACGCCCGATCAGGCAATGGGCTTCTGCCTCTTCAACAGTGTCGCGGTTGCCGCGCGCTGGCTTCAGGCTCATGGCCACGCGGAGCGCGTGCTGATCCTGGACTGGGACGTGCACCACGGAAACGGGACGCAGGACGTCTTCTACGACGATCCGTCGGTCTTTTTCGTCTCCTTGCACCAATGGCCGCACTATCCGGGCACCGGTCCCGCGGAGCAAACCGGCGAAGGGGAGGGAGTCGGGTACACGCTGAATGTGCCTCTAGCGGCGGGCACGCCCGCTGTGGAGCACCGCGAGCGCTTCGAGCAGGCGGTCGCGGAGGCGCTCAGCCGCTTCGAGCCGGACTTCGTGCTCGTTTCGGCGGGCTTCGATGCAATGGCGGGTGATCCGTTGGGGGACCTTCGACTCGAACCGTCCGATCTCTACGCAATGACGCGGTATGTGGTGGACGTCGCGGCCAGCGGCTGTGATGGACGGGTCGTGGCGCTGTTGGAGGGTGGGTACGACCCCGAGCGGCTCGGCAGGGGAGCGGTGGCGGTGATTCGGGCACTGGCGGGGCTGGAGGCGCCGTAGGGGGTCCGAGGCAGCAGCTCCGGAGGCCCCCTCCGGTGCGTTGCCCCCTTCGCCCTTCGCCCTACCTTTCCCCCATGCCGCAAACCGACACCGGAACGGACGGGCACGCCCTGGCCGCTCCATCCATGCTCGATCTGGTCCGATTGAGTTCCCGCCTCTTGTTCCCTCCGGGGGGAGTCGACCTCTACCGGCAGATCGCGCTGCTCACGGAGATGCGTGAGGACCACGAGGTCCTCGACGTCGCCTGCGGCAAGGGTGTCTCCCTCGAGTACTTCGTGAGGGAGTTCGGCGCGCACGGCTCGGGCGTGGACGTCGACCCCACGATGATCGCGCAGGCCGACGCGCGCAGCCGGGACGAGGGCATAGCCGATCGACTTCAGTTTCAGACCGGCCGCTCGGATGCGCTTCCGTATCGAGACGAGATCTTCGACGTGACGGTCGGGGAGATCGGGCTCGCCAACCACTGTGAACCGGACGCGGCGATCGCAGAGCTCGTGCGCGTCACGAAGCCCGAAGGCTTCGTCGTGCTCGTACAGCTCGTCTGGAAGGCACCCGTCGACGAGAAGCGCCGGGTCGTTCTCGCTGAACACCTGGGGGCTCGGCCCCTCATGGTAGTCGAATGGAAGCGGCTGCTGCGGGAGGGGGGCGTGTTGGACGTACACACGCAGGACTGGTCCGACGAGGAGACCGCGTTTCGCCCCGCGGTCGCGAAGCCGTTCTTCGACTTCGCCGAGCTGTTCTCGGTGCGCGAAAAGATCGGCATCCTGTGCCGCGCCTGGGCTCGGTGGGGGTGGCAAGGCGTGCGCACGGTGCTCGAGCGCGAACGGGAAGTGCACAAGCTGTTGACGCGAGAGCGCATCCTTGGACTCGACCTCTTGAAGGGCAGGAAAGCCGCCGCGGAGACGACACCCGAGGAGCGAGCCAGCGACGAGCCCGGGGCAGGGATCGAAACGTCCGCGGAGCCGGGGACCTATACTGAAGCGGACGCATACGACCAGCAGGACAACGGCACGGAGATCGCTGGGCTTCCACTCTTCGGCAGTGAGGCAGACCGCGCCGACTAGCCGAAGCGAGTCCACTCCATCACACTACGAGGAAAAGCACAACGTGAGTACCCCTCTTCTCTGCACCGACGACGGAATCGAGAGGGTGCAACAGGCACTCCGGGACCAGGACCTCGACGGTTGGTTGCTGTACGAGTTTCACGGATTGAACCCCATCGCGGTGCAACTGCTCGGACTCGGCAAGACGACCCGTCGCGCGTACGTACTCGTGCCTGCGGAGGGCGAACCCATCGCACTCATCCACGCAATCGAGGCTTCTTCGTGGCGCCATTGGCCCTACGCGGTCCGCACGTATTCAGGCTGGAAGCAGATGGAGGAGCAACTCGGAGCCCTGGTGGACGGCAAGTCGCGATTGGCCATGGAGGTGTCCCCCGGCGCCGCGGTCCCGACGCTCGACTATGTGCCCGCCGGCATCGCCGGCGTGATCCTCGGTTTCGGCGTGGAGGCGACCAGCTCCGGTGACCTGGTTTCACGCTTCCACTCCGTGTGGACGCCCGAGCAGCGGGAGCGCCACCGATCGGCGGCCGAGATCGTGGCGGATGTGGCGAAGCGTGCGTTCGAGCAGGCCGCCGCGGCCGTTCGTGCCGGCGAGCCCACCACGGAGGGCGCGCTCTCGGACTGGATCCGCGCCGAGTTGATCGGTGCCGGACTGGTGGTGAAGCCAGATTGCATCGTGGCGATCGGACCGAGGGCGGCCGACTCGCACTATTCGCCCGTCGGTGCGGGGGAGACCATCAATCGCGGTGACCTCTTGCTGATTGACCTTTGGGGCGCATTCGAAGGGATGGTATTCGCCGACCAGACGTGGATGGGCTTTCTCGGCAGCCGTGTCGATGCGCGCACGCAGGAGATCTGGGAAGCCGTCCGGGACGCGCGGGACGCGGCGGTCACGTTTCTCCAGGAGCGCTTCGACGTGGGCGCAGACGTGCGCGGCTTCGAGGTCGATGATGTCTCGCGAAAGGTGATCAGCGATCGCGGCTACGGCACGTACTTCGTGCACCGGACCGGCCACTCGATGGACATCGACTTACATGGCAGCGGACCGAACCTCGATAACCTTGAGACCCGCGACGACCGGCTCATCGTGCCGGGCGTCGGCTTCAGCGTGGAGCCGGGCATCTACCTGGCGGACGATATCGGTGTCCGCAGCGAGATCAACTTGTATTGGGGGGAGGCAGGACCGGAGGTGACTCCGGCGGAGACACAGCGGGAAATCTTCTTATTGCTCGACGCCGACGGTTGACTCCAACGCAGCACCGAGTGGACGTAGCGCTACCGCTTCCGATCCACCGCACGTTCACCTACCGCGTCGCCGCGGACGTCGCCCCGGCTCCGGGAACCCGAGTTCTGGTGCCGTTCCGCCGTGACGAGCGGATCGGGTGGGTGGTCGGTGAGGGCTCGCTCGACGACATCAAGGGCATCCGCTCGGTTTTGGCCGTGCTCGATGACGGCCCGACCGTACCAGCCGACCTGTTGGAGCTTTGCCGATGGATGGCCGAGTACTATGTGGCTCCGCTCGGCATCACGCTGCGGGCCGCGCTGCCTTCCGTACTTTGCGACGTGTCACGCGATTACCTGACGATTTTGGCGGCACCTTCCGGCGAGATGCGCGCACGCGAGCAGCGCGTCATGGACGCGCTGCTGGCAAAGACCGGCCCCCAACGAGTTCGCACGCTCCGACGCGACCTGAAAATGGGTTCAATCTGGCCCGAGATCCGGTCGCTCGCTGCGAAGGGGACGCTCGGTCACGAAACCGTGCCACCGAGTGCGCCAGCGGTAAAAACGCGAAGTGTGGTGCGCATCATCCAGGGACTGGGCACACTCTCCGCCAGGGGAAAGGCGTTCGGGCGGGCTCGTCGGCAACGAGAGGCCTATGAGCTGCTGGAGGCATCGGGTGGCGTCGCAAATCTGACGCATCTCACCGACGAAGCGGGCTTCAGTCGAGGGGTCATCTCGCAGCTCGAGTCGAAGGGCCTGGTTGGGGTCTTCAAAGAAGAGGAGTTCCGGGATCCCTTCGCCGCCATGCCCTCTGAGACACCTCCCGTCCTTGTGCCGACCGACGCTCAGCAGTCCGCGTTGCGCGCGCTCACGAAAGCGCTCGATGAGAAGAGCCCCGCACCGTTCCTGCTCCACGGCATCACCGGGTCCGGCAAGACGCTCGTATACATCGAGCTGCTTCGGGAGGTGCTCGCGCGGGGGCAGACCGGCATCGTGCTGGTGCCGGAGATCGCGCTTACGCCCCAGACCGTTTCACGTTTTCGGGCACACTTCGCGGACGACGTGGCGGTGCTGCACTCCCGGCTGTCGGACGGGGAGCGGTACGATGCCTGGCGGCGGCTGAGGAGCGGAGAGCGGCGAATCGCGGTCGGCGCCCGTTCGGCGCTTTTCGCGCCACTGCCCAACCTCGGCGTCATCGTCGTCGACGAGGAGCACGAGGGCAGTTACAAGCAATCCGACGCGCCCCGTTATCTGGCCCGTGATCTGGCGGTCGTGAGGGCTCAGGCGCATGGCGCTGTCTGTGTCCTGGGCAGCGCGACCCCGTCGCTCGAGAGTTGGAACAACGCTCGCAGGGGCAAGTTCAGACTTCTCCGGCTCCCGGAGCGTGTCGGCGGCGCGAAGCTGCCAATCGTCCGCGTGGTGGACCTCCGCGTCGTGAACCAGCAGCGTGGATCTGCCAAGCGCCCGTCGCGCGGGGCGGGTGTGCTTTCCGAGCAGCTCGTGGCCGCCATCGACGAGCGCTTGAAGCGGGAGGAACAGGTCGTCCTGCTGCTCAATCGACGCGGCTATTCGTCGTTCATCCAGTGTAGGGAGTGCGGCGAGGTAGAGCAGTGCTTGAACTGCTCCATCTCGCTCACCTACCACCGGGTGACGAGCCGCATGGTGTGCCACCACTGTAGGTTCGAGGCCGTCGCTCCGTCCCGTTGCCCCCGCTGTGGCTCCAAAGACCTCTCGTACCGCGGCCTGGGCACCGAGCAGGTCGAGCGCGTTTCCGCGGAGACGTTCCCCGAGGCACGGATCGCCCGCATGGACGTTGATACCACATCGGGGAAGTGGGCTCACCAGCGTATCCTCGACCGAGTGGAGAGGCGCGAGGTGGACATCCTGCTCGGCACGCAGATGATCGCCAAGGGGCTCGATTTCCCGTTTGTGACATTGGTGGGAGTCGTCAACGCGGATGTCGGCATTCACCTCCCGGATTTCAGGGCGAGCGAGCGTACGTTTCAGCTCCTGAGCCAGGTTGCGGGCCGCGCGGGCAGGGGAGCACTAGGCGGAGAGGTCCTCATTCAGACATCTCTGCCGGATCACTACGCGATCCAATCGGCGGTGATGCACGACTTCGAGGGTTTTGCCGAGCGTGAACTCTCGGAGCGCGAACGTCCGCTGTATCCCCCGCATGTGCGCCTGATCAACATCATCGTCAGCAGCCCCGATCAGGGCCTCGCGGCCACGGGAGCCGAGCGGGGCGCCGCATGGATGCGGCGCTGGTTGTCGCACCGAGGCCAGGGGCGCAAGACGAGTGTGGAGCTGGTCGGTCCGGCACCGGCCCCCATCGAACGGCTTCACGGGCGCTGGCGGTGGCACTTCCTCATGCGCAGCGGCTCGCCCGCGGCCCTGGGTGCGTGCGCTCAGGCGCTCATCAGCGGCTACTCGCTGCCAGCCGGAGACGTACGGTTGGCTCTGGACCGCGATCCCGTGGCGCTGCTGTAGGCTGCCATTGCAAGTGCGGCCGGGTGCAGGGTACTTTCGCTTCAAGAGTCCGTGGGTAGACCAATAGGGAACCAGGAGGGGCTGTGGGTTGCTTGGCGCTGAACGCATCGTTCGAGCCACTCACGATCATCCCTGCCCGTCGCGCGGTCCGGCTGGTCCTGGACGGGAAAGCCGAGATCCTAGAGAAGGACGGAGGCAGGCGTTTCCGATCCGAGAACCGGATCATTCCCTGTCCGTCCGTGATTCGGCTGGTGCGGTTCGTCCACGTCCCCCGCAGATTCCGGCGACAGGTGACCAACACGTTTCTGTTCGCCCGGGACAACTACTCGTGCCAATACTGCGGACGGCGAAAGAACGAACTCCGCAGTCGCCAATTCCTCACACGCGACCACATCGTGCCGCTGTCGCGCGGGGGGGGCAACATGTGGGAGAACGTGGTTACCTGTTGTTCTCCGTGTAACAACCGCAAGGGCGATCGGCTTCCGCGTGAGGCAGGCCTGCGACTGCTGAGGGAGCCGAAGAAGCCGAACTACGTGCACCTCGTGTGGGTGGTCCGACGCGTAACGGGAGCCCAGGCGAAGTATATTCGCATGTTCTATGGCGAGCACGCCTTGGACGCGGTGTCGGGACGGCACTCCGAGCAGCCCATCGAGATCGGCCGCTAAGCGGCCCTCGGCCAGCGGCTCTCAGTCCTCCAGCCAAGCGTAGGGCCGCTCGTAGAACTGCCCATAACCGCGCACTGTCCCTTTATGTGTGTACTCTTTCCAGCGTACAACCCAGCCCCTGACCTCGTCCTGGCTGACATCGTAGCTGAACCCTGGCTGCGTCGACCGCTCGGCCAGGAATCGCTTTAGATAGGCGGGCATGTTGCTGATCCCGTCTACCTCGAAGTCCGCCTCCGTCACTTCGACGACCGCGCCTTGGATCTCGGACTCGGACATCTTGAGAGCACGGATCGCCTCTTCCACGGCGGTCTTGACCGGGGCGAGGTCGGGGGCAGATCCGGTGCGTGCCTTGATTTCCTTCACGAGTCCGGCGGTGTCCGGCGCAGACAATTCGGCGCGGGCGCTCTGAAGCCCGTTCAGGAGGGCCTCGTGCAGACGAAGCAACTGCACGTACTCCCGCGTCGCTGGGTTCCCGGAACTGGATTGGGCCATTCGGCTCTCGCGATTTTCGTGCGGAACGTGTGGCGAGCCGCACGAGATGTATCGGTATACGTCTAAAGAGGCGCTGCGGGGCGGTTGCGGCAATCGTTCGCCCCAACTCCGGCCGGCGCCGTTGCCCCGGTGTGGGGTTGGCGAGGGAGACCGACACATGCTTGATTGAGGTCGTCACCATCGCCGGGACGGGTCATGACCGACAAGCAAGACGACCGCCACGACGGCAGCGTTCCACCCCCTGCCGGCAAGCCGACCCCCGTTCGGAATCTGGGCTCGACCGGAGACTCGACGCAGGTGCAGCCCGATACCGACATCGTCGCGATCGAAGTCGAGGGCGTGTCGTGGACGGTACGGGTCCAGGGTCGATCCGGCGGGTCGTCCCCGGCCAAGGCACCGCTGCTGCTCTTGGGATTTTGGAAATCGGCCCCATCGGACGCCCCCCCCGACCGCGAGGCGCTCATCGTCGGTAGCTCGCTCGCGGCCCTCAGCGCGGATGAGTTGGTGGAGGTCCACGCCCAGAGCGCAGAGCCCGCCGAGCGCCCATCGCGCCTAGGGTTCTTCGCCGAGATCAGCGAACGCCGACGTTCTTGACCGTCCGGGGCGATTGAGCGAAGCCTGCTAACAAACCACCGTGCGCAGGACTCCCTGAGATAAGCCGAGGGCCAGCGGGTGCCCGAATCCGGCCCCGCACTTAAGTTCTCTTGGATGAACAGACTTCTTCAACAGGGCGCGACTGGCGGGTGTCTCTAGAACGATCCGAAATGCCGACCGACGGTGATCTGGTCCATCGAGCGAGACGGGGCGATGAAGCCGCCTTCGGTTTGCTCGTGGAGCGGTATCAGAGGGCTGCGTATGCCGTGGCCTTGTCCGTTACGAGTCGACACGAGGACGCGGAAGATACCGCTCAGGAAGCGTTCCTGGTGGCGTTGGAGCGGCTCGACGAATGCAGGAGCCCGGAGCGATTTGCGGGGTGGTTGATGACCATCGTACGAAACCGGTCTCGGAATTTGGTGAGAAGGGAGTCGTTGAGACAGACGGATCAGGTTCCTCCGGGAGCCCGGTCTCGTGTGCCGACGCCGGACCGGGTGACCGAGACGGCGGAGTTGCGAGGAAGATTGAGGGAGGCGCTGGCTATGCTTCCCGATGTGCAGCAGCAGATCGTGTTGCTGCACGACTTGGAAGGGTGGAAACACCGCGAGATCGCGGATCGGTTGGGGCTGCCGCCCGGCACGGTTCGGTCGCACCTCCACTTCGCGAGGAAAGCGTTGCGGGTGTCGCTCGGCAGTGTGACGGGCGAGCCCGACTTACAGAGGAAGGTTCAATGAGGGACATGCGCGGCGGATCGGACTACGCGGACGGACTCGTTTTGGGCAAAGAGTTGGCCGACGCTTTGAGGCTCGTCGACCCCGCAAGTCAGGATCCGAACTACTGGTTCCGTTTTCGCTCCTGGGTCGTAAGCAACGCCGCGGCCGAACTGGCGCGGCGTCGGCTCATGCACGAGTTGACGGTTGCCGACGTAATGTCGTCTTGGGCGCGGGCGGTGGTTCCGACCGCGGCACTGGCTGCTGCACTCGCCGGCCTACTCTTGATACGTGGCCCCGATCTCCCAATGCCGCAATCGGTTGGGGTGGAGGAACTCTTGGTCAGCGAGGTCGAGGGGGAGCCGATTCCGACGGCCCTCGCTCCGGCCACGAGCGGCCCTGTCGCCTTTGCATCGGAGACGTTCTGATGGAACACGGATCGCGTACCCGACTGGTGACCGCAGTCATGCTGGCGGTCGTCTTCGCGTCGGGCGTCTTGTTGGGCCTCGCGGCCGACAACAACCTGGGCGCGGAGCCGCCGCAGATCGCCGCACAAGGAGCGGATGGCGATCAGCGTGACGGGAAACGGGAACGGCGCATGCCGATGTACGAACAGGTCGGGCCCTCGACGGACCAGATGGTCTTCATCGATTCGATCGTGAAAGAGTATCGAACGCAGATGGACGGCCTGCACACGGAGTTTCGTAGCGCCTACAACCCCCGGTACCAGGCGCTGATTCAAGAGACGCGCGAGGTGATCAAGACCGTGTTCTCCGAAGAGCAGGCCGCCGAGTACCAGGCCCTCCTAGACGACTTCGACCGGAGGCGCGCCGAGCGTAACGAGAAGGACGACGGGGACTAGATCCATGAAAACGACATACCGGGCTACGGCCCGTTTTGTGGCTTGCCTGCTGGCAAGCCTGGTACTTCTTCTGCCCTACCTCGCCGCTGCACAGCAGACCGTCACCCTCGAAGAAGCCGTTCAGCTCGCTCTGGATCGCAGCCCGCAGATGCTGCAGCAGGAGCAGGCGCTGGAGAACGCAGCCCTCGCCGAACGCTCGGCGTGGGGAGCCTTCCTGCCCAGCGTGAGCGCGAGTTCGAGCGGCTCTCTACGCAGCGCCAACATACTCGACCCGAACACCGGGCAGATCATCGGCGGCAGCTCCGACTCCTATTCGGCCGGACTCTCGGGGCGGGTCGACCTCTTCCGCGGAGGTAGCCGCTTCGTCGAGCTCGATCGTACCGAGGCGGACATGCAGGTCGCGTTGGCGCGTCGGGAGAGCCAGCGCTTCGCCGTCGTGCTCACGACCAAGAACCTGTTCTTCGCTTCGCTACGCCAGTCCGACCTGTTGGACGTCTCTCGCCGGCGTGAGGAGCAGGCGGAACAGAACCTGCGAATCGTGAGGGCTCGATCACAGTTGGGGCGCGCGACGATCTCGGATTCCTTGAGGGCGCGGCTGGACCTCGTGAACGCTCGGCAGGCAGTGCTCCAGGGTGAAACGGCTCTACGCGGGGCCCGCTTCGCGTTGGGACGGCAGGTTGGCGAGTCCGCGCCGGTGATTTCGGCCCGTCCCGATGATCTGGATCCATCCGAGCTGCCGCTCACGGAGGCGGAGATCATGGAGTTTGCCGAGGCGTCTGCACCGACGGTTGTCGCCGCCGCCTATTTGACCAGCGCCGCCGCGGCTTCCGTCCGTGCAGCGAGGACGGGATACCTGCCGACGTTGTCGATGTCGACCGGATACAACTGGAACAACCAGGACCGATCGTTCACCGGCGGCAGCACGAGCTGGAGTCTCGGACTGAGTGTCTCCTATCCGATTTTTAACAACTTCCAGCGCGAGTCGTCTCTCGATCGCGCGCAGTTCTCGCAGCGCCTCGCGCGGCTGCAGGAGGACGACATCCGGCTGGCCGCGCGACAAGAAGCGGATGCGGCACTCTACAACCTGCGCACCGCGCAGCGGGCCATCGAGATTGCTGAAGAGGCTTCGCTCGTAGCAGGAGAGGACCTAAGAGTGGTACGTGAGAGGTATTCCGTAGGGGTGGCGACGATTCTCGACATCTTGATCAGCCAGAGTGCGGCCGATCAGGCGAGCGTCGACGTCGTCACTTCACGATACGACTATGTGCTGGCTCGGGCGGAGCTCGAGTCGATTTTGGGGAGGGAGTTGTGAGTGATCTGATCATCAAGACCGAAGGCCTGAGGAAGGACTACGTGCTGGGCGCCGAGACTGTGCGCGCGGTCCGCGGCGTGGACCTCAATATCGCGGTGGGCGAGTTCGTCGCCATCATGGGGCCGTCTGGCAGCGGCAAGTCCACGTTCATGAACATGATCGGCTGCCTCGATACGCCGACGGAGGGCCAGTATTGGCTCAGCGGACAACTCGTCAGTGAACTGAGCGACGATCAGCTCGCGAGGGTGCGGAATCAGAGGATCGGGTTCGTTTTTCAGACCTTCAATTTGTTGCCGCGCGCTACCGCGCTTCACAACGTCGAGCTGCCGCTCATCTACGCCGGCATGAGGGGCACGGAAAGGCGGGCACGAGCAGCGGAGAAGCTCGAGTTGGTCGGTCTGGGAGATCGTATGGACCACAAGCCCCCGGAGCTTTCAGGTGGTCAGCGCCAGCGTGTGGCAGTAGCGCGCGCGCTCGTGAACGAGCCGGACCTGCTACTCGCGGATGAGCCGACCGGTAACCTCGACTCGGTGACCAGCGCGGCCATCATGCGTCAGCTCGCTGAACTCAACGCCAACGGGCAAACGATTGTCTTGGTGACACACGAGCACGACATCGCCGAATACGCGAAGCGGCAGGTGCATCTGAAAGACGGGCTCATCGAGCAAGACTTTCTCACAGCGCAGGCGGAGGTCACGGTATGACGAAGATCATCGAGCGGTTCGCCGTCCTCGGCTTGATCGCTCTCACGATCAGTGCCTGCCAGCAAGGAGAAGCGGCGGAGGCGGTTTCGACCGTCGAGACCGTCGAGGTCGTGCGCGGCAATCTCCTGATCAGCGCGGAAGCCACCGGGACGGTGGAGGCGATCCGCGAGGTCGAGGTCAAATCGAAGGCGTCCGGTGAAATCCTGCGGCTGCATGTCGATATCGGCGACGAAGTGCAGCCTGGAACCGTGCTCGCGGACATCGACCCGCGCGACGTGCAGAACCGCTTCGACCAGACGGAAGCCGATCTCGAGGTGGCGCAGGTGCGGTTCGACATCGGTGAAGCTCAACTCGATCGCTCGAATCAACTGCTGGAGCGAGAGGTGATCACGGCGCAGGAGCACGAAGGCGCGCGCGTCGAGTTCGCGAACTCGAAGGCCAATCTCGTGAAGGCTGAAACGAGCCACGACCTCGCAAAGCTCCAGCTCTTGGACGTGCGCATCTCGGCCCCGATGAGCGGGACGATCATCCAGAAGAACGTCGAAGAGGGCATGGTTATTCAGTCCGCTTCCGGCAATATCTCCGGTGGCACGACACTTTTCTTGATGGCCAACCTGGGCGAGATGCAGGTGCGCACGCTGGTCGACGAAACGGACATGGGCCAGCTAGAGCCCGGTATGGTCGCCAACGTGAAGGTCGAGGCCTTTCCCGACCGCACCTTCCAGGGCACGGTCGAGAAGATCGAGCCCCAGGCGATCGTGGAGCAAAACGTGACGATGTTCCCGGTCATCGTGAGCATCGACAATCGTGGGCGCCTCTTGCGGCCGGGCATGAACGCTGAAGTCGAGGTGATGGTCGACGAGGCGGTCAACGTTCTGGTCGTGCCCAACAACGCCATCGTGCAGACGAGCGACGTCGGTCCGGCCGCTATGGCGCTCGGCCTCGACGTCGACAACATGGACTTGACCGAGTTCATGCGCGCGGGCCGCGGTGGGCGGGGCGGCGAGGGACGAGGTGGCCAGGGGCGCCGCGGCGGCGAGGCCGCTCAGCGGGGCGGGGGCGAGTCGCGTGGCGGTCACGGTCAGTCTGGGGCCGGGAGCGGCGGGGCGGGAGGAGCCGACTTCGCCGCGCTGCGTGCCCAGCTCGAGTCTGGTGAGATCACTCAGGAGGAGTTGCGCGCTCGCTTCCAGGGTTCGATGTCAGGCGGCTTCGGTGGTGCCGCCGCGAACGGTGCGCCACCCCGGGAGTCCCGGCCCGCGGTGGTCTTCGTGATGGGCGCCGACTCAGTAACGAGCCCCCGGCTCGTCCAGATCGGCCTCAATGACTGGGACCACACGGAGATCGTCAGTGGCGTTGACGAAGGTGAAACGCTCGTCGTTGTCGGCGCCGCGCAGCTCATGGCGCAACAGCAGGCGTATCTGGACCGAATGAGGGAGCGCATGGGGGGCGGCAACCCGTTCGGCGGTAATACGGGGCGGGGTATGCCTGGCGGTCGCGGTCGCAGGTAGGGCGAGACCGTGCTCGTTTTCGAGATCATCATCGTCGCCATGGGGGCGATCCGGGCGAATGTACTGCGCTCGGTTCTGACCACGTTGGGCATCATCATCGGTGTCGCTGCCGTGATCACGATGGTGGCGCTCGGCGAGGGGGCCCAGCAGCGCGTCGCGCGGCAGATCGAGACCATGGGTACGACGGTCCTCACCATCCGGCCTGGCCAACAGTTCTCCATGGGGGTATCACGCGGCGACGCCCGCATGAAGATCGAGGATGCCGAGGCGCTGCGCAGCGAGACGCTGGGGTTTCTCAAGGTCTCGCCGGAGATCCAGTCTCGAATGCAGGTCGCCTACCTGCGTTGGAATTCCAGCAACACGCTCATGGGTGTGTGGCCGGAGTACTTCGACATCTACAACCATGAGGTCGAGGAAGGGCGCTTCTTTACCGAGGGTGAGCTCCGCGGCCGTCGCAGGGTTGCCGTGCTCGGCCACAACCTGCCCGAGTCGCTCGGGGAGACGCCGGCGGAGCTGCTCATCGGGCAGACCATCCAGTTACGAGGGATCCCCTTCGAGGTGGTCGGCGTGCTCGTGGAAAAAGGAGACGCCGCTTGGGTGCGCCCGGACGACCAGATCTTCATTCCCCAGACCACGGCTCAGTACCGTGTGATGGGCGGCCGCGACCGTCTCAACGCGATTTACGCCGCGACGGAGAGCGCCGAAGAACTAGACCGCGCGTACAGCGAAATCGATCGCGTCATCCGCAGGGAGCATCGTATTCGTCCCGGGGAGGACGCGGACTTCAACATCCGCAACTCGGCGGATCTGCTCGCGACGTTCAACGAAACCAATCAGACGTTCACGTTGCTGCTCTCTGGTATCGCCGGCGTGAGCTTGCTCGTCGGGGGCATCGGCATCATGAACATCATGCTGGTGTCCGTCACTGAGCGGACTCGTGAGATCGGGGTGCGCAAAGCACTCGGGGCCACCCGCAGCGCCATCATGATCCAATTCCTGGTCGAGGCGCTGTTCCTGTGCGTGCTGGGCGGTCTCTTGGGGGTGGCGGTCGGCTACGGCGCCGCCGAATTGATGACGAGGGTCGCCGAGTGGGAGACGGTCGTGGCCCCTCAGGCGGTGGCGGTGGCGCTCGGGTTCAGCGCCGCGATCGGGCTCTTCTTCGGGATTTGGCCCGCGCGCAGAGCTTCGGTGCTCGACCCGATCGACGCGTTGAGGTACGAGTAGCGACTGCCACCGGCAGACACCAGCTACCGGCCGCCGACCTCCCGAAGAAGTACCGTCCTCGTCACACCACGGCGCATCAGCGTGAGCGGTATCCCACTACCCGCTCTCGATAGAGCCAATTGCAGACCCTCGATCGACCGCACCGCGATCTGATCGACGCGTACGATGACGTCGCCCGGCTTGATGCCGGCGAGCGCCGCGGGCGTCCCTGTCAGCACCTCGGTGACGAGAACGCCGCCATCGACGTCGAAGACCTCATCCATCTCGGGTGACATGTCGAGCAGCTCGGCGCCGGCGGCGCGGTTCTGACCGAGAAGGTACGGCGCGAGCGGCCGGAATCCACTTTTCGTCACGGGCGGCGCGTCGCTGAGCGGAACACCCCTCGGCTGTGTCGACGCCACGCCGTACAGCGTGCCCGCCGTGGAAACGGCCTCTTCCGTCATGGACTTCCGCAGCCTCTGGGAGCGCTCGGAGAGCTGCTCGATGGCGCCGCGAATCTGCAGCAGTTGGTTGTCGTTCTCGTTGCCGCGGAGTGTGCCCGAGACTCGGTTGAGATAACGGAGTCGTTCGGCCTCCCGGCCTCGCGCTTCACGGAACAGGCGGTTCAGTTCGTCCATTTCCCGCTGGAGCGAATCGTGCTGCTCGCCCCTGAAGACCAAGAATCCGAATGGCGCCCGCATCTCCTGCGACGCCCAACCCTGCACCATGTCGTCGAGGCGTGGGAAAACGAAACGCACGTCGGGTGGCGGGGCGACGGTGACTTCGGGCACCCGGGGACTCAACATGAGGGGCCTCGACCGTTCGCGCGTTTGCGTGACGACCTGAACGCTTCGGATTCGGGCGGCCTGCTCGAGCCGCAGGCGCAACGAGTCCATCGCCCGGAAACTGGTCTCGATCATCGAGTCGGGCTGGAAGCGGAGGGTGAAGACGGTCGAGGATCGAGGACGCTCCCGATCGGCGGCCCTCAGGTCGACTGTATGAACCTCGTCGTTGCGGATGAACACGACGTGCACCGGGTCGCCCGGGTCGAGCAGCAAGCGCGTGTTGATGTTCTCGAAGTCGTTGCGGCTCTCGACGCCGTTGATCGCCAAGAGCAGGTCTCCCTGGCGGAGCCCAGCGGCTCGAGCAGGGGCCCCCGGCGTCACTTCGGTGAGCACGACGGTGAATCGCGAACCGGTGCTGTTGGTGCGTACCTCGAAGGAAATCCCGATCCACCCGCGAGAGGCTGCCGCCGCGGGCGCATCCGCCTCCGCGCGCGCAGCGGCCCTCTGCGCCGTCCCGGACTCCGGGGTGAGCGCCAGAGCGGCTCCGACGGCCGCGAGGCCGTACAGCGTACGCTTCAGCATCAGAACCAGTTGCTCCGGCTGGCCACCAGCTGTGTGGTGGATTCTCGTCCGTCGAACCAGTCGTTTTGACTGGCTACGAGCCGGGCCGTAGCCTCGCGCTCACCGAGCACGGAAACGAGTACGCCATTCAAGAACGAATCGCCAGGAGCCTGGCGGACCGCCGCCTGACTGACCGCGGCCATATGCTCGAGGGCCGCGTAGCGGCTCATCGGGTCGAATCCCGCCTCGATGCCGGACTCGGAAATCAGCAGTTCCTGATAGCGCGCGAACGCGGTGACGTAGTTCTGCTCGGCGAGCCGCACCGCGGACGCCGCGTCTTCGACGTTCGCAGAACTCGCGAATGACGTGGGACCGGCGCGCATCGCCAGCTCGCCCCGCGGCTGCGGCGCACCGCGCGCGTTCAGCACGGCCCCTGCACCGGTTCCAGAGAGAAAAAGCATGATCGCGGCTGTCGCACGCATCCATCCGGGCGTTTGCGCCAAGCCCATCTTGCGGAAGAGGCCGGCGTCTTCGATGAGGCCTTCCGAGCGCAAGCGAGCCTCGACCGGCCGCCAATCCCCCTGCGGAGGCCTGATCTCCGGCAGCGAGCCCAGCGCCTCAGTCTGACTGCGCAGGGCAGCCAGCTCTGCCGAGCAAGCCTCGCACTCGGCGACGTGGGCGGATTCGTCAGGCTCGGATGTGTGGTCCACCAGCCGTGCGAGCGTTTCGGCGTTTAGATGCTCCATGCTTCTGCTCCATTTTCCTGCGCTGCGCCGTCCAAAACACTGAGCATCTCTCTCATCTTCGCTCGCGCCTTGAAGAGCTGTGACTTCGATGTGCCGGAGGTGACCCCGAGGGTGTCTCCGATCTCCTCATGCGTATATCCCTCCACATCGTGGAGGATCAGAACCCGCCTCATTCCGTGCGGCAGCACGTCCAGAGCTCGCTCGAGTTGTCTCTGCAACAGCGCGTCCCCTCGACGCGGTGCCACCGGGATATGCTCGGGCACGGGTCCCTCCCGCTTCGTCCTGGTTTCCGACTTCCGTAGCGCTTGCAACGCCGCGTTCACGGCGATCCGATGCAACCACGTCGAGAAGCGTGCGTCACCCCTGAAGGTCGGCAGGGCCCGGATCGCCCGGATCCAGGCTTCCTGAGCATAGTCCTGGGCCAGATCGTCGTCCCCGGCGATTCGGCGCACCACGGCATAGACCCGCGGCGAATACCGGTCGTAGAGCGTCCGGATCGCCCGGGCGTCGCCATCAGCGGCCAGCCGGATCAGCTGGACCTCGGACAGTCCCTCAGAGCTTTCTCTCATTCCTGACCTTCGATGCACTCCATCGTGCGCGGGGTTGCTTCTACGTCTGTCGAAGTCTCAGACCCGCGCAGAGATCTGGGCGTCTCCACTACCCGGCTGTTCAGCGCTCGCTCCCGGTTCCTCCGGACCGCGTCCTTGGCTATCGTCATCCCCTCGAATCCACCACGAATCGAAGCGAGCGCCGATGCCGGAGCAGATCCCCCTTCCCGGAGCGACCCACCTGGAGTGCACGGGTACCGGAGCAGCCGTAGAAGGCGAGCAACTCATCGGGCTGTCCGCCGTCGGTAAGCCGCTCTTCGCACGGTACGATCTGGATGCCATCGCCGATCGCTTCACGCCGGACGCGGTCGCTGGGCGGGATGCCGATCTCTGGCGATACGAGGAGGTTCTCCCGGTTCGGGATCGCTCCGCGCAGCTGAAGCTCGGCGAAGGCTGGTCCCCGCTCGTGGATGCCCCGCGCACCGCGGCGCGATTGGCGGTTCGGAAGCTCTGGATCAAGGACGAAGGGCAGAACCCGACCGGGAGCTTCAAGGCGCGCGGCCTTTGCTTGGCGGTTTCCCGCGCTCTGGAGTTGGGTGCGGAAGAGCTCGCGCTGCCCTCCGCAGGCAACGCCGGCAGTGCGGCCGCGGCTTATGGGGCTGCCGCCGGCCTTCCCGTGCACGTGGTGGTTCCCTCGGACACGCCGCCGGCGATTCTGGAAGAGATCAGAGCACTCGGCGCGGACCTCCAGCTACTCGATGGCCTCATCTCCGACTGCGGCAAAGTCGTAAAACAGGGTGTCGAGCAGCACGGATGGTTCGACCTCTCGACCCTCAAGGAGCCGTATCGTGTCGAGGGAAAGAAGACCATGGGTTACGAGTTGTTCGAACAGCTGGGTAGACGGCTCCCGGACGCGATCATCTACCCAACCGGCGGTGGCACTGGACTGATCGGGATGTGGAAGGCGTTCGACGAGATGGAGCAGCTGGGCTGGATCGGACCTGAGCGACCCAAGATGTTCACGGTGCAGGCCACGGGGTGTGCGCCGATGGTACGGGCTTGGGAGGCCGGCGCAGAGAGCGCCGAGACGTGGCAGGATGCCGCAACCTACGCCGCGGGACTGCGGGTGCCGGGGGCAGTTGGAGACTTCCTCATCCTGCGGGCGCTGCGGGAGTCCGGGGGTGGAGCGGTGGCCGTTCCGGACCACGTAATGGCGCAGTGGGTCCTGCACCTGGGTGCCGATACGGGGATCTTCGCGGCACCCGAGGGTGGCGCAACTGCGGCTGCCGTCCCCATGCTGGTGGAGAAGGGCTTGATCTCTCCCGAGGACGAGGTCGTACTTTTCAATACAGGCAGCGGTCTCAAGTATGCGGGAATGGAACCGATCGACTAGGAAAGCCGGCTAGGAACTACACGGATGCTCGCCCTCTTTTGGCTCGTCTTCTTGGCGGGATTGATCATGCTGGCCTTCGCCGCCGGCATCAGCCTTCGAGTACGCCTGCGGGAGCATGTGCACGCTCGTATCCCCGCGGTCGACGATCAAGCCGTCGAGACCATCTTGAGCATGGGCACGCTCACTGTCGAGGAAGACGAACCGCTCGACATCGAGGAGATCGACGACGAAGAGCGACGGTTCTGGTCTGAGAGTTGGGACGAGCCCGAAGAACTGTGAGCGCGGTTCCGGGATGCGCTCAGCGCCCCCCGAACCGATAGTAAAGCCCTGGCAGCGGGACCAATCGTCCTTCGAGGGGCAGGTCGTCCTCCGGATCTGTGCGCCGAACCCACAACGCGCGATTGATGTTGAGGGCCGCGCCCAGAGCGTGATCCTCGAACATCATCCAGTCCACGCCCACGGGGGCTCTGAACACGACCGCTACGCCGAGTCTTCCGTCCGACGGGTTCGCGGTCGCCATCCAGAGGCCGGCGCCCACGAAGGCCCTCAGCGCGCTGGCCCCGAAGTACTCCTTCGCTACCAGCGAGAGGGTCAAGTCGCGGAACGACCATGTTCCCACGGTCAGGTCGAGGCTGCGGTTGCCATTGAAGTATTCGAGCAGCAGCCCCACCGTACTGACGCCCCCGATACTGACGCCGAAGCGTACGCCATCGTCATCCGCCGAGTCCTGACCCAGCGCGGCCGCGGGCACAGACGCCAACGCGAGGGCGATGGGTGCGGACCGGCACAAACGGCGAACGCTGGCCGGGAGAGAGCAGGGGAGTCTGATCATGGGAGCCGGAGTATAGATACGAGGCCGAGGCTGGTCCACGGGCGGTCGAAGCGCCTGGCTCCGGCCCGTTTCGCCGGGGTCTGGCTCGTCTTGGCAGTTCTGTTTTCGTCCTGTGCGCCTCCCGACGCGCCGCGAAGGCTGTCCAGACGGCTCCCCGCGGCCGTCATTGAAATGGTGCAGCCGGATACGGTCCGGAGTGTTCGCATCGGCGCGGGGGTCTTGTACCGATACCTGTGGTCATCGAAGGGGCCGTGGGCGGTGCATATCGTCGAGTCGGCGCTCGATCGTCGCTGTGATCTCGTGCTCGATGTCGTGCGCGCGGAGGCGAGGGAGAAGGGTGGACGAGGGCACGAGCGGGTGACAGCCATGGTGGCGCGCGCCGGCCCTTCGGTGTTGGCGGCTGTCAACGCGGACTTCTTTACCCCCGAAGGGGCCACGGTTGGCGTGGAAGTCGTCGACGGGACCGTCACCACCGCCCGCTCGAGGCCCGCGCTGGCCTGGCGGCCCGGTGAAGCCCCCTGGATGGGCGTCACAAGCGTCGAAGGCGGGTCGATGCAACTCGGTTGGCCGGTTTCGATCGAGGGCGGCGATGGCGCGACAGAAGCGGTCGGCGGCTATCCGGAGCTGTTACACGAAGGCGACTGGGTCGGCGATCTCGGTGTCGATGCCAACGCCGGCTTTGCTGCGTCCCGTCACCCCCGTACCGCGGTGGGATACGCGCCCGGGCCGGGTCTCTTTTGGCTGGTTGTGGTCGACGGGCGCCAGCCGCCCCACTCCAGCGGGATGACGCTTCCTGAACTCGCGTCGCTGCTCCAGGCTTTGGGTGCCACCGAAGCCCTCAACCTGGACGGCGGTGGTTCCTCCGTCATGGTGCTCAGGGGACACCCCGTCAACAGCCCGTCCGACCCCGAGGGCGAGCGCCCAGTCGTGAACGGGCTCGCGATCCGCCGGTCGGTCGAAGGATGCGGGCCCAGCGCGCCCTAACGCCCATCACCGAGGCAGGTGGACACTGACCCGGCTGCCTGCTCTCTTGTAGACTCTGCAGGCTCCGCGGAGGTGTTCCCGAGCGGACCGAGTCTGCCACGAAGGCGATGTATGAACACCCCCTCTCAGGAGACGTCGTGTCCCGAGCAAAGAGCAGTAACTCTGGGACCGTGGGTCCCCTCATGTTGATCATCCTCGTCGCTGCGGTGGCGCTATTCCCCCCGAGTGACGTTCGCGCGGCGCCCGCTCCCTTGCCGCAAGCGAGTGATACGGTCCCGTTGGCACCGATCGAGGTCAGCGTTCTGCGCACGCCGGTTCTGCAGAACGCGTCGCCCTTCTCGGTTTCGGTGTTGACCGGTGACGACCTGCAGCGCGGACGGAGCGGCTTCTTCTTGCAGGAAGCCCTACAGGGGCTGCCTGGAGTCCAGGTCCAGAACCGATTCAACCCGGCTGTCGGCGAGCGCGTCGCGATCCGTGGGTTCGGGGCCAGAGCCCAGTTCGGGCTCCGAGGGATCCGAGTGATCGTGGACGGGATTCCCGCGACGCTACCGGACGGCCAGAGCAGTCTCGATCACTTGGACATCGGCTCCCTGGGGCGCGTCGAAGCCCTACGAGGGCCAGCTTCCGCGCTCTTTGGTAATGCGTCGGGCGGGGTGCTTTCGTTCACGACGCGGGATCCTGCCGCGGTGCCGTTCGATGTGGACGTCATGGGCGTGACGGGGAGCGACGGATTGTGGAGGGGCCAGCTCACAGCGTCGGGGACCTTGGAGAACACCGGCTATCTCGTGACTGTTTCCGGACAGAGGTGGGACGGCTACCGGACCATCGATCCCAGCTCGGCCCGCGTCGATACCCTCGGTGCGACCTACGGCGGTTCGGAACGGCTCGGCTTCAACGCCCGCGTCACGACTCCGGTGGCGGGTGGTCAGTTGTCGCTGACCGCCAACGCTTTGGACTTGGATGCAGAGAATGCCGGATCGAAGAGCGACGACTTCGCACCGGACGCCTACCGTCAGATCAACGACCTCTATCTCAGATTCCGGACCGGCAAGACGCTCCAGCAGCAGCAGGCGGGCCTACGTTGGGAAGGTCCATTAGGAGGTGCGCTGCAAGCGGACGTTTCAGCGTATGGAGTACACAGAACCATCAACAATCCGATCCCGTTCGACGAAATAGACCTCGCGCGCAAGGGAGGCGGGATCCGCGTCCAGCTGGGTAGCACCGTCGCCGCCGGGTCTTCGGAGCTTCATTGGCAGGGAGGCTTCCAGTACGATCTGCAGAACGATGATCGATCGGAGATCTCGAAAGGATTCGGAACGGGCCAGCCAGCCGCGGGAGCCACGCCCTTCCTCGATCAGTCCGAGGATGTTCGGAGCGCGAGCGTCTTTGTGCAGGGGACGCTCGAATTGCCAGGAGGCGCCATTGCTCTCGCGGGCCTCCGGTACGACAACCACGAGTTCACGGCCGACGATCGAGTTCCTGTGACGACTGAGAACGCGGACGACTCGGGCTCGCGCACCATGGACGCAGTTAGCCCTTCGATCGGGATCAGCGTGCCCGCGGGCCAATCCGCCAACTTCTTCGCCGCGGTAGGTACCGTGTTCGAGACCCCGACGACGAGCGAGCTCTCGAATCAACCGAACGCCGCTGGCGGCTTCAATCCGAATCTCGATCCGATGAGCGGGGAGTCCTTCGAGGTGGGGGTCCGGGGCGATCTGGGGTCCGTGGCGGCCTTCGAGTTGACCGGGTACCAGACCAACCTCCGCAACGAGCTCATCCGGTTCGAGCTGGAGGGATTCGACGATGTGAGTTATTTCCGGAATTCGGGGGAGTCCCGGCATCGCGGCGTGGAGGCCACGCTCGTGGCCGCGTCGAGCGACGGGGTCGTTCGCGCTAGCGCGACCTACACCCATACGGATGCTGAATTCCGCGAGTACGAGTTGGGTGGGGACGACCTCAGCGGCAACCGGGTTCCCGGTGTGTCCCCGAACCGCGCCCAAGGGCTCTTCAGGTTGAACCCCTCCCAGTGGTTCGCCGAGATCACCGGTACGTACGTGGATGAAGTCCCGGTGAACGATCGCAACTCGACCACGACACCCTCGTATTTCCTGGTCGACATAAGGGCGGGTCTCGATGAGTTCGCCATGGGCACGATGAATATTTCCCCTTGGGTCGCGCTGACGAACGCCCTGAACAAGGACTACATCGCTTCCGTGGCCGTCAATGCGTTCGGGAGCCGCTTCTTCGAGCCCGGACCCGATCTCTCGTTCCAGCTCGGCTTCCGGGCATCATGGGGTGGCCGGTAGCCGCTAGGGTAGGCGCGGCGCTCGACGGGGAGCGCCTTCCGCGATCGTCACGACGACCACGGCAACGGCGATGCCCGGACGGACGAGTGGGCGCCTGGATACGCTGACTCCGTCGGCCATGGCGACGTCGAGCCGTACGCGTGATCCGAACGGAACATCGCACAGCATGAAAATTCCGCGCTGGTCGGTCAGCGCTTTCAGGGTCGCCAGGTCGCCCTCCGAGGCAACCCTCCACTCTCCTGCGGGCTCGCCCTGAGGTCGTCCTGGGGGAATCGCGAGCAACTGTGGCTCGAACGCTCCTGTATCCAGCCAGGCCAGGCGGACCTCGCGACCGGCCTGTGGCCGGCCCGACACGTCGATGACTCGCCCGAACAAGGGCGCCGTCCGTGGCGGCCGCGGCGCTCCGCCGCACACCTCCAGCAACGCGTCCTCGAGGGTGGGCACGCGCAGGCTGACGTGGACCATCTCACCGAGCACGCTCGCGACCTGGTGGACCGGGGCGGGAAGGCCGAGCGTGTCGAGCATTTCGTGACGGACGACCAGTCGGTGGAGTCCGCTCGTTAGACCGGGCAGCAGAAACGACCCGTCGGTTCCGATGCCGACTTCCTCTCCGGTGCCCAGCACGCGGACGGTGGCTGACGAGGCCGGTCCCGTGCGGATGTAGTCTTGGACGGAACCCGTGATCGTCGCGGTGGACGATTCGAGCACGATCTCACCCGCTCGGTTCGCGACCCGCCAGGCGACCCCTCCTTGCTCGCGATACCCGCGCCGTCGCAGCCGTCGACGTCCCACTGTCTCCATCATCGGCATGCGGATCCACCATTCCCGCACGATCCAGGTACCGTCGGGCAGTCGGGTGAAGGTCACCTGCCCACCCGGCTCACCGATCTCTCGGCTCCTCGAGACATTCACGTAAGAAAACTCGAGTCGGTCGAGTTGCGCGGTTTCCTCGTCGAGCCAAAGCACACCCTCGATGTCCGGAAGCGCTCGGCCCTCCACCGGCTCGAACACCAAACCGATCGACCCGGCGTCCCCCCGGCGCGCACCCATGCAGTGCGTGTCGAGGAAGGCGTCGCTCAAGAACGCTTCGGCATCGGGTGCGTAGTAAATCGTGCCGGAGTCGGGCTCTTCCTGGACGAAGCCTCTGGCCACGAGTTCCGAGCCGGGCAGGCTGACGAACGGGGCATTGCTAGACCCTCGCTTGAACGACTGACGCTCTTCCAGGACTTCGTCCCCGCTCCGGTCCAGATCCCGGACGAAGTGCAGCAGCGTGTATCGGTAGACGCCGGTCGACTGGGTCCACGCCGCGGCCTGCAGTGCTTTTCGGGCCTCTTCCCAAACTCGTGCAGTGGCTCGCCCCTCTTCCGGGCGGACTTCGCAGCGGCGGGTACCCACCACGTCGAGTCCGCGCAGTCGGATGGGGCGGATCGGTACCGCGATCCGCTGAAACGTCCCCGCGACCGGGACGTCGAACGGATCTGTCGTGAGGCTGGCGTACCCGATGCGGTCCACCCGCACGTAATATCGTCCGGGGCGATCGGCTTCAGTCGAGAATCCGCCGCTGGCGTCGGTGAGCACTCGGTCGACCCGATCGCCGTCCGCGTCGAAGAGCACCACCATCGCCCCGGCGAGCGGGGTGCCGGACCCTTCGTCGTTCACCACGCCTCGCACGACCTGCGCCGCGAGGGGAAACGCGAGGGCCAGCAAGCCCGTCATGAGCAGCAGTGGAGTACGCACGCCTGAACTCTACGGCGCTCGCCGGCTTTTCGCGCGTTTTTGTGCCGCCCTGGGGTGCCGACCGTGGTCGTCGCACGCTACTTTTGCCGCCATGAGCCAGTTCCCCACGCAGGGTGTTCCGGCGCCGGAGACCTGGCGGCGCAGACGCGAGGCAGTGCAGGCCCGAATGGGCGCCTCCGTCATGTTGCTGCCGGCAGCGCCGGTTCAGTTCCGCTCGCGGGACACCGAACGCCGGTATCGCCCGGACAGCGAGCTCTACTACCTCACCGGTGTGACCGAGCCCGGATCGTTCGCGGTACTGGTGGGCGGCGCGAACGCTCGCTTGGTGCTCTTCGTTCGACGCCGTGACGAAAAGGAGGAGCTTTGGGCCGGCCCGAGGCTCGGGCCCGAAGGTGCGGCGGAGCTCTTTGGCGCCGACGAGTGTTATTCCGTGGCAGAGTTGGAGGAGAGACTGCCGGCGTTGCTCCAGGAGGGTGATCGGATCAACTACCGGCTGGGCGCCAACGAGCGCGCGGACGGCTTTGCGCGCCTGGCGCTCGGGCAAGCCCGTGCGAGCGGCGCTCGCGAGGGTACGGGACCCCGTGCGCTGGTCGATCCCGGAGAGGTCCTCGATGACATGCGCCTGCTCAAGGATGGCGACGAGATCGCGATGATTCGCGCTGCGGCGGAGGTCAGCGCCATGGGACACCGTTCCGGTGCCGCCGCGATCGCCAATGGCGTAGGGGAGTGGGTCGTAGAGTCCGCGGTGGAGGCCGAGTTCCGGGCGTTGGGTGCCGCCGGGCCGGGGTTCGCGACGATCGTTGGATCGGGGGCGAATGGCTGTGTCCTCCACTACGTGGAGAATCGGGACACCGTTCCCGACGACGCACTGGTGTTGATCGACGCCGGAGCCGAGGTCTGCATGTACAACGGAGACATTACGCGCACCTATCCGGCCAGTGGGCGGTTCTCGGATGAGCAGCGTGAGGTCTATCGAGTCGTCGAATCGGCGCGCCAGGCGGCGGTGGCGCAGGTCTCGCCAGGGGTGAGCATTGCGTCTGTTCACGACGAGTCCGTGCGTGCGATCGTCGAGGGACTGGTGGGGCTCGGCGTTCTCTCCGGCGCGACCGAAGATCTGCTCGCCGCCGACGCTCACCGACCGTTCTTCCCCCACCAAACCTCCCATTGGCTCGGGCTGGACGTGCACGATCCGGGGGACTACTCCAGAGACGGAGCGTCGCGTGTACTGGAGCCGGGCATGGTCTTCACGGTCGAACCTGGCCTCTACTTCCGACCCGATGTGTCGGAGGGCGCTGGGCGAGCCTTCTCCGGCATCGGCGTTCGCATCGAAGACGATGTGCTCGTCACGGCCGCGGGCTGCGAGGTGCTCACCGCCTCGCTACCGACCAGTGACGACGAGATCGAGGGCCTGGTCGGGACGCGTTGACGATGCCAACCCCTGGACGGCGCGCCCTACTACTCGAGCGCCTCGAACGGCCCGATCCGCTGGTAGCCGTGGAGTTGCGACCGCCGCGCTCGGATCTCGAGGCCGAGGACGGTATGGGCGCTTGGATCGATCTGCACCACTCGATCGGCCGGCTTACGAGCGACGAACTCTTCGTCTTCCTGACCGACAACGCGGTGGGCGCGGCCGAAGAGGAAAACCTGGCGCACGTCGGGGCCAATGTGGGGGGGGCCGTCGACCTGCGCCGCATCATCCCGATTCTGACTGCGAAGCACACGCTCGAGTATTGCCTGATGTTCGCGTCACGAGCTGCGTCCGGGGGCTTCGACGCTCTGACGGTGCTTGGGGGCGACACGTCGGTCGGGGTCCCGCGCTGCGTACCGCACGGGCGCGATCTGCGCGAGCTCCTGCGTGAGCAGACGCCCGACCTCGTACTAGGCGGGTGGGCCAACCCGCACCGCGAGGCCGAAGAGCAGGTGGGCTTCCTGGAAGCGGACGACGCGCACGTGGATTTCGCGCTGACGCAGGTCGTCTCGCACCACAGCCTGCGCGGTGTGGAGCACTTCCTGGAAAGGATGCAGAGGGTGGGCTCCACTGTGCCCACGGTGTTCGGGGTTTTCTTCTATCGCAGTGCGAACCCCCGGACCCTACAGACACTCGGGAACTTCTTCCCGGTTCCTGCCGAAGGCGTGACCCGCGACTTCGAGAGTGCAGCGGCCGAGGAGATCTGCGCGCGAACGATTCGAGAGCTGCGAAGCGTCGGCGCCGACAAGATCTATGTCAGCAATCTAGGCAACCGCCGCGCTGGCCGGCGTCTGAGCAGGATCTTGGCGCTGGTCTAGGCCGTAGCGCTGACCCGAGCTTCGCGGAGCACGCGTAGCGCCACATCGACGCGTCGACTCGGCGCGCTCAAGTGAAAGCCCTGAACGTGTGGCCGCACGGCCTCGATCATTTCGAGCGCGATGAGGACACCTTCTTCGAGGGCCGCGTCCGGACCACCTGTTTCTGCGACCCGCATCCGCTCGACGAACGTGTCCGGCACAACGACACCCGGCACTTCGTTCGAGAGGAACTCGGCGTTGCGCACGTTCAAGAAGGGCCAGATACCGGCGATGATCGGGACTCTGACGTCCCGTGTTCGCTCCAGAAATCGCTCGAGTGCCTCTGGATCGAAGACCGGCTGGGTGACGACGAAGTCAGCACCAGCCTCCACCTTGTATCGGTAACGTTCGACTTCGCGCTCCTGGTCGACCGCGCCGGGGTTGGCGGCAACGCCCTGTACGAACTCGGTTGGAGGCCCGATCGAGCTTCCGCCCGGATCGACGCCGCGGTTGAGACCGTTGAGCACGTTGGTAAGGCCGATCGAATCGATGTCGAAGACCTCCGTCGCGTCCGGGTAGGGGCCTTGCGACGGCGGATCACCACTTACCACCATGACGTTACGGATGCCTCCGGCGGCCGCTCCCAACAGGTCCGAGATCATCCCTAGCATGTTCCGGTCCCTGCACGTGTAGTGGACCAGCGCTTCGATTCCCACTTCGCGTTCGACGATCAGCGCGGCCGCGAGCGCACCCATGCGGCTCAGCGAGCGTGGATTGTCCACGATTGCCAGCGTGTCGACGCCGGCGACCTTCAAACGACGGGCCGGCTCCACCAGCGCACTACGATCCCAGCCTCGCGGCGGAAGGATCTCGACCGAGACCACGGGCTCTCCGCGCGCCAGCTTGCGACCCCAGGCGGAGCGGGCCTCGAGCGGTACGGGTTCCACGTCGGGTGCCGGCCCCGCGGCCGCCGCGGGCCCAGCGACGGCGTGCTGCTTCGGCCGCATGGACACTACTGCGTTTCGCAGGTGCTTCACGTGGTCGGGCGTGGTCCCGCAGCAGCCGCCAACGAACCGCACCCCGGCGTCGATCATGCGCCGGGCGTACTGGGCCATGTACTCTGGACTCGCGAGGTACATTTTCCGGTCACGCACTGTGCGAGGCAGACCCGCGTTGGGCTGCGCGACCAGCGGCAGGTGTGTGACCTCCGCCATTTCTTCAATCGCGTCGAGCATGACCGCGGGTCCGACCGAGCAGTTCAACCCGATGACGTCGACGGCGAGTTCGGACAGTTCGCGGGCGATCTGAGTGGCGTCGTTCCCATAGGCGGTCTTGCCCCCCTGACCCACCGTCATCTGCGCGATGATGGACAGGTCCGTCAGCCCGCGCACGGCATCGATCGCACAGGCGATTTCGCTGAGGTCCGAGAAGGTCTCGAGCACGAAGCCGTCGACTCCACCCTCGAGCAGGCCCGCGACCTGCCTCCTGAAGAAGACGACGGCCTCCGAGCGAGCGGTTGGCCCCCACGGTTCGATGCGGATTCCGAGCGGCCCGATGGCACCCACCACTTTCGTCCCGGTGCGCGCGGCCGCGCGGGCGAGCTGGGCCGCCTCCAGGTTGATCTGCTCGGTCTGCTCCGAGAGTCCGTACGACGACAGCTTCACCGGATTTGCGCCGAATGTATTGGTCTCGAGAATCTCGGCTCCCGCCGACACGTATTCCTCGTGGATGCTGCGAACCAAGTCGGGCTGGCGGGTATTCAACGCGTCATAGCAGACGTTGACGAACACGCCACGTCCGTAGAGCAGTGTCCCCATCGCCCCATCGAATACGTGGACCAGCCCGTCGTCGATCAGAGTCCTCACGGACTTGCTCCTTCGGGATCGTAGGCAAGGTTGGGCGCCAACCAGCGTTCCGCTTCAGCCACGCTCCACGCTTTCCGCTCGGCGTAGTCCTGGACCTGGTCGCGACCGATTCGGCCCACGCCGAAATACGCGGCGCCAGGATGCGACAGGTACCAGCCACTCACGGATGCCGCCGGGGTCATGGCGTAGCTCTCCGTAAGTTCGATTCCGAGTGAACTCTCGACATCCAGTAGCTCGAACAGAGTGCGCTTCTCGGTATGGTCCGGGCACGCCGGGTAGCCAGGGGCTGGGCGGATACCCCGGTATGTCTCGCGCACGAGCGCGTCGCTCGACAGCAGCTCTTCTGGCGCGTACCCCCAAAGCTCGCGGCGCACGCGTTCGTGCATGCGCTCGGCCAGGGCCTCCGCCAGCCGATCCGCCAGCGACTTCACCAAAAGAGCCGAGTAGTCGTCGTTCGCGGCCTCCATCTCACGCGTGATCTCTTCCACTCCGAGACCGGCAGTAACCGCGAAGCCCCCGACCCAGTCGGGTTTTCCGGAGTCGACCGGGGCGACGAAGTCGGCCAGGCAGCGGTTGGGCCGCCCATCTTTCGCGAATTGTTGCCGAAGGTGGTGGAGCACTGCGAGGCGTTGCGAGCGGTCGACGTCCGTATAGAGTTCGATGTCGTCCCCAATCGCGTTCGCGGGGAAGAACCCTGTCACCGCTCGCGCGACGATCCTCCGATCGGTCGCGAGGCGGTCCAACAGCGCTTCGGCATCAACCATGAGGTCCCGCGCCGATTCTCCGACGACGTCGTCCTCCAAGATGGCGGGGTGTTTTCCCGCCAGCTCCCACGCTTGGAAGAACGGCGTCCAGTCGATGTACTCGCGAAGCTCGGCGATCGGCACCTCGACGACGCGCGGCCCCGAACGTTCGGGCGCGGGGGGGGCGTACGACGCCCAGTCGAACTGTTCGCGGCGCTGCCGAGCCACGTCGATGGGGAGCAGCTCCGTGCGACCGTCGCGGCGGGCGCGCCGCTCGCGCTCGGCCTCGTACCCCGCCCGCACGTCGGCGACGTACGCCTCTCGACGCTCCTCGTCGAGAAGGGCTGAGACGACGCCGACCGCGCGGGACGCGTCGAGCACGTACACGGTGGCACCATCGTAATTCTGTTCGATCTTCACCGCGGTGTGGGCCTTGGAGGTCGTAGCTCCCCCGATCAAGAGCGGCGTGTCGAAGCCGGTACGCTGCATCTCTTTGGCAACGTGCACCATCTGGCCCAGCGACGGCGTGATGAGCCCTGACAACCCGATCACGTCGACGCGCTCTGCGCGGGCGGTCTCCAAGATACGCTCCGCGGGCACCATCACCCCGAGGTCGATGACCGAGTATCCGTTACACTGGAGGACGACACCGACGATGTTCTTGCCGATGTCGTGCACGTCACCCTTGACGGTGGCGAGCAGCACCGTCCCTTTGTCCGTCGCGCCCGATTTCTCCTCCTCCAGAAACGGCCTGAGATAGGCCACGGCCTTCTTCATCACGCGAGCGCTCTTGACCACCTGGGGCAAGAACATGCGCCCGCTACCGAAGAGGTCTCCGACGACGTTCATCCCGTCCATGAGGGGCCCCTCGATCACATCGAGCGCTCGAGGTAGGCGCCGTCGCGCTTCTTCGGCGTCCTCTTCGACGAACTTGTCGATACCCTTCACCAGGGCATGTTGGAGCCGCTCGCAGACGTCGAGTTCCCGCCACGCCAGGTCTTCTTCCGTGCGCCGTTCGGTGGTCCCGGATCGTGCCAGAGCCAACTGTGTGAGCACTTCAGTCGCGTCCGGGGAGCGCACGAAGAGCACGTCCTCGACGGACTCGAGAAGGTCGGGCGGGATCTCGTCATAGACCGGTAGCGCGCCCGCGTTCACGATGCCCATGTCGAGTCCAGCTTCGATCGCATGGTAGAGGAAGGCGGTGTGCATCGCCTCTCTCACCTCGGGGCTCCCGCGGAAGGAAAACGAGACGTTGCTGATGCCGCCGCTCGTCAGCGCGTGGGGACACGCCCGTTTTATTTGTCGTACGGCCTCGATGAAGCTGACCGCATACTGGTCGTGCTCCTCGATACCGGTGGCGACCGCGAAGACGTTGGCGTCGAAGATGATGTCTTCGGGAAGAAAGCCCTCTTCGTCGACGAGGATCCGGTAGACACGCTCACAGATTTCGACCTTGCGCCGCAGAGTATCCGCCTGGCCGTCTTCGTCGAACGCCATGACGACGGCTGCCGCACCGTAGCGGCGCACGGCTCGAGCGCGCTCGCGGAACGCCTGCTCGCCGTCCTTGAGCGAGATGGAGTTCACGACCCCCTTGCCCTGCAGCGTCTTGAGGCCGGCCTCGATCACGTCCCAATCCGAAGAATCGACCATTACCGGAATCCGTGAGATTTCCGGCTCGGACGCCATGAGGTTCAGGAATCGCGGCATGGCGGCGACCCCGTCGAGCAGCCCCTCGTCCATGTTCACATCGATGACCTGAGCCCCGCCGTGAACCTGTTGACGCGCCACCTCGAGCGCGTCTTCGTATTTCTCGTCCTTGATCAGGCCCGCGAACCGGCGCGACCCGGAGACGTTCGTCCTCTCGCCCACGTTCACGAAAAGCGAGTCGGGACCGATCGTGAGGGGTTCGAGCCCCGACAAGCGTGTGCGGTGGGGGCGCGTGGGGACGGTACGTGGCACCTGCCCGGCTACGGCCTCGGCCATTGCCCGAATGTGGTCGGGCGTGGTTCCGCAGCAGCCGCCCACGATGTTGAGGAAGCCCGCTTCCACGAACTCGGTCGTGACATCCGCCATGTGTTCCGGAGTGTCGTCGTACTCACCGAACTCGTTCGGTAGGCCGGCGTTGGGGTAACAGCTGATCGGAAGCGCGGCCACGTCGGACAGTTCTTCCAGATGGGGTCGCAACTGGTCGATGCCGAGCGCGCAGTTGAGTCCGACGCTGAGAAGCCCGCTGTCGCGGCCTGGGCCGGGGTGAACACCGTGTGCGACGGAATTGTAAAAGGCTTCGGGCGTTTGGCCCGACAGAGTACGTCCGCTCTGGTCGGTGATCGTTCCGGACATCATCACCGGCGTGTCCAGAGCCGCTTCGGCGAGCACCAGGGACAGCGCGTATAGTGCGGCTTTTGCGTTGAGCGTGTCGAACGCGGTTTCGACCATCAGGATGTCGACGCCGCCCTCGAGGAGGCCGTGCGCCTGCTCATGATAGGCGCGTACGAGCTCGTCGAAAGTGACGTTGCGGGCACCAGGATCACCCACATCGGGCGAAAGGGAGGCCGTA
>Ga0066376_10000184_pt1 | contig 55288 bp, 46 predicted proteins | sample Knorr_S15_td_Bot_FD_77009 | JGI IMG/M metagenome (GOLD analysis project Ga0066376, IMG submission 77009) | Marine microbial communities from Southern Atlantic Ocean transect - Knorr_S15_td_Bottom_ad_5009_LV_A | ecosystem: Environmental > Aquatic > Marine > Oceanic | place: Southern Atlantic...
CGCCGAGGTTGGCGTAGAGTATGCCACAGTCGCTGACAATATGCGAAAAAGCCTGAGAGAATTCGGTAGATCAGCAGCCTAACCGGGCTCAACAGAGGCCTTTTACTCGGCTCGTCGGACGGGCTCAGTTAGGCTGATATTTTACTTCGGCAATCCCGCTGCTAGGAATCGTCTCCAGGCGAAACGCCTGAAATCGGCTTCTCGTTCGGTGCGTGGCCGTTGGAGTTTCCTCCGGCGCCGTTTAATTCCTGGGGAGCGCTTGCCACCGTTGGTCCATCTTCCATTGACACATCACCTGCCACTTCTTCGGAAGACTCCGACACCGGGCTCCTCACCAACCGCCCACTACGTTCTCCATCTGCCGTGATATTAATCAATAATTCCACTTCCAGATCCATGGCTTCTTGAGAGTAGGCCGTCTGCTCCCCCATACGGCGGAATTTCTGGTAGCGTCGTTTCAGCAGCTTGTTGGTGGACAGTCTGGTCAATTCGGCCAGTTGCTGGGCCACGGCCATCTGCATTATGGCTGCGGCTTCTCTGGGATTGGTATGGGCGCCGCCTTCCGGCTCGGGTACGATTTGGTCGCCGATACCCAACTCCAAGCAATCTTGGGCCGTCAACATTAGCGCTTGGGCAGCCTCTCTATCCAGCATGTGGTCCGGGAACGGCCCGCCCAAATGGCGGTTGAGCGATATCGGTGAGTAGATGGAGTATTGCTGGAACAGTATCCGGTCCGATAATCCCAAAGCAAGCGCACCTTCGCTGCCGCCCTCACCGATAATAACGGAGACGATTGGTATCGGCGCTTCCACCATCTGGGAGAGGGTGGTTGCTATTGCGTTTCCTATCCCTTGCTCCTCCGATTCCAGGCCCGGATGAGCGCCTTGAGTGTCAATCAAGGTTACCAAGGGTAATTTGAAGCGGGAGGCCAAGGATATCAGCCTTTGGGCTTTGCGCAGGCCGTCGGGGTAGATGTGGTACCGCTCCCCCTCTAAAGCTGGGCGGCGCTGTTGACCAATGATTACTATAGGTTCGCCGCACAAGAAGCCGACCCCACCTATTATGGAGCGGTCGTCGCTGCTCAGCCTGTCTCCCCTCAGTTCTATAAACGAGTCCAACATTGACCGAATGTAAGCCATGGCCAGAGGGCGCTCGGCGTGGCGGGAGATGGTTACCGATTCCCACGCATCCGCTTCCCCTGTGGTTTCTATCTCGGTCTTTAGCAGGTCTTTATAATCTCCTTCATCCCGGCTTTGGGATGTGAGAATCTGTAGCAGCGTGGACAATCGGTCGTGCAGCGCATCTCGGTCCACCACGTTATCCAGCAAGCCGTGGCTGAGATGGGCCTCAGCGGTGTGTGCGTCCAACGGCAATGGCCTGTTCGACGCTTCTTTCATGGCGCGCAGGGGCGCAAGACCAATCAGAGAACCTGGTTCGGCCAATATGATGTCGGCCAGATTGGCAAAGCTGGCGTAGGCTTGGCCGGTGGAGGGGTTGGCCAGCACCACAATGAACGGGGCGCCTTCTTCTCTAAGCTTGTTGGCCGCCGTCACGGTCTTGGCCATCTGCATCAATGAAAGCACGCCCTCTTGGGTGCGTGAACCGCCACCGGACACTAAGGCAATCAGCGGCAAATGTCTCTTTGCTGCGTTTTCCAAAGCGGTTGCGATTTTCTCTCCCACAACGCTCCCCATGCTGCCGCCCATGAAGCCAAAATCCAGCACTACCAACATCACTTCGATGCCGTCAATCTGACACCGGCCTGTGACCACCGCTTCGGTGAGACCGGTACGGTTTTGCACTTGAGTCAACAGTCTACGGTAGCGACCCCGTCCCGAGAAGGAGATGGGCGCAGTGGAACTGAGGTACTTGTGGGATTCCTTGAACGTGCCTTTATCCGCCAAAAGCTCGATTCGCTCTCTGGCGTTGAGGCTGTAATGGAACCGGCAATAGGGGCAAACCCGGTAGGTCAGGTAGGCGGAGGTCTCACCTATGGGCTCTTCGCACAATAGGCAACGGTCGTGGACCACGGAGATATAGACCTTCTCCGAGTCGCCTTCTCGTTTGAATAAATGGACCAAAAAACCAGATAGGTTCCTCAAAAAGTTCCTCCACCTGTGGTGGCTGTCAGGGTGCGTTGACGCACCTGGCTCACCTAACCTTGGCGTCTATGATACAACGATGAGAGGTTAAATTAAACTTGGTTCTGACTGCCAATATGGCCTGTTGGAGCTTAGTAAGCCCCTATAGTGTGCCTAATAATTGATTTTTCCGTTTCCGGCCTGTATTTCAAGTAAACGCTGGCTTTCTCGGCCCCCCTGTTCTAAACTCTCGCGTGTTACCGGTGTATTACCCGCCCGATGGCAAAGACCTATCGGCCAGCTGAATCACTTGAGCGAGGTGGATGCAGATGTCAATCTCAAATGAAACCCTGAAAGCGATGATTCGTGACTACAACGGGTTGGAGTTGTCCGACGATGAATTGGAGTTGGTCCGCCCGGAGTTGGATTATTACTTGGACGAGCTTAAAAAGCTGGATGCGCTGGATTTATCCGACGCGTTTTCCAGTCGGCTGCTGCGCTTTCCGGAATAGATAATTCGGATTAGAAATCAGCGAGACCCTTCGGTCAGATTAGATCCCTTTAGGAGGTTGAGAGCATGCCTAACGTTGAACTGCTACAGATGACCATCTCCGAGATGGCCCCGAAAATCCAAAACAAAGAAGTTTCTCCGGTTGAACTGACCGAAGCAGCCTTGGCGGCCGCCGACAAACTTCAACCCACAATTAATTCATTCATTAAAATCCTCCACGATAAAGCTATGGACCAAGCCCGGGAAGCGGAAGCGGACATATCACGAGGGAATTACCGTGGGCCGCTCCACGGCATTCCCATCGGCCTGAAGGACAATCTAGCGACTGCAGGAATTACCACAACGCTGGGTTCCAAAGTGCTGGCCGACCATGTGCCGGAGGAAGATGCCGAGGTGGTCAAGCGCTGCCGTGACGCTGGCGCAATCTTCATCGGAAAAGAAAATCTGGAAGAGTTCGCCGCTGGGGCCACCTCCAACAACCCTCACTACGGCGCGGTGCGCAACCCTTGGGGTCTTGACCATATCCCGGGAGGCTCCAGCGGGGGCGGCGGCGCAAACGTTGCCGCCGGGGTTACCTTTGCTTCCTTGGGCACAGACCTGGGAGGCTCAGTGCGACTGCCAGGAACCTTCTGCGGCGTGGTGGGACTTAAACAGAGCTTTGGACGTGTTAGCCAACGGGGTCTGATGGTGACCAGCTTTAACGGCGACCACATAGGACCGATGACCCGCTCCGTTGCCGATAGCGCATTGGTGCTGCAGGTTCTTGCTGGCAACGACCCTTTGGACCCCAGTTCGGTGCCTGTGCCGGTACCTGATTACAGCGCTTACCTAGGGAAAAGTCTCCACGGCTTGAAAATGGGCGTCCCTTCCAACTACTACTTTGAAATGCTGGACGCCGAGGTGGAGGAGGCGGTGCGAAGGAGCATAGCAGCCCTGGAGGAATTGGGCGCTGAGATGGTTGAAGTCAGTCTGCCTGCGATGGAATACATCGGAGCATTGCGCATATCAGCCATGGCCGACGGGATAGTGACTCATGAGCAATTCCTCAAGTCCAATAGGGAAGATTACGGACCAGATGTTCTCTACCGCACCATCCCAGGACAGTTCGTGTTGGGCCGGGACTATTCCAAGTCTTTGAAGGTCCAGCGGATAATCCAGGAGGAGTATGCCCAGGTGATGCAGCAGGTGGATTTCCTGATTACCCCAACCGCTCCTGTGGCTGCGCCCCGCATCGACGCAAAGTACATCACCATGAACGGTGAAGAGCATCGGGTCAGGGGCCCTGGCTCCAGCCTGATTTCCCGGTGCACCAGCCCATTTAACGCCACCGGGCTGCCAGCCATATCTGTTCCATGCGGAGTGACAAAATCTGGATTGCCCATAGGGATGCAAGTTATAAGCCGTCCCTTTGAAGAGGGATTAATGTTCCAAGTAGCCGACTGCTATGAGAAGGTTTCGCCTAGTCAGGGCCTCCGCCCCGCAGCCTTTGTTGGAGCGTAGGGACGAGGAATTTCAGGTTCAGAGACGTATAAACTTGGGCGGAGAAAGAGTTCTTACATCACCGGCTTCCTTCGTCGACTACCATGGTAGGATGTTTCGATTCAAAAGAACGCCGGTCAAAAGAAGGCCGGTAAAATGTCCGGTTGGTTAAATCAGATTTTTGGAGGGTAGTCATGCCACAGAGTTGGGTGGACATCAAGGTCAATAACGAAAGCATGGAAGGGTACCTGACCCGGCCTGAAGGGGGCGGCAAAAGCCCGGCCGTCATCGTGATTCAAGAGATTTGGGGTGTCAACTCCCACATCCAGTTCCTGACCGACCGCTTTCCTCCCCTGGGTTACGTGGGGTTGGCCCCGGCTATGTTTCACCGTGACGGCCCCATGACCATGGGCCTGCACGAAGAGATGGACACTGCGGTGGCCCGCATGGGCAAGTGCACCGACGTCAACATCATCGCCGATGTTCAAGCAGCGGTGGACTACCTGAAAGCCCAGCCATTTGTGGATTCGGACCGTATCGGAATAGTGGGATTCTGCTTCGGTGGCCGGGTCACCTATCTGTCTGCATGCACTATCCCGGACCTTAAAGCCTCGGTGGTGTACTACGGTGGTTTCATTCCCGTAGCCAGAGGCGAAGGACCTTCTCCTTTGGAGCGTACATCGGGCATATCTGCTCCAATGATGGGTTTGTTCGGCGAGGACGACGCCAACCCATCTCCTGAGGAAGTGGCGACTTTCGCTGCCGAATTAGACAAGCACAACAAGAACTATGAGTTCCATACCTACCCCGGCGCCGGTCACGGTTTCAACTGCAACGCCAGGGCCAGCTACCGCCCCGAGTCAGCGCGAGACGCCTGGGGCAAGACCATGGCCTTCTTCGACACCAACCTCAAAAGTTAAGTTTCTCCAAACACGGAAGTCAAAAAGCCCCCACCGCCGAACCGCAGTGGGGGCTTTTTCTCTGGAGCGGTTTGAAGACCCTAATTAGACTTAGATCGATAAGGCCTACATCACCGAGCGGACCACTCCGCCGTCGACCAATATTGTTGTTCCTGTGATGTAGCCGTTCTTTTCCGACGCAAGGAAAGCCACCAAGTCGGCCAACTCCTCCGGGCGGCCGAAACGGCCCAAGGGGATGCTGGCTGAGCGGGCGCTTAGGGCTTCTTCGGTGGATACCCCCGTCTCTGCGCCCCTGGTTTCGAAGATGTGGACCATCCGGTCGGTGAGCAAGAATCCAGGCGCAACGTTGTTGACCAGTATGTTGTCGCGGCCCACCTCGTCAGCCAAACTCTTGGCATAGGCCACCGCCCCCATCCGGGTGACGCCGGAGGTTACCAAATTGTCGATGGGCTGGTAAACGGTGCTGGCCAGAATGTTGACGATGCGCCCCCAAGACTGCTTTTTCAGGTGAGGAACCGCCTCCCGGCCCATGCGGATGAAAAAGTTGAGGGCCATCTGAAAAGCTTGCTCCCAAGTCTCTTCTGAAGTAGTTACGGCCCGGCCTTCCGGGGGGCCGCCCGAGTTGCAGACAAGGATATCCAACCGACCGAAGTGGTCGACCGTTGTTTGGATCAGGTTTTGTATATCCGGCAATTGGGAAAGGTCTCCGGGCACCGTCAGCACCTCGGCATCGGTGGAAGCGCGAATCTCCTGGGCCGCCGTTTCCAAGTCTTCGGTGTTCCGGCTGCAAATAACCACGTTGGCGCCTTCCTGCGCCAAGGAAAGCGCGCAGGCTTTCCCCAAGCCCTTGCTTCCACCGCCAACCACCGCCACTCTTCCTCTGATTCCCAGGTCCATGCTTCACTCCTTGCTGTACATGTGGCTTCAAGATTGCCTCATGCTATCAACGCTGACGGTTGGCGGCAACCCGCAGGTGCTTCCGGTGTCTTTAGCCTGTGTCCGAACAAGTTAGCCATGGTAACATACCCTCGTTCCAAAGCTCCTTTTAAGTAAGTGCCGTGTATTAAATGTCTGAATATTAGGCAAAGGAGCAAAACCTATCTGAGGGAAAGAGATGACTATTTCAGGGATGGGAGTGGTAGTCAGGAAAGCAGGGGAGGCCTCAAAGTTGGAGGAAATCCTCTTGGGAGAGCCGGGTCTGGGCGAAGTCCTGGTCCGTATCCAAGCCAGCGGCGTGTGCCATACCGATTTGATGTACAGAGAAGGGAAGATTTCGGACGAATTTCCCTATCTGCTGGGCCATGAAGGGGCAGGCATTGTTCAGTCCGTGGGAGAAGGGGTAACCACCCCAGCGGTCGGTGATTATGTCATCCTCGCCTGGCGGGCTCCCTGCGGCAAGTGCCGATTTTGCCAGCTTGGACAGCCGAATCTGTGCTCAGCCAGCCTGAACGCCCAGCCCCGTATGACCACCAAAAGCGATGGCAAAGTACTTAGCCCGGCCTTGGGCATCGGCACTTTTTGTACTCATACCGTGGTGGCGGCAACCCAAGCCATTCCGGTGCCGACGGAGTGTCCTCCGTCGCAAGCATGCTTGATTGGTTGCGGAGTTATGACCGGGGTCGGCGCGGCATTGTATACCGCCGCCGTGCGCCGGGGCAGCACAGTGGCTGTTTACGGCTGTGGCGGCGTCGGTTGTAGCGTAATCATGGGGGCCAAGCTGGCCCGCGCGGGGAAAATCATCGCCGTGGACATCGCCCAGAACAAACTAGATTGGGCGCGCCAGTTCGGCGCGACCGACGTTGTCGACGCCAGCAAGACTGACCCGGTGGAAGCAATCAAGAGCCTGACCGGCGGAAACGGCGTGGACTATTCCTTCGAGGCGGTAGGTTCTCCAAACACCCTGTTGCAAGCTCTCTGGTCCAGGGACTTGGCGGGCACATGCACATTGATTGGCGTTCCCGACCCGTCTATGAAGATGGAACTGCCCATGCTCCAGTTTTTCGGACTGGGCGGTTCTTTGAGAGTGAGTTGGTACGGTGACTGCCTACCTTCCCGGGATTTCCCGCTGCTAGCTAATTGGTACATCAACGGTGAGCTAGACTTGGACCGGGCGGTTACCCGCGAGATCGGGCTGGAAGATGCCGAGGCAGCTTTTGAGGCCATGGAGCGAGGGGAGACCCTGCGGTCTGTTATTCGGATACCGTAGATAGCGGATAGCCGCCAGAATTTGGCGACAACATAACCGCCGAGACCACTTTGGATGAATTGTTCCAACTCTCGTTCAGGCAATTTCAAAGCCAGCATCAACTAATAAAAACGGTGGATGTGCCGGGAGGATTCCATGACAACCCCTGTGAGACCAATTCCAGAGGGATACCACTCGGTGACCCCATACCTGTGCGTCAACGGTGCGGCGGATGCCATTGAGTTTTACAAGACGGCCTTCGGAGCAGAAGAATTGATGCGGATGTCCGGCCCTGAAGGAGATATCCGCCACGCTGAGTTACAGATAGGCGATTCCCGCATCATGCTCTCGGATGAAGTACCGGAGATGAACTTCCGTGGGCCGAAGACGTTGGGGGGCACTCCCGTCAATATGTATCTTTACGTTGAGGACGTTGACAGCGTAGTCGCGCGTGCGGTAGCCGCCGGCGGGGCGAAAATCTTGATGGCGGTAGCAGATCAGTTCTGGGGCGACCGGACCGGCAACTTTGAAGACCCATTCGGCCACATCTGGAATGTCAGTACCCACAAGGAAGATTTGTCCGAAGATGAGTTGCAGAAGCGAGTCGCCGAAGCACTTGGCGGTTCCAACTAGTTGCCTGGCCCCTATTGCCTGGCGAACCTATTCCCTGAGATCGAATAGCAACTTCGGCGGTTGTGATATTCCTACACCGGTTGTAAAGTAAGCTCAGTTTTACCCGTTGTTCTTCCCTGTAGTGCGTAGCGTTAAGTACCGTTATGTTGGCTGTTTAAATAACCTCATAGAGCAGCAGCCAACCACCAATTATTAGGAGAATCTTTGAGTAACGCAGACCGTTTGATGGAAGGGGCCATGGACATTCACGTCCACTTTGCCCCCGACCCCAGGGTGGAGCGGCGCGGCAGCGCCATTGACGTAGCCCAGCAGGCCAAGGAAATGGGCATGCGCGGGTTGGTACTGAAAAGCCATGAATACCCCACCCATCCCGTCGCCTACACAGCCAGCCAGGTCGTGCCGGATATCACCCTGATTGGGGGGGTCGCCTTGGACTATGAGGTGGGTGGACTTAATCCAGCTGCGGTGGAGTCCACTGCCAAGATGGGCGGCAGGGTGGTTTGGATGCCCACCTATTCAGCCCGCGCCGACCATGAGCGCAAGGGCTTGAACGGTGGAATCTCCCTATTTGACGACAAGGGCCATTTGGTGCCCGAGGTCTTCGCCATTCTAGAGCAGGTGAAATCCCACGACATGGTTTTGGCGACGGGTCACATCTCCACGGCGGAGAGCATGGCCCTCGTGGCAGAAGCACGCAACCATGGCATCAACCGAGTTGTCGTGACTCATGCCACTACCATGGCTTTCTGGAACGGGATGACCGTGGAGGAAATGAAGACCCTGGCGTCAATGGGGGCCTATATAGAGCACTGTCTGCACGTCATGATGCCCCTCACCAACCGCATGCCGCCGAAGGAACTAGCAGAAACCATGTCCGCCATTGGCTTGGAGAACTGCATCGTCAGCAGCGACTTTGGCCAGGATTTCCATCCCATGCCGGCCGAGGGCCTACGCATGGGAGTGGCAACCTTATTACAAGCGGGGATGGAGGAGGTTGAGGTTGGGCTGTTGGTGAAAGACAACCCTTCCCGCCTACTTGGAATCTAGCTGTGGTCTTTAGCCGGTCTCTTTTTCGCAGGTAAACACGACCTCTACCGCCTGGTTCCCCTGCCGCTCGTCAGTCTTCACCCGAGCCCAATCAGCGATTCGGTAGCCCACAACCCAAGCGATTCCACGTTCCGTAACTAACAATGGTATGCGCTTGCGCCACTCCCGAGGTACTTGGGCGTCGGTGAAAAAGTCCTGCAATTTTTTATCGCCAGTCATGCCCAGCGGCTGAAAGCGGTCTCCCGGAATCCAGGTCCGCACCTGCAACTGATTCCCGATGGACTCCCGGTCAAAATAGGCGGTCCAGCGGTTCCTTTCGAAATAGCTCCCAAATCCCGGCTTAGGACCAGCGCTGTCGACAAAATCGACTTGGCCGCAGTCGACATTGCGTAGAGCGATTTCCCACGGCCCAGCCTTTACGGTCGCTGGTTTACCGTCCGGAAGCGGCGCGGGCAGGTTTTTGGCCAGGTCAATGCGAGGAAAAGGGCAATGCAAGCTGGGCTCGCGAGACATTCTCAGGTAACCATATGATCGGTGGAGCTTGATTGCCCTGGGAAGGTCCAGGCTGCGGCCAGCGGACTTTGACCGTGGCGTCGACTGGACCAGATCCGCCATGGCGTCTAAATGGCGCTGGGTCAACCGTCGAGCGTCTCCGGCCAATTTGCTATAGCCCTTGCGCAACACCAATCTTTGTAGCGCAGGATGGGCCTCGGACAATTCCGTTAGTCGAAAATCTATCCCTCCGCCTGTTTCCACCGCAACCTTTCGCCACAGAATATCCGCTTCACCATCCATGTATTCCAGTTCCAATGACGCAGCCTTTGACAGCCGGACCAACGATTCTCTCACCTTGGGATTGAACTCGACCTCCAGAAGAGGCAGAAGGCTGAGGCGGATGCGGTTTCTGGTGAACTGGGTCGAATCATTGCTGGAATCTTCGCGGAAACTCTGGCCTAATTCCTGACAATATCTCAAGGTATCAGCCTTGGCCAATCTTAAAATAGGACGAAACAGCGACAGCTTAGCCTCTTTCGACGACAAAGGATTGCTTGGATTTAACAAAGGACCGGGCCACTGCGAAAGCTCGGTCATGCCCTGCAACCCCCGGGTGCCGGAGCCGCGGAGGATGTGCAAAAGCAAGGTTTCCGCCAAATCGTCGGACGTATGAGCCACAGCAACTGCCCTTGCGCCGACGGTCAGAGCCACCCTTGCCAGAAACTGGTAGCGAAACTCTCTAGCCGCCTGCTCAAAGGAAGAGATGCGCTGTTCTTTCTGGTAGGCCGGAACGTCCCCTTCTTCGACCGTCGCATCCAACCCCAATCCCTTGGCCAGGTCCGACACGAACTGCGCGTCTCGATCCGCTTCTTCACCCCTGACTTGATGATTGAGGTGAGCCACATGAAGCCGCAGCCGGTGGTCTTTCTGGATGCGGGAAAGGCAATGAATCAAGGATACCGAATCAACGCCTCCTGAAACCCCGACGACAAGTTGGGTATCATTGCCGGAATACCCAGCTCGTCCCAAGGCGGCGGCCACCTCTTTCTCTAGTCTCGCTGAGCCAAATTTAGCCGTTTGAGCCATATTAGCTACCCTGGCCGAGGGTCCTCTATCTGTTCTCCGGTCTGTTCTCCGAGGAAAGGTGGGCTGTGGAGTTATAGCCGCTCAACCGCCTGCCACGCTCATCGATTTCCACCGTGCAGATGGAACTCAGGCTAAGGGACATACGGTGGAAGTTGGAAAGAGGAATGCCCAGGATTTTACTAATCAAGGTGCGAATCGCAAAATTGTGGGACACCACAACCAGTGCTTCGTCCTGGTTTTCTTTTTTCAGGTGCGATTGCTCCAGCTCCAAAAGCGCACTCCAAGCCCGTTCCTGAAGGTCCAAGAGACTTTCCCCTTTGGGCATACTGACGCTGGCAGGGTCGTCTCGCCATGCGGCGTACACCTCGGGCCAACCGCTGCGCATTTCTTTCCCAGTCACGCCTTCCAGGTCGCCAAGGCTCAATTCCCGGAGGCCTGGCACCTGCTCCACCGGCTTACCACCTAATTTGGATATTTCTTGGGCCACCTGCATGGTGCGCTTTAACGGGCTGGAGTACACCGTTGAATGTTGCCACTCCACCACCGCTTGAGCTGATTGCTTGGCCTGGGACAGACCCCGATCGTTCAAGGCAATGTCCTGCCAACCCTGGAATTTCCCCAGCTTGTTCCACTCTGTTTCTCCGTGGCGAACCAGAACCAATTTCATAAGCCCCTTCCGTTACCGTGTCCATCCTGAGGGGCATCCTGAGGCGCATCTTGCAGGTTTTGGAACCGGTGCAACTCGACCTTATCTATCCTTACCCCGTCCATGGCTTTCACTGTCAATCTGATGTCCTTGTACTCCACGATGTCGCCCTCTTCGGGAATTCGACCCAGGAATTCCAGAATAAATCCTGCCACAGTTTGGTAGCCGCCCTCGGGAAGACCCACGTTCAATTCATCGTTAATCTCCAGGATTCCCACGGCGGCGTCCACTCGGAAAGTGTTCTCATCCACTGAAATGAATGCTTCCTCCGGTATGACGCCTTCCTCGCCCACCTGGCCGACGATAATTTCCAGCAGCTGCTTGAGACTTGCCAGTCCGGCGATGCCGCCAAACTCATCCACCGTCAGCACCAAGCTGTAACCGCTTTTTTGCATCTCGCTGAAGGTGCTGCTGACCGATTTTGTCTCGGGCACGAAAAAGGCGGGTCGTAGTAGCTCGGTAACGCTACTTTGAGGGGTCAATTGCTGCCTTCCCAAAGCTAGCAGCACATCCTTGATGGCAAGAATACCCATGATGTTTTCAGTGGTGTCTTGGTAGACCGGGAACCTGGTGTGGCGGTGCTCCATGTAGATAGGCAAGAATTCTTCAAGGGTGGTGCCGCGCTCCACCCAAACAATCTCCGGTCTTGGTGTCATGATTTCGTGGACCTGCCGGTCACCGAACCGGAATACTTTCTCCAGCAGCGCCGCTTCTTCCATCTCCACGGTTCCCGATTCTGCGCCGACGGCAATAAGGGTGCGGATCTCTTCATCGCCCACTTGCGGAAAGGCTCCGCTAATACCCAATACTCTATTGACCGCCGACGTGAACGCTTGTATCACACCCACGGCAGGGGATAGGGTTATGCCCACGACGTTCAATGGCCTGGAAAGAGCGAACGCCACCCTTTCGGAGCGGTGCCAAGCGATGGTCTTAGGAAGAGCCTCGCCGAAGATAAGAAGGACCAGGGTCACGCCACCGGTAGCGACCAAAATCGCCTGATAATTGTTGCTGCCAATCAGGCTAACGGCCAAGGCAGTGCCCAATACGGCCATGGCGGTATTAACCAGGTTATTGCTCAATAACACGGTGGCTAGGAATTTTTCAGGGCGCTGCAATAACCGGTTTACCCTATTGGCCCCAGGACTGCCGGTGCTGACTAGGTGCAACAGTCGCGGCCTGGATAGAGCGATAAAGGCGGTTTCCGATGCGGAAAAAAACGCAGACGCAGCCAGGCATACTAAAAGTAAGATTAGCCTCCATAAATCAGCGGTTTCCATCGGCCAAGGCACCTCCAAAGCCACCAAGACAAGCAATCCAAAGTTAGGTTTTATGAATCAACGTTTACGGCTAAACATTAGGGTTCTAATCTAGCGAAACCCCATCCACTGGGCTTTCAACCGATGATAGCATCGGCCCTTCTTGAGTGTAAAGTTGACGCCTGTATGCCTGAACCATATGATGAAATGACTCTAAATCATAGTTAAATCTCATGCCTTGACGCCAATAGAGTCGGAGGCTCAGGTTACCAAATGCCCATCAACATTCTCGGAATTGAAACATCCTGCGACGAAACGGCCATTGCCGTCGTCTCCGACGGCAAACGGATGCTGTCAAACATCATCGCTTCCCAGGTAGACCTCCACTCTCAATACGGTGGTGTGGTGCCGGAAGTCGCCTCCCGCCAGCACGTGCGGGATTTGGTGCCGGTGCTGGAGCAAGCTGTGGACAGCAGCGGACTGAAGATGAAGGACTTGGACGTTATCTCCGTGACCTACGGTCCGGGGCTTGCCGGTTCGTTGATTACCGGCCTGAACGCCGCCAAGGCAATCTCATTTTCATTGGGAATCCCGTTAATTGGCGTCAACCATCTGGAAGGCCACATATACGCCTCCTGGCTTAATACCGGGTTAAACACTGGACTGGACAATCCCGACCCATCTCAGGACCCAGGCTTTCCCTTGGCCTGCTTGATTGCCTCCGGAGGTCACACCGATTTGTTGCTCATGGAAGGCCATGGAGACTATCGCCTGTTGGGCAGGACTCGGGACGATGCCGCCGGCGAAGCATTCGACAAGGCGGCGCGAATTCTGGGCTTGGGTTTCCCTGGCGGGCCGGAGATACAGCGCGTTTCCCACGGAGTGACTAGTACCGAACGCCTGCCAAGGGCATGGATGGGGGACACGCTGGATTTCAGTTTCAGCGGTATAAAGACGGCGCTGTTGCACATGGCCCAAGCCAAGGGCATCTATCCACCGGATAGAAACGAACTGGGTCCTGAGGAAACCGCCGAAATCGTCAGGAACCTGGCTGGAGCATTTCAGGAATCTTTGGTGGATGTCATGTCGGCCAAGCTCATGAAAATGGCTAAGAAATACCGCGCCAAAGGGCTGATATTAGCCGGTGGTGTGGCCGCCAACGCACGGCTGAGGGAAGAGATTACCAGGCTCTCACCATTGCCGGTCATCATCCCCGCGCCGGTGCTTTGCACCGACAATGGAGCAATGATTGCGGCATGCGCCTATCATCAGTTCAAGAGGGGAGAGCAGTTCGGTTTGGAGCTGGACATTGACCCGGGCCTGCCCTTGGGTTAGCCGCCCGGAATGACAAGCCTGGTTAGTCTTCCCACAAGAACGCGTGCCCGTTTGGAGACATACGCGCGGCAAATATGGAATCAACCACCAACTGTAGGTCCTGCCCCGCCCTTTGACCTCTGTAGGGGAAGGCGAAGTTCCAGTTGCTGCCTTGGAAAGTCACCGAGCCATCTTCCGTGCCGAAGTAATGCCACGCCACCATGCCCACCCCAATCAATGCTATGAGAAGAACCAGAAAAGGGACCACGTCCATGTTGATGACGGGAATGGAGGGACCTTCAACACGGCCCGTTATCCAGTAGGCGATGGCCAGGTAGAGCAGGATTCCGCCCAAAGATAGAAGTGTGCCTTGAACAACGGAACCTGTAGTCCGTGTGCGCGCCTTGACCGCAACTCCCTGCAAGTCACTGATTGGGACCATGTAGGTTTCGTCGCGACCCTCGTTTCGGCAAAAGGCCAATACCCGTTGATTCGTGGCAACCAGCAACTGGCCTTTCGCTGACGCATTCTGCGTAAGCCCTAGCTCGGGTGAGAATATGTGGTCTACGGTCTCTCCGGGCAAAAGCGCAATGTTCCGCACACCGGCGGCGCTTGTTCCATTTGCGCTTATCTCCGTTTTTTGGGAACCCGTTTTGGAGCTTCCGAACACACTTTCCCTCCAGAACCTATACTACCACACCCATTTATACGGAAATTTATTGAAATCGGAGGGCCTGTTGAATTCGTTAGCCCCTTGCGATAACCGTTCCGGTTGACATTAGTAGGTCGTTAATAGAAAGTGAGTTGAAGGGGAACTTAGCAACCAGAGAATTTCATGTCATGGGTTAAAGAAGCGGACCTACCCGAACTGCCTGAAATATTCAAAGCGATTTCTTCCAACAGTTATGCTCTGGAACTTGTAGAGCAATTGAATGAAGGCATCGCTTTTGGAAGTTCGTCCTTGACCAGGACCCAAGAGGAAGCTATCGCCACGGTAGTTTCGGCGGCCAACCATTGCCGCTATGGGGCGCTGACCCACGGTGCGTTTTTCCGCAAGCACTCCGGTGATTCCGCAACAGCAAGCCAGTTGCTTGCCGACCACACTCAGGCAGATCTGTCGACTTCGGACCAGGTGATGCTGGGCTTTTCGGCAAAGTTGACCTTGAATCCGGCCAACATGACCGAACAGGACGTGGAAGGGCTTCGGGAAGCGGGTTTCGGCGACGACCAGATTGTGTCCATTGTGCTGGTCACCTGTTTGTTCAACTTCATGAACCGTATCGCCAATAGCTTGGGCGTTGCTGTGCCGAGGCCCTTCACTCGCTCGGTAGGGAAATGGCTCACCGTCCCGGCGGCAGAGGAAGAATGGCTGCTGGGAGCCGACGCACGGCTATCCGTAAATCTTAACTGGAAAGGGCTGGAAAAAGCCCTGGGGGAAATATCCAAAACTACCCAACTTCAGGTGACCGACAGCGAGGCTCAGGACACTCCGGCTGAGGAAGCGCCCTCTGACCCCGTCACCGAAACAGTTCCTACCGAGGACCTTGCGGGAAACAGCGACGCCGAGGATTCCTCAGTGGGTCCGCAAATTGACGGCAATTCGGCGTCAAACATCTTAGACAACGCGCCGCCCGTGGTTTAGGTTGCACCGCCTGGCCCACCATCCCTAGGTGAGGTTGCACTGTCCGGTCCACCACCTGTGGCTGAAGCTGCACCGCCTGGCCCACCGTCCGTGGCTGAAGCTGCACCTCCCGGACCACCACCTGTGGCTGAGGTTGCACCGGGCGATAGCTTTAATCAAGACGCTTTCGGGGGTGTCCAGTCGCCTGAAAACCCGGAAGAGGACTTGGCAGAAGACTTGGCAGAAGGCTTCGATGAATATTCTGGTGGTGACGGAGATGACTCCTTGGACGACACCGCTCCGGAGGTTTTACTCCAAATGAGCGAGTTCACGTCTGAGTGTTGCACCATCAGCGACGATCAGGCATGCACGGCAAGGGACCTTTACGTCGCTTATCTTCAATGGTGCGATTTGAACCAGCATCCACCAGCCCTCCAGCGCAATTTCGGTCTCGGTTTGCGCCAGATGGGATTCCGGCGGCGAAGGCGAAGCCATGGCAAGCATTGGTGGCTGGGCCTGAGCGTCGACACCGAGGACGGCAGCCAATTGGCCGACGCTGCCTAACGTGGGTTAAGCGCCAGCAACGGGCAATTTACATTGAGCACTAAGATACTGGGCTTAGATACTAAGTATTGACAGAGAATCGTCACTGTGTTAGGGTTTACGGGCAAAAGCTGTGATGGAGACAAATAACTAAGGTGGGCGCTTAGCGAGCCTGGAACGGTGGAAGCAGGCGCGTCGAACTTAGAACAAAATCCCTCCGGAGCTGCCAGCTGAAGCCTCTTCTGACCGTTTGAAAGGGACAGGAGATAAGTAAGCCAGGCCGGGCTCGTCGCCCGTTACCAATGACGGGGCATGTTAGTGCCCTGCTTGAGAGATTCCGATTTAATCGGGATAAATAGGGTGGTACCGCGGGATAATTGATTTCCCGTCCCTATCTGGGGACGGGTTTTTTTATTGCCAAAACCAGCGGCGCTCCGACGGCTCTTCTCGGCAGGGGATATTCGAGACTTAAGCGTGAGATTGGGACTGGTGGAGACTATAATCGAGCTTAGCGCTGCCGGGAGGCGGTAATGAACACCAGAGCAGAACCGAACACAGGAAAGCGAAAACTGAAAGGCGCCGAAATCATCTGCGAAAGCCTACTGAGGGAAGGAGCGGACGTGATTTTCGGTTATCCCGGAGGGGCTATTCTGCCGTTTTACGATGCTCTGTGGAGTTACCCCCAACTCCGCCACATCCTGGTACGCCACGAACAGTCCGCCGCCCACGCCGCCGATGGTTATTCCCGGGTCACCGGAAAAGTCGGAGTGTGTGTGGCAACATCCGGTCCCGGCGCCACCAACCTGGTGACCGGAATCATGGGCGCCAAAGCCGACTCGGTGCCAATGATTGCCATCACCGGCCAGGTAGCCAGAGCCTCATTGGGTTCGGAGGCTTTCCAGGAATGCGATATCTGCGGCATCACCGCATCCTGCACCAAAAAGTCTTTTATGGTAATGTCCGCTGCGGATTTGGCTCCCACCATCCGGGAAGCCTTCCAGACCGCATTGGAAGGGCGTCCGGGACCGGTGCTGATTGATGTACCTCGGGACGTTCAATTGGAAGAGGTGGACTTCGAGTTTCCCGAGATTGTCGAGGCGATGACGGCCCCTCTTAGCCCGGATACGTTGGAAGGGGTGCACCAGGCCGCCAGGCTGATTAATCAGGCCCAACGCCCGGTAATCATCAGCGGCCACGGCATCTTAACCTCCGGCGCCAACAAGGAAGTGGCGCAGTTGGCCGACACCACCGGAATCCCGGTAATCACCACCTTATTGGGCCTAGGCAGCTTTCCAGCCAACCACCCGTTGAGTCTGGGCATGCTGGGAATGCACGGCATGTATTGGTCGAACATGGCCGTGGATCAAGCGGACTTGGTGATTGGCTTGGGCATGAGGTTCGATGACCGGGTAACGGGCAAAGCATCCACATTCGCGCCACATGCCCGGATTATCCATCTGGACATAGACGAAACCCAAATCGGCCGCAACGTGCCGGTGGAAGTGCCCTTGATTGGTGACGCCAAAGCCGTCTTGCGGGAGCTATTACCTTTGGTTTCCCATGTGGACCGCAAGCCTTGGATGGATCATGTGGCCCAGATAAGAAGGGACCATCCTTCTTTGGCCATTCCGCCTTCGGACTCACTTCAGACACAACAAGTGCTGGCCAGTCTCAACGAATTGGTGCAGGAGAACCCGGATACCATTGTGGTCACCGGTGTGGGGCAGCATCAGATGTGGGCAGCCCAGTTCTTAGGCTTTAATAAACCGGACACATTTGTTTCCTCCGGTGGCTTGGGAGCGATGGGTTTCGAGTTGCCAGCGGCCTTGGGCGCTCAGATTGGCCGGCCCGATGCCACCGTCTGGAGCATCGCCGGAGACGGTGGCTTTCAGATGACGTTACAAGAATTGGCCACGGCCACCGAGTCGAAACTGCCGGTCAAGATTGCGTTAATCAATAACGGGTACCTGGGAATGGTACGCCAATGGCAGGAGATGTACTTCGAGAATCACATCCAGTCGGTGCCAATCCCCGGCCCCGACTACCTCAAGTTGGCGGAAGCCTATGGTGTGGCTGCCCTGCGGGTGACCGAACAGGAAGATGTGCTACCAGCGATGCGCCAAGCACAAGCGCATGATGGACCCTTTTTGATAGAGTTCGTAACCGAAGCTGTTGGGAATGTTTTTCCCATGGTGCCTCCCGGAGGCGGTTTGGGCGACACTCTGGAAGACCCGATGACACAGGCAAAATCCTAGGAATCATTCTCAGGTAACCGGTCCAGAGCGGGCTGGTTACCTGATGTGGTTTTTGCTTAATGTTCTAAAGGTCCCGGCCAAAACGGCGACCATTGCCAAACAACAGGTAGTACAAAACAACCAACAGGAAAATCCCTCCCAAGACCCCCCCGGCGATGGCAGCTATCTTTCCCGCATTAACCGAGTCATCCTTATCAACGAGCGATATTGATATTCTCGCTCCAGGTTCTTCTTCAACCAACGCTGTTTGATTGGTCTGAACCGTTCCTTCAAAGACCTCTTTGCTCCTAATCTGGCCTTGGGACACTAGAAAATCCAAGGCTTGATCGAAATCACTGCTGAAAACCAGCAAGGTCAGCCGGGCTTCTTGCTTTCCATCGCGCTCGGATAGGGAAACTCGCTCAACTTTCCCTTTGAAGGAGTCGGCGAAACCCTTGATTCCGTCGACCGTGCCATCTACATCCGACACGGAAATGGTCATTGCCGCCGACGGCAGTTCACCGGGCTCAAACTCCGGCAGCGACAGCGAAACGGAGATGGTAGAAAGCTCTACCCGTCTTTCCAGGAAGTTTAGCTGACCCTGAGAACGCTCAATATCGGCCCTCACGCGGAATAATTCTCGTTCAATCGCCAGCACTTCGCTCACGACGCCAGCCCGGTCCAGCAATGAAAGCAAGCTTGCTTCCTCCCCCAATGAGGCCTTGAGCCGCGCTTCCAGGTCGATAAATTGGGCCGATACGTCCTCGGTGCCCAGGTTTCTGCTACGGACGTCGCCCAAATCCTCGATGCGCTCCAAGGTGGTGAGAAAATTGGCTTGAGGAACGCGCACCGTGATGTTGGCCCTCTCGTGACCCGGTTCTCCGGAACTGGAAAGTTGCTCTACGAACCCGCCCAAGCCCTCAGTTATAGACCTCACTTGGTTTATGGCGTCTTCCACCACCTCAACCTGGATGGACACGGAGGCCGACGAAATGATTTTTCTTTGGGCTGTCTGCAAGGCGAAACCCGAGGTTCGACCGTCGTCGCCAAAAGCCCCAGCCGCCCCAGGAGGTCCGGGCGCACCAATGGTAAGCAAAGCTGGGGCTGGTGTGGCCATCGCCGCGCCTCTGGTCGTGAAGAAAGAGTCCGCCTCTGACTTAAATACCGAGGCCTCTTCTCCATCTGCCACTGATGCCGAATCCTGGTGGTCATTGCTCTCGGCCGAACAAGCCAAGACAAAAACTGCGATTGCCGCTGCTAGAAATAGAATGAATATCCGCATGTTTGTCACCTCAGCTAACTCTGGTATTCGTTCTGTTATTAATGACGCAGCGGGACCTGAGAAAGTTCCTCCGGGCAGCTGATTAGGCTAATTCCAGAAATTCATTTAGTTTTCGGGTAGAAGTGAAAATTAAAGTCTTGCAGATGGATATGCTATCCCCTAGACTAACCTGAAGGCTTTGGGTAGACCTGTCATACGCTAATGGACCTGCAACCAACCTGATTCGCCAAAATATACTAAATCACATGGTAGTGGAACCTAATGAGAGACAGTGCCTGGCATTCCTACCGGCTTGCTGACAAATGCGGTAGACGGATGCCGGGCTGATTCATACTTAATCCGTTCCTTAATCCGTTCAAAGAGCGGACCGTTGGGAGGCCGATATTGGAGGCCTATGGTGGAAAGAGTAACAATTCAGGAAGCGTCGCATCGACTGAACGTGTCTAGAAAAACCATTCGTGAATGCATTCGGGATGGGGAGCTAAAAGCTTTTCGTGAGCCTGGACCTAGAGGGGACCAATGGGTGGTGGAGTTGCCGGAGGATGGCTGGCAGGACCGTCACAAGAAAGCCTACACAGATTTGGCGCAAAACCTGCCAAAGTGGTGGTGGGCCAACGAGTCGAGCAAAGGCCATGTGCACTACATTGCCGAACTTGGCATAGAGGAGATACACGCTTTGTACCTGTGCGGGTTCCACAGCGAGAATATCTGGAGCTCCACGGGCCACTCCGAGGCCGACCGCTGCCCCAAGTGCTTGGAAGTTGCCACGTCCCAAGGACTGCCCATAGACGCCGCATAATCAGCCGCATCCAGGCCATAAACCTAGGATTTATTGGCATTAGGACGCTAGGGATTATTCAGGACCGCTCGCGTCACGCCGGAACCGTTCGAGTTAATCCAAATCCATTTGTGTCATGGCAGACTGGTTCGTGGTGAGCGTCCACACCCCTTCATGGTTAGCGACATCCGTTCCTGGTGAGCGTCCACACCCGTTCATAGTGAGCGACGCCCGTTCGTGGTAAGCGTCCACACCTTTCGTGGTGAGTTTGTCGAACCATGTAGTTAGCTTTCGTTTCTATGTATAACATTTGGAACTCCATCGTTTTATCTTTAGCTTGAGGAACCAGATTATGGCTGCACAGACCTACGACATCATCACCGTTGGGGGAGGCATCGCCGGTTCGATTCTTGCCAGGGCCATGGCGCAACACGGAACCAAGGTTCTGGTATTAGAATCGGCAACATCCTTCCGAGATCGAGTTCGGGGGGAAGCGATAGCCCCTTGGAGTACCAAAGAGACCATGGAAATGGGCGTATACGATATCCTCATGGCTGCCGGTGCGAACCATCTCCAATATTGGAACGAATACCACGGAACCGAGGTAATGGACCGCTTAGATTTCGTAGCAAATTCCGTCCCACAGACGCCGATGCTTGCAATCTATCACCCTGATCTGCAGGAAGCCCTAATAAACGCCGCAGCAGATGCAGGCGCGGAGGTCAGGCGTGGAGCCCGGGTGAGCGATATAAACCTAAGTGGAATACCCACAGTAACGGCCAACCTAGACGGCCAGAGCGCAGAGTTTTAAGCGCGATTAGTCGTCAGTGCGGATGGCCGCAGTTCCATGGGCAGAGCGGCGGGTGATTTCTCCGTTCAGGTCGATCCCGACCAGAACATGGTTGCTGGGGTTCTTTTAGACGGATTGTCGTTGCAAGAAGATGGCGCTCACCATTGGATGAATCCATCGCTGGGTCACAAGTCCTTCGTTTTTTGTCAAAAAGGTGGCAGAGGTAGGGCTTACGTTTCTTACCCAGCTTTAACTGAATACGGATTTAATGGCGCCTCCGGATTCTCCCAATTCTTGGAGGCAGCTCGAGTAACCGGTGTTCCGGATGAAATATTCGGATCAGCTACGGTTTCCGGGCCGTTGGCCACTTTCAACGGCGCACACAATTGGGTGGAGCATCCCTACCGAAAAGGTCTTGCCTTGATTGGCGACGCAGGTGGAGCATCCGGTCCTAGTTGGGGTCAGGGCCTGGCTTTGGCCATTCACGACGCCAAGCTCTTGTCTGAAAATCTCATGACCGATGAGGACTGGGACAAAGCGGGGAATGCCTATGCGGTCCAGCACGACCGAGATTTCGGCATCATACATACCTTCGAGAATTGGATGTCGGAGGTTTTGTGTGACACTGGGCCGGATGCCGACAAGCGCCGGGAAAGGATTCTACCCATGTGGCATCAGGACCGTAGCCGCAATCCAATGACCATCGTCAACGGACCGAGTAAACAATTGGACGAGACCGTGCGCAAGCGCTTCTTCTGCGAGGATTGAGCTTGCCCGCACCGAAATTGACGGCAATGCGTCATTACCACCTGGTCTCATAAGACAACAGAAACACAATTACTCGTCAACCCGTTCGGTGGTAAACCAAACCCGTTCATGTTGATCCACACCCGTTCGTGGTAAGCTTGTCGAACCACCACTATTTGTGCCGTAAGTTAGGTGATTTGACGAACCTATCGCGACAGGTGTTTGTTAAAGGGGTGAGATTCGACCAAGGCTATCCAAAATTGGATATCCTTCAACAAGCCCAAGGTGGAGGTTAAAAAGGTCTCCCCGTTCGCTTTGAGATTGTCTATTTCCTAGCTGGACCCTGGCTCTGTCATCGAACTGGGCTCCAAGAGCCTGTCCAATTCGGCATCTGACAAATCCGTTTTGATTTTGGCCATCTCACGTATTGTCTTGCCCGTCGCCGCTGCTTCCTTGGCCAGAGCGGCGGCAGCATCGTAGCCGATAGCCGGTGTTAGGGCTGTGCCCAACATCAGCCCTTTTTCAACCATTTCCGGCCCGACCGATGTGGCCTCGATTCCGGCGACGCACTGGTCCGCAAAGTTGTTGGCCGATGCGGCCAGCAAAGAGATTGACTGGAGGATATTGTAGGCGGCCACCGGCATCATGGTGTTCAGTTCGAAGTAACTACCTTGACCGGCCAGCATCACGGTGGCGTCGTTGCCCACCACTTGGGCCACCACCTGAATCACCGACTCGGAGATTACCGGATTGACCTTGCCAGGCATTATGGAGCTGCCTGGTTGGACCTCCGGCACAGTGATTTCGCCAAGACCCGCCCTCGGGCCGCTGGATATGAAGCGAATGTCATTGGCAATCTTATGCAGGCTGATGGCGATGGTCTTGAGTTCGCCGCTGGCCTCCACCAGAGCATCCAATGTGGATTGGGCCTGGAAGTGGTTGCTGGTCTCCTTTATGTCCACGCCGGTCATTTCAGCAAGCACCCGGCAGGTGCGAGCGGAGAACTCAGGGTGGGTGTTTACCCCGGTACCCACGGCCGTTCCGCCCAAGGCGACCTCGGCCAATGCTGTGTCCATCCGCGCCAGGCGTTTCAGGCTGTTTTCCGTTTGGCCGGCGAACCCTAAGAACTCCTGACCCAGTCTAACCGGTGTTGCGTCTTGAAGGTGGGTCCGTCCGGTTTTCACGATGGGCCAGAATTCCTCTGACTTCTTAGACAATTCCGTGCTGAGTTTCTGCAGGGCAGGAGCCAAGTTCTCCCGGCTGGACATCAGCGCCGCCAGATGGATGGCTGTAGGAATCACGTCGTTGGACGATTGGCCCAGGTTGACGTGGTCGTTGGGGTGGACCAGTCGGGAACCCGGTTCTCCTCCCAATATCTGGGTGGCCCGGTTGGCGATGACCTCGTTGGCATTCGTATTGGTGGAGGTGCCGGAGCCGGTCTGGAAGATATCCAAAACGAAGTGCTGGTCTTGCTGACCATCAACCACTTCTTGGGCTGCGGCCACCACGGCGCCAGCAATCTTTTCGTCCAGCAAACCCAGGTCCTGGTTGGTTTTGGCCGCAGCCAGCTTGACCAGACCCAATGCCCTGATGAACGACCGGGGGAAGCGAAGATCACTGATTGGGAAATTGAGCACCGCCCGCATGGTCGAAGCGCCGTACAAGGCGTCGGCCGGGACCTCCATCGGTCCCATCGAGTCTCGTTCTATTCTCACGTTGTTGTCGTTGGTTGCCATAGATACACTTATTCCTATCCTAGTTCTCCCGTCCTAGTTCTCCCGGTTTCTCGGGGCGCCATCGACAAACCCACAGCGAAGGAGTATCAGTTCCGCTCGTCCTGAGCTTTTCGAAGGATTTCCATACTAGTAGAACTACTTGCCTTCTTTAATCCAGTCGGAAACGCGTTCCGCAATCATTATAGTGGTCGCATTGGTGTTGGCCCTAATCACATCCGGCATCACCGAGGCATCCACCACTCGCAGTCCGTCCAACCCGTGGACTTTGCAGTATTGGTCAACCACGGCCATGGAGTCGGAAGACGGGCCCATCTTGCAGGTACCGGATATGTGATGCTGGGTGTAGCAATTGCGCAGGATCCAGTCGTCCAAAGCCTCGTCGGAGACAAAGTCCTTGTCGGTAGGACTGATTCGTTCGGCAATCAAATGATTCAAGGAAGGATGGTCCGCGATTCGCGAAGCGGTCTTTAGGGCTTCGCGCATCCTCTCGCGGTCATAGGGCGCCGAGAACAGGTCGTAATTCAAGTCAGGCTGAATGTGAGGGTCGGTTGAAGCTAACTTGAGACGACCAGCCGACGTAGCATTTTGCAAGCCGACGCTGAGGCCCCAGTGGAAATCTTCGCCTTCGTAGGTGACGCTGGAAGGACGGTGCTCGCTGGTCATGAGCGTGGGCGTAATCTGGAAATCGGCTCTAGTCGGCGAACCCTCGTTGCTGAAGCGCAATCCCACCTGCAAACTGGCGGCATCAACATCGGGCGGCTCACCTATGCCGCGAAAGAGCATGTAGGCGGCCGGGTGGTCCCGCAGATTCTGCCCGACCCCAGGCATGTCATGGACTACAGGTATGCCCATCTCTCTCAGGTGGTCTTCAGGTCCCACACCGGAAAGCAGGAGTATCTGAGCCGAACCGATGGTCCCGCTGCACAGGATAATCTCGTCAGCTTCCACTGTGAAGATTTCTCCACCGCTCTCGGCCTCAACACCGACAGCCCGGTTTCCCTCAATCAGGATTCGCCGTACTGTGACCTCGCCTCGGATGGTTATGTTAAGGCGGTGGCGGGCTTGGCTCAGGTAGGTCAGAGAGGTGCTCATTCGCACCCCATCGATGTTATTCAAAGGCCTGGCGGCGACGCCATTGGAGTCGGGGCTGTTCTGATCGGCGTCTTCTGGGAAGCCTACACCCACGCAGGCGTCGTAAAAGCTGGTGTTGATGGGTAGCCAATCTTCCCGGGCGTAACGGCGGACCGGGAATGGCCCTTCATTGCCGTGGAAGTCATCGCCGCCGAAGTCGCGGTCGTTCTCCATCTTCCGGAAATAGGGCAGTATCTTGGTATAGGCCCATTCGTCGTTGCCCCACTCGGCCCACAAGTCATAGTCTTCGGGGACGCCCCGGAATACGACTTGGCCGTTTATGGACGACGAACCGCCCATGGCTTTGCCCCTGGGAATAACGATTTGTTCTTCCTGCAGTGGGGTTGCAGTAGCCCGGAAGTCCCAGCTGTGGGGGCCGTAGGCTGAGCGCCACACGTTGTTTCCTTTCTTCAGGTCTTCGGGCAGATGCTCGAAGTCAGGGTAATCCGGGCCCGCTTCCAACAGCAAGACCGACTTGTCCGGGTCCTCCGACAATCGGGTCGCTACGACGCAACCGGCGGACCCGCCACCAATGACGATATGGTTGTACCTCATGTTCCCTCCCTCTATTTTCTCCGGTTTTAGCACGTGGGGATTTCCATGGCCCCAAAGGTCTCCGTAACACTGTCAATCCGAGCGAAGCGAAGTATATTGACGCCCGAGCCGGGAGATTCTTCGTCGCTTCGCTCCTCAGAATGAGAGTTTTGGGGCAAAGCCCAAAATTCCGGCTGGATTTATTGTTTAATAGACCTCTGATCAATAGACCTCGTTAAGCAATCCCTCCAGTTCCGAAGTATTCTCCACCGGACGCACGTTGCGGTGCAGACCGTAGTCGGTCATGGCGTCTTGGGCGATTAGTTTGATGCCGGATTCGTCCACACCTACCTCAGTGAGACGGACGGGCATGCCAAGATTCATGAAGGTGCCAGTGACTTCGTCGGCCGCAGCCAAGGCAGCAGTATGGTCGTCGTAAGAGTCCCGGTTAACTCCCATTATTGAAGCCAGCCGCGCCAAGCCGGAAGCGTTGGCTTCGGCGTTGAACCTCATTCCCGGGGCAGTCAATATCGAATAGGCTGCGCCGTGGCTGCATTGCTTAAAACGGGTGTCTAGGGAATGAGCGAGGGCACTCACCACCCCAAAGCCACCGCCGGTTGCGCCACTGTCGCCTGCCCGGTTATACAGGAATGCCGCCGCCGCAAGGTTAATACGCACGCTGTCATCATCAGGCCGAGCTTCCACCAACGGCAGATTTTCGTGCATAAGGTGGAGAGCTTGAAGTAGGTCGGCATGGGCCAAAGGGTTGGGCTGGGACGGAGCCTGCAACCCACCAATCACGCCACTGTAGCAGGATGCGGCGGCGCTGATGCACAGCTGGGGCGAGGCGGTAAGCATGGCTTCGCTGTCCCAGAAGATTGCGCTGGGACGAGTTTTAGGGTCGAACAACTCCAAGCGATGACCGGACTGTGGGGCAATAACGGCCGTGCCCGCCCTTGTCGCCGCCGTTGTGGGAGTGGTCAGAACCAGGATGTTGGGAATCTTCGGTTGCATCAGCCGGGGGCTCACCGGGGGTTGCCCCGCAGGGTACTTGGTGGCTAAGTCGTGGGCGCTTCCATTTTCGGCCAGCAGTATGATTATCGCCCTAGTGGTCACCACAGCGCTGCCGCCACCCACAGCCAGGATCAGGTCTGCTCCCGCTTCAGCGGCTTGAACAACCCCTTTCTCCACCGATGGCAGAGGGGAACCTGTTTCCGCCTCATCGAAGACACCCGCCAGCCGCTCCCCCAGAGCGGCGCTCACTGTGTCCAGCAAGCTGGTGAATCGAGCCACGGATTGGCCACAAACCACGAAGACTCGTTTTGCGCCCAAGCGGTCCACCTCATCGCTGAGATTCGCCAAGGCGCGCGGCCCGGCATGGACTCTCACCGGAAAGTTAACTGAACGAAAGGAATCAATACCCGCCAATTTTTTCTCCCCAAATTTACGTCGGTATGCGTTCCTAGTCAGCCCCAAGGTGAGTCAAGCACATATGTTGCCACTAGAGCGGGAATTTGGCAACAACCGTGCATGTTCCATCAAATAAAAACAAATAAAAATTAGTCATCAAAACTACCACGTAGGTTGGCGCTGTTTGGGAGCATTTGGGGCTGGTTTACGATAACCTCCCGAACTGGTAGTTTAATCACACAATTGTTAGCTAAACCGAGTCTTCGGCAAATTGCCAAAATGATGGCCCATAAATCTGCATCGTATATTCGTATTTATGGAGGTATCCCATGCCTGAAATGAGCGGCGCCCAAGCTCTGACCCGTTCTCTGGCCAGGGAAGGGGTGGAGGTGGTATTTGCCCTGCCCGGTGTACAAATCATGGACGCATTCGACGCTTTTTATGACGAACCGAGCATCCGATTGGTTCTGGCACGCCACGAACAGTCGGTGGCATATATGGCCGACGGTTACGCTCGCACGACGGGGAAACCCGGCGTGGGCATGGTGGTTCCCGGACCCGGCGCATTAAACGCCACCGCCGGAATCGGCACTGCCTACGCTTCTTCCTCCCCCGTGCTCCTGATATGCGGCCAGATTGAAAGCTACAACCTAGGCAAGAGTCGGGGAGCGCTCCACGAGTTGCCTGAGCAACTGGAGATCTTCCGCCAAATCACCAAGTGGTGCGCCCGCAGCACCAATGTTGAAGAGATTTCGGGTATGGTGCACACCGCCATGGAGCAACTGTCGACAGGTAGACCCCGGCCGGTGGAGATTGAAATACCCTGGGATGTGCTGCCAGCCAAAGGGGAGGTGGAGTTGCCGGAACGGGAGGTCTTCGCCAAACAAGGGCCGGAGCCAGCGATGGTCAAAGAGGCGGCACAATTGCTGGCCAGCGCAAAGCGACCGCTCATTTGGGCCGGAGGAGGCGCTAGGGAGGCGGACTTATCGGCTGAGTTGCTTGAGTTAGCCCAAGCCCTCAATGCGCCCGTAATCACGACCCCCGAGGGAAAGGGAGCCATCCCCGAGGACAATGCATGGTCACTGGGCGGTTATTATTTCGGCCACGGCCCCGGTAGTAGGGCCCTCCCTCAAGCGGACGTTATCTTGGTGGTGGGAAGCAGAATGCACATCATCCCCGAGATGCCATGGGACATCCAACCTCATCAGAAAGTTATTCAAATCGACGCTGACCCGGAAGAAGTGGGCCGAAACATCCCCGTTGCGGTTGGGATGTGCGCTGACGGCAAGCTAGGCTTACACGCTCTCCTGGAGGAACTGGGAGGAAAAACCCACGCCAGCCAATGGACCGCAGACCAAGCCAGCAACATCCGCCATGAGACGATCCAGGAATTGAGAGAGATGGCGCCCCTGCAACTGGAGATAATCGACACAATTCGACACGAGTTGGATGACGATGCCATCATGGTCGCTGGCACAACGCAGATTGGCTACTGGAGCTACGTGGCATATCCCGCCTTGAAACCCCGCTCCTACATCACCTCCAGCTACTTCGCCACCTTGGGTTATGCCTTTCCCACTGCTCTGGGAGCAAAGGTGGGCAACCCTCACCGCCAAGTGGTGGCCACCATCGGCGACGGTGGTTTCGGCTATGCGCCGGGTGAGTTGGCCACTGCGGTGCAAGAGGAGATAAACGCTGTCACCATCGTATTCAACAACCAATTGCTGGGCGCTTCATTCAATGACCAAAAAACCCGCTTTGGAGGCCGCACAATCGGAACCCGTCTGCACAACCCCGACTTTGTGAAGCTGGCCGAGGCTTACGGTGCCCTGGGAATGAGCCTGGGGAGCCACAAAGAACTGGGGGGCGCTCTGCGCAGTGCCCTAAAGGCCGAAAGACCGGTGGTAATCGAGGTACCCATTCCGAATCTTCCGCCACCGTTTCAGATTGACCCGGCTGGGGCTGCCAAGTAGGGATTTTTGTCGCTGGGGACCGGAATCTTAGCAGATCTTAAATGAGCCGACGACGCCGGCGCGCTGGCACAGACCGGTGCCCAGAAAATCACAGGTGCCCAAGAGACCAATGGGAGCAGAGGCGGGGAGCAGACGCGCTCTGGATTCCCGCCTGCGCGGGAATGACGACGACCACCCAGCCGATACTTGACCCTTGGGCCGGGCCGTGTTAATTTTTCAGCGGAAACAAAATAGCGTGTGGTGCCCTGATGGACCAAAAGTGATTCATCGGGGAGAATAGGGAAGCCGGTGAGATTCCGGCACGGGCCCGCCACTGTAAATGGCTAGCTTTCCGGCATGCCCCAGCGCAGCCACTGCTCCGGACCACCGGAGTGGGAAGGCGCCGGACGGCGTTGATCCATGAGTCAGAAGACCTGCCGCACAAACAGCCCGGGGGATTTGGTTATATCGGTCAGCAACAGTTATGGCTGGCTCTTGACCAAATGCCTTGGTAATTTCCGCTTCGTGGATTGAGCGGGCGTCTTTGCAATTGAAAGCCCCCGCCATAATCTTGGCAGGGGCTTTTTTAATATAAGGCCGTTGGCCCATGAATCGTCGGTCAATAAGAGGGTGCTAATTATGGATGAATCTAAGAGTGTAGAGATAGAGAATTTCCCCGATTCCGAACGCAAGGCGGTATACCGAGCGATCTACGAAAGGCGGGACATACGCCATTTTCGCACGGACCCGATTCCGGATGACGTGTTGGCCAGGATAATTCAAGCAGCCCACCACGGGCCTTCGGTGGGGTTCATGCAACCCTGGGACTTCATCCTGATTAAGAACCCTCAGATTCGTGAGCAGGCCAAAGCCCTGTTTGAGCGGGAGCGCCAGGCAGCTTCCTGCTTCTACGACGAGCCGCGGCGCTCCCAATATCTATCGCTCAAGCTCGAAGGCATAATGGAGGCGCCGGTAAGCGTGTGTGTCACCTGCGACTACACCAGGGCCGACGAGGTGTTGGGAAGGAACGCTATCCCCGAAACCGATGTCTACTCCACCTGCTGCGCGATTCAGAACCTGTGGCTGGCCGCCAGGTGCGAGGGCATAGGGGTTGGATGGGTGAGCATCCTCCGACCCCGCCAATTGCGGAACATCCTGGGCATACCCGCCCACGTTCTGCCGGTGGCATACCTGTGCCTCGGATATCCCACCCAGTTCTATGAACAACCGATGCTGGCCAGCGCCGGTTGGCGAGAGCGCCAGCCGGTGGACTCGCTGATTCACCTGGATGGCTGGTCGGGTGAACCAGGCTCAGGTTGGGACAATTTTCTGGATGCACTGGGCAATGCCACCCCTTCCAAGACCGAACCCATCTAGAATCTGTTATTTCTTTTCAAATATTGCGGCTGACATTTCGTTAGTCGTTGCGGCTGACGTTTCGGCTGCCGCCCTAGGTCTCTGTGCTAAAATATTTTCTCGGTGACACAGCATCAGTCTTTTATCGTTTCAACCGGTGTTCTAACCTGTTTTTTCAACTTGGAGAAAATCAATCTTGGCCTCTGACACTCCACGCAATGCCCAACGCATTGACCGCTACCGGAAGCAGAGCATAAATCTGCTTCAAGGAGCAATGCAACAGATAAAGCAAGGCCATTGGACCCGTTCTGAAGACCTGCTGTGGGGCAGCCTAACCCAGGCAGTGAAGGGGGTAGCCCTGAGCCGGGGTGAGCAATTGGACAACGAAGAAGAAATCAGGGATTACGCCACTCGTTTGGGTCATGAACAACGGGACCGGCGGCTGAGGGAGGCCTTCACCCAACTTTCCAACTTCGGCGAATCCGTGGAGCGTCTCCGGGAGGCCCGCTTTAGGGGAGATCGCATAATCCCCATGTTGGAAGACGTTAGCTCCGCCATAGAACGATTGTGGGAGCTGGTTCCTGTGGCCGAACCAGCTACAGAACCGGCGGAACCGGCGGAGACGGTTGGCCAAGATGCCGAGTAACCGGTTAATCAAGAAGGCATCATCCCGAACCGGGACAAAAGAGCCTGGTCAAGCCGACTGCTCCGGTGCTGGGCTGAATCGCACAGCGACCGGCGACATCGGCCCCCCGACTGTTGCCATCCGCACCCACGGTTGCAAGCTGAACCAGTCCGACAGCGAGACTATTGCACGAAGCTTTACCCAAGCTGGTTACCGCATGGTGGATTGGGCCGACGGGGCCGATGTGATGGTTCTGAACACTTGCACCATCACCGCTACCGCCGACGCCAAGGCAAGGCAGGCGTTGAGGGGCGCGCGACGCAACTCGGTGGGCCTCACTTCCAACAAGAGCCCGTTGGTGGTAGCCACCGGATGCTACGCCCAAAGGGCCGCAGACCAATTGGCCAAGGTTGAGGGAATCTCACTTGTGGTGGGCAACACGGGCAAAGACGGTTTGGTGGAAACTGTGACAGCCGCTTTGGACCAGTCTCAAAAACAGCGTCTTTCCCGTGTCTTCAGCACCGCGGACTCCAGCACTGCGGACTCCAGCGCCGCGGATTCCAGCACCGCCGCTGGCACGATTGTTGGGGAAATCCCCGGAAACGACCGAGCGCCGCTTAACCTAGAAACGCTCAACGGTTCAATCCCAGGCCGGACTAGGGCTATGATGAAGATTCAGGAGGGGTGCGATCAAGTTTGCGCATATTGCATCGTTCCCAAGGTGCGGGGCCGGGAGCGCAGCATCCACCCGGACCTTTTGCTGGAGCAGATAAAGCAGCGGATCGACCAAGGTTGCCAGGAGGTTGTGCTCACCGGGACACAACTCGGGACGTACGGATTTGACTTGGGCAACACCGGCTTTGTTGGCAATAATCCGAATCACAATACTTTGGGCAAGTTGCTTCAGCGCATATTGAAGGAAACCAGCTTGACCCGGTTGCGGGTGTCATCGTTGCAGCCTCAGGAGATAAACCCGGACCTGCTGGATTTGTGGTCCGACCCAAGACTGTGCCCCCACTTTCACTTGCCATTGCAGAGCGGGTGCGACGATATCTTGAAGTCCATGCGGCGCCGCTATGACACCAGGCTGTTCGCAGCCAAAGTGGACTTGATTCGAAATATCTTGCCTGACGCCGGAATCACCACCGACCTTATTGTGGGTTTTCCCGGCGAGGGTGACCTTTCCTACCGGATAAGCCGGGATTTCGCCTATTCCATGGACTTCAGCGACATTCACGTGTTTCCCTACTCGCCCCGTCCCGGCACCAGCGCCTTTTTGCTGAAAAACCGGGTTGCGGACAACGATCGGAAGCAGCGGGTCGGGGAGATGGGGGATATAGGAGCCGAGGGATTTAGACGATTTCGCTTAAGCCAGTTGGGAAGCCGACGACCGGTCCTTTGGGAATCCAGGTTACCTGCCAAAACTTATGCCGAAACCAGGAAGGCGCCCGCCGGTGTTTGGAGCGGGCTGACTGATAACTACATCCGAGTACACGCCGAAAGCGCGGCCGACTTGGGAAATACGGTTACCGAAGCCACGCTTTCAAACTTAGTCATTGCCGGTGGCAGTGTAGCAGTGACCATTGAGTAAAATGTATTATGTTACCTAATACTTGTATTAGGTTGGCACAAGGATAACGAAGAGCAAGGCCAATTCGCCTTGCTCTTCTTGAATCGTTATTCCTGACGCGAATCCATACCGGGAGGATTCCTGACCTGTAACCAGCGAGGAGGCTTGCAACCTGGTTGTTTATTATTGACCTGGTCGTTTCCCAATTACCCAGGCTGGTATTTGTGGTGTTGCCTAGAGCTCGACGGGCTTTAGATATCCCATCTCTCCCCGGCGTTCCAGATAGCCTGCTCTGGTGTCGTGGCCGTGGGAAAATACCAGCAGCCAACCCTCGCGCTCGGCCTGGTTTAGCAGGTCTCGCTTCTGTGTAAGGGTATCCTCTGGCGAGCTGTCGAACGCGGAGATTACCGTCAGGTTCAGGTGGTGCGGCGTGGGAACGATGTCTCCTAGGAATACTACCCGCTCGCCGCCATGATTGAACATCACGGACTGATGACCCTTTGCATGACCATCGGTCACTATTACATTTAACCCAGGGAATATCTCTGCGTCGCCATCCAGGATCTCCAACTGGCCCCGGTCGTCTATGGGTTTGAAGTTATCCGACCGGTGGGTGGCATGGCAACGTTCGTTGGGGTTGCAGGCTTCATCCCAGCAACTCCGCTGAACATAGTAGCGTGCTTTGGGGAAGGTAGGCATAACGTTGCCTGCCCGGTCCAGCCTGGTGCATCCGCCGCTGTGATCGAAATGTAAGTGAGTGAGAATCACTGCGTGGATATCTTTGGGAGTGAGGCCGTAGCTTTTCAGGCCCTTGAGGAGCCGGCTAGGCACCAAACCCAGGTTTTCTTTGTCGTTCTCAGCTTCTTTAGAGCCCACACCGGTGTCCACCAAGACGTTCCGGCCGCATACTTGGAGCAGCATGCAATTGAGCCCCAGAGTCATCCGGTTCTTTCGGTCGGTTACTACGCTGTTTTCCCAAGCCATCTTGGGGACTTGTCCGAACATGGAGCCACCATCGAATTTTATGACCCCATCGCTGATAATTTTTACAGCTGTCGACATCATCTCTACACCCAATCCCTCTTGCAAAATTCTGGTAACTTTGCCCCACCGTCGAAGCCGCTCCCTCTCCCAAACCTAGATTTTCAAGACCGTGGCTAATTGAAAAATTATGATAATTGCTGACCAATGGCGAATAAAGGAAAACTTTTGGGTAATTGATTATCTGGTTAGCGATTAGAAGCAATACTTCCGGGGCTCCCGCCCTGACAGGCGGTCATTGACTTGCCTCATGGAAGGCCTTAAATTTCTTACTATATTCACCTCCTAACTTTTTAGGCTAATTCTTGAGACTGGGTTTCCCGTGATAAAGATTGGTCCAGAAAAAACTTGAGCCGAGATAAGAATCAATCGCTCGGTAAGCCCTTGCAGGCCCGAAACGACATTGATTACCAGTTGATTTTATGACAACCGGGGAATGTTTAGACTTCCCCTTTTATTTCAATCATTGAATATGAGTAGTAAATCGGTGTTTGTCAAGGCGTTTTTAAATGAATTTTTAGGACAGTTTTTATATTTTTCTTATTAAAAAACATAGTCTAGGCTCAAAACGTTCTTTAGAGGACGTTGTTTTTCTAGTTAATTTCTAATAAATCACCCAATATTATCGATAGCTTTTACCAACTTCTCGGGCTTTCATAACCGAATTCTTCCCCATTTTCATTCGTCCTTTCGTTCGTTTTTTGGTTCCGTCGCCCCCTCCTCTCCAGGTTCGCTTCCTCTTGCTTGTTCTCTCCCCTGCTATTACGGGTCCCCCCTGATGTTCCGGCTGGATTCTGGCCCCTAGGCCTTTTGGCACAACATCAGCGGCTCATACCCAATCGCCACCTGAATCAATCCGAAAATGCTATACTACCGGCCACCGGCAGTACGATTATTACGGTCAACTACGTGAGGCTGGCGCTCCAATTTGGTACATGAAAAACCGGCTTTCAGCGGAAAGTTTAATGAGGTTAAATCATGACTCAAGATACCGCTTTAATGGCCCATTTACTCCGGCGAGCTGGCTTTGGCGCCACCAAAGACGAGCTGGAGCAATACGTTGCCAAGGGTTACGAGGCCACCGTGGAGGAACTCATCCACCCGGAGCTTGCCCCCCAACTGGATGAGGACGTTATTCGCCGCTACCACGTCGACCAGAACAGCCTGATGCTCATCGAGAGCTGCCAGGCTTACTGGATGTACCGCATGATTAACACCAAGCGGCCCCTCGAAGAAAAGGTGGCCCTTTTCTGGCATGGTCTCTTCGCCACGGCCTATGGGAAGCTCAACCACGCCAAAGCGGTTGTTAACCAGACCAACACATTTCGCCGTCAGGGGCTCGGCTCCTTCGCCAACCTCCTCAGGGAGTTATCTCGGGACCCGGCGATGATTTTCTGGCTGGACAACAAGGACAACCATAAGGACGCGCCCAATGAGAACTTCGGGCGGGAGTTGTTGGAATTGTTCTCCATGGGAATCGGCACCTACACCGAAGAGGACGTCAAATCCTGCGCCAAGGCATTTACCGGCTGGACCATCCAAAATGCCGACTACATGAGCATACGGGCCTCGAGGGACTCCATCTGGCCTTCCGGGCGCATCGACTGGCAGTTTGTTTACTTGCCCGAGGACCATGACGATTCCGAGAAGCAGTTCTTGGGCCATACCGGGAGATTCAACGGCGACGATATCATCGACATCATCACCCAACACCCGGCCTCCAGCTGGTTCATCGCTGGCCAGCTTTACAAATTCTTTGTTTCCGATAATCCAAACGAGGCAGCCACCCAATTCCTTGCCGAAGAGTACCGCAAGTCCAAGGGGGATATCCGGTCGGTGATGCGGTCTCTCTTTCTTTCAGATTTCTTCCGCAGTGAAGAAGCCCGCTTCGCCCGGGTCAAGAGCCCTGCGGAGTTGGTGGCGGGAACGGCACGGCTGGCTGGCGGCCGCCAGTTCCCGGAATGGAGCATCGTGATGCTGTCCAACGATGCCAATTTCATGGGCCAAGAAATTCTAAACCCTCCCACGGTGGAGGGATGGCACACAGGACAAGAATGGGTGGACACCGGAACGTTGGTAGAGCGAGTGAACTCCGCCACCCTGGAGATTGGGGACATCACCAAGCCCGGCGTGCAGGCAATCATCGCCAACATAAGAGACAAAGGGCCAATCGTCTCACCCAAAACTTTGGTCGAAGCTTGTTTGGAAGAACTGGGTTGTTTGTCCGTTTCTGAAGGAACTTTCAACAGTCTGGAATCCCATGCAAAAACCGAAGGTGATTTGGAGTTCCATGACTTGGCCTGCGCCGAAGGGCGGATCGTCGAGATGCTGCAACTAATCCTGTCCACCCGGGAATACCAGATGGCTTAACTAAAAAGTTAACCCTGGACGATATTACGTTAAATAGGATGCCGGCAGAAGGATGCCGGAAGAGGCGCCATGACAACCAAGACTGCTTTTAGTTACAGCCACACAATAGGCTTTTTGTCCAACCGGTATAAAGGCTTCCAGAATCCTGTCGATGTGGCCATGGATTCTCAAGGCCTGCTTTATGTGATCAACCGGGTTGGTCCAGAACTCACCGTCCGCATCCCCTACAAGCGCATAACCATCTGCACCGTGGATGAGGAATACCTGGGTGAGATTAGCACCGGCGGTATGAATGACGGTCAGATGTGGTGGCCCAGCGCCTTGGCTTTCGACAGTGACGACAAGCTCTACGTGGCCGACGAAGCGCTTAACCGAATCTCGATTTTCACCAAAGATGGCGAGTTTCTGAGCCAGTGGGGGACTCCCGGATCCGGGCCGGGCCAACTGGACCGGCCATCGGGAATTGCCTTCGACTCCAGCGACAACCTCCTGGTCACCGATAGCCTCAACCACCGTGTCCAGAAGTTTAACCGCAATGGAAGTTTCATCGGCGCATGGGGAGAGATGGGAGATGGGCCTGGGCAGTTCAACATGCCTTGGGGCATAACTATCGATAAGTCTGGCGATGTTTACGTGGCCGACTGGCGTAATGACCGGATCCAAAAACTGGATTCCAACGGCAAGTTCATCGCTCAGTGGGGTTCTTCCGGAGAAGGCGAGGGACAGTTCAACCGGCCCGCCGCCGTTGCGGTGGATGACTATGGAAACATGTATGTGGCGGATTGGGGCAACGAAAGGGTGCAGATACTAGACCGGCAGGGACAAGTTTTGGACATCCTGCGGGGAGATTCGGTGGATTCCACTTGGGCGGACGATTACTTCCAGGCCAACCCCAACGAAGGCGCCGCCCGCCTTGCCGCAGACTTGGAGCCCGTGATAGATGTGCCACAAGAGCTGTTGCGGGAGACCTCGGCCAATGTGGAAAAGCTTTTTTGGGGACCGACAGCGGTCAAGCTGGACGATCAAGGCCGAGTATATATCGTGGATAGCTGTCGACATCGGCTGCAGATTTACCGCAAGAGCTGAGAACATTAGCTAGATCGCAGCCAAGACCGCCATCATCAAGCATTGGCCACCATGGTTCAACAAGCTCACCACGAACGGTTGACGAAACCTTTCAGCACACCCGGTTATACATAAAGGGAACGACGATCCCGTTCATCGTGAGCGTGTCGAAGGACCCCATTTACTTTAGGTTGGCTTGTGCTGACCAGCCCCGACTCCGGCTATCCTCGGAATTTCTCCGTTCTAGCCCAAGAATCCCTGAGCGGCACCGTGCGATTGACCACCAAATGGCCAGGGGTTGAATCCACTGAGTCCACGCAAAAGTACCCCTGTCTGAGGAATTGGTAAGTGCTGCCCGGTGTCGCCGAAGCCAAGCTGGGCTCCACCTTGCATCCGGTCAGAATTTCCAGTGAATCCGGGTTGATGTGCGCGGCCAAGTCCTGCCCGTCGGGCTGATGATTCAACTCTATCCCTGTCTCAGCGTCGAGAGGGTCGTCCGGTTCCCCGGTTGGGTCGGCATTGGAAAACAATGTCCCGTATAACCGGACCTCTGCGTCTATCGCGTGGGCAGCGGATACCCAGTGGGAGGTGCCCCTAACTTTCCGTCCGTCAGCGGTCTGTCCCCCTTGCGACTCCGGGTCATAAGTGCAATGGAGTTCTTCCACCTCTCCGGTATCCTTATCTTTGATAACGTCCACGCAAGTAATGTAGTAGGCGTCCTTTAACCGGACTTCCCGGCCCGGCGACAGTCGGAAGAAGCCCTTGGGCGGGTCTTCCCGGAAATCTTCCCGCTCTATGTAGATGACCTTGGAGAATGGAATCTTTCTCGACCCGGCGGACATGTCTTCGGGATTGTTCACCGAGTCCACTTCCTCTACTTGGTCCTCGGGATAATTGTCTATCACGACTTTCAACGGCCGCAGCACACCCATTACCCTGGGGGCACGGTGATTCAGGTCTTCCCGAATGCTATGCTCCAACAGCGCAAGTTCCACCACCGTGTCCCGCTTGGCCACGCCAATCTTTTCACAGAAGTTGCGTATGGACTCCGGAGTGTAGCCCCGCCGGCGGAGCCCGGACAGAGTGGGCATACGCGGGTCGTCCCAGCCGGTCACGTATCCCTTTGCGACCAGTTCAATCAGCCTGCGTTTGCTTAGCACCGTGTAGGTCAGGTTTAGACGGGCGAACTCGATTTGCTGGGGATGAAATATCTCCAACGATTCCAAGAACCAATCATATAAAGGCCGGTGGTCCTCAAACTCCAAGGTGCATATGGAGTGGGTTACTCCTTCGATGGAGTCGGACTGACCGTGGGTAAAATCGTAGGTGGGATAGATGCACCAACTGTCGCCGGTACGATGATGGGAAGCCTTGAGTATCCGGTAGATTACCGGGTCCCGCAGGTTGATGTTAGGAGAGGCCATATCGATTTTGGCACGCAGAACACGACTGCCTTCGTCGTAATCCCCAGCCCTCATCTTCTCAAATAGCCTGACGTTCTCTTCGGTGCTGCGGTCCCTATACGGGCTGTTCTTGCCAGGTTCGGTCAGCGTGCCGCGGTACTCCCTGATTTCCTGTGGACTCAAGTCGCAAACGTATGCTTTTCCATCGCGAATCAGCTTTACCGCATAGTCGTAGAGGGACTCGAAATAATCAGAAGCAAAGTAGAGGTGTTCGCCCCAATCCCATCCCAACCACTGGACATCTTCCTTTATGGAGTCAACAAATTCGACCTCTTCCTTGGTGGGATTGGTGTCGTCGAAGCGCAGATGACACCGGCCACCGTTCTCGGAAGCCACGCCGAAATTCAGGCAAATCGATTTGGCATGTCCGATGTGTAGATAACCGTTGGGTTCCGGCGGAAAGCGGGTGATTACTTGGCCGCCGTTCTTGGCTGCCCTTAAATCATTGGCCACGATGTTCCGCACAAAGTCGCTGGGGGTTCTGGCTTCGTTGGTCACTTTTCTGACGCCTCAATATTGTTTAGGTGTTGCTTGCTTAGCTGCTGTTTGTTTAGCCGTTAGTTGTCTAGTTCATGTTTGATTAGATCTTGAGAACTGATAGCCGTGAATGAATGGTCGATGACTTAAGTCTAGTCAGAGTCACCCAACCGGCTGATGGCCTGCTGGATTCGGTCTAGCACACGCTCCCGGCCCAGCACCTCCATTGTTTCAAATAAGGGAGGTGTTGCATCTCTTCCCGTGGCCGCCACTCGCAATGTACCGAAGAATTGGCGTGGGGACAATTCCAGACCCGTTGCCGCAACTCGCAACGCTGCTTCCAATGGCTCATGTTCAAAAATCTTGGCATTGGAAATCTCGGTCTGGCAAGCAGCCAAAGCAGCCAATGCTGTCTGCCGGTCCATGCCCTTTTGAATCAGCCTTTGGGGATCAAAGTCCAAATCAGTCTGAAAGAAAAATTCCGACATTTCCGCAACGTCGGTCAGTAGCTTGGTTCGCTCCTGAATCAACGGCACGATTCGCAGCAAGTAATCGCGGTCCACCGGCAAACATTCTTTTGGTAGGCCATCTTCCAAAAAAGGCATGATTCGGTCCGCAAGGTCTTCCTCGGGAAGCTGCCTGATGTACATGCCGTTCATCCAGGTCAGCTTTTCGTAATCGAATATCGCTGGAGCTTTGTTGACCCGCTCAAGGTCGAAATTCTCAATCACTGTGCTGGGGGTCATGATTTCCGTGTGGTCGTCCAGAGACCAACCCACCAATTCCAAGAAATTCACCAAGGCTTCATGAAGGAACCCTTGATCACGGTAATCCAGCACAAAGGTCGCTCCGTGGCGCTTGGAAAGCTTGGAGCGGTCCGGCCCGAGAATCATCGGCAAGTGGGCGAACTGGGGTGGGTCAAAGCCCAAGGCTTGGTGCAGTTGCAGGTGCCGGGGCGTGCTGGGGAGCCACTCTTCAGCGCGCATAACATGGCTGATTTCCATCAGGTGATCGTCGGTCACCACTGCCATATGGTAGGTGGGAAAGCCGTCTGATTTGATCAGTATGAAGTCATCCAACACTTCGTTTTGCCACACCACTTCGCCGCGAATCAGGTCGCTAACCGCAGTTACGCCCGATTTTGGCACGGCGAACCTAATAACGGAACGTCCACCTTCGTCCTCTTTTCTATTGCGCTCGTCCTGGGACAGATTGCGGCATAGCCGGTCGTACCCGGTGCGCTCTTTGGAGCGTGCCTGCTCTTCCCGCATCTCCTTTAATCGTTCTTCCGTGCAATAGCAGCGGTAGGCCAACCCTCGGTCCACCAAATCATCGGCCAGCTTTTGGTAGATGTCCAGACGCTCGGACTGGAAGTAGGGTCCGAAGGGGCCGCCGACTCGGGGACCCTCGTCCCAATCGATGCCTAACCAGTCCAAGGCCGCCAAAACCGCGTCGGTGGCGCCAGGCACCAACCGGTCTTGGTCGGTATCTTCCACACGCACGATAAACTTTCCGCCGTGACGCTTGGCGAAGAGCCAATTGAACAAGGCGGTCCTGATATTGCCGATGTGGGGAAAGCCGGTTGGGCTAGGGGCAAAACGGACACGAACATTGTCTGTCCGAGTTAATTTTTCCAAAGGGATTCTCCGTGAGCTACGTTATCGGGTGGAGGCTCATTTTAACACGATTACCGATTTAACCTGGGATTTCCCGGATTATGAAAACTCAGACATCGGTTTTCGCTGAGCTAGTTGGTTGCGGTGTCCTTGAGGAGCAACAGGACATCCTCCAAGTCCTTGGGCAGCTTAGAGTGGAATTCCACTTCTTTGCCGCTTTCGGGATGGCGGAATCCCAGGTGATTTGCGTGAAGAAACTGGCGGTCTAGCATGGGAGAGGCCTTCCCGTACAGCGTGTCCCCAAAGAGCGGATGCCCTAAGTGTGCCAGATGGACCCTGATTTGGTGGGTACGGCCCGACTCCAGGTAAAGCTGCAACAAAGTATGTACGCCGATGCTTTCCAACATCTGGTAGTTGGTGCGGGACTCCCGGCCTCCAGGCTCTACGGCCATTCTTTTCCGGTTTCTGGGATCCCGGCCTATTGGAGCGTCAATCTGCCCTTTGGACTGGGCTAAAATCCCGGTGGCTAATGCCACATAGCCCTTGGTCACTTGCCGATCCTTGATTTGCGCCGATAGGGACAGATGGGCCTGGTGATTCTTGGCGACCATCATCAGCCCCGAAGTGTCTTTGTCCAACCGGTGGACGATTCCCGGTCTCATGCCGTCGCCTATCCCTTGGATGTCGGGGCAAAGAGCCAGCAGGCCGTTAACCAACGTGTGGTCCGGGTGGCCCGGACCTGGGTGCACCGAAAGCCCGGGCGGTTTGTCGATGACCACGATGTGCTCGTCCTGAAAGACCAATTCAAGTGGCATCCATTGCGGAATCAGGTCCAGAGTTCTGGGCGGTGGCACCGACACCGAAACCAAGTCGCCACGCTGAATAGATTGGGACGGTTTACTGGAATGTCCGTTCACTAAGACTGCGCCCTGAACCACCAAGCGGTGTAGCTGGCTTCGAGTCAACCCAATGTCCAAGTCAACCAGAAACTGGTCCAAACGGGACCAAGGTTTATCTGCGCTAATTTCTTTTGCCGGGAAATCTTTTGCCGGACTATTCTTGGGCGGAGAATCTTGCGACCGAAAATCTTTGCCCGAAGCATAGTTGCCTGCTCCTTGATCCAGTGCCATAGCGGTCACTCACCCCCAGCGGGTTCGCCGGACTCTCTGGACTCGTTTGACACACTGGGCTGCGAGCTAGCTTCGGATTGTGTTTGGATACCTAATTTCGAGTCTGGGATTTTATTCGGTATCCCAGGTTCTGCTTCTATTGGCAGCGGCTCCGGTGTTTCCGATTCCGATTTTTTCAAGTCCGGGGCGGCTTTTTTCGCCCCTGACTTGGACTCATCCGAGATTAGGAACATCCAAGCGAGGAGCGCCAGACCAATCACTATAGAGGCATCAGCAACGTTGAAGATGGGCCAGGACCCCACATCCGCGAAATCGGTGACGTGACCAAATCGCAACCGGTCCAGCAGGTTCCCGGCAGCCCCTCCGAGTTGCATCCCCAGACTCAACCGGAGCAGCTTCCCCGGTCTAGCTTGGCTACGGTAAATCAAGATAAGAATTCCGATGCCCACCACAGATACCACAATCAATGGGAGATTCTGGTCCCGGAACAGGCCAAAGGCGCTGCCCGTATTAAAGGTGTGGGTGATTCGGAAAAAGCCTTCCGCGGGTACCGAATCCCTAAGTTCCACGAACTCGCGCACTAGGAATTTGGTAAGTTGGTCGATTAAGAAAACGGTGGCAAAGAGTTGAAGAAGGACCAAATCTTTGTAGATGGTGCGCCGGGGGGGCGTCACAGGCCCACTGTCCTTGTTGGGCTCGCCGCCATGTTGGTCCTTAAGCTGGGTCATGAACTATTATTTCAGCGCCTCGGCAAAATACGCTACGACTGGAGGCGCCAGTTGGTCCTCAAATCCGTACCAAAAATGGTCTGCGCCAGCCACTACTACACGGCCCGGAGGATGAGGAAATGCGTCCAACGCAGCGATGTACTCTTCCGACTGAAATGCCTTGTCTTGGTCTCCAACGATGACGAATGCCGGTTGGTCCTGCTTCTTCAGTTCCGTTGCTTCCAGGCTCGTGAGGGATGGCGAGATTAGGGCAAAGGCCCTGGCGTTCTTGTGCAATTTCGGGTTGTTTAGCACTACTCCCGAGCCGAAGGAATAGCCCGCTAAGCCAAGCCTACGGGCATCCACCCCTGGCCAGGCCCTTAGAAAATCCAAAGCGCCCAACACTTCTTGTTCTTCAAATTCGCCCTTGGTGTGTTCGCCTTCGCTGTTTCCAACGCCGCGGAAGTTGAACCTTAATGTGACAAACCCTTCCTGGGCCAACGCAAAGCTCAACATCAACACGACGTTGTTGTCCATGTTGCCGCCGTACAAAGGATGGGGATGGCAGATGACCACTGCGGGCATGGAGCCGTTGTGCTCATCCGGTTGGGCCACCACACCTTCAAAGCTCAGGTCTTTGACATTAAATGACACGGCGCTCTGTCGCAATGCTCTACCTCCAATAGCTACTGGCAATAATTACCGGCACAAGTTACACGGGGTCGATACAGCAAGCCTTACTCCTATCTTAGGAGAAGGGGAGCCCCGTTTGCAAGAAGACTTCAGTTCTTTCTACGGCTGATGTCTTTTAATGTATTTCGCTGGTTGGTCCCCGTTGCCACCACAAACCCGTGTTACCGCTCCTCAGTAGTGCTGGCCCAACTATCCTGCTAGAATAGCCAATATTTTCACTCAGCTTTGGAGGCGTGGATGGCAGTCATCGATTTGCGCAGTGACACAGTAACCAAACCCACCGATGAGATGCGGCGGGCAATGGCTGAAGCCGAAGTCGGAGACGACGTTTTTGGCGAAGACCCTACCGTCAACCGGTTGCAGGAAAGGTCTGCGGAGATACTGGGCAAAGAGGCCGGTTTGCTCACCACCAGCGGCACCATGAGCAATCTGATTGCTCTGTTGACCTATTGTCACCGTGGCGACGAAGTCATTATGGGCGACCAAGCCCACATTTTCTGGAACGAATCGGCGGGGGCGGCTGCCTTGGCCGGAGCCCAATCCCGCTTGGTTCCCAATGACGACCAAGGGCGCATCAGCCCTGCCGACGTAGAGGCCGCCATCCGGCCCAAGACCAACATCCATTTCCCGCCAACGACCCTGGTCTGCTTGGAAAATACCCACAACCGTTGCAGCGGCATGGTACTGACACCGGAAGACACCAAGGGCGTGGCCGATGTGGCCCACGCCGCTGGCGCTGCCGTTCACCTGGACGGGGCCAGGATTTTCAACGCTTCCGTGGCCTTGGAAGTCCCTCCTGCCGAGTTGGTTAAAGATGTGGACGACGTTAGCTTCTGCCTGTCCAAAGGTCTTAGTTGCCCCGTGGGCTCAGTCATTGTAGGGACACAGGATTTCATTGACCAAGCCCGCAAGTGGCGCAAGATGATTGGTGGCGGCATGCGACAGGCTGGCGTGATTGCGGCAGCTGGTCTGGTGGCCATGGATACGATGATTGACCGGTTGGCCGACGACCATGCCAACGCCAAAAAACTGGCGGAAGGGTTGGCCAACATCGATGGGCTCAGCGTGGACCCGGAGCGTATTCAGACCAACATAGTGATATTTGAAGTAGACCCGGCCATGTCGACAGTACAGGAGTTCATGGCCGCACTGGACAGGGAGGGCGTCAAGGTGTCCTACCCCGGCGAGCACACCATCAGAATGGTGACCCATCGGGAGATTGATAGCAGCGAAATCGACGATGCCCTGGCCAGGATTTCCAATGTGGCCAAAGGTTTTAAGTAAGCTCTCGGTCATCTCGTGACTCTCCACGCTTTCTGAGACCAACGAGCCACCCTTTGGAGTCATTATCTAAAATGGAAGAATCACAAGACCTGAAGGGCCGGACCGAACGCACGAGAGGCCTCTTCTCAGGGCGGACCGCCACCTTGCTAGCGCTGGCTGCCCTGGCCATTTCCGTAGGCCACGTGGCATACGCAATCTGGCGTGACCATATCAATGACGGTGCGGGACTGCTGGGATGATGGGACAACCGAAGAGTTCCGCATGCCCTACTCAGGGGTAACTCAGATGGTTTTCCGTTTATGATTTCGCGTTTCATGATTTTCGGTTCAATGAAAGGGCTCAAGCAAGCGGAGCCAAGCCTTATCGCTTCCGCTGTTGACGGGCCATTCTTGCCTGGAGATCGGGTCGACGTGGAGTTAACCTGGCCGGTTAACCATGACTCTATAGACATATCTTTGGAGTTGGTTTGCCGGGAGACGTTCTGGTACACCGTTAAATCCACCGGCGCTGCCTTCATTGGGCAGTTCCCCGGACACGCTGAGGAAAACCACACCGGGCTGCCATATACGGCGGCTGGCCGCCCCGGTCGGTTCAAAACATCGAGGGACTTGGTTTTTTTGACCAGCCGGGCGCACCCGCTTAACCAATCCCATCCTCAAGCCCAGACGCGAGGAATTGCCAGGTTTCAACTCCCAACAACGGCGCCTCCAAGTATCTCGGGAAACACCGCCTGCATCGAATGGCAGTTGTGGGCCCGCCCCGCGTCCACCCCATCGCGGGATGCCGTCTTATTGGGCAGTATCACCGTGCGGCCCATTTCCACAGACACAATTGGCGGCCAACATGAGCAGCATCCTTCTGTAAGTATTCCGCCTTCCTCTAATCCATTGGATTTTTCAATAACAGTGGAGAATCGCACGATGATGGCAGGCCAAACTCTCCACGGAGTTTTGCAAGCCAAAGCGCAGAGCGACATCAACATAACCAAGATTCGGGCGGAATTGCAGTGCGTGGAGCAAGCCGGGGCCAAGCAATCATCCCTAATCTACGCCAAAGCTAATCTTCTGGGCCGGTCTGTGCTCTTGGCTGGTCAAGAATACCGCTGGCCTTTTCAGTTGCAGGTTCCTGACCTACTATTGCCCAGCGCCAACCTAGATGAAACGTCGGTGGTCTGGCAGGTCAAGGGCATATTGGGTCGAGCGTTTCGAACACGCTTGGAAATAGCAAAGCAGATTCAAGTGCTGACGTCCAGTTAGTCGCTCCCTCGTGTTTACATTTCCCAAAATGCGGTTCGTTAACGGGTTCGTTTACCGGTCTGATTAGCGGTTTGATTAGTAGAAAGGCGGGGAGGATTCTCCTATGGTTTCTCGTTTGCGCTCTCCAAACGCGGATTTGTCCGTTGAACTATTTGAAGACCGACATCAATTGGGAATGCCCATCACAGGACGGGTCACTCTGATGCCCGGCGAGAGTTTTCAGATGCGGGATGGAAAGGTCGAGTTCTTCTGCACCGAGACATATTACGTCAGGGTGCACAGGACCACGCGAATGGGCTCAGCAGAAACAAATGAACCCGCTGCCACGGTAGTCCGCCAGTATTCTCAGACCATATTTGAGGGTTCGGATATCGCCAACCTTATGCCTCAAGTAGGCAATATCAATCTCACTATACCCACTAATGCGCCTCCCACGGTGAAGGGGGGTGGTTGCCAACTTGGTCTGGACTATGAAGGTTACGCTGGACGTGGCACGGGCCCGGGACATAACCAGGGAGATTGACTTGGTCGTACTCCCGGTGCCGGGTGAAAGCGCGGATAACGCACAGCAAAACCCAGAGGCGAACACGGCAGTATCCCATCTTGCCGAGTGCGACATGAATCTATCGATGGGCGCACTCCTAGTCCGAATGGGAGAGAGCTTTGAAGGGGTTTTCAGGATTTTCCCAAAATCAGACTTCACTCCGGAGACAGCAAGAGTGGAATTGATGCGCATGCAAAAAGCGGGAACCAGCCAGATAGATGAGAGCGTTGTCCTTCTTGAGTTTGATGCGCCTGAGGCAAGCACTGGCGTTGATGGCACTGATGCCGTTGAGTTCCCATTTTCTTTGCCCGTCCCCGAGTGCCTATTAGCCACAATCACGGTACATGAAACCAGCGTCTTATGGCGGGTGAGAGGGAGCGTTAGGTTCGACAGTAGGAAGGAATTGGAAATCACTCAGATGGTGACCGTCCGGGGTTCTTCTTAAATGAGTCTGGCTTAAATGCGTCTAGAGGAAGGTCTGACGCCAGGCGCTATCCGTTACTTTCACCATGTTGTTCCGACTCTTGTTCCGACTCACGGCTGGCTCCCCACCATTTCTTGAGCCGCTCACCAATCTGTTTTTCCGCGCCTTCCTGTGACGGTTGGTAGTAGCGGCGTCCCTTCAGTGACGGGGGCAAAAACTCTTGCTCGACGAAATGGCCCTCGTAATCATGTGCGTACTTATAGCCCTCGCCGTACCCTGCCTCTTTCATCAGACCGGTAACAGCATTCCGTAGATGCAATGGAACCGGCTCATTCGTGTGCTGGCGGGCGTCTTCCAATGCTCGATTTATCGCAGCGTAGGCCGAGTTGCTCTTGGGCGAAGTGGCCAAGTAAACAGTGGCCTCCGCCAAAGGTATTCGTCCCTCCGGCATTCCCAGGAAATGCACCGCCTGCTGGGCCGCCATGGCCACCGCCAAGGCTCCTGGTTGGGCCAACCCTATGTCCTCGGCAGCCAGCACCACTAGACGCCGAGCGATAAACAGTGCGTCCTCCCCGGCGTCTATCATCCGTGCCAGCCAGTACAGAGCTCCATCGGGCGATGAGCCCCGCACCGACTTTATGAAGGCCGATATGGTGTCGTAATGCCCATCACCACCCTTGTCATACCTGGGAGAACGCCGCTGCATGGCATCGGCGACGGTATCCAAATCGACTTTTCGCCGACCGTCGTCGCCGGGGTTGGTGGCGTAGGCGGCGGTTTCCAGGGCGTTCAAAGCGGTTCTGGCATCGCCGTTGGCCATGTCGACCAGATATTTCAGGGCATCGTCTTTTAGGTCCACATTCATCTCGGCGATGCCTCTTTGGGGGTCTGCCAAGGCGCGGCCGATGATTGTTTCAACCTGTTCGGGGCTCAAGAGCTCCAGGGTGAACACCCGGGAGCGGGACAATAAGGGGCCGATGACCTCAAAGGAAGGGTTTTCCGTGGTGGCCCCAATCAGCGTAAAAGTTCCGTCCTCCACATGGGGGAGGATGACATCCTGCTGGGATTTGTTGAACCGGTGAATCTCGTCAACGAAAAGGATGGTCTTCTTCCCGTACATGCCCTGGCGCTCTTTGGCCTCGGCCACGATGCGGCGCAGGTCGGCCACGCCGGAGGTAACGGCGCTGATGGCCTCGAAGTAAGAGTCGGTTAATCCGGAAACTAGGCGGGCCAGCGTGGTTTTGCCGCTGCCGGGTGGTCCCCACAATATGAATGACGGGATTCTTTGTGCAGCGATTGCCCGGCGCAAGACTCTCTCCGGGCCGACGATATGCTCTTGGCCGACGAACTCGTCAAAGCTTTGGGGCCGCAGCCGGTCCGCCAGTGGCGCTTGTTGCCTGGCTCGACGTTCCCCTTCATGCTCGAACAAGGACTGGGAGGAGGCCATATTTAGCTCTCAGCTTTCAGTTCTCGGTGACTAACTTGGTGACTAAATAGTATACGGTAACGCTAGCGGAACTTGGGCATTACCTTCTCGGCGAAGAGTTTCATGGACTTGGTTACCGTTTCGTGAGGCAGCCGCCCACCGATGTTGAACCAGCCCGAGTATTCCTGAGCGCCGAACAATCCTTGGAAGTAGTTGATTCTGTCCACACACTCTTCCGGCGTGCCGATAACCGTGTTGTCTTGAATGACTTGCTGATAGTTCAGCTTGGCCAGCCCGGCTTGCACCAAGGCGATGCGGGGGTTCACCGCCGCTGCCCGGTTGGCGGCGGGTGACGTCATCATGACGTGCACCGATTTGATGTAGGAATTTATCGTCTCTTCCAGCACACGCTCGTTTTCGCGGCGGTTTTCGCTGACGTAAATCGGCAGAGTCACAGAGAGTTTGCCTTTATCAGGGTCGTGGCCGCCTTGGGCCAGCTTTTCCCGATATACCTTGGCTCCCTCTATGGCTGGCTCGTTTCCGGCAATCACGGGAGCTACCAATAAGTTGTAGCCCATCGAACCGACCAGTTCAAAAGTGTCCGCGCCGGTGGCAGCGACATGGATGGGAGGATGGGGCTTTTGCATCGGTTTGGGGGCAATGCCCACGTCATGTATTTGGTAATACTCGCCCTGGAAATCCAACTCGTCTTTGGTCCAAGCCTCAACAATCAATCTGATGCATTCGTCAAACCTTTGACGGCCCTCTTCCATGGAGACCCCGAAGCCTTCAAAATGGCTGGGAATGATTCCCCTACCGATGCCGAAGACAGCCCGGCCCCCTGAGATGATGTCCAGTGTGGCGATTTCCTCGGCCAAACGGATTGGATGGTGGAGGGGCATCAGGTTTACCGCCGTGCCTAACCTGATGTTCTTGGTCGTCTGCGCGATGGCTGAAGCTAGCAGAAGAGGAGACGGTGTGATGGAAAACGTGGGATGAAAATGAAGTTCGGCCAGCCAGACGCTGTCGAATCCCAAGGCATCGGCAAGCTGGGACTGGGCTATAGTATCGGCGTATCTTTGCTGGGGAGTCTGGTCTTCGTCGCAAGGTAACTGGTAAAAGACTCCAAATTCCATCCTGTAGCTCCTATTGGCAGTCAGATGTGGACGCAACCATAGCTGAATGCTCAACGCTCGGGTTACCGGAACTGAGGGATAACCTTCTCGGCAAAGAGACGCATGGATTTGGATACCTCGTCTCCGGGCACCATTCCACCGGTGTTAAACCAGCACATAAACTCGTCGGCGCCGTACATCTGCTTAATCTGCCGCAGCTTATCGGCGCACTCTTCAGGGTCTCCGATGGCGGCAAAGTCGGCGTCAACCAAATCGTAATTGAGCATATTGGCTCTCGCCATTCCTCGACCGTGGCTGGCCGCCCTGAGAGTCCCCAAGTAATTGTTTATGCTGCCTTCAAAGCCATCCAGTGCTTTCTTGCGGTTTTCCGCAACAAATATGGGGACGTTGATGTTCACTTTTCCTGTAACTTGACCATCTGATTGATTGCGCCGAAATTCCTTCAGACCAGCTTGAGCTCCTTCTATCGTGGATATCATTGGCGCTACCAACACGCTGTGGCCCATCCTGCCCACAAGGCCAAAAGTGTCGGGACTATTGGCCGCGACATAAATGGGTGGATGGGGCTTCTGCTGCGGCTTAGGCTCCACGCTCACGCCGCCTACTTGGAAGTATTTCCCTTTATGGGTGACCTCATCACTGGTCCAAGCTTTGATTATGAGGTCAACAGCCTCTTGGAAACTATCCCTTCCTTCTTCCATATCCAGGTTATAACCAAGGAAATGCCTGGGATTTGAACCTCGCCCAATCCCAAAAACAGCCCGGCCATGGGATAGCAGGTCCAAGGTGGCGGTTTCCTCGGCCAAGCGGATGGGATGGTGCAATGGCACCAGATTAACCGCCGTGCCAATCTTAATCTTCTGGGTAGCAGCGGCAATCGCTGAACCCACCATCAAGGGAGCTGGCATGATTGAGAAACGTTTGTTGAAGTGGAGTTCGGCCAACCAGACGTTGTCGAATCCCAACTCATCGGCTAGGCGGGCTTGAGCTATGGTGTCATCGTAGCGGGCGGAAACCGACTGTTCCTCTCCGCATGGCAATTGATAAAACACGCCAAATTGCATCTAGAGGGCTCCTGTGTAGTTTTCAGCAATAGTGTTCCTCGGACAAGTTATCAAACTTTACGAGGAATAAATCCCCCTGTATCCGTTTTTTTCGAAAGGGGAAATGGATTTCTGCCTACCAGCGCTGGCTTCAACGCCTCCCCCTTTATAAAGGGGGATTGAAGGGGATTTGGCCGATAAATTAACTTTTTGATCAGGTTTAAATTTCTGCTTTAGGTTCAGTGATTTGGTTGGCGACTTCGCCTACTCACTAAAGAGGTATATTACCGTGTTTCTTCGCTGGCATGGTGTCCCGCTTGTTTTGCAACATTTCCAGAGCTTTTACGATTCGCAAGCGGGTGTCGGCCGGGTCAATCACGTCGTCCACGAAACCGTAGCTGGCGGCAACATATGGGTTGGTAAATTTTTCCTGATAGTCATCGACCAGTTCTTTGCGTTTTTTCTCGGAGTTCTTGGCCTTGGAAATCTCTTCCCGGTAGATAATATTCACCGCCCCTTCAGCGCCCATCACAGCGATTTCAGCCGAGGGCCACACCAGGTTCATGTCCGACCGCAGGTGTTTGCTACTCATGACGATGTAGGCCCCACCGTAGGCCTTGCGCGTTATCACCGCTATCTTAGGCACGGTCGCTTCGGCATAGGCGAAGATTAACTTGGCCCCATGGCGAATGATACCGCCGTACTCTTGCTCCACCCCCGGCATGAACCCAGGCACATCTACCAGGGTCACCAAGGGTATGTTGAAGCAATCGCAAAACCTTACAAAGCGGGCGGACTTGTTTGAGGCGTTGATGTCCAATACCCCAGCCAGATGCGCTGGCTGATTGGCCACGATTCCCACCGAACGGCCATCAATGCGCGCAAACCCCACGACGATGTTGGGAGCATAACTTTGATGGACTTCCAGGAACTCTTCGTCGTCGGCTAGTTTGTAAATGATGTCCCGAACGTCGTAGGCCCGATTGGCGTCGTCGGGGACCAGATACCGAAGGTCCGGGTCCGGCAATGATGAACTGTTCCGGCTAAGGACCATTGGAGTGTCTTCAACGTTGTTGGAAGGAAGGAAACTGAGCAGGTGCCGCACCTCCTCCAAGCATTCTTCTTCGCTGTCGTAAACGAATTGAGCTACGCCGCTGCGGGTAGCGTGAGTTGCCGCTCCTCCCAGTTGCTCATGGGTCACATCCTCTCCGGTTACTGCCTTGATCACGTCCGGGCCAGTGATGTACATCTGGCCCAATTCTTTAACCATGAAAATAAAATCCGTTATGGCCGGAGAGTAGACCGCCCCACCGGCCGACGGGCCCATGATAACGGAGATTTGCGGGATGACACCCGAATACATGGTGTTTTTGAGGAAGATGTCGCCATAGGCCCCCAGGCTAAGTGCCCCTTCTTGTATGCGAGCGCCGCCCGAGTCGTTGATGCCTACCACAGGACATCCTGTTTTGGCGGCCAAGTCCATAACTTTACAAATCTTTTGGCTCACCACCTCCGATAGGGAGCCTCCGAAGACTGTGAAGTCTTGAGCAAAGGCAAAGACCTGTCGACCCTCCACTTTGCCATGGCCGGTTACCACCGCATCCCCAAGAAACTTTCGGTCGGCCAGGCCAAATTCCGTGGCACGGTGGGTTACAAACGTGTCTATCTCCTCGAAGGTACCTTCGTCCATGAGCAAAGCCAGCCGCTCTCTGGCCGTCAGTTTGCCACGGCCATGCTGCTGGTCGATTCGTTGCTGGCCTCCGCCTTTCCGAGCCTGCGATCGCAACTGTTCAAGCGATTCAAGCTTTTGGTCGATGACTCTCTTTTCAGCGGTCACTATGCTCTCCAGGAATATGGGTAATTGGTGTTGGTGTGAGAAAGCAAACTAGGTGAAAGACCTTGTTGCCAGTGGCTTAGCAACAGGCACAATACTCAATCTCGATGGTTCCTTCCGGATTCGTGACGGTAAGCTTCATCCTAGCAGACGGGTATAGCCCGTGCAAGGCAGAATGGAGTGGTAGAATTGGGCTGAGAATGACTTACGGACAGCACATATTACCAACCGATAAAGCCGGCCTCTCGCGCCTGACGGTGGCCAATTCCGAGCCCCTCGTTTGGGGGAAACGCACCTACCTCATGGGAATCATAAACCTGACCCCCGACTCGTTTTCCGGAGATGGCTTGGGCTCGGACGTTGAAGCAGCGGTGGAACAGGCCCTTCGCTTTCAAGAGGAAGGGGCGGATTTTCTCGATGTAGGAGCAGAATCCACTCGCCCCACAGCCTTGGCCATCACGGCAGAAGAGGAATTGGTCCGTTTGATGCCTGCCTTGGAAGCGATTGCCAAAAAGGTTTCTATACCCATCAGCGTCGATACCTATAAGGCCCAGGTTGCCCAACAGGCAATCCAAGCCGGAGCGGCAATTATCAATGACGTGTGGGGACTAAAGGTGGAACCGGCACTGGCCGACGTTGCAGCCCAAGCCGACGTCCCCATAATCCTTATGCACAACCAAGAAACCCGAAAGTACGGGAACCTGCTACCCGAGGTGATGGCCAGTCTCTCTAGGAGAGTCACGTTGGCGATAAATGCAGGCATCCGGGAAAGCAACATCATCCTTGACCCGGGAATCGGGTTCGGCAAAACTCCGGACCACAATCTGGAGATACTGGGGCGCTTGGGAGAATTCAAAGCGTTAGGTTACCCGCTATTGGTGGGAACATCCCGCAAATCTACGATCCGCCTCAGTTTAGAAATTGGGAATGAAGCACTAGGGCCGGATTCGCAGACCAACAACGCATCTCAAGGGTTGCTTCAAGGCACTGCGGCTACGGTGGCTTTGGCCATCGCCAGCGGCGCGGACATGGTCCGTGTCCACGACGTCAAAGAGATGTTGAGCGTGTGCAAGATGAGCGACGCTATCGTGCGGGGCTGGAGGCCTCCCAGTTGGAAGAGGTAAAAGCGTATCTGGGCTTGGGATCCAACCTGGGCTGCCGGGAAGCAAACCTAGAAGCAGCGATAGGCCAGTTAAGTCAGTCCTCCAACACTGAGCCTGGCGATACTAAGTGCGGCCAAACTCAGCCCAAGATAAAGCAAACAATAAAGATTCTGCGGGTATCTTCCATATACGAGACCGCTCCATGGGGACTGGAAGACCAGCCGGTTTTCTTAAATTGCGTGCTAGAGGTGGAAACCCGCCTGACACCTTCCGCTGTGCTGGAATTGGCAAAAAGAGTGGAAGACATTTTGGGCCGTCAGCCCGGAACACGTTACGGACCCCGATTGATTGACGTAGACATTCTATTCTACGGCAAGGTGGTGGTGGAACAGCCGGACCTGCAGATTCCCCATCCCAGGTTGCACTTGAGAGCCTTTGCGTTGGTTCCCCTTGCGGAGTTGGTCCCGGAATTCATTCACCCCGACTTGAATGTCTCAGTGGCCCAATTGGCCCGTGAGGTCGATGATCGGGATGGTGTGAAGATTTGGGGGCCTCCTCCGCCGATCATCAATGCCGAGTAATCACCAACACAGCGCGATTCGCGTGGCAACGACGCTGGGGTACAAGAACCCGGTGCAAACCCGGTACATTGACGGACCGCTGACTCCCCGCCAAAGTCAGGATAGGGTGTTCGTGACTGATGGGCTTGCCGTTGGCCGCTGCCTGTTGACAATCGACTCTGACTAGCGGATATTTTATGGTGGTCAATTCTTGACAACCAGAATGATTGGTTCAAGTTTCGGCTTACAGCTTTTGGTTCATAGCTTTGATCCAATAGAAGATTGGTAGCGACCGGATTACTGTGTTCAGTCGGTATACGACTAATAATCCCACTAAAAACCAAGGAGACAACAATGGCGGACAAGCAATTAACCTTTGATGAAAACGCCCGCGTGAGTTTGATGCGCGGAGTTGCCGAGCTAGCACGGGTCGTGGGCATAACCCTAGGGCCCAGCGGCCGAAACGTCCTGTTGAGCCGCATGTTCGGACTTCCCATCGTTTGCAGCGACGGCGTGACCATCGCCAAGGAAGTGGAATTGGCAGAGCCCTACGAGAACATGGGCGCCCAGTTGGTGAAAGAGGCTGCTTCCAAGACCAATGACATGGTGGGCGACGGTACCACCACGTCGGTGATTCTGACCCAAGCCATTGTCCGCGGAGGCTTCTTAAATGTAGCCGCCGGAGCCAACGGCATGGCCCTAAAATCCGGTATCGAGCAGGCAGTGGAAGCGGTTGGTGAAGAACTGAAGAAAATGGCGATTCCCGTGGAAAACCGGGATCAAATCGCCCGGGTGGCCGCCCTGTCGGCCCACGAAGAAGCCATCGCCGAATTGATAGCCGATGCCATGGATAAAGTCGGTAGGGACGGCGTCATCACCATTGAAGAGTCCAAGGCATTGGAGGATGAGTTGGAGGTGGTGGAAGGCGTACGCCTTGACCGGGGATACCTCTCGCCCCACTTTGTCACGGACACGCAGCGCATGGAAGTAATTCTGGAAGAGCCCCATTTTCTGATTACCGATCAGAAAATCAGCTCTCCGAATGATTTGGTCCCGTTGATGGAGAAAATTATCGAAGCAGGCCGCAAGCCTTTGGTGATAATCGCCGAAGACGTGGATGGAGAGGCTCTCGCCACCCTGGTAATCAACAAGGTCCGAGGCACGTTGGACTGCGTGGCCATCAAGGCTCCGGGTTTTGGAGACAGGAGAAAGGCCTTGCTGGAGGACATGTCCATCGTGACCGGTGGTCAGGTCATAAGCGCAGATGTTGGGCTCACATTGGAAGGAGCCGAGTTGTCCCATTTGGGCTCAGCCCGTCGGGTAGTCATCCAGAAAGACGACTCAATCATCGTTGATGGCCACGGCTCTGAAAACGCCATCAAAGACCGTGTGAACCAACTGCGGGTCCAGATCGAAGAAACAACCTCGGATTATGACCGAGAGAAATTGGAAGAGCGCAGAGCTTCCTTGGTCGGCGGCGTCGCTGTAGTCAAAGTAGGCGGCACTACCGAACCCGAAGTTAACGAGCGCAAGTCCCGCACCGAAGACGCCCTTTCCGCCACCAGAGCGGCGGTGGAAGAAGGCATCGTCCCAGGAGGCGGCGTGGCAATAATACGGGCTGGCTTGGTCTTGGATGACCTGGAAAAGCGGCTCGAAGGTGAGGAAGCCTTGGGCGTGCGATTGGTCAAAGAGGCTTTGTCTGCGCCGCTGATGCTAATCGCCCAAAACGCCGGACACTCAGGAGAGGTTGTGCTGGAGAACGTCCGCACCGGTGAAGGTGACTGGGGCTTCGACGCCGAATTAGGCGAGTACTGCCACCTCATTGAGCGGGGAATCGTTGATCCAGTTAAAGTCACACGTTCGGCGCTGTCCAATGCTGGCAGCATCGCCGGTATGATGATTACAACCCAGGCAATCATCACCGAGATTCCCGAGGACAAGCCGCTGCCCCAGGACATGCAGGACTTTATGCACGACTAGGGTAATGCACGACTAGGGTAATGCACGACTAGGGTAATGCACGACTAGGGTAATGCACGACTAGGGTAATGCACGACTAGGGTAATGCACGACTAGGGTAATGCACGACTA